>Ga0079225_10000052_pt1 | contig 66331 bp, 80 predicted proteins | sample Poulit2012_FD_76344 | JGI IMG/M metagenome (GOLD analysis project Ga0079225, IMG submission 76344) | Agricultural soil microbial communities from Georgia to study Nitrogen management - Poultry litter 2012 | ecosystem: Environmental > Terrestrial > Soil > Agricultural land | place: USA: Georgia... | reverse complement strand
CCAGATGGTGTGACACCGTCGTCAACACCTCCTGCTGCTCAGCGGTTAAGTCGGGCACCGCATCCGCACGGAAGGGCTTGGATTTGGGAGGTGCCCGCCGATCCATACGCGCCACCGGGCCGCCCCGCGACCTTTTCCCCTGATACGCGCTAACGCGACGTAAACTGGCCGGCATTACCGGCAACATGACTTCGCCCAATGGCCGCTGGTAATAGGCAGCAGCAAAACGCGCCAACCGCATCCAGGCATTAGAACAAGGAGGTAGATCCTCTATGACAACTTCTACGGCTTTTAGCTGTTCCTCAGGGACGTCTGGAACTTCTGGATGCTCAACAACGACCCCAATAACCTTACGACGTCCAAAAGGAACAATCACCCGCCTGCCAATGGCGACTTTTTCACAGTGGTAATAGTCAAACAAAGCGAATAGCGGGACATCAACCGCTACCCGTAACCAAACCTTTGCTGACATGGAAAACCAATAACGTCAGTGTTTATCGCGGCTATAGGAATGAACTTCATCCACTAAAACGCTAACTGCCTCGGGCGGCGTAAACTGGGAAATCCCATGGCCCAAGTTAAATACATGCCCCCCAGCCCCTACTGGGCCGAAATCATCAATGACCGACCGGACCTGTTGCCGAATGGCTGCTTCCCCACCAAACAACATCATGGGGTCCAGGTTGCCTTGGAGCGCAACGGCATCGTTGACGCGCTGTCGTGCCTGCGATAAGTTAACCGTCCAATCGACTCCCACGGCATCGGCGCCAATGCCCGCAATAGACTCTAGCCATAGCCCGCCGCCCTTGGTAAAGACAATAACCGGGACAGGACGACCTTCGCGCTGGCGTGTTAGACCCGCAACAACCTGGCGCGTGTATTGCAGGGAAAAGTCCTTGAACTGATTATCGGCCAGCACGCCACCCCAACTATCAAACACCATGACAGCTTGGGCGCCCGCATCAATTTGTAGATTAAGGTATTCCACAGTTGCCTGGGCATTAAGTGCCAAGATTTTATGCAGCAAATCCGGGCGCGCATACATCATGCTTTTAATTTGACGATAATCCGCCGAGCCGCGCCCTTCAACCATATAACAAGCAATTGTCCAGGGGCTACCAGCAAAGCCAATCAGCGGGACTTTACCATCCAGCTCCTGCCGGATCAGGGAAACCGCATCAAAAACATATTGCAACAAGGCCATATCGGGCACTGCGAGCTTGGCAACATCAGATTCATTACGAACCGGATGCGCAAACTGCGGCCCCTCGCCAGCGACAAACTCCAAGCCCAGACCCATGGCATGAGGGATCGTGAGAATATCGGAAAACAAAATGGCGGCATCGAGATCAAAGCGGCGCAAAGGTTGCAGGGTCACTTCACACGCATATTCCTTATTTTGCGCCAGGTTCATAAATGAGCCAGCCTTTGCACGCTTCGCTTTGTATTCAGGCAAATAACGCCCTGCCTGACGCATCATCCAGAGGGGAGTATACGGCACTGGCTCGCGCATCAGAGCCCGAAGAAAAACGTCATTTTGTAAACCGGAAACAGACACAATTTTCCTTTCTGTTGAGACGATTAGCTATCGTCGTACTGAGTAAATAGTGAAAAGCATTGGTGTCGAAATGGCTCCGCATCGATACCATGCTTTTGTAATAAAGCCCAATAGGCACGCCGATGTTTTTTGGCACGGCGGGCAGCCATCGCAATGTTACCTGATGACTTAACCAGCGACGCGGTAAGGTAGGCGCGTTCAAAACAGTTAATTACCTGGCGTTTCGCGTCCCCAAATGATTCATCCGTATAAGCACAGCGTGCCGCTGATGCCAGCGCGAAAGCTTCAAGCTCAGCATGGCAATCGCTTTCTACAAAGGGTGGCATTTGATACTCTGAGGACTGTAACACCACCGGCGTCATCGTGGCATTATAACCGCCCTGAACGTTAGGCCCTACTTCCTTTATTGCCTTTGCAGGCTTTCTGAGTAATTGCTGCACGCGCGCCCTTAATTCTTCATAACACACAGGCCCACGAATGAAATCAGCCATGCCCGAATTGCATAAATCATCGATCGCAGCAGCCTTTAACGAATGGATTAATCCAACGATAGGCGTTCTTAGTACGGGCTTTGCCGCTGCCAAGGCCTGCCGTGCCCATGATAAATTATGTTGATAAACGCTAATAAGACAGACGTCATAAGCTTGTAATGGCAAGCGTAATGCCACCAAAGCTTGGGGATTTTTAGCAAACCCCCGGGGTGCTGATAGCCAACGAATTCGTAAGCGATCATTTGAACATACGATATCCGGACGGCTGCGCCCTTTGCCGTCAAAATCTATCATGGCGCAATCATAGTATACCCGCATATTTTTATGCCTCGCCCTAGAGTAACCCACCATTATGAACATCACGACGCTCGGTTACATGAGCATATACAGCACGCTACGGATGCACAACTTGTAAAATTACGGGGTTTAGGGCAATCAGCAGTGATAAAGAGATCATTCCATGAAAAACATCAAGCTTATTTCTACCGGTGGAACCATTGCCAGTGTCGCAGGCAAGGACGGCAAAAGTATCGCAGGAGCATTGCCCGGCGAGGCGCTTGTGGAACATCTTCAGCTGCCTGACAACGTTAGGCTGAGCGTAGAATCCACATTTCAGAAGCCAAGTAACGCCATTACGATGGCGGATTTATGCATGCTGGCAAAGCGCTGTCAGGCATTGATTGATAAGGGATCTGTCCACGGCATCGTGATTACCCACGGCACAGACACCCTCGAAGATACCAGCTATTTTCTTGAGTCCGTGCTAACGCTTAACAATACCGCTGTGGTGGTAACAGGGTCCCAGCGTGTCCCCCATGCCGACGGCAGCGATGCCTTTACCAACTTAAGCGCCGCCATTACGGTTGCCTGCCACCCACGTACCCCTGAAATGGGCGTTGTTGTCGCGTTTAACGAGTCCATTTTCTGTGCCAGCACAGTTCGCAAAGTAAATAGTTATCAAGTCAATGGTTTTGCGGCGCCCGGCTATGGTCGCCTGGGATTGGTAGATGGCACAACCACCACTTATTTCCAACAGCCCTTACGACTACCGACGTTGCCCCTGGCCCAGGATCACAACACATTACCTGACGTTGACATCGTGCCCAGCTATCTTGATGCCAGTCCTTTTTATGTAGAGCAACTGCTGCATCACAGAAAATCTGGCGTGGTGATCGATGGCCTTGGCCGGGGCCATGTACCCCCGCAATGGATGCCTATCATCCGGCAGCTTTGCCAAATGGACCGGGTGGTATTGGTTTGTAGCGCTACCTTAATGGGGGGCACTTGCCAAACCTATGAATTTACTGGCTCATTACAAGAGCTGGAAGCTGCTGGCGCCATTGCCATTAGCCACCTTTCTGCCAGAAAAGCAAGGCTACGACTTGCCCTGTTGTTAAGCCAAGGCACACCCACTGCAAGCACGATACGTGCGGCTTTTAAACATCCGTCATCTTAGAGGTGAAGCTACAAACACAAAACAAGGGCAAACCTGCCTTTTTAACTTGCTCGGAACCTCCTAGCTCGGGCAGATCAATAATCGCAGCGGCCTCCACGACATTCGCCCCCAAACGCTGCAATAAGCGTGAGGCTGCCACCATGGTTCCCCCCGTGGCAATCAAATCATCAATTAACAGCACGCGCTGCCCTGGAAGCACAGCATCTGCGTGCATTTCTACGGTGGCATTGCCGTATTCCAAGGTGTAATCTTCGGCCAAGGTTGTAAACGGCAATTTGCCCTTTTTTCGCACCGGCACAAAACCAAGGTTCAGTTCATAGGCAAGCACCGAGCCCAGGATAAAGCCACGCGCGTCGATTCCAGCCACCAACTCGAGCCGTTGCCGCATGTAGCGATAAACAAACAAATCAACCAAGACCCTAAATGCCTGTGGATTTTGTAATACCGGGGTGATATCCCGAAACATGACCCCGGGCTTCGGCCAATCAGGAACACTGCGTATCGTGTTACGAATAAAAGTTGCTGGATCTAAATGCATGAGATAGCATAATTACAGAAGTTAGAAGCAAAAACCATAATAGCATTGCAAAGGGCAACATAGTGTACTCGTAATCGTTTGCCCAATTGGCATAAAATCAAGCCATGAACTCGTCATCACACCGTGCCAACACCGATGCACTCGTTTCTGCGAGTCGCACCTTCGAGATAGAAATTCAAGGCTTGCAGCAAGTACAGCAACGCCTTAATGCAAGCTTTTCACAGGCGGTCCACACGTTATTGGACTGCGTCGGGCGAGTGGTAGTTGCCGGGCTTGGAAAAACGGGCCACATCGCGCGTAAAACGGCGGCAACCTTTGCCTCCACCGGCACACCAGCATTTTTCATGCACGCGGCAGAAGCGCTGCATGGTGACCTGGGCATGCTCACCACGAATGACGTATTAGTCGTAATTTCCTATTCCGGTACCGGTGCCGAGCTCATCAGCGTCTTACAGGTCGCTAAAAGGCTGGGCGCACCGGTCATTGCCATCACCGGAAACGATAATTCCCCATTGGCCAAAAATGCTGATCTCCATATCAATGTCGCCGTAAGCAAAGAAGCATGCCCCCTTAACCTCGCCCCCACCGCCAGTACAACAGCCGCGCTGGTGGTGGGCGATGCCCTTGCTGTGGCCTGCCTGGAGGCCCGGGGTTTTAGCCGCGAAGATTTTGCACTATCACACCCGGGCGGCGCGCTTGGCCGACGTCTGTTAACACGCGTCAGCGATATTATGCGTCAAGATCAAGCCCTGCCAATTATTCATCCCCAGGCTACCATCCCCCAAGCGTTAGCCGAAATGTCCGCTAAAGGAATGGGAATGACGATAGTGGTAGACTCCGATAAGCGGCCCATAGGAATTTTTACCGATGGCGACTTGCGACGCCTGATTACGCGGGTGGGTGACATTCGCTCCCTAAGCGTAACCACAGGCATGACACAAAATCCACGTACCATTGCGCCCGAAGTTATGGCCATCAAAGCCGCCGCACTCATGGATAAAAAACGCATCAATCAGCTCCTGGTGGTTGACCAATCCGGTTTCCTGGTAGGGGCCTTACATATGCATGATTTACTTGCAGCAAAGGTAATCTAGTATGAATGACTCCGTCTCTTCCCACCCGGCGGAAGCCGCTCTGCTTGCACAAACGACGCCAAACACCATTAAGCGTGTTAAAAAAATCCAGTTAATGGTATTTGATGTCGATGGTGTTCTCACGGATGGCCAGCTCTACTACGGCGCACAAGGCGAAGTCATGAAAGTATTCCATGCCCTGGATGGACATGGCTTGCGATTGCTTAAAGAAGGCGGCATCCACGTCGCTCTCGTAACGGGCCGTCAAGGCGACATCGTAAGCCGTCGTGGCGCTGAGCTTGGTATACAACATGTTAAACAAGGCATACGAAATAAAGTAGAGGCGCTCGAAAGCCTGGCAAACCAACTCCAACTGGATATGTCTCAAATTGGCTTTATGGGCGACGATCTCATCGACTTATCCGCAATGCAAATGGCTGGCTTTGCGGCGAGTGTCCCTAACGCCCCCTGTTATGTGGCACAAGCAGCGCATTGGGTCGCCAAGCGCCCGGGAGGTGCCGGGGCCGCACGGGAATGCTGTGATCTGATCCTGGCGGCCCAAGGCAAGCTAAGCCAATTTTTCCAGCCGAACCCAATGATCATGTCGGGGGCGGTCCAATAATGCGTGAACGGGGTCCCACCTTAATCGCGGTAGTACTGCTGTGTGCCCTTGTAGTGGGTACCTGGTGGGCTGCGGACTATGCACAACGCGCCATTCCAATCGATCCACCCGCCCGCGTTACTCATGAGCCTGATTCATGGGCCACCGACTTCGTCATGATACAAACGGATCCGCAAGGAATTCCTCGCAATCGTTTAGAAGGCGTTACCCTGCGACACTATCCCGATGATGATTCTTATGAAGTCGATGATGTGCGTGCGGTTGGCCAGCAACCAGAGGCCCCTGTTACCATTGCCACAGGCCAGCTGGCACGCATGGATGAGAACAGCACACGCATTACCATTAATGGCGATGCCCATGTCAAGCGCCTGCCGGATGATCAGCATGCCCCCCTGGATGTCACCAGCCAGCAACTGGTTATTTACCCGCAGACCGATGTCGTAGAAACCCGCTTTCCGGCGCGTGTCGTACACGGCAATCACACCATGAACGGCATTGGCATGCGCTATAACAATCAAACACAGCAATTAAAAGTATTCGCGGCTTCAGACGTTAAGGTATCCGGGCAGGACTTGCCCAGCCGCTCCTCTCCCGCACGCAATTCGTCAGCACAGGAAGCACAACCATGAACAAGCCACTTACCCTCCTGTCCCTACGCCTGGGTTTTCTGATTTTTTTCATTAGCGCGTTTTTTATAAGCCCAGGCGTACACGCCGAGAATGAAACTGAAGCGGATCCTGATAGTCCCGATACCCTCGTCTTGTCTGACACCTTAGACTACGATGATAAACAACGGGAAAGCATATTTACCGGCAATGTTATCCTCACCCGGGGCACCCTTACCATGCACGCCGACAAGCTTGTCATGACAGAAGATGAACAAGGCTTCCAATATGGTGTTGCTACCGTAAAAAATAGTGATCTGGTACTGGTTCGCCAGGAAAACCCTGAAAAGTTTGAAGTGATAGAAGGCAAAGGACTACGCGGTGAATATGACGGTAAAGTTGAAACCATCACCATGATTGGACAGGCCGTTGTTACACGGTATGTCTGTGGCAAGCCCTTCGATTCAATTCGTGGTGAACGCGTGGTGTTTAATCAAACCGATGATACCTACCATGCCTACGGGGGCGCACAATCCGCAGCACCCGATGGCCGGGTTCGATCTGTTGCCCAACCACGCGCCAAGTCCGAGGCCGCCGCTGAAGAGTGTCGGCAACGCGCCCAATCCGCCAGCTGAACGCTATGTCCACGCCAGCACCCGCATCCTCCCCAACTCTTGGCAAAGTCGCCGATGGTAGCTTATATGCAACAGGTTTACAGAAAATCTATGGTAAGCGCACCGTTGTAACAGACGTTTCCCTGGCCATTTATAGTGGCGAGGTTGTGGGTCTGCTGGGCCCGAATGGTGCCGGTAAAACCACCAGTTTCTACATGATTGTCGGTATTGTGCCCTGCGATGCGGGCCGCATAGAGATTGATGGGGTAGACATCACCTATTTACCCATGCATAAGCGCGCACGGCTTGGCTTATCGTATCTGCCCCAAGACGCCTCGGTTTTTCGACGCTTAACCGTAGAACAAAACATTCAAGCGGTGCTTGAGCTTCAAACCAACGATAACGGCAAGCGGCTCAAACGGGCCGAAATCCGGGCGGAATTAGACAACCTCCTGGATGAGCTTCAAATCCAGCATATTCGAAAAAACACCGCAATCTCCTTGTCTGGCGGCGAGCGCCGGCGGGTGGAAATTGCGCGTGCCTTGGCGACACGGCCACGCTTCATATTATTGGACGAACCTTTTGCGGGCGTTGACCCCATTGCGGTCATCGAAATTCAGCGTATCATACAGTTTCTGAAATCCCGCAACATTGGGGTACTCATCACAGACCATAATGTCAGGGAAACTCTCGGCATTTGCGATCGTGCTTATATCATTAGCGAGGGAGAGGTCTTGACCAGCGGCCATCCCAACGAAATTATCAGCAATGAATCGGTACGCCAAGTTTATTTGGGCGCAAATTTCCGGATGTAACCCGCTTGATTTCATTACAATAAGCGATACACTGGAAGAACCAAACCGCTTAATAAAAGGAGTCTCTGCTATGAATATGAAGATTAGTGGTCGTCATCTGGAAGTTACTCCCGCCATCCACAATTATGTACGGAATAAATTGTCTCGTATTAATAAGCATTTTGACAAAGTTGTGGAGTCTCAAGTCATTTTATCTATCGAGAAATTGGACCATATCGCGGAAATAACGCTTAGGGCCCATGGCAAGGATATTCATTGCTCCGCCAAACATGAAAACCTATACGGGGCAATTGATTCACTGGCCGATAAAATTGATCGACAAATTAGAAAAACCAAGGAAAAAGCACAAGAACATTTTCATGAGTCGGCAAAACGTCAGCCGCTTTCTGACGTGCCACTATCCTAATTCTCATCGTAGGCGCATGCACCTTAACTCTGACATCCTACCGCTATCAAATATTGTGCTGGACTTGTCTGTAACCAGCAAAAAACGTGCCTTCGAACAGGCCGGACTGCTGTTTGAAAACCATCATGGAATCGCACGGACTGCCGTTTTCAATAGCCTTATTGGGCGTGAGCGCCTTGGTTCCACCGCATTAGGGCATTCCGTCGCGGTTCCTCATGGTCGCATCAAGGATCTTAAAGAACCTTACGCGGCGTTTATTCGGCTGGCCGAGCCAGTCCGTTTTGATATTTCCGACGGCCGAAAAGCCAGCTTACTATTTATTCTGCTCGTCCCTGAAACTGCAACGCAGCTTCATCTCGACTTGTTAGCAGAAATTGCTCGGCTGATGTCAGACGATGAGTTGCGGCTGGCCCTCACCACAGAGACAGATCCGGAAGTCATTCATAAGCTCTTAACCCGGGAAGCATCATAATCTGTCAAGCCAATGGGAGGCCTCAGGTGTTAACAATCCAGGAACTTGTCACCGAAAATGTCAATAGAGTTCCACTGACCTGGATTACAGGCGAACGGTTAACACAGCGTGTCGTTGCCGCACGTGGGTTCTCTAGTGCCGAATTGGTAGGACACCTCAACCTCATTCACCCAGCCCGCATTCAGGTAATAGGTTCAGAAGAATTGGCCTACTACGTGCGATTTGGCCCCCAACGTCGCCAACACCATCTTGAAGAGCTGGCCAGTGGCGGGGTGCCGGCAATTATTGTGGCAGATGGCATCGCTGCGCCCCAAGATCTCATCACGGCTTGCCATGCCCTGGAAATCCCTTTGCTGGCAACGTCTCTGGCCGCCGCCCATGTTATTGACTTACTCAGGATTTATCTGGGTAAGCGGCTGGCTCCAAAAACCATTATTCATGGGGTATTTATGGACGTGCTGGGCCTGGGGGTGCTCATCACGGGCGAATCGGGCTTGGGAAAAAGTGAACTGGCATTAGAATTAATATCTCGCGGCCATGGTTTGGTGGCGGATGATGCGGTGGAATTTGCACGTATTGCTCCAAGCATCATCGAAGGACAATGCCCCCCCTTACTACAAAACTTGCTTGAAGTCAGAGGCATTGGTCTGCTCGATATACGTACCATTTTTGGGGAAACATCGGTGCGGCGCAAAAAAAAGTTAAAGCTTATTGTGCAGCTGCTAGGAGCAAGTTCAAAGCCTTTTGCCCGCCTACCTATCCAAGACCAAACGCAGGAAGTTTTAGGCTTGCCAATTAAGCGCGTAAAATTACAGGTTGCTGCGGGCCGTAACCTGGCGGTACTGGTGGAAGCCGCGGTACGTAACACCATACTTATATTACGAGGCATCGATACCATGGAAGAATTTATGGAACGCCAATCGATTGCTATTATGGAAAATACCAAACCCGAGTAATTTCCTCTTTCCGATGCATCACCCTGCCATGTTAAAACTTGTTCTTATTACGGGCATGTCCGGCTCCGGCAAATCGGTCGCACTCCGTGTCCTGGAAGATGCAGGCTACATCTGTGTAGATAACTTACCCGTACGCTTTCTGCGGGATTTTATAAGCCGGTCCGTCGCCAGCAACCTGGAACGGCTTGCAGTTGCCATCGATGTACGTTGGCCAGGAGAAATTGACCGCTTGCCTACCGTCATTCATGAGCTACGCAATGACAACATCAACTTTAAAGTCGTGTTTCTAGATGCCACGGATGCTGCGCTTAAGCAGCGTTATTCCGAATCTCGCCGCCGTCATCCGCTCACGGCCCATCTGGCAAAACGGGATGGTCAATCCCCTTCGTTGCAAACCTGCATTAATGCGGAACGGGAAGTCTTGGCCCCCATACAAGAACAAGAGCACACAATAGACACCACCAATCTAACACCGGGACAGCTTAGAGCGTGGGTTTTAGATCTTGTACAAGCGGATCGCCTGCCAGTAATTCTCACCTTTGAATCTTTCGCCTTCAAACGAGGCCTGCCACAAGACGCCGATTTGGTTTTTGATGTGCGTTGCCTGCCCAATCCGCATTATGACACGGCATTACGTCCATTAACGGGCAAAGATGCTGCGGTTGCGGCCTGGCTTGAAAACTCGGAAACAGTCCAGCAGATGATTGCCAATATTGAAGACTTCATCACACGCTGGTTACCCGTTTACGCACAAGATACACGCAGCTATCTTACGGTGGCAATTGGCTGCACGGGGGGCAAACATCGCTCGGTATACGTGGCAGAGCGCTTGGCCCAAACATTTGCCGCATACCAGCCCTTGGTACGCCACCGAAACCAACCACAGCTCCACGACCAACAATAACCGCTACAAGACGGTTCTCGATAAAAATATGATGATACGCTTTACCCTGATTTTACTGACATGCCTATTCGTTATCACGGGTTGCGCCAGCAAACACAAAGCTGGTGGGTACTATCAAGATGATGGTCCAGCTGACCGCATCCCTGCTGACATTGACGCGATTCCGGATGCTACCCCCAAGATTGAGCCGCACCGGCCCGCTAATGCGCGTCCATATAAAGTGCTCGGCAAATACTACCGCCCCCTGCTTACCAACGACAATTATCGTGAAACAGGCATTGCCTCTTGGTATGGCCGCAAATTTCATGGCAAACAAACGGCAAGCGGTGAGACCTACGATATGCATGCCATGACAGCAGCACACCGTACGCTCCCCCTGCCAAGCTATGCCCGGGTCACGCGCGTAAAAACGGGCAAATCTATTATTGTTCGCATTAATGACCGCGGACCCTTTCATAGCAATCGAATTATTGACCTTTCTTATGTCGCCGCTGCCAAGTTGGGGCTGATTGGGCCCGGCAGTGGTCGCGTCACCGTAGAAGCCATTACCCATGACGATATCCGCCAGGAAGCGTGGCAACGTGATGCCTCCGAACCCGCCACAATAACAACCGCCGACTGGTCGCCCTCCAGTGATGCATTAACGGTGAGTCGGGTCCGCGCCGGCGTCTATTTGCAATACGGCGCCTTTAGTAGCGTTAACAACGCTGAGAAATTTGCCACGAAACTCAATGAGCAGATTCATACCGTCGAAGGCCACGTAGCCCGGGTGTATCGGGGATCCCAGCTTCAACGGGTGCGACTTGGCCCTTATGATGACCGTATCATGGCCACAGAAGCTGCCATGCGCATAGAGGCGCTTACAGACCTAACCCCCACCTACGTTGAAGAGGCGCGTGATAAGGCAAGTTTATAAGCCTCCCGTCGGCGCATGATTTGAGCCTTATTCAATACGCTCGCAACATCTTTTACCGACATTACTTCTAGCAGGGCATCCACCAAAGCAATGGCTTGCACGCTGGCAACTGGCGCCGCGTCTTCAACCGGCGAGGGATGCAAGATCAGCACAAATTCGCCACGCTGGTGATGCTTGTCACCCTCCAGCCACGCAATGAGCTCCCCACAAGGTAAGGTCACAATCGTTTCAAAGCGTTTTGTCAACTCCTTGGCCAAAGTAACCAGCTGATGTGCCCCAAAAATATCCCCAAAGGCTTGCACAGTAGCCACAATTCGATGGGGCGTTTCAAACATGACCACGGCATGGGATGCCTGCCTCCATTGAGACAGCCACTTACGCCGCTGGCCAGATTTGCTGGGTACGAAGCCCGCAAATAAAAACTCAGGGTGCGCATCGGATGTGGCTCCGGAAGCCATCAACGCCGTCGTGACGGCACTGGGCCCGGGAATAGGTACCACACGATAACCGGCCTGGGCCACCGCTGCCACAACACGTGCCCCCGGATCACTGATTGCCGGGCTGCCTGCATCCGATATCAATGCCACCGATTGATTCGCTTCCAAATAGCCAATAAGCTGCGCGGCACCCTCAGCCTCATTATGACGATGAACGGCGACAATCGATGCGGTAATGCCCCACTGCCTCAAAAGGGTTTGACTGTCCCGCGTATCTTCCGCCGCAATCACATCACAACGGCTTAACACATGCCAGGCACGCAAACTTAAGTCCGCTAAATTGCCAATGGGAGTTGCCACCACATAGAGTGCCGGATGCACCCATTCCTGCTGGCCCAATTGCGTGGCAATTTTGTCCCAAACCGCTACGTGCGGCGCTGTCGAATTCTGTAGACTCATTGCGTATGCATCACCAAAATTTCACCCATGGATACCGCTTCTCCTGATCTTCAGTTATACACCATGGCGCACGCGGCAAGGAAGCAGGCAGCCACCACGCGCCACCGTCCCACGCCGCCCCCTCAAACAAAGCCTGCCGAGCCAGCCTGGCAGGCGGTGTCGCCAACACAAATACGCGGGCAACGGGCAGAAATCACAGCCGCGCACTGGTTACAGCAACAAAAACTCACCATTCTCAGCACCAACTTACGGTGCAAATTCGGTGAAATTGATATTGTGGCCAAAGAGAATGACGTCCTCGTCTTCATTGAGGTTAGAAGTCGCTCCTACGCCGGCTTTGGTGGCGCCGCTGCCAGCATTAATCACGTCAAGCAACAGCGCATTATACGCACCGCGCAATACCACTTATTACCTTTGGCCAGGCGTTTTTTTAGCAATAAAGTTCCCCCGTGCCGTTTTGATGTAGTGACTCTGGAGCAAGACGGGCTAAAATGGTATAGGGCTGCCTTTAGTATGAGACAATAACATCATGACCATGAATACCCGCATGACGTCACATTTTGCTGACGCTGTAGAAACGCTAGAACATAGTGCAATGGTGCTTGCACCGCTATTGGTTCAGGCCGTAGAAATGCTGTTTACCACCTTAACCAATAATGGTCGTATCCTGGCCTGCGGCAATGGTGGCTCAGCCACCGATGCCCAACACTTTATTGCTGAATTGGTTGGGCGTTTCGAGCGCGAGCGCCTGCCACTGCCCGGCATTGCACTGAACACGGATACGGCAATCTTAACGGCAGTCAGCAACGACTACGGCTACGATAAGGTCTTTAGTCGCCAGGTTGCCGCCCTTGGTCAGCCGGGCGATATTCTGGTAGCCATCTCAACCAGCGGGCAATCCGCCAACGTTATCCAAGCAATAAGAACCGCACACGAGCGCGACATGTCTGTGATTGCCTTAAGTGGCAAAAAAGGGGGCCAAATTCCCGGCCTGCTACAGCGTGACGATGTCCATTTATGTGTGCCCCACGACAGAACGATGCGTATCCAGGAAGTCCACATCGTGTTACTTCATGCCTTATGCGATGGGGTAGATGCGCTACTTCTCGGAGAACCAACAACATGACAACCCGTTTCGCTTTCTTACGCCTTTTTTTCGCCCTGCTATTAGGAACCGTTAGCATTTCCCTTACCGGCTGCGGCGCCCTCGTGGTAGGGGGTACGGCAGCAACAACCGCCAAGGTTGCTACCGACAGACGTACCGCTGGTGAACAGGTGGAAGATCAGGCCATTGAGTTAAAAACAGCCGCTGAAATGCGGGTATTGTTTGACGATACCGCAAGGGTTAATGCCATGGCGTATGCTGGCCATGTCCTGTTAACCGGCGATGTTCCTAACGATAAAGCCAAACAACAAGCCGAAGAAGCAGCCCAACAAGTCGAGAAAGTGCAAAAAGTTCACAATCAATTGCGAGTCGGTGATAAAACGCCTATCAGCGTACGCTCGCAGGACACCTGGATCACCTCTAAAGTACGCTCCTCCCTCATCAATACCAAAGAAGTCCCCACACGCACCATGAAAATTACCACGGAGCGTGGCGTCGTTTACCTGATGGGCCGGGTCACCGAAGACGAAGCAAAACGCTCAACCATTGTTGCCTCATCCATTAGCGGGGTGAATAAGGTTGTGCGTGCTTTTGAAATTATTACCGAGGAAGATCTCCAAAGTGGACGATATTCCTCATCGGAGTCCTCCACTGAGGACAACGCTAAAAGCTCCAATGCCGCCTCCGATGAAGACGACAGTGGTGTAGAGTCTATCCCCCTAGAAATCTAGATATCTCCCATGTTAGTTTCACGTTACTTCACGCCCCTATTACTCGCCGTTACCCTGCTCTTTACCGGATGCTCGGACAAGTCCGGGCAAACGGCGCCCAGTGTCCAGTTTACGGCACTTGACGGCAGTGTTTTTTCTACTGAGGATTTACGCGGCAAAGTTGTTATTGTTAAATTCTGGGCCACCGACTGTACCACCTGTGTGGCACAAATGCCGGATACCATCGACCGCTACAAGCGTTTCTCTGACCAAGGGTTCGATACCATTGCAGTTGCGATGAAGCACGACCCTGAATCTTATGTCAGAAACTTCACCAAGTCTCGTGCGCTCCCCTTTACTGTCGCCATGGACAGCGACGGTAGTATCGCGAAAGCCTTTGGGGACGTGAAAATGACCCCGACAACACTGTTAATTGATAAAAAAGGCAATATCATTAAACGCTATCTTGGCAATTACGATGAAGAAAAACTAATTGCCACCATAGAAAAAGCCCTACACGCCTAAACACTTACTTTCCATGAAGAATAATACGGATACGTCTCACCTCCCCTCGGCCATCAAAGCGCAAGTGTTATCTGAGGCACTGCCTTATATCCGACGCTTTCATGGCAAGACCGTGGTCATTAAATATGGTGGCAACGCCATGACCGATAGCGACTTACAACGTAGTTTTGCGCACGATGTGGTCTTGCTACGTCTCGTTGGCCTACACCCTGTGGTCGTACACGGGGGTGGCCCGCAAATTAATCGCGCCTTGGAACGCATGGGAAAACAAGGCACTTTTGTCCAAGGCATGCGGGTCACCGATGCAGAAACCATGGAAATCGTGGAATGGGTGCTGGGAGGCCAGGTCCAACAAGACATCGTGGTCATGATCAATGAAGCCGGCGGGAAAGCGGTTGGCCTTACAGGTAAAGACGGCTGTCTAATACAAGCCCGGAAAAAGCGCATTGAAGACACTGAAAATCCAGGCCAATGGATAGACATTGGTTTTGTTGGTGATATTGCCGCCGTGGAGCCGGCAGTTATCAAAGCCCTCCAGGCGGATCAATTTATTCCGGTGATTTCCTCGATTGGCTATGGTGAAGACGGTACTGCCTACAACATTAATGCGGATGTCGTGGCCGGAAAAATGGCCGAAGTCTTGGGTGCTGAAAAGCTTATCATGATGACCAACACGCCCGGTGTGCTGGATCAACAAGGCAATTTATTACGCCAATTAACAACAAAAACTATCAATGACCTGCTTGAGGATGGCACCATTTCCGGTGGCATGCTCCCCAAAATTGCTTCCGCACTTGATGCGGCCCGCTTTGGGGTGAACTCCGTTCATGTTATCGATGGCCGGGTGCCGCATAGCCTATTGCTGGAAATTCTGACAGACCAGGGCGTTGGCACCATGATTTCCCACTAAGCCATGGAAGACGTTACCTGGCTATTTGACCTCGACAACACCCTGCACGATACCTCCTACGCCATTTTCGCCGCCTTGGATCGCGCCATGACGCAAACCATTCAAGCGCTTTTACAATGTGATTATGCACACGCGGATAACCTGAGACTCAACTATTGGAAACGTTACGGTGCTACGGTAATTGGACTGGTAAAACATCACAATATCAATGCCCATGAGTTTTTACATGCCAGTCATCAGCTCAACCTTAAACCTTTGCTGCGTGCCGAAAAAGGGCTGCCACAGAAATTGGCACAATTACCCGGCACCAAAATGCTATTAACGAATGCACCCCGTCAATACGCCATACAAATACTCACACACTTACGCCTGGACACCCAGTTCAGTCAATTATGGACCATGGAGGATATGCAGCTATTAGGAAGCTGGCGGCCAAAACCCTCCCGCCGCCTACTGCAGCAGATCTTGGCGAGATGGCGGCTATCTCCTGCACGCACAATTTTTGTAGAAGATACCCTACGTAACCTAAAGCCTGCGCATTCACTCGGCATCAAAACCGTGCACCATTACCATCCAACAACGCCTTTTTCCGCAGCGTATGCCGGCAAACCCGATTATGTCGATATTAAAGTAACGTCAGTGGGGGAGCTACTTAAGCGGCCTGAGCTGTGGCGCATACTGCGCAATTCGGATCGCGCCTGAACTGAATTGTCTGCCACCGCATGGTGAGCGCATCCAAACACTGCAGTTGCCCCACTAACGGCGCACCCATGCCGGTTAGCAGCTTAATGGCCTCGGCGGCCTGCATGCTACCAATAATGCCAACTAACGGCCCTAAAACACCCGTTGTGGCACAGCGTAGCTCTTGTACGTCCGTGCCCTCGGGAAATAAGCAATGATAACAAGGCGAGTCGGCTTGTCGTAGATCATAAACACTTAGTTGCCCAGAAAAGCGTATGGCCGCCCCGGATACGAGCGGTTTTTTGGCACGCACACAGGCCCGATTTACCGCATGACGGGTATCAAAATTATCGCAACAATCCAGCACAATATCGGCATTAAGGACTTGATGGTATAGGTCGTCACCCGTGAGGCGACGCACCAGTGGCTGAACCTGAATGTCAGGATTTAGCCGTTGCAGCATTTGTGCCCCGGATTCTGCTTTCGGCACATGGACGGTTGCCGTGGTGTGAAGAATTTGACGCTGCAAGTTTGATAGCTCAACCACGTCATCATCCGCAAGGGTTAGATGACCAACGCCTGCAGCCGCTAAATACAGGGCAGCTGGAGAGCCTAGCCCTCCCGCTCCAACAATTAACACGCGACTGTTTAATAGGGCCTGTTGGCCTTCCACGCCCAGCTCGTCAAGCAAAATGTGCCGGGCATACCGCATTAGCTGATCATCATTCATCTTGAATACGCTCTATGCCATCCGGCGTCACCCGATAACGCTCAACGCCATCAATAACCGATTTAGTCAGAGTTTTTTTTTCAGCCTGCTTGGTTTTATCGATGCGATTACGCTCAACCTCCCGGCCTTCCAGGTAATTAACCGCCTGCTCTAGCTGGTAGTCGTCATCACCACCAAACTCGAACATGGAAGGCTTCTCAACCACCTGGTAATCGCTGTCATCCTCTTCTTCGACAGTGGCATCGGTCATATTTTCCAAATGCCGCTTTAAGTCTTTTTCACGCGGCACACGAAAGAGGTTCCCCTCAGCCGTATCGTCCACAATGATATCGGGCTTGACGCCAGTTAATTGAATGGCCCTGCCCTTGGGGGTGTAATAACGTGCCGTAGTCAGCTTGATCCCCGTGTTCTGATCCATGGGCAGGACGCTTTGCACCGAGCCTTTGCCAAAGGTACGATTCCCCATAATGGTGGCTCGGTCATAGTCTTGTAACGCCCCTGCCACAATTTCAGAAGCCGATGCAGAACCCACATTTACCAGCACCACCATAGGCGCTGACTGGGCCCACTCCCCAATAGTGCCGGACCCCTTCGCACGCGATTTCTGTAGCGTCTGGCGGCTCGCGCTACTAATGCGACCATGATATTCCCGATTTGCCGATGCAATGCGCCCCTTGGTGGACACCACAACACCGGTTTCCTTCATAAATATCGACGACACCCCAATGGCACTTTCCAATAAACCCCCGGGATCATTACGTAAGTCCAGCACAATAGACGTTGCGCCCTTATCGCCCAGCTCCCTAAGATGACGGGCCAAATCGCCTTCTGTGCGCTCTTGAAATTGGCTGATACGAATGTATGCAATGTCGTTTTCCAGCATTTTTGCCCGGACACTGCGAACTTTGATACGATCACGCACAATATGAAACTCAAGCGGTTTGTCCTCGCCTTCCCGGGTGACCTTCAGGTCAATTGACGTTTTTGGCTCACCACGCATGCGTTTAACCGCCTCATTGAGCGTCATGCCTTTGGTTGGCTCACCGTCAATATGGGTAATAATATCGCCGGATATAATGCCTGCCCGTGCCGCTGGAGTATCTTCAATGGGGGCAATCACTTTGGGCATGCCATCTTCACTGCCTATTTCGATGCCCAAACCACCAAACCCACCGCGGGTGATGTCTTCCATCTCTTTAAATGCTTCGCTATCCAGATAGGAAGAATGCGGATCCAAATCATTAAACAGGCCTTTAATGGCTTCCTGCATGAGCTCTTCGTCGGTAACGGGCTCGACATAACTGTTTTTAATCGCAGAAAAAACATTGGCAAACTGTTGTAGATCCTTTAATGGCAAGGGCTGTTCGCGCTGTGCCAAAGCGGAAATACCCAGGCTAATCAATAACCCCCCCACCATGCCTATTAAAACAAGACTAATCCTGCTGAAGCTACGCGCGCTCATGCACATTCCTAATCGTGGTTATCTAATTAATAATGTCCTATTGTAAAGTGTTGCGATGTGCCATGCGAACTTGGCATTACTGCCCCATCCACACAACAGGATTTACCGGCTTGCCTTCATGTCGGATCTCAAAATATAGCCCCGACTCTACTTGCCCGCCAGTGGCGCCTACCAAAGCGACTGCATCACCCGTTGTGACAGTATCGCCCACCTCCTTAAGCAAGCTTTGATTATAAGCGTACACGGTTAAGTATTTTTCCCCGTGGTCAATAATTAACAAATTACCAAAACCACTTAGCCAACCGGCATAAACGACGCGACCCGGTGCCACCGCCTGCACCTGTGCCCCTTCATCGGCGCGGATCACCACACCACGCCAAATATCACCATCCGGATTCTCACGCCCAAAACTGCCCTGAATCTCCCCTGCAACGGGTTGTGGCAAATTCCTGGAAAGGCCGCTGGCCGGTTCCGCCAGGGCTGGCGCAGGTGGCTGGGATACGCGCGCAACTGTCTCTTCAGAAGAAGGCTCTGGTGCCTCCTCAGACTCTGCTCGTGCCTGTTGCTCTCGTATTTCCTGAGCCCGGCGCCGGGCTTCTGCGATTTTTTGCTGAGTTTCTTGTTCTTTTATCTGTGCCCGACGCGCCTGTTCAGCACGTTGTCGCTCGGCCTGCGCTTGAGCGGCACGCTCGGCGGCAGCAATTTCTTCACTCAAATCACGAATGAGCGTGGTTAAACGTTGATCTTTCTGCTGCAAGGAGCGCGCCTGCCCGCGTTGCTCCTCCAGCGCAGCCTCGATTTCCGCCAACACTTTCTGGCGTTTTTTTTGCTCTTCCCGAAGCGCAACGTGCTGTTCTTGCGTCTGCTCTTCCAAGGCCACCAATGCCGCTTCTTGTGCCTGTGTCTCACGCGCCAGGCGCTCCAGTGCTTGCAGGCTCTCATTCACATCACTCACTGCCTGAGCCTGCGCTTTTGATACGTAACCCAAATAACCAAAGTTTCGACCAATCACATGAGGATCATCGCCGGACAACAACGCTGTCCAAGGCGATAAATTGCTACGGTATTGGGCGACTAACTGGGCCGCTAGTGCTTGTTGTCTGTTTTGCAACGTTTGTTGCTGCTCATCCGTTTGCGCGGCCAGTGTTTCCAACGACTGCGCTACCGCTTCTTGGTCAGCGTGTAATGCGGTCAGTTCGCGCTGAATGTCGGATATTGCTGTTTCTGATGACTTTAATGCCTGATCTGCTTGCTGTTTTCTGGCTTCATCCTTATCAATTTCTGCCTGCAGCTTGTTAATTCGTGATCGCAAGCGCTCCCGATCTGTTTGCGCCTGCTGTTGCTGCCGGGTTAGCGCCTGTTTGTCGGCGGGCTGTGCGGCCACAGGTAGCCATCCACCAAACAGCCAAATGCCACAGACAACAAGCGCCATGCGCCGCATAATTACTCAGCCTTTCCCTGCGCAGCAACCGCAGCCATTGCCGCTTCAATTTCCGCGGCATCGCCCAGGTAATAGTGCTGAATCGCCGTCAACGTATCGTCTAACTCAATCACCAGCGGCTGACCGGTAGGAATGTTAACTTTTGCAATGTCCTCATCGGAAATACCGACAACGATTTTTAGCAAGGCCCGCAAGCTATTGCCATGCGCCGTTACCAATACGCGTCGGCCCGCGCGAACGGCAGGTGCGATAGATTCCCGCCAAAATGGGGTGACGCGTGCCACCGTATCTCGCAAACATTCGGTTGATGGAATTTCTTCGGGTTTCAAACGCGCATAGCGCTTATCAAATCGCGGGTGTTGCGGATCATTTTCATCCATGGGATCTGGCGGGGTATTATAGTCGCGACGCCATATCAGCACCTGCTCATCCCCATATTTGGCCGCCGTCTCTGCCTTGTTCAAGCCTTGCAATACCCCATAGTGACGCTCGTTCAAGCGCCAATTTGGCCCCACCGGCGTGTACATCGTATCCAAACCTTCTAATACCAGCCAGGCGGTCCGTATGGCACGCTTCAGTACGGAGGTAAATACCAAATCGAACTCATAGCCCTTTTCTTTCAGCAGCTTACCTGCCATTAACGCCTGTTCGCGGCCGGTTTCGGTTAAATCGACATCCGCCCATCCCGTGAAGCGATTTTCCCGGTTCCATTGGCTTTCCCCGTGACGCATTAACACCAATTTATACATAATCACTGCCTTTGTTAACACCTACAAAATTTTCTCATTTTATAATGATCTGTTATACCCCTTATTTGCCAGGTTCTAACAGGAATAGTTGTGGATTTCTTACTCGATCAGAATAACTTCATCATTTTAGCCGTCGCGCTGGTGTCGGGCGGCATGCTCTTATTTGGTAGTGTACGCAAAGGCGGTGGAACACACTATGTTTCTACCCATGAAGCGGTACAATTAGCAAACCGTGAACGAGGTGTTTTCATTGACATTCGTAATGCGGAACAATTTATGGCCGGCACGATTCCGCAGGCCCGTAATATTCCCAATGGCGATATCGATCAACAAGCAGCGGCCCTTCCCAAACAAAAAGATCGCCCCATAATCGTGCTATGTGACTCCGGCCAGAAATCAAATGCTATCGTAAACAAATTACGACAGCAAGGATTTGAGCGTGCTGTGAGCTTGAAAGGTGGCTTGCGCACCTGGGTGCAAGACGGTTTACCCCTTGCAAAGAAAGACAAGTAACCTTGATCTGGAGAAATAAATGAAGTCCGTTACCATGTACACTACGGCCGTATGCCCATTTTGTGATCGCGCCGAAATGCTACTAAAACAACGTGGCGTTGAGCATATTGAAAAGATTCGCATCGATCTCGATGCCGAGCAACGCGCTATGATGATGGAACGCACCGGTCGGCGTACGGTACCGCAAATCTATATTGGGGATACCCACGTTGGCGGTTATGACGACCTGGCAGCCCTGGATCGTGCCAACAAACTAAACGACTTATTACAAACTTGATTTTTAATCGATAACACAGGAATTCTCATGGCCGAACAACAAGCCAACACTGCCGCCGAAGGCAATGAAAATCCCGCCTTCAGCCTACAGCGCACCTACGTAAAGGATTTGTCATTGGAAATGCCCAATGCGCCCCAAATCCTGCTGCAGCAAGAAACGCCCGCGGTCGAGGTGTCATTGGGGGTAAATGCCCAGCGGCTTGCCGAAACGGTGTATGAATCTGCCGTTACTGTCACGGTAACCACGCGCATCGACGATAAGGTGCTCTACCTTGTAGAGGCCACGCAAGCCGGCATATTCGAGGCAGCCAATATTCCACAGGAGCAACTCGATCCCCTAATTGGTATCGTTTGCCCAACCATGCTGTACCCCTACTTGCGTGCGACAGTGGCTGATATTATTAATCGGACCTCTTTGCCTGCCCTTCATTTAACAGAAGTGAACTTTCAAAAGCTGTATGAACAGCGCCGCGCCGAAGCAGAAAAACAAAGCGCTCAAGTGGAAGGCAATGCCGATACCGATTCGGAGTCAACGGCCAATTAATTGGCTAACAATCTAACATGGTCTGCTAACACTATGCAGGTTATTGTTCTAGGGGGCGGTAGCTGGGGAACTGCGCTTGCCGCCCTCGCCGCTAAGCAAGCAAACACAACGCTTTGGGCACGCGATCCTAGCGTCGTCGATGATATCAATCACAACCATTACAACCGCAAATATCTCGATAACATCGCCCTACCGCCCCAGCTGCGCGCAACCCATGCACTTGCCCCGCTGCTCGGCGCGACTACACAGGAAACCTTAATTATTCTTGGCGTACCGGTTGCGGCGATGCCAACACTTTGTCAAGCGCTGCAGCAGCTCCCGCTGGCCCACTGTCCTAACATTAGTGTGTTATGGACTTGCAAAGGGCTGCAGCCCGATACGGGTACTCTCACCCACCAAGTGGTCAAACGCACGCTGGCAACACCACTTGAAGCTGGCTTAGGCATTGGGGTACTGTCGGGGCCATCGTTCGCTAAAGAAGTGGCCCAAGGCCTGCCGGTGGCGCTTACCGTCGCCACTCAACACGCAGCTACCGCTCGACGCACCACGCAAGTGTTGCATGGGCAGCATGCCCGTATCTATTCCAGTACCGACATCATTGGTGTGGAGACTGGAGGGGCATTAAAAAACGTGATGGCAATTGCCTGTGGCATTTCAGATGGCCTGCAGCTTGGCGATAATGCCCGTGCCGCCCTGATTACGCGTGGTCTTGCTGAAATTCAACGCTTGGGGCTGGCACTCGGCGGAAAAACAGAAACCTTCTTTGGCTTAACCGGCCTTGGCGATCTGGTGTTAACTACCACTGGCGCACTTTCCAGAAATCGACAAGTTGGCCTTGCTATTGGCCAAGGGCAATCGCTGGAAGCGGTGTTGGCGACTGGCGTTACCGCGGAAGGTGTTTATTGCGTAAAAGCCGCCTTAACCCTTGGCAAGCAGCATGACATTGAACTACCCATTACCGAAGCCGTATATCAGGTTTTATTTCAAAACCTTTCTCCGGAAACCGCGGTACGACAACTGCTTGATCGGGAAGCCCGGGCGGAAGGCTTCGCCTCTTAGCGCACCATAGCTACTACTGCCCACCCGCAAAGCCCGTTTGTCGCCACGCTTCAAAAACGGTAACAGCGACGGCATTCGATAAATTCAAACTGCGCTGCTCTGGCCGCATCGGTAAGCGCAAACGTTGTTGCGGCGGAAATAATGCCATATGCGCTGAGCACAGACCAGCCGTTTCAGAACCAAACACAAAAGTATCGCCCGGCTGAAACCGGGCATCAATCAAGCGACACTGCCCTTTTGTGGTAACCGCAAAACAGCGCTCTGCGGGCACCTGTAATTTCTGCATTGCCGACGCTAAATCCTCATGAATTTGTATGCGTGCCCATTCGTGATAGTCCAGGCCCGCCCGTTTTAACTTGGCATTTTCCAAGCGAAAGCCTAGTGGTTTAATCAAATGCAGGCAGGCGCCCGTGTTTGCTGCCAGCCGTATAACATTGCCCGTATTGGGCGGAATTTCGGGAGAAACTAAAATAATATTAAACATGGACTCGCCTACTGTGGCTGCTCTACGTGGGGCGTACGTGCTAAAACCAGGCCGGTAACGCTAGCTGCCCCGGCGCGCCTAAACAAACGAGAAATATAATGCAGCGTACTGCCCGTTGTCATGACATCATCCACAACCACAATATGGGTATCGGGTGGACACTGTCGCACCTCATAGGCTTGGCTCGCTGCCAGTAGCCGTTGCACACGTCCGAGGGCAGCTTGCCGGGGTCGCTGAGAATGGCGACGGATCAGCCAATGTGGTTGAATGTCACACGCCAAGTCCTGGGCAAGTGCTTTGGCGAGCTCGGCGGCTGGGTTAAAACCCCGCACGCGGATACTTTGTGCCTGGGCCGGCACAGGAACCAAAACAACGGGAGCCGGCGGGTCAGGGCAGCGTTGACGATAGGTTTGTGCCAGCAAACGTGCCAATGCAGGAATTAATGTTAAACGCTTTTCAGCCTTTATTCGATGGATAAGCAAATCCCCCGGTGCCGCGAAATCAAATGCTGAAATCACCCGATCAAAGGCAGGCGCCTCCAACAGGCACCGCTCACATTGCAAAGCCTGTGATAATTCGACATTTTTTGCGCGCTCATCAGTCAATGGCACACCAATATCGCAACGATAACATCGCGCTTGAACGGGTTGTTGGCGACTTGCTTGCAACAACGCTTGGCAAACATCGCAAACATCCCCCGCCGGGGCGGATTGTTCGCAAAGCGGGCACAGTAACGGTAGCACTCGAAACGCCATTATTATTCATGGGTTAAAATTTTAGCAAGATTGCTATCACACCATAAGTTATTCTGGCCGACCAGAGTACATCCGGAGCATTATGTCACAGCCTGCCAGTCTATCTCTAAGTAGCGCCCATGTTGCGCAACAATTTGCCCGACGGAATCCTTTGGATAGTGCCCAATTTCTTTATGGGGAAATTGCCCAACGAATGCTACAACGCCTTAGCTACATCCGCCTGGATCCCAAAGACATTCTCGATGCGGGCTGTGGCAATGCCCATGCATTAGAGCCGCTGCGTGCGCGCTACCCCGGGTTGGATTACACGGGACTTGACCACTGCGCGGCCTTATTAGATACCGCTAAAAATCGCTACGAGGCCAAGCCCGGCTTTTGGCACAAGCTGCGTAACCGGCCCACTAAGCCCATTACTTTTGTCTGGGCTGATTTAGCAAGAACCGGGTTGGCAACAGAAAGTCAGGATTTAATTTGGTCGAATATGGCCCTACACTGGCATCCCAGACCGCACGACGTGATTGCCGAATGGCGCCGCCTCTTGCGCCCGCAAATGTTGGTAATGTTTTCCACCTTTGGCCCCGGCTCACTACGAGAGCTTCGCGAGGCAGTGGAAGCCGCTGAGCTAGGCACTCACATGCCAGAGTTTGTTGATATGCACGATTATGGCGATCTGCTCTTGAGAAATGGCTTTTTTGATCCCGTGATGGACCAAGAAATTATTACCCTGACGTATCGCCATGCAGAAAAACTACTAGCTGACGTACAAACCCTCGGTGGTAATCCCAGCCTGCAACGTCGGTCAGGCCTCGTTGGCCGGCAATGGCGTCAACGCCTACTTGAACAGCTGGAAAAGCAACGCCACATGGATGGCACTATCCATTTAACGATAGAAATTGCCTATGGCCATGCGTGGCGCGCGGTACCGCATCGCAGCACACCAGGAAACATCCCTATTTCCGCACAAAACAAACGCTAACGGTTACGGCGCCGTGCCGAGGCGTCTATTCCTAATTGCTTTAGCTTTCTGTACAAGTGCGTACGTTCCAGGCCCGTAGCTTCTGACACGCGCGTCATGCTGTAGTTTTCTTGCTCAAGATGGTATTCGAAATACACGCGCTCGAATTCATCACGCGCATCACGTAAGGGTTGCTCCAACGAAATACTGCCCAACTGGGAAGGGTCAGACTCTATCGCTGCTGCGGGTGTATTGCTAGCGGCTGATGCCCCAGTGGCAGCTGCTGCGGCTGCAGTGGCGGGAGTAGTCATTGGCTGACCACTATTTCCTGCTGGGTCAGCCTTTGCCGGGGTTACGGTTTCACCCCGGGCTGCTGCCAGCATTTCGGGGGAAACTACCGGCCTTGCCAAACCATCGGCAACTGCCTTCAACAACTTTTGCAGGGTAATCGGCTTTTCTAAAAAGTCCACCGCACCAATGCGTGTTGCTTCCACCGCGGTATCGACGGTGGCATGACCACTCATCATAATGACGGGCATGTTTAATAAGCTTTGCGCGCGCCACTCCTTCAACAAGCTCACCCCATCGGTATCGGGCATCCAGATATCCAAAAGTACTAAATCTGGGCGCTCCCGCAACCGAAACTCGCGGGCCTGTGCCGCATTCTCGGCGAGCTCAACCGTATGACCTTCGTCATATAGAATCTCGGACAATAATTCACGAATCCCTATTTCATCATCAACAACCAGAATTCTGGCCATACCGCCTCTCTCATGTTTTTTCCATATTATCGTTTACTGACGTCCGTGCGTCTTTTGCAACGGATGGATCTTCAGACTGGGTCAGCAAAATTGACACCCGTGCACCACCGTCGCGTTGATTATCCACTTCTATATGCCCGTCATGTTCTTCAATAATTTTCTTGACGATCGCGAGTCCTAAACCGGTCCCCGATGCCTTGGTCGTAACATAAGGTTCAAAAATCCGATTAATAACCTGGGGAGCAAATCCAGGTCCATTATCTGCTACCAACAACCTTACTGCAAATGACGCCGCGTTTTCCGACGATTTCGAACGGGTTAATTTTGTGTGGACCCGCACCTTTCCCACCGCTTGATCATCCTGCTGACTGCTAGCATCGCAAGCATTGACCACCAAATTATGGATCACCTGCCGGAGCTGATTTGGATCTCCATAGATTAGGGGAATATCGCGATCCAGGGACACGTCTATATGGACGGGGTGTTTGCCATCCAATAACATTCCTTCCTGAGGATCCCATCCATATAATATCAAGACATCTTCAATTAATGCATTAATATCCACTTGCTGCTTTTTCGCAGGCGGAGTTCTCGCGTATTCACGAAAGTCATCCACCATCTGCTTTAATGAGCCCACCTGGCTCACAATGGTATTGGTACTGCGCAACAACATGGCCTCATCTTTTTCATCCAGGCGCCCTGCCAATTTCATGGCGAGGCGCTCAGCGGATAATTGAATTGGCGTTAGCGGATTTTTAATTTCATGCGCCAACCGCCGGGCAACCTCCCCCCACGCCACAGCCCGGTTGGCTGAAATTACCTCACTAATATCATCAAACACAACCAAATAGCCACTGGCCGCATTGTCAACCTGGAGATGGGTTCCCCGCGCCAGCAGCGTAACCACATGTCGTTTTGCTTCATTATCACTGGCATGATCCTTTTCCAGCTCAATCTGCTGGCGCCAATACGCACGTTCTGATCCTACCGCCGCATATTCCGCAAAGGCTTCCCGGATACGCTGGGCAAAGGGTAACGCACCCTCAATCGTTTCCAAGGGCCGACCTTTCACCTGCCGCAAGTCCACATTCAAAATGGTTTGCGCCCCCTGGTTAACCATGGTCACTAAAAACGCTTCATTAAATACCAGGACACCAGAAGAAAGGTTGGCCAAGACAGATTCCAAATAAACATTAGAACGTTCAAGCTGTAGGCGATTCGACTCCACTAAGCGACGCGCTTCATCAAGCTGCCGTGTCATGGCATTAAAAGAGCGTGTCAATTGACCGACCTCATCATCGGCAGGGGGCTCGGGCAGGGGGCGGTAATCTCCCACCCCAACGGCTTGGGTGCCCGCCGCCAAAGTAAGTAACGGCCGCACAAGCCAGCGCGATACTGCCATAGCCACCACAACGGCGGCAAACACTGCCAAAATGAGCGCCAAGGTCAGGGTAATGCCGTACAGCTTACGTAAACCAAGGCGCGAGAGCGCCAGCTCCTGATAATCGCGATAACCTTGCTGCACTTGATTGGCATTACGCGCAATGGAATCTGGCACCGGCTCTAAAACCTGCAACCAGCGCTGCTCGGTACTGGCGCCCAAAATCGCTGTAAATCGGTCCGGCGACCGCACGGGCACGATGACACGCAGCCGCAAATCCGTATTGGTTTGGTCCTCCCAATTTTCATCGCCCTCGCGGGTTTCAGCAGCAGCATAAGTCCGGGACACTCTAAGCTGGTTAAACACGTGCGTAGGCGGTAAATCTGGCAGCGAATGTGCAAACTCCGAGGACGAGAATGCCAATAAACGCCCTCCACTCGAAAACACCATCGCCTCGGCCACACCCTTGGTTTCCCGTAAGCGCGTCAGGTTTCTGGCCAAATCCTCCTCATTCGTCTTGGACAGCTCGGTGCTCATGTCTTTAACGCGGGACTGCAAGTCGTCTAACTGAGTGTCCAACGCCGCCCTTCCCAGGGTAAGCCCGGCCTCGAGGGCGCTATCCACCCGTACGTTAAACCAGGACTCAATGGAGCGTGACATAAACTGCACTGACAGCATATAAATCAATACCCCCGGCAAGATGCCAATGAGCGTGAAATACAATGCAAAACGTGCCGTGAGCTTGGCCCCAAACTGCCGTTTACGAATTTGCCGCCACAGTCGAAACGCCAACAACCCTACCCAAACGAATAACGCGATGGCCAGCACACCATTGAGTAGCAGCAGCAGGTTGTAATGTTGCGCATAACGGGAGGCATTACCCGTTGACCACGCCAACAACCCCAGCAACGCGGCCGCACTGAGCAACATAATGCCCAATGCCACCCGTTGGGCAAGAATCGCTACGGTACTAGCTTGCCGTCGGAATAGGTAAAGGAAAAACTTTTCCATGGTGTTGAAAGCGACCAGGCGCTGCTATTGAGCGCATCGATCTGTATGGGTTTAGCAAATAAAGAGGTATCTAATCGCAGGCGCAAACGCCCCTCATAGCGTTCGCCCTCTTGCAATGCCGCACTATCCATCAATTGCCAATTGCGAATATAACGTATCTGCGTCAAGGCATCTTCAAGGGACGTTTCTGGCACGGAGATATCTTGTAGCCCAACCCGCCACTGCCGGGTAAGGGCGTTATAGACGACACGCCATGTCATCTGTTTTTTAACAATTACTTTGTCGAACCACCACCACCGCGGCTTAACAACTTCAACATTGGCGGTGAAATAAATGGGGATGCCTTTGTTTGCTGCCTTATGCAACTCTCCGGTAAGGTCTAATTCGATGTCCGCATTTAATAACAAATGCTCATCCGCAAGCTCGGGAGAAATGGCGACCACTTCCGCCTCGTTACCTTGCGCTACAGGCGACAGCACTGCTGTTAGCACAAGCAGCAGCATGCCAAGCACATAACGCGCTAGCACCCATTCACACCTATAACGTTCATGCTGTAGTTTTCGTGAACAACGCATAAAAGAAACCATCGCCTGAAGGCTTGCCCAAAGACTGTTCTGCTAAGGGTAACACTTGACCCGGCGCCGACTCACGTTGCGCATCCGGGTGCCGTGCGAGAAACGCTTGTGCCTGACTTTCCCCTTCTTCGGGAAACACTGAGCATGTCACAAATAACAATACCCCACCACACCTAACCGTACGCCATAACGCATCTAAGATCTCCCGTTGTATGGCAACCAGTGGGGCAATATCTTGTGGGCGCCGTAGCCAACGAATATCAGGATGGCGACGCACAATACCCGATGCTGAACACGGCACATCCGCTAACACAACATCAAACGCCTGGCCATCCCACCACGCCGCGGGGACACGCGCATCTGCACATTGCAACGTCACCCTGGGCGTCCATAAACCCAGGCGTTTTAAATTGTCTTCAACCCGCTTGAGACGATGCGCGGAAGCATCCAGCGCCAGCACTTCCATATCTGCTTGCTCAAGCAGCTGTGCGGTTTTCCCTCCGGGCGCAGCACAGGCATCCAAGACCCACATCCCGGCGCGTAAGCGCAACTGGTGGACCGCCCGCTGGGCATTTAAATCTTGCACCGACCACAATCCCTCATGAAAGCCTGGAAGCTGTTGCACGGGTCGGGCACGGGGTAACCATAGGGCCTCCCTATCGAGGTGAACAGAAGGGACGTCCATCGCCGCTAAACGTTCCTGTACCTGCTGCACGCTTGTCCGGCGTCGGTTAACGCGCAGTATCAAGGGGGCAGGCGCGTTGCCCGCTTGTAGAATTGCCTGCCATTGTGAGGGGTATGCTTGCTGTATTTTTGTTATCCACCACAGCGGGTAATTCCATTGGGCAAGGGGTTTTTCTAGCGCCTGTTGCCGCAAGGACTCACGCTCGCGAATGTAGCGCCTCAGGCTGGCATTTACCAAGCCCTTCAAATGGGGATAGCGTTTCCCGACGGCGGTAACCGTCTGGTTCACGATGGTATAGGGCTGATACGCCGGCACTTGATCAGCAGCCTCTCCCAAAGACCCTTCTAGCAAGGCTAACGCGGACAGCAGCAAACTGTTCGCCAAAGCAGGATGCGGGGGCTTTTTCACTAAAATTTCTTGTAGTGTTTGGGCAAGACCAAGGTGACGCAACACATAGAAACTAAGGGCCTGTGCCGACGGCCTTAAGCCACCCGGTGTTTGCGCCAAACTTTCTGTTAACGATCGCCCGGCCATGACATCCCGCACGCAACGGGCACAAGCCATCAGACTTTGCGCCAATGTAATGCCGGGGGCCCGGGTGGTCGCGTTCAAAAGGCCCAACCCTGAATAAAGGTTGCAACTGGCTGACGCCTGGCACCGGCACGTTGCAGTTCAAGAATCCGCAATATCCCCTCGCCACACATGACGTCAATCCCCTGTGCGGAAGCCTGCAGGATTGTTCCGGGCGCCAAACCCTCCCGCGGTACAGACACTTCTGCCTGGTGTAAAGGTAAAGGCACAGCCTGCCAAACTTTTACCGGATCATCCAACCCCTTGAGCGACATCGTTGTCCCCGGGAATGGATTGAAGGCGCGTACCCGACGGGCGAGTACCGAGGCGGGCAAATTAAAATCGAGCGGTGCCTCCTTTCTTGTCAACTTTTCGGCATACGTCACACCCTCGCTGGCCTGGGGAGTTGCGACCAGCGTTTCCTCCGGCAGACGTTGCAACGCTTCTACAATCGCCGCAGCCCCGGCGGTGGCCAACTCATCGTGCAAGCTTGCTGCCGTGTGGTCATCACGAATGGGGATTGGCTTTTGTAACAGTACCGCCCCTGTATCCAGGCCCTCATCCATTTGCATAATAGAAATTCCAGTGCGCGTATCGCCGGCTTCAATCGCCCGTTGTATAGGCGCGGCACCCCGCCAGCGCGGCAGTAGACTGGCATGAATATTCAAACACCCATAGCGTGGTAATTCCAGCACCCAGGTGGGCAGCAACAGACCATATGCCGCCACGACCATAACATCGGCCTGGGTAGACACCAGCTGTGCCTGAGCTGCCTTGGCATCCTCGGGAGTTTTCCCATCAAGACGCAAACTGCGTGGTTGTGACACGGGAATATCATGCTGCAGCGCCAATTGCTTTACGGCACTTTGGATTTGACGCATCCCACGACCCGCCCGCCGGTCTGGTTGGGTGAATACAAGGGGCACCTCAAAGCCCGCCTCAAGAATGGCGAGCAAGGCATTACTGGCAAACTCGGGCGTACCCGCAAATACAACACGCATTATTGTTATGACATCCTATACCGCCTGGGCCTCACGTTGCCGTTCTCGCTCCTTTTTACGCAAACGGGTGCGGATACGATTTTGCTTGAGGCGCGACAAATACTCGACAAAAACCTTGCCATCCAAATGATCAATCTCATGTTGCACACACACGGCGAGCAAGCCATCAGCATCAAACTCATACGACTCGCCATGCTCGTTAAGGGCGCGCACCCGAATCCTTGCGGCACGCTCGACCTCATCATAAATCTCCGGTACGGAAAGACATCCTTCCTCGTACCATTGCGTATCTTCACTGGACGAGATAATTTCCGGGTTGATTAGCACCATTAAATCATCTGAAGTCTCTGAGATATCAATCACGATAACGCGCTCATGAACATCGACTTGTGTCGCTGCCAGCCCAATACCCGCGGCATCATACATTGTTTCCGCCATATCCTTCACGAGTGTCCGGATACGATCATCAACCACCTCAACAGGCTGCGCTGTTTTGTGAAGACGCGGATCGGGATAACGAAGAATGGGTAACAAAGCCATAAATCTATCCTAAATAAAGAACCTTTCACCTATGATAAATCAAATCCTTGGCAAGCAAGGACAAAACCAGCCTGGATCACTCACTTTCCCGTTCCAATCTATGCCAAACTAGGGTATGAGTAAAACCATGACCGCAACCGAGCAAGCTGCCTGGATACGCCTCTCATTGGAGCCCGGCCTATCCCCTGCTTTAGCTCGGCAATTACTTGACGCCGTTGGCCTGCCCCAGGAAATTTATGCCTTGTCTGGTGCCAGCCTGCAAAAATATCTGGACAGCCCCCTTAGTCAACAAATGTGCCAGGCACCAAGCGACGCACTGGCTCACACCATCCACATCACCCAACAATGGCTACAGCAAGAAAACCATCACCTACTGACACCCGCCGATACCAACGCTGGCTACCCTAAGCGGTTACTCACGCCCGACTACCCCATCGTACTGTATGCAAAAGGGCGCCTGGAGCTGTTAAACCGACCTGCACTTGCTATTGTAGGGGCACGCGCCGCAAGCCGTAGCGGTTGTCGCAATGCGCATGATTTTGCCCAGCAACTGGCCTCAGAGGGCTGGACCATCGTCAGTGGGTTGGCACTAGGGATAGATGGTGCCGCCCATCAGGGCGCTTTACAAGCGGGCCCTTCAGGAGGCAGCACAATTGCCATACTAGGAACGGGCATAGACCGTGTATACCCTGCTCAACACCAGCAATTGGCCCACCAAATTTCTAGCGACGGCCTGTTACTGAGCGAATTTCCGCTAGGAGCCAGGGCCCGGCCCTTTCATTTCCCGAAACGGAATCGCTTGGTCGCCATGCTCTCGCATGGGGTTTTAGTAGTGGAGGCTGCCCGCAAAAGCGGATCCCTTATTACCGCGCAAGTGGCCGCCGAATCGGGGCGTGAAGTTTTTGCGATTCCAGGGTCCATCCATTCCCCACTATCGCGGGGTTGCCATCAATTAATCCGGCAAGGGGCAAAACTGGTGGAATCCGTCCATGACATCTACGAAGAACTTAACCAGTCCTCACTGCCGGGAATAACCCGCCAACAGACGCCGCCCAAGCCCCGGCAATTCCGCCCCGCGCGCTTTAGTGCCGAGGCTCGTATTGTACTCGATACGTTAGGGGGCGACCCAATGTCAACCGAAGGCCTATTACAATATACTACGTTTGATGTCCCCACTTTAAGCCAAGCGCTTTTAGAATTGGAATTACTCGATTACATTGAACGCCGCCCCGATGGGCGTTATCAAAAGATTTAAAGGAAGAAGCTTTATGGCGTTCCCAGATAAAGTAAAGATTGTAGAAGTTGGGCCACGTGATGGCTTGCAAAACGAAAAAACGCCCATTTCCACCGCCACCAAAATTGCCTTGGTGGACCGGCTCTCGGCAGCTGGTTTTCAAAATGTTGAAGCAGCAGCCTTTGTGTCACCAAAATGGGTCCCACAAATGGCCGATGGTGCCGAGGTGATGGCGGGCATCAGCCGCCGTGCCAACACCATTTACTCGGTACTAACGCCCAACTTACGGGGTTTTGAAGCGGCGCAGGCAGCGAAAGCCGACGAAGTGGTAATTTTTGGTGCTGCCAGTGAAGCGTTTTCACAAAAAAACATTAACTGCTCCATTGCAGAATCCATCGCGCGCTTTGAGCCCGTGGCAGAAGCTGCCCTGGCGGCAGGCATACGGTTACGTGGCAGCATCAGCTGCGCCCTTGACTGCCCTTATGATGGGCCTACCGACCCCCGTACGGTTGTTGATGTTGTCACACGAATGCTGGCTTTGGGCTGTCAAGAAATTGATATTGCCGACACCATTGGCACGGGCACACCCACACGTGTCAGCCGCGTCATGCATGCCGTCACCGAACTTGCTGATCCACAAACATTTTCAGGTCATTTTCATGATACTTATGGCCAGGCATTGGCAAATATTCACGCCGCGCTACTGGCTGGCATCACCACTTTTCATAGCTCGGTTGCCGGGCTGGGTGGTTGCCCCTATGCAAAAGGCGCTACGGGGAATGTAGCCACCGAAGACGTACTGTATATGCTACATGGTATGGACATAGAAACCGGAGTGGATTTAGACCATGTTGTCGATACCGGCCAATGGATTACCGCCCAACTTGGCAGACGCGGCGATAGTCGTGCTGGCAATGCCTTAGCCGCCAAAAAATCCTCATGACCACAACCGCCCATCAACAACACGAAGCCGTGCTAACGGCGCTCCACCCATTACCCATACAAGGGGATGCTTGGTCAAAGCCAATAAAGGTCCTCGCCTGGCTTGTACTGCTAGTTATTGGCATAAAACTGGCACAAACCGCAACGCGCACCGCCAATGAGGGCATCAGCCCGACAATTGCCGCTACCATTGTTCTGCTTTTTGGGGCACTTATTGTTTTTGCATGGCTCATGCAAACTTCCCAAACCATTATTTCGGAAGAAGGAATTACACAAACCTGGCTCACTACGCGTTACCTACCTTGGAATGAGCTGCATTTCGCTAAATTTGTGCCCTTGTTGGGTTCAAAGCGACTTATTTGTTTTACGGCTCGTAACCGCCCCGTAATTTTTCAGGCAGGCAGCCAGGAGCTGCACATTGCCTTTGCCAAAATTGCCGTAATTTACCGCAAACATCCCCAGTAGCTTATTCGTAGCTACGTTGATCATCGATAACCTTGCCATCGTTGGGCAAAGCGTTTGCTGACACGCACTCGACCTCAGCCCGCAGCTTGGTAACCTCGCGCACAGAGTCTGCGATTTGATGGCGTTCGTTTTCCTCAAGCGCCTCCCCGTGCACTTTTAAGGTCATGCTGTCATTACCCATGGACCCGTGAATCACCATACGCGCCGTTGTGATGTGTGGGTGACGTTTAATAATTTCGGCAATTTGCGCGGGTTGCACAAACATACCACGCACTTTGGTGGTTTGATCTGCGCGACCGAGCCACCCTTTAATGCGCCCATTGGTCCGACCACAAGGGGATTGGCCGGGCATCATTGCCGACAAATCCCCAGTGCCAAACCGCACCAGGGGATAGCCGGGATTCATGGTTGTGACAACCACTTCGCCAACCTCGCCTTCCGCAACAGGATCCGACGTTCCGGGCCGAACAATTTCGACAATAATATCTTCATTAATGACCAACCCTTCGCGTGCAGACGTTTGGTAGGCCATTATGTCAAGATCGGCACTGCCATACGCCTCATAACCCTCAATGCCCCGCTCTAAAAACCAATTGCGTAAAGATGGGGGGTAGGCCTCACCAGAAAAAAGGGCCTGACGCACCGGGATATCGACCTTCATGGCCTCTGCTTTTTCAACAATGATTCGCAGAAAGCTGGGGGTTCCGGTGTAGTAATCTGGTTGTAGATCTACCATTGCGGCAACTTGTTGCTCGGTTTGGCCCACGCCACCAGGAAAAACCGTACAACCAAGCGCATGGCCGGCGCTTTCCATCATGGCACCGGCTGGGGTAAAATGGTAGGAGAAACAATTATGAATTAGGCGTTTACTTCTAAAGCCTGCGGCGTGCAATGCCCTTGCAAACCCCCAGTAATCGCTTTGTTTTCCTTGGGGCTCATAAATCGGCCCTGGCGAAGCGAAAACTCTAAGTGCTTGCCCCCAACCAATTGTAGAGAACCCACCAAACACATGGTGTAATTCTGGCTGCTCCGCTTGGGGGTTATCGTGGCGCTTTGCATGTTGCTGCTGCAAGAGTTGGGGTTTTCTTAATACCGGCAATTCGGCCAGGGCTTGCCGAGAAGTGATATCCTGAGGCTCGATGCCGTCCAACTGCTGTGCAATTGCAGGGGCATTACGGATTGCCTGTCGCAAGACATTGGGCAAGCGCTCGAATAATTTTTGTTCACGCACCAAGGGGTCTATTGCTTCCCGTGCTTCGAAATAGGAACTCATGCCGGTGACCTTAGCCTCCCAATGAATTTATCGTTATATTCATTGAAAAAGAGTATCTAAACTACTGTAAATTGACTGTCATTAACTTGACAATGTTTTAATAAACTAGGGTTTTTCCTTATGCAACCAGCAATGAAGCTTCCTGAATCTGCTGTTTGGTTTAAGCTGTTAACGCCCGAGCAACAAGAGCGGGTACTACAGGCCATTGTTACCATGGACTACCCAGAGGGGGCCCTGGTGGAACGCAAAGGAGAAAAAGCCAACGCATGGCTAGGAGTCGCCAGTGGCCTGGTTAAGGTATCCGTCAGCACGCCCGACGGCAAAACGGCGTCTCTTACAGGCGTGCCCGCAGGGGGCTGGATTGGCGAAGGCTCGCTCCTCAAAAACGAGATCCGCAAATTTGATGTTGTCGCCCTACGGCCCAGCGCCATTGTGAAACTACCCGCGGCAACCTTCAATTGGTTACTCAATACCAGCCTTACGTTTAATCGCTTTTTACTCGATCAACTCAATGAGCGTGTGGCGCAATTCATCGGCAAAGCCGAATACGACCGATTACTGCCTCCCGACGCCCGCGTTGCACGCTGTCTTGCGGAATTATTCAATCCACTCCTCTACCCCACCAGCAGCATGAGAATCGATATCACACAAGAAGAAATTGGCTTTCTGGCACGAACTTCCCGGCAACGAACCAATCAAGCGTTGCGTAATCTTGAAGATCAAAAATTGTTAGCGATAGAATATGGGGCAGTCAAAGTCCTTGATCTTGATGGATTAAGGAATTATGAGGATTGATTTAACGGTGGCATGTGCGTTGCCTAAATTCAGGACTAAAATAAGGTATCTTCAAACAACTTCCCCATTAAAAAATATCATCAAAGGTTAAAAACATGCCAGAAAACTCAGCGCAATCGCTGCCTTCTTATTTAAGCCCTGATAATCCGGGCCCTTGGGGTAACTATCTGGAACAAGTGGATCGGGTCGCCCCCTATCTTGGTTCCCTAGCAAAATGGGTTGAAACGCTGAAACGCCCCCATAGAACCTTGATTGTTGACGTTCCAGTCGAACTAGACGATGGCACCATTGCGCACTTTGAAGGCTACCGGGTACAACACAATATCGCACGGGGTCCAGGAAAAGGTGGCGTCCGCTTTCATCCACAAGTCACACTATCGGAAGTCATGGCACTGTCCGCATGGATGTCTGTTAAAACGGCCGCTGTTAATGTCCCTTTTGGGGGGGCCAAAGGGGGAATTCGCGTCGATCCCCATCAACACTCTCCACGTGAAATCGAGCGCATCACCCGGCGCTATATCAATGAAATTGGCATGATCATCGGGCCCAATACCGATATCCCCGCGCCCGACGTGAACACCAATGCACAAATCATGGCCTGGATGATGGACACCTACGCCATGAACACAGGAATCACGCAACCAGGTGTTGTCACCGGCAAACCCATCAGCCTTGGTGGTAGCCTCGGCCGGGTAGAAGCCACCGGGCGGGGCGTGTTTGTCGTGGCCTCCGAAGCCATGAAAGATGCAGGTATTGAGGTCTCTGGTGCCCGGGTGGCAATCCAGGGCTGTGGCAACGTTGGCGGAACAGCGGCGCAACTATTCCATGAAAATGGCGCCAAAGTCATCGCCATTCAAGACCACACCGGCGTGATCTATCAGGACAGCGGCCTCGATATCCCCAAAGTACTCGCCCACGCGCAAGAAACAGGCGGCGTGGCTGATTTCACACCGGCTGACACGCTCACTCCCGAGGAGTTCTGGGCACTGGAAACGGAAGTCCTTATTCCTGCCGCCCTGGAAGAGCAGATTACGGTCGATAATGCCAACCAAATCCGCACAAAAATACTGGTAGAAGGGGCCAACGGCCCTACCACACCAAAAGCTGACGACATGCTAACCGATAACGGCGTCATCATCGTTCCAGATGTAATCGCCAACGCAGGCGGGGTTTCTGTCAGTTATTTTGAATGGGTACAAAACTTTTCTTCATTTTTCTGGACCATCGAGGAAATTAACGAGCGTCTGGAGGCCATCATGCGAGAGGCCTATCGCTCCATCTCTGCTACGGCCAAAGAACATAAGGTTAGCCTGCGCACCGCTGCCTTCATTACCGCGTGCTCCCGTATTCTGGAGGCCCGGGAAGTCCGTGGCCTATACCCGTAAAGCCGTAAGAGGCGTCAGGGGGACACCGCCAGCGCCAGCTGCTGTCGACTGTGAAATACCCGGCGAACGCCAGAGAAAGGGTCGGTAAAAGCCAGCGTTCTGGCCAGCAATTGCAAGGGATCCGAAAAATCATCAGCAGCCCGTTGAGCCTGTAACTTTGGGTACAAGGTATCGTTCACAATGGGAATCCCCAATGCTGCCATATGCACTCTTAGTTGGTGTTTGCGGCCACTAATAGGGGTCAGCTGATACAGTGCCCGCCCCTGCGACAGGGGCCGGTGCATTTTTATCCGGGTTTCACTATTTGGTGGCTGCCGGGTTTCCCGCATCAAAAAACGATCCCCCGCCGCCAAATGGCTGCGATGGATGACGGCTTTTGTAAAGCGGGCATCATAAGGCGCCACCGCTTCATACGTCTTGTCCACCTGTCGATCTTGAAAGAGTCGCTGATACGCCGCCCGCCCCTCGGGGACCCGACTCAACATGATAACCCCGGCGGTCTCCCGGTCTAAACGATGGACCGGGGTAATATGAGGCGAATCGTAATATCGACGCAAGCGGGTCAATACCGTTTCACGCAGGTAACGACCTGCCGGCATGGTTGCCAGGAAATGCGGTTTATCAACCACAATAATATAGCGATCCGCATATAAAATGGGTAGGTCAAATGGTACGTCCGGTTCATTGACGACACGACGGTAGTACCACAGCCATTGATGGGCGCGATAAGGTGTATCTACCCCTACCGCCTGGCCGTTGGTTGCAAAAATCTCACCCTGCTCCAAGCGTTGTTGGATCAAGCCATCCGGCAAGTGATTATAATGCTCACACAGGTAATCCAACACGGTTTCCCATGGCCCTGGGGGAAGGTAAACCCGGCTCGGCGCAATGCCCTCGCGCATCGGCAAAGGGGCTTTTGGGTGCCTTCTCAAAGCAGTCCAACTTCCTTGAAATACTGTTCTGCACCTGCATGCAAAGGTGCTGTCAATCCGTCAACCACCATATCTTCCTTGGTGAGGTGATTCAGGGCGGGATGTAACTTCGTAAAATCTTCAAAATTTTCAAATACCGCTTTAACGACCTGATAGACTGTGGCATCAGATACATCCGCCGTGGATACAAAAGTGGCTAGCACCCCATATGTAGGGATATCGTCATCATTATTATTGTATAGCCCCCCGGGGATATCCACTTTGGCATAGTAGCTGTATTTATCAACCAATGCGTCCACAGCATCGCCCTGAAGCGGAATAATTTTCGCGCCGCAAGTGCTGGTTGGATCTTGAATATTTGCCGAAGGGTGGCCTACGCCGTAGAAAAAGCCGTCGATCTTGCCATCGCATAGCGCAGCGCCATGCTCATCGGGGCGCAATTCAGATGCCGTGGCAAAGAAATCAAGCGTATCCCCCCGGGCTTCCAGGAGCTGTTCCAAAGAGGCGCGCGTGCCCGAACCCGGGTTACCCACATTAAAACGTTTCCCTTCCAAATCCTCAAAGGACTTAATATTAGCCTCTTTGCGCGTTAGCACCGTAAAGGGCTCGGGGTGCAACGAGAATAATGAACGCAGCTTTTCATACGCTCCGGATTCGGTAAACTGAACCTCCCCCGTATAGGCGTTATATCCCACATCTGACTGAACAACCGCAAACTCCACGTCCCCTGCCCTTAACGCAGTGATATTGAATACAGAGCCCCCGGTTGAATCCACCGAACAGCGCATACCATGATCCGCACGATCTTTATTCACCAAGCGGCAAATTGCTCCTCCAGCGGCATAATAAACTCCAGTGACTCCCCCGGTTCCTATGCTGATGAAGTTACCTTGTGCGACTACCGGCGCGGGAGACATGAACAACCCTAACGCTGCCGTGATACTTGCCGCTAACACTGCCCCTTTTATTGTTAATCGATGAATCCCCTTAGCCATTCCTGGCCTCCTTTTAAATCGCTGCTGTAGCCCATTATCTTACCCGTGTGCCTACCGGGGTCAACCCTTATCATCCGTGATTTCAGGCAAAATTTGATGGCGAAAATCCGCTTGTAATTCCTGTAGCGTTGGTAACTCCTGTGGCTCAATCAAAGACAGGTCGGTAAAACGCACTAACTTGCTATGAAGTCCTTGCTGACCCGCCACTGCCGTAACGGTATCGTTGTAATGGCGACTGACGGTTCCCAATGTTAAGCCAAGGCGCTTCAAACGCTCTGACAACACCATGGTTTGCTGACGAATTGCGGCTGCCTGATGGCTCAACTCCCGCGCTTGTTCTTGGCTCTTGACCGTCCGCCACATCGTTGCAATCATACGAGTCATGGGCATAAAAGTGGTGTGAGAGACCAACATAACGCCTTTGCGCCAAGCATAGTCGTAGAGCTCTGGGCTATGTTCTAACGCTGCCATGTATGCCGGTTCCAATGGCATATACATCAGCACAAAACCAACATCATTAATCCCTGGCAAGGCACTGTAGTTTTTTGCCTGCAAATCGTCGATATGGCGGCGGGTTGCACGAACATGGGCATCAATGGCTTGCTGGGCAAGCTCTGGACTTGTCGCCGAGACCGCACGCTCATAATCGACCAACGATACTTTGCTATCCACAATCAGCTGTTTGTCTTCGGGCAATAGCAAGACAAAATCTGGCTGGCGACGCTGGGAGCTTGCGGTGTAGTAAACGGGTTGCACTTCGTAATGTTCGCCTTTAATCAGTCCGGCCGCAGTTAAGCTGCGTTCTAATAAAACCTCTCCCCAATTACCCAAGCGCTTATTGTCTCCCCGTAAGGCCTGGGTGAGCTGTTTGGCTTGATCCTCGACCTGCAAGCCAGCTTCGGCAAGCTGTCGAATTTCCGCGCCCAGCGACGCGTTCCCTTTTAAGGTTTCCGCATGGATATCATTGGCACGCTTCTGAAAACTCAGCAATTGCGCTTGTAGGGGTTGTAGCAAGCCATGCAAAGACGTTTGATTCAGCTCCGCTAAGCCCTGTCCGGTTTCTTTGAATATTTTTTGAGCCAAGGCCTGGAACTCTACCCTCAATTCCCTGGTGGCGGTTTGCTGAAACTCTTTAAGCTGCTCAATACGTGCCAACCGCTCTTGATACCGAGTTTCCAGCTCAACATAGCGTTTTTCGACATCCAGCAATTGGTCGCTTTGCTCTTCGTAACGTTGTTGCAATAACAAATGCCGGGCCTCAAGATCTTGCAAGCGCGCTTGCGCAAGCGTGGCCGCCGCCTGGCTAGCGGACAGTTGCTGTTCAGCTTGTCTCGCACGAGCACGCACCTTACTATATAGGAAGGTGCTCGCTACCCCCCCACCAAGCATGCCTACGATCAATAGCATGATCATAAACAGGGGCTCGCTTGAGCTCCACGATGACAGGTCTATACCCAACACACTGTATACCTGGTATTCATGTTACTTGTTGATAAAACCTTCGCCTGACTAAACCCCAATGACCTTCCCTTCCGTTTCTTTACATGATGGCAACCAAATACCCCAAGTCGGTTTCGGTGTTTGGCGTATTGATAATACCGCGTTGCCGGGCCTTATACAGTCTGCCTTTGACTTAGGCTGTCGCGCCATTGACACGGCGTCAGTCTATGAGAATGAGTCTGGCGTTGGTCGGGCGATCAAAAACACCACCATAGCCCGGGACGAGTTATTTATCACCACAAAACTCTGGAATACCGACCACGCACCAGATGCTGCCCGAGCGGCACTACAGGAAAGCTTACGCCATTTAGGCCTAACAAGCATCGACTTATACCTCATTCATTGGCCGGTACCCAAAATAGATCAATACGTACAAGCCTGGGAAACTCTGATTACGCTAAAGAACGAAGGACTGACGCGATCAATTGGCGTGTGTAATTTTACAATTCCCCACTTAAAACGATTGATTCAGGAAACCGGCGTTACCCCGGTACTTAACCAAATCGAGTTGCACCCCGGCTTTCAACAGCGTGCCCTACAAGAATTTCATGCTCAGCATCACATTAAAACACAAGCCTGGAGCCCCTTGGCCCAAGGCACGCTGTGGGATCATCCGGTCATTACCAAACTGGCAAAAACCCATCAGAAATCACAGGCACAAATTCTGCTGCGCTGGCAAATCCAACGAGGGAACCTGCTGAACACCAAATCCACAAACCCAGCGCGTCTTGCTGAAAATTTTTCGCTATTTGACTTTGAACTGTCCAACCAAGATATGCAGGAGATTGCCGGGCTAGATAGGGCTGACGGACGCCTTGGCCCGGACCCGGACCTGTTCCGGCTTCCCAAACCCGGTATGATGTAAGCTTACGGATCCCCCAAATACGCTGTTCTAACCTGGGGGTTGGCCTGGATGGCAGCTTTGTCTCCCTGCGCAATTACCCGACCTTGCGCCAATACTGACAACGTCTGGGCAAACTGAAATACTAGCGACATATCATGTTCGATGAGCAAAATTGCCAACTCCTCTGATAAACGGCTCAGTAACGCCAGCATGGCAACGCTTTGCTCTTCCGGCAGCCCGGCTGCCGGCTCGTCAAGTAATAGCAAGCGAGGCCGCATTACCAAGGCAATCGCAATTTCCAACAATCTTTGCTCACCATAAGCCAGGTGGACAACCGGGGTATGCGCCTGCGCCGCTAAATTGAACTGTTGCAGCATTGCCAACCCCTCTTCCATCGTGGCGCGATTGTAGGATCGAGACCGCCACCATTGCCCACCAATGCCTTTGCGCTCATTAATCGCTACCGCCAAGGTTTCTAGCGGCGTCATATGCATAAATAACTGGTTAATTTGAAAAGACCGGGCAATACCCCGTTGCGCCCGCTGGGCCACGCCCATCCGGGTAATCTCCTGTCCAGCAAAGTAAATACGACCACTGGCGGGTGAGAGCTGGCCCGAAATAATATTAACCAGACTTGTCTTGCCTGCGCCATTCGGCCCAATGAGCGCATGACGTGCCCCCGGTCCCAGCGATAGGCTGACCGATTGCAGCGCCTGCAAGCGGCCAAACCTGACGGAAACCTGATCAAGCGTTAGCACAGCCCGCCCTCCCTTAGTTCCACCGCATGGCGTGGCGTCGGAGAAATCCCAACAAGCCATTTTGGCCACTAAATGCAACCCCAATTAACACAATTCCTAGCCCCAGCATCCAATACTGGGGACTGAGATTGGAAAATTGGTCGCGCAGTAATAGATAAATAATGGCACCGATAAAGCCCCCATACAAATGACGAGTTCCCCCTAATATTAATATGACGAGCACCTCAGCCGAGCGCTCAAAACTAATGGTTTCCACCCCTACAAATTGGGTTGTTTGTGCCAGCAACCCGCCCGCCAGCGCAGCCCACGCCGCTGATATCACATACGCCACCGTAAGACGCTGGCCGACAGGCGCCCCCAACGCGCTCATGCGATGCGGATTTTGCTGAATCCCTGCAAGCGATAGGCCAAAGGGTGACTGCAGCAAATAACGCAGCAGCAAAAAGGCGAATAGCACCACACCAAAGGTGTAATAAAATGCAGTCTGCCCAAAAAAATCAAAGGCAAACAACCCCAATACTGGCCATATTTCTAACCCAGCCAAGCCATCTGTGCCCCCGGTAAACCCGGAAAATTGCCGCGCTGCCTCGGTTAACAACAAGCATACGGCAACGGTAATCAATAAGCGTGTTAAATCAGACCCACGAATGAGGAGGGGACTACACAATGCGCCTGCCAAGCCACCCACCATAAATGCGGCCAACAACCCTGACAACGGCTCGCCCCAACCATGGGTTGCCAATAAGCCCACCGTGTACGCGCCCAAGCCAAAAAAAGCCGCATGACCCAAAGTAAGAATGCCAGCATATCCCAAGGCAACATCGAGCGAGACCGCAAATAGGCCCGTAATCAGCATTTGAGTGAGCAAAGGCAACCGATAGGGAAACACAAGGGCACACCCCACTAACAAGGCCCAAAACCCAAACTCACATACACGACAGCGACTTAACATGTTTTATAGCACCCGGCCCATGACTTTACGGTTTGCTTAGACGAATCAGGCCATGGGGGCGCCAAATCAGCCCTAATACCATCAAAAAGTAAATAAGAAACCCGCCCAAATCAGGCGCATAATACTTTCCTGCAACATCCACAATACCAATCAGTAACGCCGCAATAAATGGCCCCAACAACGTCCCGGCCCCCCCTAAGCACACCACCAGCAAAAAAATAACCATGTACTTCAGGGGAAAATCAGGCGTAATGCCCAGCCAATCGAGCGCCAGGGCACCCCCCAAGCCAGCAAGTCCTGAGCCTAACGCAAACGTTAATAAAAACAAGCGTGAAACATGCAACCCCATCGCCGCCGCAATCTCAGGCTTATCCACCGCAGCCCGCACCATGGCGCCCACGCGGGAGTAATCCAATGACCCCCATAATAATCCCGCCACCACAAGACCAGTTATCACCAAAAACAAGCGATAGCGACCCACCCCAACCCCCGCTAACGTCACCTGGCCCTGCAATGTTTCGGGCAACTGGATGCTCCGCAGCGATGGACCAAACCAGAATAATGCGATGGCGACAAACACAAACACCAAGCCGATGGTAAACAGCACTTGTGTCAGGGGGTGGGCCCGATACATCCGACGAAACAACCCCACCTCCAAAATAGCACCACTGATGGCCGCGACCACAAAAGCTGCAAGTAAAGCAATATAGAACGATGCCCCCAGCGCTTGCATGGCGCCTAACGCGGTATAGGCGCCTATCATGGCAAACACCCCATGCGCCAGGTTGACAAAGTTCATTAACCCCAAAGTGACGGACAAACCGGCACTCATCAAAAACAAAAGCATGCCGTAGGCAATACCATCAAAAATAATGACCATGCTGTGCTCGCCTAGCCTTTCCTGGAACCATAAAAACCTTGACCAAGGTAGGCAACTGTAGTAGCATAGAAGCACGAATTTGTCTATAGCTGGCAACGCCTACCAAGTTGTTGGTGGCGTTTTTTCATCATCATTTTTAATAAAAGTTGCCAGCTGCGTCATAAAACCGCACCCGCCGTCATCAATCCCACATAAATTTGCTGGCGAGGCACTGCACATATGGCGGTGCATCGGTTGCGTGCACGGCGCTATTTCTACCAATTTAATACAGGAGTTTTACTGAATGGCTAAAGAAGAACTAATTGAAATGGGCGGACTTGTTACAGAAGTTCTGCCAGATTCCCGTTTTCGTGTCACCCTTGATAATGGCCACCCAATTGTTGCTTACACGGGTGGTAAAATGCGCAAGCACCACATTCGTATCCTTGCTGGCGATAAAGTCTCCCTGGAGATGTCCCCCTACGATCTCACCAAAGGTAGAATCGTATTTCGCCATATTGCTGGCCGCTCCCCTAGCGCCACGCGTAGTCAACGCCGTCGTCAGTAAGTGCCCATAGCGGTTTTAGCCTAGTCCGGTTTACATGAGTCGTTGCCCACTTGACACGCCTCCGCCCCCGCTTCCACCCCTTGCCGAACTGCCTGAATGGGCCAGGCTCTCAAAACTCGCTAAAGCCACTACCATCAACCCCGATCATTTACGCATCATTCAGGCAGCGGGGTTATCCATTGATCTAAGTGCGCAACACCACTCCCCGAAGCTGCAAGCGGCCATAGAAAGCCTTTTAACGGCACGACATTTTGCCGACCAGCGCGAGCGCTTGTTCCAGGGGGATAGCGTTAATCTTACGGAAGGACGTGCCGCCTGGCACACTGCGCTGCGCACACCAGCGCCTACCTTGGACGAAATCACCAGTGAGCGGCAACGCGTTAATGCTTTTATTCGCAATGCAGACACAGAGCGTCACTGGCGACATGTCGTCCATATTGGTATTGGGGGCAGTGATTGGGGCGTGCGACTTGCCGTACGTGCCTTTGGCTACACCGGCACGTGGCGTGATGTACGGTTTGTCGCCAATATCGACGGGCACGCCATAGAAGGCGGTTTAGCAGGACTCAATCCGCATCAAACCCTTGTTGTCTTGGCTTCCAAGTCATTTACCACCACTGAAACCCTCGAGAATGGCCGTCGCGCGTTGCAATGGCTCAAAGATGCCGGTGTCGCGAACCCGACCCAACACTTTATTGCAGTAACGGCAATGCCCCAGCGGGCAAAATCCTGGGGAATCTCAGAAAACCATATCTTTAAATTATGGGATTGGGTGGGGGGACGCTATTCCATCTGGTCGTCTATTAGCATTACAGCTGCCTTGGCCGTCAATTCTGATGTCATTGCCGGCATGCAAAATGGTGCCGCTGCGATGGACAATCATTTCCTTACCAGTCCCATTGCCGACAATGCGCCCGTACAAATGGCCATGGCGGGGGTAATCAATCGCAGCATTCTGGGTTATGGTTCATTAAATATTGCCCCCTATGATTCCCGTTTAGCAGAGCTGGTCCCATATATCCAGCAACTTGAAATGGAATCGTTAGGGAAATCGGTACGTCTTGACGGATCGCCCGCCCAAGTACCCACCGGCCCTGCGGTATGGGGCATGCCCGGCACCGATGCGCAGCATACCTTTTTCCAGTGGCTACACCAAAGCTCCGAAGGGGCACCTGTCGATTTTATTATTGCCAGGCAAGCCGATCACCACTGGCCCACCCATCATCAACATTTATTGGCAAATTGCCTTGCCCAACGTGAAGCCTTGCTACGCGGGCGCCCCTACGCGCGCGCCCTGGCCGAGGCTGAGGCCGAAGGTCACGCCAAAGACCATGCGGCTTGGTTGGCCCACCACCGTACGTATAAAGGGGGGCGGCCCTCAACACTGGTGGTTCTATCCCGCCTTTCTCCTTACACCTTGGGCGCGTTACTGGCCCTTTATGAACATAAAGTATTTGTACAAGCCCTGGTTTGGGGGATTAACCCCTTTGACCAATGGGGCGTTGAATATGGAAAGGGCTTGGCAAAGGCCATTAATCAACAGTTATCAGGCCACCAAAGCACCACTCAACATGATGCATCCACCAATTACTGGATTGCAGAATTTCAAAATAGCCTAAAGCCAACAGATCGCTCTACCACTGCCGGACACAAGTTACAATCATAGATCTTGTCTTGCCAAGGTGATTTTATTTATATGAAGCAAGCTGCTACCCATTCCGCCAACGACGTACTTATCGCCTTCCAAAATGTTGCTTTAGGTTATGGCGACTTTACCGTGCTCCGTGATATTAACCTCACGGTAATGCCAGGTCAGGTCGTGGCACTCATGGGCGGTTCGGGTTCGGGCAAAACCACCTTGTTACGTGGAATCACGGGCCAAATCCATGCACAAACTGGTAGCATCCACCTCTTTAATGAAAACCTGGCGGCAATTCAAGCTGAAAAACTTCGGCGTTTGCGTCAACGCATGGGCGTATTATTTCAACAAGGTGCTTTATTCACCGATTTAAATGTCTTCGAAAATGTTGCCTTCCCGCTCCGGGAACATACCTGTATTTCAGAAGATCAAATCATTGATCTCGTGCTCGATAAGCTCGATGCTGTTGGCCTTAAAACAGCAGCCCACTTACAAGTTTCAGAAATTTCCGGTGGCATGGCGCGGCGCGTTGCCCTTGCAAGAGCCATCGTCCTGGAGCCCGAAATCATCCTATACGATGAACCTTTCGCTGGATTAGACCCCATTTCACTCGGAATCACCGCCCAACTTATTCGTAACCTGACCAAACGCCTGAACTGTGCCTCCGTTTTTATCACCCATGATGTCAATGAGTCATTTGCAATCGCCGATCACGTCTATATGGTCGGCCAAGGGAAAATGATCGCTCAGGGCAGTCCCGCTGAAATGCGCGCCTCCAGCGATCCGTTCGTCCAGCAGTTCTTGGGCGGCAAACCAGATGGACCGATTGCCTTTCACTACCCGGAAAGTCCCGCATACACCCAGTGGCTGGCCCAACAAAAAGGAAAGCACTAACCATGTTTGTTCGTTCCATCGCTTTTGTTGGTCAACACGTACGGCATACGATTGCTGGGCTGGGTAGCTTTACGCGGCTCCTGTTTGAATTGCTGGCACGCTCAAGTATTATCTTTAAGCGTCCCAGGCTAATGATCCAGCAAATTCATTTTATTGGTAATCATTCCCTGCTTATTATTGCCGTCTCGGGCTTATTTGTTGGTTTCGTGCTGGGGCTGCAAGGTTATTACACACTCAGCCGGTACGGCTCTGAAGAAGCGCTCGGCCTTATGGTGGCCTTATCGCTCACGCGGGAACTGGGGCCCGTTGTTACTGCCTTATTATTTGCGGGTCGCGCGGGTACCTCTTTAACGGCAGAAATTGGCTTGATGAAAGCCGGAGAGCAAATCGCTGCAATGGAAGTAATGGCAGTTGACCCATTACGCCGCGTCTTGGTGCCCCGCTTCTGGGCCGGCATTATTGCCATGCCCATCCTTGCAGCCGTATTTTCCATGGTCGGCATTATTGGCGGGTGGGTCGTTGGTGTAGTAATGATTGGCGTGGATCCAGGTATTTTCTGGTCACAAATGCAAAGCGGCGTTGACGTTATGAATGATGTCATGAACGGCGTACTGAAAAGTTTTGTTTTTGGCATTGCCGTAACGCTCATCGCACTCTATGCAGGCTGGACGGCGCGTGCAACTCCGGAAGGTGTTTCCCGAGCCACAACACGAACTGTCGTCATGGGTTCACTCATTGTTCTTGGTCTGGACTTCGTGCTCACAGCATTAATGTTTAGTAATACATAAATTTATGTCACGCAGCGGAAACACTTATGACGCGTGAAAAAACTGATTTTTGGGTTGGTCTGTTTGTCCTTCTGGGGGCCGTCGCCCTGATATTTCTTGCGCTTAGAGCCGGTAACCTCAATTCCTTTTCATTGGCTTCAACGTATCAAGTTCAGGCCTATTTCGATAATATGGGGGGTCTTAAAGTACGTGCACCCGTGCGCTCCAGTGGCGTTGTTGTGGGCCGCGTCAAGGACATAAGCTTTGATACGCAACGCTACCAGGCAGTAGCAACCCTGGAAATTGAAGACCAATTCGCTTTTCCTGCTGACAGCTCGGTATCCATCTTGACGTCGGGGCTTTTGGGGGATCAATATATCGGCATCACCCCTGGCGGCGATGAGACCATGCTCAAAAGTGGCGATGAAATTACCTATACTCAAAGTGCTGTCGTCCTTGAAGAGCTGATCAGCAAATTTCTGTACAACATGGGTGGTGATTAACATTCAAGGGCTTTATTTGTCATGAGAAAGAAACTCGCCGTACTTTTCGCCGTAGGTGCCCTCAGCACCGTGCCAGCGTTGGCAGAAAGCAACCCCGACGATCCGCTTGAAGATCTTAACCGCACGATTTACACCGTTAACGATAAGCTGGACAAGGCATTATTTAAACCGGTAACCCTGATGTATACGGATCTAACGCCCAAACCGGCGCGCACCTGTATACGTAATATTTTTCGTAACATTGCCGACGTTTGGTCCGCTGCCAATAGCTTTCTCCAAGCACAAGGACATGATTTTTTTAATACGTTAGGCAGGGTGTTATTTAACACCACCATGGGCCTGGGTGGCTGTATTGATGTCGCTTCCATGAACGGTGCGGAACGCATCCCCAATGACCTGGGCATTACCCTCGGCGTCTGGGGCATCAAGCCAGGGCCCTATATTGTGATCCCGGTATTGGGGCCAAGCACCTTACGTGATGGCGCGGCACGTGCGGGTGCTTTCGCCGGTGGGTTTTCCCCTACCAGTCCATTATTTGCCATTGACAACATCCCACTACGAAACACAACAATTGCCCTGTACGCAGTAGATGCTCGTGCCAATCTGCTTGAGCTTGATGATACGCTAGATGATGTCGCACTCGATCCTTACAGCTTTGTTCGCGATGCTTACCTGCAACGCCGTAAAGCACAAGTGAACCGGCGCACCGGCCGGGAGGATGACCTGCCCGATTACAGCGATGATGATCTACCCGACTATGGGGAGGATGACTTACCTGATTATTCCGATGATGACACAGAATAATCCCGTTAAATACTGTTAGGATATGCAAATACTTACCAAGCTTTTTACGACTGTTTTGTTTCTCGTTGCGAGCCTAATCGCCCCCACTGGGTATGCCGCCGATATTGATCCTAAAGCAAGCCCCAATGATTTCATACAAGCGGTTGGGGACAATGCCCTCGAGGTGGTTAAGCAAGAGCAAGAAACCATTAAAGCAGGGGATTTAGAGGCCATTTATAAAATGGTTGATGAACACGTACTACCCTACGTAAATCTCCGCAAAACCACCCGTTTAGCGGCGGGGCGCCATTGGCGTCAAGCCTCCGAAGAACAGCAAGAAGCCCTTACCGAAGCGTTTATGGGAACCTTGGTACGAACCTATAGTAATGCTTTCAAAGGGGTCGATCAGAAAACACATTTGAAGCTTAAGCCATTTCGAGGCGACCCGGAAGCGGATGATGTCGTCGTTCGCTCCACATTGGTGCAGGGGGACGGGCAAACCATTAATGTAGATTACCGTATGGAAAATACCCCGGATGGTTGGAAAATCTACGATATTAATGCGGAAGGGGTATGGTTAATTCAAAATTACCGTAACCAGTTTTCCGAACAAATTTCGCGCAATGGTATCGACGGCCTGATTGATGCGTTAAATAAACGCAACAAGTAAAGCGATGTGCCGCTGTGTCCAGCGCGCACCCCAAGATATCGTCGCTTAACATTTACCGTCTGGTGCAACCATTGCACCAGACCTCTTTCGTTTATTATGCCAGCCCTGTTACTTGAAAATATTTCAAAAACCTATGCCCCCTATCCCCGAACAATTCCGGAAATCCTATCAGGAGTCCCCAAGGGAAAGGGTTTTAAAGCCCTGCACGACATCAACCTGACAATAGAGCAAGGGGAGTTCTTCGGCCTTCTTGGGCCAAATGGCGCGGGAAAAACAACGCTTATTTCCATTATTGCTGGACTCGCCCACGCCACGACTGGTAGTGCGCAAGTCTGCGGCTATGATGTTGTCAAAAACTTTAAACTCTCACGCCGGGCGCTGGGCGTCGTACCACAAGAGCTGGTTTACGACCCCTTCTTTACGGTACGCGAGACCTTAAGAATCCAATCCGGCTATTTCGGTCTCAGAAACAATGACGACTGGATTGATGAAATCCTGTCCAATTTGGGCCTGCTGGATAAAGCAGAAGTGAACATGCGGGCCCTATCCGGTGGCATGAAACGACGGGTACTGGTTTCTCAGGCGTTGGTTCACCGACCCCCCGTCATCATTCTTGATGAGCCCACCGCAGGTGTGGACGTGGACTTGCGCCGCACATTGTGGGAGTTTATTACCGATTTAAACCGCCAGGGGCATACAATCTTGCTCACCACCCACTATCTGGAAGAGGCAGAGGCCTTGTGTGGTCGTATTGCGATGCTTAAAGAAGGCCGCATTGCCGCACTAGACACCACCGAGGGGCTACTCGCACGGTTTGGAGGCTCCGATCTGGAAGATACTTTTGTACGTATTATGCACAATGATGAACCCATGACGGTAGTTTCATGAATCCTTCTACTTTTATCCCTACCCAAGAGGACATCCGCTCCGGATTTCCGACACTGTTAAAAAAGGAGTTGTCACGCTTCTGGAAAGTGGCGCTACAAACAATCCTGGCGCCTGTGGTTTCGGCCCTGCTTTACCTGCTGATTTTTTCCCATGTCCTGGGGGACCGGGTACAAGTCTACGACACCTTGCCCTATACCTCCTTCCTCATTCCAGGACTAATGATGATGAGCATGCTGCAAAACTCCTTTGCAAATCCCTCATCCTCACTGATCCAAAGCCGGATCACCGGGAACCTTGTCTTTATTTTATTGCCCCCGCTATCACACCGCGAAATTTATTGTGCTTATGTACTGGCAGGAATCATACGCGGCTTATGTGTGGGTATCGGAATTTGGCTTGTTGCCCTATTTTTTGTTCCTTTGCCAACGCAAAATGCGTTGTGGGTTTTCCTGTTTGCGGCGCTATCCTGTGGAATAATGTCCACCCTTGGGATTATCGCGGGCCTCTGGTCCGAAAAATTTGACCAGCTGGCGGCCTTTCAAAACTTCTTGATTATGCCGGCAACATTTTTATCCGGTGTGTTTTACTCTATTCACAGCCTACCACCCTTCTGGCAAGCGGTGTCACGCTGGAATCCACTGCTATACACCATTGATGGCTTCCGCTATGGTTTTTTTGCTGAATCGGATATTTCTCCATGGTTCAGCCTGGCGGTTGTAGGCAGCGCCTTTATTGGGCTAAGCTTTTGTGCCCTGCGCCTGCTGGCCAATGGATACAAATTACGGAGTTAGTGTTTATGTTACCTACCCCTGCACAAGTACAACAATACATTGCCGACAACGTTGCATGTGATCATATCGAAGTCCGGGGCGATGGTCGTCATTTCGAAGCACTCATTGTCAGTGCAGAGTTCGAGGGTAAACGTCGCATTGCCAGGCATCAGCACGTATACGCTGCGTTAGGTGATCGCATGCGGGAAGAAATTCACGCCATATCCATGCAAACCTTGACGCCTGAAGAATATAAGGCCAATCCTAATGGATAAGCTGCGCATCGTCGGGGGCACCCCCTTGCATGGGGAAGTGAATATTTCTGGCGCAAAAAACGCCGCCCTGCCCATTCTCTGCGCAAGCTTATTGACCGAAGAAGAGCTCTCCTTACGTAATGTCCCAGAACTCAACGACATACAAACCACATTGCGCCTGTTAAGACAGCTGGGTGTTACGGTCCAAAATGGGCGCCAAGGCCAGGTAAGCCTTCGGGCAAATACCATCCACAATGTGGAGGCGCCTTACGATTTGGTAAAAACAATGCGCGCATCCATTCTGGTTTTAGGACCGCTATTGGCGCGCTATGGGGAAGCTAAAGTGAGTTTACCCGGGGGCTGCGCCATTGGGCAGCGACCCGTTGATCAACACATTAAAGGACTCACGGCCTTGGGGGCCGACATTCGTATTGAGCATGGCTATGTTGTCGCCCGAGCCAATCGGCTTAAAGGCACCACCATTCGAACCGACATGGTCACCGTAACGGGAACGGAAAATCTGCTAATGGCAGCAACCCTCGCACAGGGGCGCACCGTATTGGATAATGCAGCGTGCGAGCCAGAAATTGTTGACCTTGGCAATCTGCTCAACAAAATGGGCGCACGTATCCAGGGACACGGCACCAACACCATCATTATTGATGGGGTAGATAAACTTTCTGGTGCCGAACACGTTGTCATCCCAGACCGTATTGAAGCGGGCACCTTCCTGTGTGCGGTGGGTGCCACCGGCGGTGAGGTGCTGCTTCGAAACGCAGCCCCCACAACCATGGGAGCAATTTTCGGTAAAATTCGAGAAACTGGCGCAACCCTTGACACCGGTGATGACTGGATACAAATCACTGCTAACGCGCGCCCCTTGGCCACGAGCTTTAGAACCCAGGAGTACCCCGGGTTTCCCACGGATATGCAAGCCCAACTCATGGCGCTCAACACCATTGCCAAAGGCACGTCTGTTGTAGTCGAAAATATTTTTGAAAACCGCTACATGCATGTGCTGGAACTTTGTCGTATGGGGGCGGATATTGATATCGATGGAGCCACTGCGGTCATTGAAGGGGTGGATGCCCTTTCCGGCACCACGGTTATGGCAACCGATCTACGCGCCTCTGCAAGCCTTGTTATCGCCGGCCTGGTGGCCCAGGGAGAAACTACCATCGAGCGTATCTACCACCTCGATCGTGGCTACGAGTGTATGGAAAACAAGCTGGCCGTTCTTGGCGCCAACATACAACGCGTTTCTGGATCCCAATAAATGAATCGCTCTAACTCAGACAAACCCCTCACACTGGCACTTTCTAAAGGCCGCATCTTTGAAGAGACATTGCCACTATTAAAGGCAGCGGGCATCACGGTTACTGAAGATCCTGAAACCTCTCGCAAGCTGATATTGCCAACCAGCAGCCCGGGCTTACAACTTATTATTGTGCGCGCCTCTGATGTTCCCACCTATGTGCAATACGGTGCCGCGGATTTTGGTATTGCCGGCAAGGATGTGCTTGACGAACACGCGGCCGTTGAGTCCAGTGGCTTATACCAGCCTATCGATCTCAAAATTGCGCAATGCCGGCTATGCGTTGCCGTACGTGAGGGTTTTGACTACCATTCCGCGGTCCATCAGGGCGCCCGTTTGCGCGTTGCCACCAAATACGTACAAGCCACCCGGGAGCACTTTGGACGTAAAGGGGTCTATATTGATCTCATTAAACTCTATGGCTCAATGGAATTGGCCCCCTTGGTAGGGCTGGCCGACGCTATTGTTGATTTGGTTTCCACTGGCAATACCTTACAAGCAAACCACTTGACACCGGTAGAACATATTGCCGACATCTCTGCGCGCTTAATCGTCAATCAAGCCGCCTTTAAAACCCGCACACAAGCCCTACGACCATTACTCAACAGTTTCGCCAAAGCGAGCAACACGAAAATACCCAATCCTTAATCGTCCACGTAGGATATTTATGTCACTCATTCATCGGCTAGACTCCCAGCAAGCAGATTTCATGGCTCGTCTGCAAGAATTATTGCAGGTAGATACCTCCATTGATGGTGCCATCGAAAACACCACCAAAACAATTATCGCCACCATCAAAAACGAAGGGGACGCTGCCCTACTTTCCTACACGCGTCAATTTGATCATGTTTCTGCAACGGATTTCTCACAGTTACGCATTCCCTTAAAAGCTTGTCAAGATGCCCTGGATGCACTGCCGCAAGCTGTCCGGCAAGCCCTGGAGACGGCGGCAACGAGAATTCGACACTACCACGAAAAGCAACTCAGCACCGACTGGTCTTATACAGAGGAAGATGGCACTGTGCTCGGCCAGAAAGTGTCCCCCCTACATCGCGTAGGGCTATACGTTCCCGGCGGGAAGGCGGCATATCCCTCTTCTGTCCTGATGAATGCAATTCCAGCAAAAGTTGCAGGCGTTAAACACCTCACCATGGTAACGCCAACCCCAGACGACACCCACAACCCGCTCGTCTTGGCGGCCGCTGCCCTGGCCGAAGTGGACGAAGTCTGGGCCATTGGAGGCGCGCAAGCCATTGCCGCCCTTGCCTATGGTACAGACAGCATTACCGCTGTTGATAAAATTGTTGGTCCCGGAAATGCCTATGTGGCGGCCGCTAAACAGCAAGTTTTTGGGCAGGTGGGCATTGATATGATTGCGGGGCCCAGTGAAATTCTGATTATTGGCGATGGCTCAACCCCGGCAGAGTGGATTGCCATGGACTTATTCTCCCAGGCCGAACACGATGAGCTTGCGCAAGCAATCCTGCTTTCCCCCGAGACAGACTACCTGGATGCGGTAGAATCTGAAATTGAACGGCTACTACCGACTCTACCCAGAGCCGACATTATTCGTAGCAGCTTAAAAAACCGGGGCGCACTTATCCAGGTCAAGGATTTGTCCGAAGCCTGCCACATTGCGAACATTATTGCCCCCGAACATCTGGAGATTTCTACCACTGATGCCGAGGCGTTACTCCCCCAGATTCATCATGCCGGCGCCATTTTCCTAGGGGCGTACAGCTCTGAGGCCTTGGGGGACTACTGTGCAGGCCCCAATCATGTACTACCCACTTCCGGAACGGCACGATTCTCCTCGCCTTTGGGCGTTTATGATTTCCAAAAGCGATCCAGTGTTATAAAAGTATCCGAGCAAGGCGCCCAAACCCTGGGCAAAGTCGCCGCCATTTTGGCTGACGGTGAAGGTCTGCAGGCACATGCTGCTAGCGCCAATTACCGTTTGACCTCTACTTCTAGATAATTGAAAACGTTTATGCGCACCGCTGATATCAAACGCAATACCAATGAAACCAAGGTATCCGTATCTATCAATCTGGATGGGACGGGCAAGGCCTCGTTAAATTCCGGCGTTCCTTTTTTAGACCACATGCTGGATCAAATTGCCCGCCACGGCGTAATTGATCTCACTGTGGATTGTGACGGCGATACCCACATTGATGACCATCATACCGTTGAAGACATTGGCATTACCCTGGGCCAGGCCTTTGCCCAGGCAATCGGCAACAAAGCCGGCCTACGTCGCTATGGGCATGCGTATGTGCCGCTTGATGAGTCTTTATCACGCGTTGTTATCGATTTTTCAGGTCGACCGGGCTTGTACTACCACGTCAATTTCTCCCGGGCGCGTATTGGCAATTTCGATGTCGACCTGGCGCGTGAATTTTTCCAGGGCTTTGCAAACCATGCCCAGGCAACCCTACATATCGATAACCTACGGGGTGAGAACGCCCACCATCAATGCGAAACACTCTTTAAAGCCTTTGGCCGGGCGGTACGCATGGCATTGGAAACTGATCCAAGGAATGCCAACGTTGTTCCCTCCACCAAAGGGGTTTTATAAGCCACTTTTACCGTTAACGAGGGTATAACCATGTTGTTAATCCCAGCCATCGATCTACAGGATGGCCACTGCGTTCGCTTACGCCAAGGGGATCTCGACGATTCCACTATCTTTTCTGACAACCCGGGTGCCATGGCCAGCCAATGGTTGGAACAGGGTGCCAAACGACTCCATTTGGTTGATCTAAATGGTGCCGTCTCCGGCAGACCTGTCAACGAGTCTGCCATCCAGGACATCGTGGAAGCGGTAGATCAACAAATTCCCATTCAGCTGGGTGGCGGCATCCGTGATCTTGACACCATTGAATATTATCTGGATATCGGCCTGTCATTTATCATTATTGGCACCGCCGCCATAAAAAACCCTGGCTTCCTGCGCGATGCTTGTAGCGCCTTTCCGGGAAACATTATTGTGGGCCTCGATGCCCGCGACGGTAAGGTTGCCACCGATGGCTGGAGCAAACTCAGCCGCCACGATGTGCTCGACATGGCACGCCGCTTTGAAGATTACGGCTGTGAAGCGATTATTTATACGGATATCGCGCGCGATGGCATGTTGCAAGGCGTTAACGTGGAAGCGACGCAGGCACTCGCCGAGACAGTAGACATTCCTGTTATTGCCTCCGGCGGGGTGAGCAATCTCGATGATATTAAAGCGCTTTGTGCGGCCGCGGAATCGGGCATAGAAGGTGTTATTCTCGGCCGTAGCCTCTACGAGGGCACGTTGGATTTTCGCGAAGCCCAAGCCCTGGCCCAACAACTGATGCAACGATGACGATGAAATCCATCTCGCAGCACGAACCTATCGCAAGCCAGCCGGTGCGCATCATACCCTGCCTGGATATCAACAATGGGCGTGTTGTCAAAGGCGTAAATTTTGTCAATCTGGCAGATGCCGGTGACCCCGTGGAAATCGCACAACGCTATGATGAACAAGGCGCTGATGAGCTGACACTACTTGATATTACCGCGACCACCGAAGGGCGTTCGCATACCGTACAACTCCTGGAAGCAATTGCCAGCCGCACCAAGCTCCCCCTGATTGTAGGTGGGGGCATACGCTCCATCGACGCCATTCAACAATTACGAGATGCAGGTGCCAGCAAAGTAACCTTATCCAGTGCTGCCATCGCCAATCCAACGCTGATTTCACAAGCGGCTGACAAATTTGGGCCAGAAAGCATTATTGTTGCCATTGATGCGAAACAAGCATCAACATCGCCCAAGCGTAGCTGGGAAGTGCTCTCACATGGCGGCCAAAAAACAACGGGCCTGGATGCGGTGGCATGGGCGAAGAAACTCGCCGCCTTGGGTGCTGGTGAGCTGCTTGTCACCAGCATGGACAAAGACGGAACGAAAGCGGGATTCGATCTTCCCCTCCTCGCGGCCATTACGCAACAAGTCGCAGTGCCTGTGATTGCCTCGGGGGGTGCCGGTACGTTACAGCATTTTGCCGATGCAGTACAAAAAGGCGGTGCAAATGCCGTCCTGGCGGCGAGCATCTTCCATTACGGCACCTTCACAATTGCTCAAGTACGAGCATTCTTGCAAGACGCGGGTATCCCTGTTACCCGCTAAGCGATACATTAAGGGGTTAAAAAATGACACGCAAACATGCATGGCTCGACCAAGTCAAATTTAATGCCGATGGGTTGGTGGCGACCATTGCTCAAGACCACGCTTCCGGCAAAGTATTGATGCTGGCCTGGATGAATGCCCAAGCCCTGGAAGAAACATTACGTAGCTCCCAAGCGGTTTATTGGTCGCGATCACGCCAGCAACTATGGCGCAAAGGAGAGCAATCCGGACATGGTCAACACGTCCATGACATCCGTTTAGATTGCGACGGTGATGCAATTTTGCTTAGCGTTACCCAAAAAGGGGGCATTGCTTGCCATACGGGCCGTGAAAGCTGCTTTTATCGGCGCCTGCAAACTGACCCCTCCCCAACCCATTGGGCAGCGGTGGAGCCCGTCATTAAGGACCCAAGCGAGATTTACCCATGAATACCAAAACAGAACCCGTAGAAACCATCCTGGCGCGCCTGGCAGACACCCTGGAAAGCCGGCGCCAAACGTCACCCGCTCAAAATAGAAAATCCTATACCGCCAGCTTATTTGCCAAAGGGGAGGATGCGATTCTAAAAAAGATTGGTGAAGAAGCAACAGAAGCCGTTATGGCCTGTAAAGATAACTCGCCTGACCGCATTATTGCTGAAATGGCCGACTTGTGGTTTCATTGTCTTATTGCTTTAGCCCAACATGGGCTACGCCCTGAACAAGTGTTACGTGAATTGGCCAGGCGTGAAGGCGCTTCCGGTATTGAGGAAAAAGCTAAGCGTCTTCCCTAATAGCCAGTTTCAACCGGAACCAACAAAAACACCATACAATAGGGTGCGCTTTTATACTGATACGATAACGATGAATCAAGATTGTTTATTTTGCAAGATTTCCAATGGCGAAATCCCCGCGGAAAAAGTCTATGAAGACGATGAGTTTCTCGCCTTTCACGACATAAACCCTGCTGCTCCGGTACACTTACTGGTTATTCCAAAAAAACATGTGGTGAGCTTGCAGGACGCCACCAATGAAGACGCGGAATGGGTCGGTCGCCTCATGGTGCTCGGTGCCCGTTTGGCAGAGGAAAATGGCTGTCGCACCGGCCGTGAAGGTGGCTTTCGTCTGGTCATCAACAATGGCGTAGAAGGCGGACAGGAAATCTTTCATTTACATTTACATATTCTTGGTGGTCCACGTCCCTGGAGTAAACGTGCGGCCCCCAATGCCTAAGGAGAATCATTATGGGTACTTTTAGTATCTGGCACTGGATAATTGTTTTAATCATTGTGGCCCTGGTTTTTGGCACCAAAAAGTTGCGCAATGTTGGAGAAGACTTGGGAAGTGCTGTTAAAGGCTTCAAAAAAGGCATGGCGGAAGCCAACGAAACCGATGAAGCTGAAGCCGTCACACAAGAAAAAACACAAGCAGACGCAGACACCATCGACATTCAAGCCAAAGAAAAAACAGACAGCTAATCCAGTCAGGCGATTAGAATCTCATCATGTTTGATATCGGTTTCTCTGAACTTCTGCTAATCGGCGCAGTGGCTCTTATCGTCATTGGCCCCGAACGGCTGCCGCGTGTCGCCCGAACCGTGGGCCACCTGCTGGGACGCGCCCAGCGCTACGTTGGCGATGTCAAACGTGACATCCAGCGTGAAATGGATCTTGACAAGCTTGATGATCTAAAAAGCCAAATGGAAGATGCCGCTGAAACGGTCAAAACATCGTTAAAAGAAACCGAAGAAAGTCTGCAAAACCCCTTAAAAGAAGCAAAAGAATCGCTGGAAGAAGCATCCCAATCTGTCGAGGAGCTCGTAAAATCGAGTCGCCAGGAGATAGGGCAGGCGCTAGAACCGGAACACAGCACGCAACAAACCAACGCAGCGCCAAGCGACCCGGCACCTGCTGATCAACCTGCTGAAGAGAAACCCGCCTCTACTACTGAGACACCGTCGTGACCGAGCAAGCTACTTCTGATACTTTTATTTCGCACCTCGTCGAGCTGCGTAGCCGGCTTGTTAGAGCGGTAGTCGCTGTGCTGGCCGTATTTGTGGTGCTATTTATTTACCCGGGCCCCTCAGCAATTTATGATTTACTGGCCCAACCCATGCTTAGCACCCTGCCCCAAGGCACGCGCATGATTGCCACTGGGGTGGTAACGCCCTTTATGGTTCCCATTAAAGTAACGCTACTGACGGCACTTATTCTGGCCCTGCCGGTAGTGCTTTATCAGGCATGGGCGTTTGTTGCTCCGGGCTTATATCAGCACGAACAAAGGCTGGCCTTGCCATTAATCGCCTCTAGTACATTCCTATTTTTGCTGGGCATGGCGTTTTGCTACTTTGTCGTGTTTAGAACCGTTTTTCAGTTCATCACCAGCTTTGCCCCCCAATCCATTACCCCGGCCCCAGACATCGAAGCCTACCTGAACTTTGTAATGACCATGTTTATCGCGTTTGGCGTTACCTTCGAAGTCCCCGTTGCTGTCGTATTATTGGTTAAAAGTGGCATCGTAACGGTAAAAAAACTCAAACATTTAAGAGGCTACCTCATTGTCGGTGCGTTTGTGCTGGCCGCTATTGTCACGCCCCCGGATGTGCTGAGCCAATTTATGCTTGCCGTGCCGCTATGCCTACTGTTTGAGCTGGGCTTAATTATCGCCAAACGCGTCGAACCAAAACCTGATAGCGAGGAGGAATATGACGACGCCGACTAATGGCCTGTCACCACAAGCGTTAGAACGTTGGCTGAATCAACTACTGGATAGCGCAGCCTTTCAAGACTATGCGCCCAACGGGTTACAGCTAGATGGCGGAAAAAATATTCAACGGCTTATTACCGGCGTGACCGCATCTAAAGCCCTGTTGGAAGAAGCCATTCAACGACAAGCGGATGCTGTCGTGGTACATCATGGCTGGTTCTGGAAAAATGAGCCTCCCTGTATCGTGGGCGCCAAACGCGACCGAATTGCCCTTGCACTGAAACATGGCATTAGTGTGTTTGGTTACCACTTACCCCTCGATGCACACGTCCATCTTGGCAACAATGCACAGCTAGGGAAGCGGCTGGGGTTAACCCCGGAAATGGACGATAACCAACAACCATACCGGTTTGGGCCGGGCAATCTTATCTGGTCTGGCACCTGCCCAGCCACCTCGCTACAAGCCTTCGCTGACAATTTACAACAACAACTAGAACGGCAGCCCCTCGTTATTGGCGCGGCAACCAAAACCATCCAGCGTGTTGCGTGGTGCACGGGCGGTGCGCAAGGAATGATGCAACACGCCATTGATGAGGGTGTCGATTTATACATCACTGGTGAAGCTTCTGAGCAAAATACACATATGGCCAGAGAAAGCGGCACCGCCTTTATTGCGGCTGGTCACCACGCTACCGAACGTTATGGCCCCAAGGCACTCGGTGACGCGATTGCCGACCAATTCCAACTGTCCGTAGAATTTATTGATATCGACAACCCCGTCTAACCACCTCAGGCTTACTTTTGCTGCAGCAAGTCCCGTATTTCACGTAGCAGTACCACATCATCCGGATCCGGCGCTGGTGCTGGATCCTCCGCTTGCTGAGCCTCTTGATGGTGCAAACGATTACGGGCCGAGTTAACAGCCTTCACCAAACAAAACACCACAAAAGCCAGCAATATGAAATTAATGGATACGGTCACAAAGTTCCCCCAAGAGAACAATACTGCACCTGCTTCAGTTAAAGCCTCCTGCGTCTCTGGCCCCGTATAGCCTTCTGGACGCCTAAGCACCAAATACTGGCTGCTAAAGTCAACTTCCCCACCCAGAATAAAGCTAATAATCGGTGTAATGACGTCTGAGACAAGTGAATCAATGATTTTGCTAAAGGCAGCGCCGATAATTACCCCGACCGCCAGATCAATCATATTGCCCCGAACAGCAAACTGCTGAAATTCTTGTAAGAAGGAACGTGTTTTACTCATAATTACCCTTTTTCTTAAAATGGCCCTTAGAATAGGCAGAGACGATACGCTATAATAAACAGCTGAAATCCAGAACGTGACTACCAACCGTTAATAATATGCCTTTTTGGCATTAAAAAGGAATATAGAATGACTGAGCTTACGACACGGCCTGAAGACGAAGCATCGGTTGATCCGAACCTTCCCCCCGATCCCTCGCGACGCACTTGGGTTGCGTCAGCCTGTGCAGTAGGTGGGGTCGCTGGAGTCGCTACTGCAGTACCGTTCGTTAGTTCATTTGCCCCTTCAGAAAAGGCACGCGCTGCAGGCGCTCCTGTCGACGTCGATGTCTCGGCAATCAAAGCAGGGGAACTACGCACGGTAGAATGGCGTGGAAAACCAATTTGGGTATTACGCCGTAGCAGTGCGCAAGTTGAAAACTTAAAAGAGGATACCAAGCACTTGGCTGATCCTGACTCCGAACGCCCTGGCTATACACCAGACTTTGCCAAAAACGCCTATCGTTCGCGAGATCCCGAATTATTTGTTGCCGTAGGAATTTGTACCCATCTTGGGTGCTCCCCTACTCCCGAACTTGCCGCTGGGCCGGGACCAGGGTTACCCGCCGATTGGAAAGGTGGGTTCTTTTGCCCCTGCCACGGCTCATACTTCGATTTAGCGGGGCGGGTCTATAAAAACGTCCCTGCCCCCGACAACCTCGAAGTACCCCCTTATGTGGTTTCCGACGATGGTTCTACCGTTACTGTAGGGGTAGATGAAGACGGCACGGTGTAGCCTCGTCACATGATGGCAACAGCTGCACTAATACGATTAACTCGCTTCGTAAGACGTAAGAGATAAAAAGGAGCCTTTCCATGGCTGGCGAAAAAACAGTTGAGACAAAGGGCCTTTTGGGCTGGATCGATAGGCGGTTTCCCCTATCGTCGCTGTTCAAAGAGCATATGTCCGAGTATTATGCTCCCAAGAATTTCAACTTTTGGTACTTTTTCGGATCATTAGCATTACTGGTTCTCGGGATTCAGATCGTGACAGGAATCTTCCTGACCATGAACTACAAACCCGATGCCGAGCTCGCCTTTAGCTCGGTAGAATACATTATGCGCGAAGTGCCTTGGGGCTGGTTAATACGCTACATGCATTCCACCGGGGCCTCAATGTTCTTTGTGGTCGTGTATTTACACATGCTGCGCGGGCTATTTTATGGTTCCTACCGCAAACCCCGGGAACTGGTCTGGATATTTGGTGTGGCAATTTTCCTATGCATGATGGGCGAAGCGTTCTTCGGCTACCTCTTGCCATGGGGTCAAATGTCCTACTGGGGTGCACAGGTTATCGTTAACCTCTTCTCCGCCATTCCTTTTATCGGTCCTGACCTCGCCATCTGGATTCGTGGGGACTACGTCGTATCCGATGCAACGCTTAATCGTTTCTTTGCTTTCCACGTGATTGCCATTCCTTTGGTGCTTGTTGGCTTGGTGGTCGCCCACCTGATTGCCCTGCACGAAGTAGGCTCCAACAACCCCGACGGCATTGAAATCAAAGATGGTCCCAAAGACGAGCGCGGCTTCCCCGTCGATGGCATTCCCTTCCACCCTTACTACACCGTGCACGACATTGTGGGGGTAGCAGGCTTTCTAATTATTTTCGCCATCATCCTGTTTTTCATTCCTGAATTTGGTGGTTTCTTCATAGAATACAATAACTTTATTCCGGCAGATCCTATGAAGACCCCCGAGCACATAGCACCGGTGTGGTACTTCACGCCGTATTATTCGATGCTTAGGGCCACCACAGCAGATTTCACATGGGTTCTGGTTGCCGGGGCGGTTATCGCCGCAATCGGCCTCTTGGCAAAAGGGGGCTTACGCGGCATTTGGCGCATCGTCATCCCCATTATCTTGCTGATCGTTGCGGTATTGTTCAGGGTGTTTGACGCTAAGTTCTGGGGCGTGGTCGCAATGGGCGGTGCAGTTGTCATACTGTTCTTCCTGCCCTGGCTGGATCACTCACCCGTGAAATCCATACGCTATCGGCCAACATGGCATAAGTATCTGTATGGTATTTTCATCGTCAACTTTTTAATGCTTGGTTATCTGGGAACACAACCTCCTAACCCAACATTTAACTTGATGAGTCAAATTGGCACGGTCATTTACCTCGCATTCTTCCTAGCCATGCCTATATGGAGTCGTATAGGACGCTTCAAGCAGGTTCCCGACCGGATTACCTTTCGGCCCAAGGCATAGAATACGGAATGATCATGATTAAAAAGTTGCTCGCTACCTTCGCCCTGTCTGCTACGATCGTGCTGCCTACCGTTAGCGCTAATGCCGCCAACATCAATAGTGCACCCAATCGGATCAATGACATGTCTGCCCTGCAAAATGGGGCCAAGCTTTTTGTTAATCACTGCTTAAGTTGCCATAGCGCAACCTCTATGCGATACAGCAAGCTCACAGAAATTGGTCTTACGGACGAGCAGATTGAAGATAACCTCCTGTTTACCACCGATAAAATCGGGGAAGTCATGGACATCGCCATGACCAAGGAAGATGCTGCCAAGTGGTTCGGTGCCGCACCACCCGATCTATCCGTCACCGCAAGAGCACTGTCTGAAAACATGGGGTATTCCGGGGTTGATTACATCTACAGCTTCTTGCGGGGCTTTTACCGCGATGCGTCCCGTCCCACCGGCTGGGATAACCTGGTATTCCCTAACGTTGGAATGCCACATGTGCTGTGGCAATCACAAGGCGCACGTTCACTAGAACGTACTGTCATCAAAGAACAGGATCAGGAGGACGGATCCAAGGCTTGGGTACGCACCAAATCCTCCTTTGACGAGCACGGCTTCTCCACCATAGAAGCCGAAGTCCTTGATAACTATCGGGGCGACCCAGTAGACACCGTTAAAATCACCCCTGCAGATAGCAGCCAGGCGTCCGCGTTCGATAACGATGCCGCCGATTTAGCAAACTTCCTGGGTTGGGTTGCAGAACCTATCCAGCGTTTTCGCAAACAGCTAGGAATCTGGGTCGTCTTCTTCCTGGCCATATTCTTTGTGGTTGCGTGGCGCTTGAATTCCGCCTACTGGAAAGACGTTAAATAACCCTTCCTCATATAACCTATTTTTGGGCAGGTAGCACGTCACATCGTGCCACCTGTTCCATACTTGATTACAACAATGGCGCGATGCATGAATCGGGATAACCCGCTACTTGCATGATATTCTTATTAAATTCGCCATTACTTTCTATTGGAATTACGACATGATGCAGCTTTATTCCGGAACGACTTGTCCGTTCTCTCAGCGTTGCCGCTTTGTGTTGTTCGAAAAAGGCATGGATTTTGAAATCCGTGACATCGACCTCTACAACAAGCCTGAAGATATCGCAACGATGAACCCTTATGGCCAGGTCCCAATTCTGGTCGAGCGGGATCTTATTCTCTATGAGTCAAATATTATCAATGAATATATTGACGAACGCTTCCCGCACCCCCAACTAATGCCCGCAGACCCTGTACAGCGGGCGCGTACACGGCTGTTCCTGTTTAATTTCGAAAATGAAATTTTTAACCATGTCCGCGTGCTTGAAGACAGAAACATGTCGGATGAGAAAACCTTGAATAATGCCCGCCGCAATATTCGTGATCGCCTGTCGCAGCTTGCTCCAATGCTGGTAAAAAATAAATTTATGCTAGGCGAAGAGTTTAGTATGCTAGATATTGCGATCGCCCCACTGCTCTGGCGCCTGGACCATTACAACATTACGCTGCCCAAGAGCGCAGCTGCCATCCAAAAGTACGGAGAGAGAATTTTCTCTCGCCCGGCATTCATCGAGGCGCTTACGCCTTCAGAAAAAGTAATGCGCCGCTAAACAACTGGCTTTCTTATGAAAGAAACCTCTACCAAACCCTACATCTTGCGCGCCCTACACGACTGGTGTACCGATAACGGTTATACACCGCATATTGTCGTCACCGTCGATGAAAATACCCTCGTGCCGGCTGCCCACATCCATGATGGACAAATTACCCTCAATGTTGGGCTGCTAGCCACCAATGCGCTGGTAATGGGAAATGAGTATATAGAGTTCGAAGCACGCTTCAGTGGCAACGTGGAACACATCGTTGTTCCCGTCGCTGCTGTGTCGGCAATTTATGCACGGGAAACCGGAACCGGCATGGGCTTTGAAGTGACAGAATCCCAAGCCTATCCTGGTGTCTCCGAATCTGATGCCACCGCTAGCGGTCCATCAAAAACAGAAGATGCAAAAACAACCTCGCAGGAAAAATCCGACGCCAAAGGCAAGACTCCCGGTAAAGGTTCTCATCTTAAAATTATTAAATAAACAAATGGCGCAATCTTGCAAGCCCCTTACTTGCAATAGGCGGACCTTGCAGGTAGAATCTTTGGCTTAAGCCGGCTTAGCTCAGTTGGTAGAGCAGCGCACTTGTAATGCGAAGGTCGGGGGTTCGACTCCTCTAGCCGGCACCAT
>Ga0079225_10000050_pt1 | contig 71783 bp, 83 predicted proteins | sample Poulit2012_FD_76344 | JGI IMG/M metagenome (GOLD analysis project Ga0079225, IMG submission 76344) | Agricultural soil microbial communities from Georgia to study Nitrogen management - Poultry litter 2012 | ecosystem: Environmental > Terrestrial > Soil > Agricultural land | place: USA: Georgia... | reverse complement strand
TCGCATCCACTTCCATCATAAGCCACGCGTGAGGAATCTCAGTAGAGGACTGGACCATCTTATTCGCAATCGCAGCCCTCACACCACTGACCGGTATCTCTTCTCCCGGAGCTGTCTGAGTGTTTTCAACCGGTGCTGCAGATGCCTGCTGTTTTTCCGGCTCAGCTGATTCCTTGGTTTTTTCTCCTGCCAGTGATGGATCTTCGATCACTTTTAAAATATCTTTCTTGGTAATACGGCCGTTGAACCCGGTGCCTGTCACTTGTTTCAAGTCGATGTCATGCTCCCCTGCGAGACGCATGACTACAGGTGAAATACGTGCCCCTTCCGGCTTCTCCGCCTTCCGCACTTGTGGTTTTGATGGGGTTTCATTTTCAGCTGTCCCGGCAGTGTCTTCAGCAGTGTTTTCTTCTGCTTCCGGTTCCTGAGCAGGGTCCCCGTCGGTTTTTATAGTACATATAGGTACACCGACTTCTACCGTTTCCCCTTCTTGTACAAGCAGCTCACCGATTGTGCCCTCAAACACCGAAGGCACTTCAGCAGTCACTTTATCTGTAATGACCTCACAGACCGGATCATACTCTTCGATAGTATCTCCCGGTGATACCAGCCATTTTTCTATCGTACCTTCAGTAACACTTTCACCAAGTTTTGGCATCTTAATTTCTGTCACTGTTTCCCCTCCTCTAGTGCTCGATTAATTCCAGCATTTTCTCTTCTATTTTCTCAGGATTCACCATGAAAAAGTCTTCCATAGGCGGTGAATAAGGCATTGCCGGTACGTCCGGACCTGCAAGGCGCATGATCGGGGCATCCAGATCGTATAAACAATTTTCCCCGATAATTGCGGAAACTTCGCTCATGATGCTTCCTTCAAGATTATCTTCGGTGACCAGCAGCACTTTCCCGGTTTTTTTAGCAGAAGCGATGATGCTTTCCTTATCGAGAGGATATACCGTTCTCAAATCAAGGATTTCAACATCATGGCCGTCCTTTGACAGTCTTTCTGCTGCCTGCAGTGAATAGTTCACACACAGGCCGTAAGTAATGACTGTAATATCTTCACCGGACCGTTTTACATCGGCTTTTCCGATCGGTACGGTGTAATCACCTTCAGGCACTTCTTCTTTTAAAAGTCTGTATGCTTTCTTATGTTCAAAGTAAAGTACCGGGTCATTATCCCTGATTGCTGAGATCAGAAGACCTTTGGCATCCGCCGGTGTCGATGGAATGACGACTTTCAGACCCGGAGTTGATGCGAATATGGATTCGATGGACTGTGAATGATACAGTGCACCATGAATCCCGCCGCCAAATGGTGCCCGTATGACCATCGGACAATGCCAGTCACCGTTTGAACGATATCTGATTTTTGCTGCTTCGCTAAGTATCTGATTGGTCGCCGGCAGAATATACTCTGCAAATTGGATTTCTGCTACGGGGCGCTTTCCCATCATTGCCGCCCCGATGCCGGTACCTACAATGTTTGATTCAGCTAGCGGTGTATCCAGGCAACGAAATTTGCCGTACTTTTCCTGCAGACCTTCGGTAACCTTGAATACTCCGCCTTTTTTACCGACATCTTCACCTAAAATGAAAACATCATCGTCTTTCCCCATTTCAAAATCCAACGCATTGTGAATTGCCTGGAGATAAGATATTTTAGCCATTGTTTACCTCCTCGTAAACATTCTTAAGCGCGTCTTCCGCTTTTGGATAAGGTGCAGCTTCCGCCTTTTTCGTCGCATCTTTAATTATCTCTTTAAGCTCGTCCTCAACTTCCAAAAACCATGAATCTTCAGCGATATCATTTTCAAACATATACTGTTTCAGATGGACGATGCAGTCCGCCTCTTTGTTCTTTTCACGTTCTTCGATGGCACGGTAGGAATCATCATCATCTGATGAATGAGCTGTCAGTCGTGTAGACATCGCTTCTATCAGAGATGCCCCTTCTCCGTTAATTGCCCTTTCCCGTGCTTTTTTCATCACCTCGTATACCGCGAACGGATCATTACCGTCCACCCGTTCACCGTATATGCCATAGCCCACGGCTCTGTCAGACAGTTTTTCAGCTGCATACTGGAGATGTGCAGGCACACTGATTGCATACTCATTATTTTCAATCAGGCAGATGACAGGCAGTTTATGAACGCCTGCAAAGTTCAGGCCTTCGTGGAAATCTCCCTGACTCGTCGAGCCCTCTCCCAAAGTCGTCAGAGCCACTCTTTTTTCATTATCCATTTTAAATTTATAGGCGGCGCCGACAGCATGAAGTACCTGAGTTGTCACCGTCGAACCTTGTGTTAAAATATTATTCGACTTTTTACTGAAATGGCCGGGCATCTGACGGCCACCGCTTTGGATGTCACCTTCTTTTGCAAAGGCTGACAGCATTGTTTCCAGCGGTGTCATGCCAAAGTGTGTGACCAGGGCAAGATCTCTGTAATATGGACTGAGAACATCCACTTCTTTATCCAGCGCAAAAGCGGCCCCTGCCTGTGTAGCCTCCTGCCCCTGACAGGATATTACAAATGGGAGTTTGCCCGCTCTGTTCAACAGCCACATTCTTTCGTCCATTTTCCTCGACAGTAACATCGTACGGTACATTTCTTTAACATCATCCGCTGTTAAGCCGACTTCTTTATGATTTTTCATGCTTTACCTCCTTAAACATGTATAGCCATTCCTTCAGCATCAAGTCCCAGTTCCATCAAAATCTCAGAAATTGACGGATGGGCATGGACACTTGTACCGAGTTCCAGTGATGAAGCATCTAAAAATTGCGCAAGTGCGACTTCATTTATCAATTCGGTCACTTTCGGGCCGACAAGGCTGACACCCAGTATATCCTTCGTGTCCGGGTCGACAAGAATCTTGCCGAAACCATTTTTATTGCCTTCAATAACTGCTTTTCCAATCGCATTCAACGGGATTTTATGTGCTTGGAATGAGATATCCTGTGCCTTCAATTGTGCTTCGGTCATGCCGATTGATGCCACTTCCGGAGAAGAATAGATGCATCTAGGCACCTGGTTGTAGTCAAGCTGGTAAGGTTCACTGTCTGCCATGTGGGTTACAGCATTGATCGCTTCTTTCGTCGCCACATGGGCCAGCTGAAGATTGCCTATACAGTCACCTACAGCATATATATGATTGTCCTTCGTCTGGTAATACTCATTTGTTTTTATAAAGCCGTTGTCCAGCTCAATTTTAGTGTTGGTCATGCCGATATCATCAATGTTCGGACTTCTGCCGACTGCGACGAGCACTTTATCAAATAACACTTCACTGTCGAGGCTGATTTTAACAGAGCCGTCTTGAACTTTGACGTTGCTTTCGTCAAGGCCGATGTCTGTTTTAAAATGAATGCCCTTGTCCGACAACGACTTCTTCATCGTCTTGCTCACATCTTTATCTTCATGGGGCAGTATATCATTGCCTGCTTCAAGCACTGTCACATCAGAACCCAGGTCATTCAGCATGCTTGCAAATTCCAGACCGATGACACCGCCGCCGATAATGGCGATGCTTTCAGGAACATCATCCAGTTCCATCATATCATCACTGGATAGGACCAGCTCATGATCGAACGGCAGAAATGGCAGTTCGCGCGGCTTTGAGCCTGTTGCTATCAGCACATTCTGATTAACCAGAATTTCACTCTCAGCCTCGTCGTCATCCGGGTCTTCCACAGCCACTGTTCCGGCCATAGGTGAAAACAAAGAGGGCCCTAAAATCCTGCCATGACCTTCAAAAATATCTATGTTGTGTTTTTTCATTAAATAATGAATCCCTTTATACATCTGGTCGACAACTTTATTTTTACTGTCAACTATATTTTTCATTTCAAAAGTCGGCGTTTCACTGTCGATTCCGAACGATGAAGCATTCTTTATCACGGATACGACTTCCGCTGATTTCAAAAATGATTTTGTCGGGATACATCCTCTGTGCAGACATGTACCTCCAAGTTTGGAGCTTTCAACAACTGCGGTTTTCATACCGAGCTGAGAGGCTTTTATTGCTGCGACATAACCTGCTGTTCCGCCGCCTAAAACGACCAAATCATATTGATTTGTCATCTTTAGTCCCCCTTAGATATATTCTTTGAGTTTTTCTTCACCGGTCAGCACCCGATATGCACCTTCTGCAAGTGCCTGCATTTCTTCTTCTCCAGGATAAACTTCCACATCTCCGAAAAACTCTATATACGGCCTGATCAGATCAATCAGAAACTTGCTGTGAGCAAGCCCGCCGGTAAATAAAATCCCATCAATGTCGCCTTTCAATAAAGTCGCTCTTGAGCCGATTTCCTTAGCAATCTGAACACTGAGGGAGCGATATATATCCATTGAATACTGATCGCCGTCTAGTGCCTCACGTTCTATTTGCAGGGCATCTTCCGTCCCTTTGAGCGAGATGAATCCACCCTGCTTGCTTATTGTGGTACTTATTTCATCCAGGGTCAGCTGATTATCCAATATATACTTTGCAAATGCTCTGTTCGGCAGAGCACCGCTTCTTGTCGGACTCATAGGTCCGTCACCATACAAGCCGTCATTTACGTCGATGACTCTGCCCTTTTCATGGGCGCCGACTGTAATTCCGCCGCCCATATGAGCAACAATCACGTTGACATCAGTATAATTTTTACCGAGTTTCTTCGCAAAATTTCTGGCAACTGCCTTTTGATTCAGAGCGTGGAATATTGATGCTCTGCTGATATCCCTTAAGCCTGTCATACGGACTTCATCAATCATTTCATCGACAACTACCGGATCTGTAATCGTTGCCTGAATGTCATGGTTTCTGCCAAGTTCATGTGCAATGACAGCACTGAGGTTCGAAGCATGCTCTCCATTGGTAAAACCTGTCAGTTCATCGAGCATCATCTTGTTCACTCCGTATGTGCCGCCATCGATTGGTTTCAGTAATCCGCCTCTCGCACTGATGATGTCAATATTTTTCAATTCGATATCATTTTCATCCAAAAATCCCTGAATTGATTTTAATCTGAAAGGAACCTGCTCCAACAGAGGCAGACACACCTGTGAGGTTGAGTGTCTCAACGTTTCATTACTGACTTCTTCTGTATTTTCAAAGTATGCTACTTTTGTGGATGTACTTCCCAAGTTCAATACTAATATTTTTAAAGTCATAAGTCTTTTATTATCCTTTGTTGAATTGATTCTTTTCATTCAGTGAGAATGTGCTTTTCACCCGCATCATCTGATCGATACGGCTTTCGGCCAGACGGTCTGCAGCTTCTGCCGTTGAAATATCATCTTCTTTTGCAATGCTGAAAATTTTATCCATCTGGTTATATATTTCTTTGACTTTTTGAACTGCTCTTTCTTCATTGTATCCTTCAAGCTCATCGGCAACATTGACCACACCTCCGCTGTTGACTACATAGTCAGGTGCATATACTATGCCCTTTTCAGCCAGCATTTCACTGTGCTCAACATCATCCTGAAGCTGATTGTTCGCACTGCCGCATATTGCTTTCACTTTCATCTGAGGAATCGTGTCATCGTTTAAAATGCCTCCGAGCGCACATGGGGCAAAAATATCAGCATCTACACCGTATATTTCATCCAGTCCGACAGCCGTGGCGCCATAATTTTCAACAGCACGGTCGACAGCTTCCTGATTGATATCCGTGACGACAATTTTTGCACCTTCTTCATGCAGGTATCCGCACATTGTATAGGCAACATTGCCGACACCCTGTACCGCTATTGTCTTTCCTTTTAATGAGTCATCACCGAAAGCTTCTTTAGCTGTACGCTTCATCGCCATATAAACTCCAAGTGCAGTCTTAGGACTTGGATCTCCGCCTGAACCGTAGGATTCACTGATTCCACAGACGTAAGGCGTCTCCTGATAAATGAAATCCATATCCTGAACTGTCGTATTGACATCTTCAGCAGTGATGTAACGGCCGCCAAGACTGTTTATATATCTGCCCAGCGATCTGAAAAAAGCTTCTGATTTATCTTTTTTGGCATCTCCGATAATTACTGTCTTACCGCCGCCGAGATTCAGTCCTGCAGCAGCATTTTTATATGTCATCCCTCTTGCCAGTCGTAAAACGTCTGTAATGGCTTCTTCTTCAGTTTCGTAATCCCACATTCTCGCTCCGCCGAGTGCAGGGCCGAGTGTCGTATCATGTATACATATAATCGCTTTTAATCCACTCACTTCATCGTAACAAAATACCAGCTGTTCATAATCATTGTGTGCCATTTCTTCGAATATCATTTAAAAACTCTCCTTGTATATGAATATTTAAGATATAGATTTCATTGCCAGACATATCGAGTGATATTTATCCTCTGCACTGTCGGCCCGCGAAGTTAAAACTATAGGTACTCTGGCGCCAAGAATCGTGGCTGCCACTCTCGAACCTGCTGAATAGACCAGAGACTTGTACAATATGTTTCCGGCTTCAATTTGAGGTGCGATGAGAATATCCGCATCACCTGCGACTTCGGACCGGATACCTTTTGTCGCAGCGGCTTTTTTTGAAACTGCCAGATCATATTGAAGCGGCCCATCTATATGTGAATCATCTCTATTATAACTATTAATTATGTTTTCAGCCTCTAAAGTTGTTGATATTTTTGGGTTAATCTTCTCAATCGCTGAAAGAATAGCCACTTTTGGCATTTTTATATTCAAACTGCGTGCGAAATCAACTGCATTATTTATGATTTTTTTCTTCTCTTCCATCCCTGGTGATATGTTCATTGCAGCATCTGTCAGTAATATTGATTTATGATAATTCGGTAGGTCGAAAACAGCAACATGGCTGAGCAGTTCACCGTCAATCAAGTTGTGTTCCTTATTTAACACTTTCTTTAAAATCACCGAGGTAGGTATCAGACCTTTCATCAATATATTACAAGTATCATCTGCCACTAATTTTACTGCACATGATGCCGCCTCCTGATCATTTTCAATATTATGTATGGTGATATCAGGATGGTCCAGATATTTTTCATCTATGGACTCGATCAGCTCATACAGCGCTTTTTCATCATCTACCAGATGTGCGGTTATTCCATATGACTCCACCAGTTCCAGCACAGGCCGCAATACATCATCAGATGCTGCACGGCAGACTGAAAGCGCAATCATTTCAGTTTTTAATTGACTGAAAATTTCATCGAATTTCATTAATTTCCTTTCCCCCTTTAATTTTTATTATACATACTCAAACCGGAAATTACACAAAAAAGAAGATATGTGGAATATTAAGAATCTTTTGTTGAATTGAACAAATTAATCGAACGTTGTATAATGACTAGGACATTAAGATTGGGTGAGTATAATGCAGAAATTCATTGCACTTTTAATACTGGTGATACCGGCGGTACTTGCAGGTGCAGGTGTCAAATTAATGAGGGACAGCATGTTCGGGGTCATCAATGATCCATTCACAATGACTGCAGTACAGTTCATTGTCGGACTTGTTTTATCCATCGCCGGCATATGGTTTATCGGCGGTTATATTTTGCACCGTGAACAAAAGAATAAACGTGCTGCTGAACGTTTCCAGAAAAAAGAAAACACAACTGCTGATAAAGATTAATCAGCAGTTGTGTTTGTTTTTATTAAAGAACGTGCATTCAGAAGTGCTGCTTCCGTGACGTCCTGACCGCTCAGCATTCTTGCTATTTCATAAACATGATCTTCATCAATCAGGTATTTAGTGGTTGTTATCGTCCGTTCATCATCACTTTCTTTGGAAATGTACAGATGGTGGTCGGAAATGGCCGCTGCCTGGGGGAGATGGGAAATGACAAGCACCTGCCTGCCCCGTGACAGTATTTTCATCTTCTCTGCCATTTTCGTAGCGACACCGCCACTCACACCTGTATCAATCTCATCTAATATGAGAAGCGACTGCTGATCATACTCCGTAAATATCGACTTGATGGCGAGCATCACTCTGGACATTTCCCCGCCTGAAGCAACTTTGTTCATCTCTTTCAGCGGTTCACCCTTATTCGTTGAAATCATGAACTGTATATCACTGTAGCCCAATTGATGAAATTTACCCTGTTTGATTCTTATTTCAAAATCAACCTGGGACATTTCCAGGTCCATCAGTTCCTTTTGAATCCGGCTTTCAAGAAAATGTTTCCGTTCATTCCTGAAATTATGAAGTGCATTGGCATTCTGCTCCATATTATCGAGCAGTGCTTCTTTTTCAGAGTTCAATTTTTCAAATGAAAGGGATATATTTTCGAGCTCCTGGATATTGCTGTCCAGTTCATCCATATATAGAATCAATTCTTCGTAGGTTTTATTGTACTTCCTCTTTAAAAAATTGATACTGTTCAGTCTGGCCTGAATATCATTCAGTCTCTGCTCATCATAATCCATGGATGCGATACTCGATGTAATATGTGATTCCAGCTCCTGAATGATGAAATAACTGTCCATGATTGTCGGACCGTATTCTTTAAATTCAGAGTTATACTGAGACAGGGACTCCAGCTGCTGATTCAGATCATACAGTGTTCCCTGCGGACTTCTATCAGAAGACAATATATCTTTTATAAATCTTAAAGAGTCGAAGACTTTCTCAAAGTTCATCAGATATTCCAGTTCTTCCTCAAGCTCGTTCTCTTCGTTCTCCTTCAATTCGAGTGCGGCAATTTCCTGGTACTGATGCTGATACAGTTCCAGCGACTCAATTCTGTTCCGGTCTCTGTACTCCAGTTCCTCTATCTTTTGTGTGATGGCCAAATAATCATTATAATCATTCTGATAACTGTCAAAAATGGCTTCATTCTGAATGTCCAAAAATTTATCCAGATACAGAATATGCTGACCTTTGTCCAGTGCATCCTGTTGAGAAGACTGTGCAAAGATACTCACAACTTCTTCCATGATTGTACGGAGCTGGCTCAAAGTGATCATATGATTATTAATTTTAATAATACTTTTTTTGTTCTGCATTATTTCACGGCGGACGATATACAATTCGTCCTGGCCGACATTGAACCGGTCCAGCAAATCGTTCATCCGTGAAGTTTCCGGAAAATCAAATACGCCTTCTATCATTGAACCTTCGGTATTATATCTTATATCATCATGTGAAGCTCTTTTGCCATACAGATAATTTATCGCCTCGATGATCATACTTTTACCTGCACCTGATTCCCCTGATAATACAGTCAGGCCATCATGAAAATCGAGTTCTACATTCTCCAATATAGCAAAGTTTTTAATATTTAAACGTAAGAGCACTTACAACACTCCAATTTATCAAATCAGATTGAATATCCGATCCCTGATTGCTTTTTGTGAATCTTCGTTCCGGCAGATCAATAAACATGTATCATCTCCGCAAATGGTTCCTATGACTTCTTCCCACTCCAGCTGGTCTATAATCGCACCGATTGACTGTGCGTTTCCTGGAAGTGTCTTTAAAACAAGGAGGTTTTCAGTATAATCCAGTTTGACGAAACTATCCATCAAGTACCTGCCAAGTTTCTCCAATGGATGATACTTGCGGTCTTTTGGAAGACTGTATACATAAGCCCCTGTCGGTGTCGGCACTTTTATCAGCTGAAGTTCCTTTATATCTCTTGAAACTGTCGCCTGAGTCACATTGAAGTTATAGTCATTGAGCATCGTAACAAGATCTTCCTGCGTTTCAATTTTGTTGTTTGTTATGATTTCTCTGATCTTTATTTGTCTGATTGATTTGTTTGACATCGTAATCCCCCATATTAAGAATATGTATATTTATACATATAATATCACAGCTCACAATAAAAGTGCACTAAAAAAGACATGCAACTATAAAATAGATTGAATGTCTTCATCAGTAATATGGTTTTTTATACTTTTTTCATGAGTTAAATAAAGTAAATATTCCTGATTGCCTTTAGCACCTTTCACTTTTGACTTGACGATGGCATCGGGATGGAAATTCAATTGTCCGCACTCTTTGATCACCCGTTCAATCACATTTTTATGGGTGTCAAGAGAAGTGATTATTCCGTTCTCTTCCCGCTCTTCAAGAAAGCTTTCAAATTGCGGTTTGATCAGTGCAACAATTTCAAAAGGATGATTAAACAACTCACGAATATGTCTCAGAATGGGCACGATTGATGTGAAAGACACATCAATCGTCATTATTTCCGGCGGAGGATTGAAATCTCCGCTTTCCGTACTTTTGAAATTCGTCTGCTCTTTTACGATGACGTCGGGGTGGACTCTTAACTTATAATCCAGCTGATTTGTTCCGACATCCACCGCATAGACCAGTGAGGCGCCATTCTGCAGCGCACAGTCGGTAAAGCCGCCGGTAGAGCTGCCGATATCAATCATCACCTTTTTGTCCAGGCTGATATCAAAACTGTCGATTGCATGCTTTAATTTTAATCCGCCTCGGGAAACAAATGATTTAATATTCTTAAATCTGATATCCGCTTTGTCCGGCCTGATCATTTCAGAAGGCTTATAAATCGGCTGATTATTGTTCAATACTTTGCCGGCCATAATAATCCTTCCGATTTCATCCACTGTACCGATGTTGAAGTTGGCTTCGATAAATTCATCAATACGTACTTTTTTCATGTTTTGTACCTACTAGTCTGACTGCCTGTTCTTTGATGTTTTCAGCAGTGATGCCGATATCTTCAAGGAGCAGGTTTACATCTCCATGTTCGATGTATTCATTGTCTATACCAATTCTTTTAATCTTGTTCGTGTAGTGATGATCGCTCAGGAACGTGGCTGTCATACTGCCCAGGCCGCCGGTCAGCATTGATTCTTCCACTATCACAAGCGGTGTGTCTGCCTGCCCCACCTTATGAAGGTACTCTTCATCAAGCGGTTTGATAAATCTTGCATTTACCACACCTGCATTAATGTCATTCTGTCCAAGCGCATTCGCAGCCTCTTCTGCAAGGGACACGGACGGTCCGAATGAAATGATATTTACATCGGATCCTTCCTGTAATGTTTCCCATTCGCCTACATTGAACGGTTCTCTTGGAACAGACATATCCACACCTTTGACATTTCCTCTCGGATATCTCAGTGCTATCGGTCCCTCGTGATTCAAGGCGAGATTGATCATCTGTTTCGCTTCGAATTCGTCTCTTGGCATCATCAATGTCGTATTCGGCAACGGTGAAATGAAACTGATGTCAAATACACCCTGGTGGGTCTCACCGTCTGCACCGACGAGTCCGCTTCTGTCGATACCGATGAATACATTCAGGTTTTGACGGTCCACATCATGCAGAAGCTGATCATATCCTCTTTGTAAAAAGGTCGAATATATCGCAAGATAAGGTTTCATGCCGTTCGTTGCCAGCCCTGCAGCCATCGTGACAGCATGCTGTTCGGCGATGCCGACATCAAAAAATTGATTCGGCAGTTCATTCTGGAACTTTGTCAGTTTGCTGCCTACAGGCATAGCAGGTGTTATTGCGACAATCGATCTATTATCTTTTGCTTTATCCAGAACCGAGTTCGACATGAACTCACTCCAGGAAACCGTCGGTTTGCTGCCGAGCACTTCTCCTGTTTCAATCTTATATGGTCCGAGACCATGCCATGTGCCGAGCTTATCATCCTCTGCAGGATGATAGCCCTTGCCTTTTTTAGTGATGACATGAACAACAACTGGTCCTTTACAGTCTTTCGCAGACTGCATTGCCCGTTCCAGGTCTTCAAAATCATGCCCGTCTACAGGACCGATATATTTTATTCCGAGCTCCTCAAAGAAAACGCCTTCCACAACGAGATATTTCAGGCTGTCTTTAATACGGTCGGCAACATCTCTCAATCTTGAACCGACCTGAGGCATTTTTTGAATCACATCTTCAATATCATATTTGAATCTGTTGTAATTTGTATTGGTTCTGATTCTGCCGAGCATATTGTGCATCGCACCGACATTCGGTGCGATGCTCATTTCATTGTCATTCAGAATGATTGTCATGTTCGTCTTGTCTGAACCGATATGATTCAGTGCCTCCAAAGCCATTCCGCCGGTCAGTGCACCGTCTCCGATGATGGGTACGACCTGATAATCTTCTTCTTTAATATCTCTCGCTTTGGCAATTCCCATTGCTGCTGATAAAGACGTGCTCGAGTGGCCTGCTTCCCACACATCGTGTTCGGACTCCCGCAGTTTTGGAAAGCCGCACAGGCCTTTATACTGTCTGAGTGTATCAAACTGGTCAATTCGGCCTGTTAATATTTTATGAATATATGCCTGGTGTCCGACATCAAATATAAATTTATCTTCAGGTGAATTGAAGTGTTTGTGCAAAGCTATGGAAAGCTCAACGACACCGAGGTTTGCACCTATATGCCCACCTGTCTGGGAACAGGACTGGATCAAAAATTCCCTGACATCCTGTGCAAGTGATTCCAATTGATCTACATTTAATTTTTTTAAGAATTTTGGATCTTCTATTTCAAAAAGATTCATAATACATCCAACCTTTAAATTTACTGTTTTTAATTATAACATTACTAACAGTATCTAAGATACAATAAGTTCCAACATTAATTAATTGTCTCTTACTGCAAATTTGTCAAGTACATTTTTCAGTTCGTCAATATTGATCATGTCACTCACGGCTTCCAGTTCCGCTCTCGCAAGGGTCACTCTTCTGTCCATCTGGTCCATGGCGCCTTCCAGACCGAAGGTGCTGACATAAGTGACTTTATCCTTACGTGCATCACTGCCGGTGTTCTTACCCGTAATTTCCACATCACCGGTGACATCAAGTATATCATCTCTGATTTGGAATATGATGCCCAGATAATCAGCAAACTTTAAAAGATGGAATGTTGTTCTTTCATCTGCATCCGCAATGACAGCCGCGGCTTTTACAGGAGCACTGATTAATTTACCGGTCTTATAGCTGTGAATCTGCTCCAGATCTTCAAAAGAGATTTCTCTATTTTCAGCTTCTATATCCAGCATCTGTCCACCTATCATACCATTCTGACCGGCAGATTTTGAAATCATCTGTATGAGCTTCAATTTATCGCCCGTGGATAATTTCTTATCATTGGCAATGAGGCTGAAACTTTCCGTCAGCAGATTATCTCCTGCCAGAATCGCGGCAGCTTCACCAAAAACTTTATGGTTGGTAAGGTTCCCTCTTCTCAGATCATCATCATCCATTGCAGGCAGATCATCATGTATGAGAGAGTATGTATGAATCATTTCTATGGCGCCTGCAGTCTTCAGCCCGGACTCCAGCGGTATACCAAAGGCATCCAGAACAGCGAACAGCAGATATGGACGGAATCTTTTGCCGCCTGATTTAATGGAATACTTACTCGCTTCCATGATTGTCTTCGATACATGATTTTCTTCAAGGTGTGTCAGAATGACATCGTCGATTTTTTTAATATGGTAGTCAATATTATTCATCATTGCCGTCCTTGTTCAGAGTTTCCACTTTCAACTCTGCATCTTTTAGTATTTTTTCACATTCACGGGACAGTTCAACACCCTTTTTATATAGTTCAAGTGATTTTTCCAATGACACATCATCATTTTCCAATTCTTTTACGATACTATCCAGTTTATTCATTTTTTCTTCGAAGGATTCAGTCTTCTGCTCACTCATCATTGTTCACCTCTATTACTTTGGATATTACATTCCCTCTGTGGAAATGGCTGATTATCAATTCATCTTTTTTAATATTTCCGGCATTTTTAATGACTTTTTCGTCTTTTGTCGTGTACGAATAGCCACGTTTCAATACAGACGTCGGACTTAATGAATCCAGCATTTCAATTTTATTCAATAAAATTCTTCTATTGTTTTTATTGATCTGATGAATCGATTGATTTAAATTATCATTCAGACCTGACAGCTGATTTTGATACATGTTGATGTCGGGCATCGGAGACAGGTGGTTCAAACTGGATTGAATATGCTTTAACCCATATGTATGCTCTCTGAAGGCGTTATTGAAATTTGAAACCAGTTTATCTTTTTGATTTATGAGGCGCTCTGTCTGCTGATCATACAGCAAAGAAGGCGTTTTAAATTTATAGTAACCGGCAAGAGCGTCCAATGACTGTTTCTTATATTGTATATTCTGCATAATATCACGAGTAAATTTCAGCTCGGTTTCTTTCAGCCGCTGGATGATGTCCTGATAGAAAGGTACAGCCAGTTCTGCTGCCGCAGTCGGCGTCGGTGCCCTCAAGTCTGAAATATAGTCCACCAGTGTAGTGTCCGTTTCATGACCGACACCGGTTATGACAGGCGTTCTTGTATTGAATACCGCCAGAGCCACGGATTTTTCGTTGAATGTCCAGAGGTCTTCAATGGATCCGCCGCCCCGCGCTAGTATTATCAGGTCAACTTTCAGAGTGTCTGCATATTCCAGCTGATTAATCACATCGTTTTTACTTTCCGCACCTTGCATAAGGGTGTTCATTACATGAAGTTTTACAAGAGGATACCGTCTTTTGAACGTAGTGATCATATCTTTTACAGCTGCGCTTGTGGCAGAGCTGATCAAAACAATATTTTGAGGATACTCAGGTATGGGCTTTTTATGCTCCTGATCGAAATAACCTTTTTGAGAAAGCTCTTTCTTATCTTTCTCAAGTTGTTCGAAAAGCTGGCCGACACCGTCTATTTGAATGTCTTCAGCATAAATCTGATATTGACCGGTGTTTTCAAAAATGCTCACCCGGCCGGATATAAGTACTTTTTGACCTTCCACAGGTTCAAAAGTCAGCTTTGATGCAGCAGATTTAAACATTATGCCTTTGATAACAGAGTGGCCGTCTTTCAGTGCGAAATATAAATGTCCGCTTGAATGAAGCTTAACATTGGATAATTCACCTGTAACAAAGACCCGTCGTAAATACGGGTCTTGGTCAAATTTGTATTTTAAATATTTTGTTAAAGCTTTTACGGATAAATATTTATTGTTTTCCATCACTATTTTCATCCATTTCTTCTAATAATTCAGGAAAGTTTTTAAGTACACCGTTGACAAATTTATAACTGTCCTTGTCACCGTACAGTTTTATGATTTTTACCGCTTCATTAATGATTACTCTTGGTGGGGATTCCTGCAGCAGCAATTCAGATATCGCCATTCTCAAGACGTTTCTTTCTGCTTTGGATATTCTCTCCAAAGTATAGTTTTTCAAATGTCTGCTGATGTGGTCATTTACATGATCCTTGTTCGTCTCATAATAGCTGACAACATCTTTTATATATGAATAATCGCTAAGAAGATCATAAAATGCAGCTTCATTAAGTTTCACTGCATCATGATCTATTTGAAAGAGTATTTGAAATATTTTTTTACGCTGTTCATGTCTGTTCATAAAAACACCAATCCATCTTTATTTAATGATATTCACGATGTGAACATTTATTTCTTTGACCTGCTGCTCCAACATAGTGTGTAAAGTCTGATTGACATTAAACTGGATGTTCTCAGCAACTTTATGAACGTTTACACCTTCTTTTAATACTACGTAGACCGATAAAATAACTTCATCGTCTTTTATATCGACACGCACACCGCGTCCGCGATATTTTTTTCCGAGCTTTTCTATATTACCACTTGCGAAATTATTTTGTAAACTGTGTACTCCAGGTGTTTCTGTCACTGCAATGCTTGTTATCACTTCTATCACTTCAGGAGAAATATTAATAACACCTAAATTGGAATTTTGTGTTGAAATCTTCACTGTCATCACCTCTTGATATTATTATAACATGATATCATTTAAGGCTAAAAAATTCGTGTTATAATTATTATTGATGAAGTCATCATTTTTTAACAGATTCATATGGAATGGAATCGTCGTATCGATACCATCAATAATGAATTCTCCAAGAGCACGTTTTGAAATATCTACGGCTTCTTCGCGTGATTCGCTGTGAACAATCAATTTGGCTATCATGGAATCGTAATATGGCGGAATAGTATAACCGCTGTAACAGGCAGTATCCATTCTCACACCAAAGTTGCCCGGTGTGATGAAGTTGGTTATCTTACCGGCAGATGGCATAAAGTTTTTAGATGGATTTTCCGCATTAATACGGTATTCGATTGCATGTCCCTGGAAAGTAATCTCTTCCTGTTTAAAAGGTATTTCCTCTCTCATTGCAATTTTAATCTGCATTTTAACCAGGTCTATTCCCGTAATCATCTCGGTAACAGGATGTTCAACCTGTATACGTGTATTCATTTCCATAAAATAAAAATTATCATCGTTCAGGTCATATATGAACTCGATTGTGCCCGCCCCGATATAATCGATGCTTTTTGCTGCCGTCACTGCAGTCTCACCCATCTCTTCCCGTTTTGCATCGGTCAAAATAGGGCTTGGTGCCTCTTCGACAAGCTTTTGCATTCTTCTTTGAATAGTGCAGTCACGTTCACCCAGATGGACGACATTACCGTGATAATCCCCCAGTACCTGAATTTCAATATGGCGGAAGTTTTCTATATACTTTTCTATATACAGACTCTTGTTGCCAAAGGCGCTTTCGGCCTCCTGCTCCGTCATTTTATAGTTCTGGACGAGTTCCTCTTCATTACGGGCAACACGAATACCTTTACCGCCACCGCCGTAACTCGCTTTAATGATGACGGGATAGCCCACTGAAGATGCAACTTCTTTGGCATGATCTACCGACTGGACAACACCGTCACTTCCCGGCACCGTGGGAACACCTGCTTTTTCCATGGTGTTCTTAGCTACATCCTTAACACCCATCAACGAAATCGTTTCATACATCGGCCCAATGAATATCAAGTTTGAAGCTTCGCACATTTCGGCAAAATCACTGTTTTCTGCCAGGAAGCCGTAACCGGGATGAATTGCATCACACCCGGTTTTATGTGCAATGGTGATGATGCTGATCATATCCAGATAACTGTCCTTGGATAATTTGGGTCCTATACAGTAAGATTCCGTTGCAAGTTTCCGGTGAAGACTGTCTTTATCCGCTTCGGAGTATATACTGACCGATTCAATTCCGAGCTCACTACATGCACGAATGATTCTTACTGCAATTTCACCACGGTTGGCTACCAACACTTTTTTTATCATAGGACTCTGAACAATGGCTGATCATATTCAACCATATCTCCGTCTTCAACAAGAATCTCTACAATTTCACCGGAAGTTTCTGCCTGGATTTCATTGAATAATTTCATTGCTTCCAAAATACACACAACAGAGTCATTGGAGACGTTGTCCCCGACACTTATGAATGGCTCAGACTCCGGGGAAGGTGCTTTGTAGAAAGTACCAACCATCGGTGCTTTGATCAGCGTACCTTCCTTTTGGGCAGACTCGCTTTCAGCCGCCGGGCTATTTGGCAGCGGGCTGACAGCTGCAGTCTGCTTTGCAGGTACTTCCATCACTTCAAGCGATGCTTCTTTTTTCAATTTGATATCAACGTCTCCGTCTTTATAAGACAGTTCCGACAAAGATGCTTTTTCCATACGTTCAATTAATTTATCAAGATTATCAATATTCATAGCAATACTCCTTAAGGAAATTTCTTTATATAATTTTACTTCAGTGGTCATACCAATTCAAGTGAAAATAATAAAAGCAGAGAAAACTCTGCTCTTATGCTCTGGAGACGTACTCTCCCTCGTCTGTATTTATTACTAAAACATCACCTTGGTTGACAAAAAGTGGCACTTGAATAGTCAAGCCTGTCTCAAGTGTCGCCTCTTTTGTAGCACCTGTTGCAGTATCACCTTTAATGCCCGGCTCCGACTCGGTCACTTGGAGTTCTACCGTCTTCGGCAGCTGGACACCGAGGGTTTCACCTTCATACATGATGATAGTGACATTCATATTTTCCTGCAGAAACTGCAGCTCATGTTCCAGCTGATCAGCCTGGAGCTCCACCTGATCGTACGTATTATTATCCATGAATACATGACTGTTGCCGTCTGCATACAAATATTGCATCTTTCTGTTATCTATTTGAGCTTTACCGACTTTTTCCCCTGCTCTGAAAGTTTTCTCCTGAATTGCACCTGATCTCAAGTTTCTCAGTTTACTGCGGACAAAAGCGGCACCTTTACCTGGTTTTACGTGTTGGAAGTCTACGACTCTCCATATGCTGCCGTCTGTTTCAATCGTTAATCCTGTTTTTAAATCGTTTACTGATATCACTTTTTTTCCTCCTCAAGTTTAAATAATGAATAACTCTTTTGAACTGTGTGTCAGTTTTTTAAGTCCCTTATCGGTCACGAGACAATCATCTTCTATCCTGACACCGCCTAAATCATCGACATATATACCTGGTTCGACTGTGATGCACATATTTTCTTCAAGAATAGTTTCACTGCTTTTGGCAAGTGCCGGTCCTTCATGAACTTCGAGCCCAAAACCATGGCCGAGTGAATGTCCGAAATTATCTCCATAACCATAGGAAGATATGACATCGCGCGCTACTTTATCAGCTTCTGAACCTGTCATTCCATTTTTGATATCATCCAATGACTTCAGCTGCGACTCCAGTACTATATCATATATCTTTTCCATTTCACCGGAAACCTCGCCAACACCGAATGATCGTGTGATGTCTGAGGCATATCCTCTATAATATGCACCGAAATCCAATGTGACCATATCGCCGACTTCTATAATTTTATCCGAAGCGACACCATGGGGCAATGCACCCCGGTATCCACTTGCAACAATCGTGTCAAAACTTGCACCGCTTGCACCAAGTTTGGTCATATAACCTTCCAGTTCATTTTTAACCTGTATCTCACTCATACCCGGCTGTACATATTTTAAAATATACTCGTATGATTCATCGGCGATTTCACAAGCTTTCTTAATCAATTCCAATTCATCAGCTGTTTTAAACATTCTTATTTTCTCCACTTCATTTGTCAGTGGGACAAGTTCGAAATTGTCAGCAAATGCCCTGTGTGTATTGAAGTTGACATGCGCGCCTTCAAAACCTACAGTTTTAAGGTCTTTTTCCTTTAAAAACTTAATGATGAAATCTATCAGGCCATTTTGCTGCAGGACAAATTCAAAGTCTTCAGCCTCTTCCCTGGCCTGAGTGTTATATCTGAAATCAGATATTAAATATTTTTCATTTTCAGTTATGATGACGGCACCGCTGGAACCTGTGAACTGTGAGAGATATCTTCTGTTGTAAGGGCTCATTACCAGTAACGCATCCAGTTTTTCTCTCTTAATCAAATCATGTACTTTTTCGTATTTAATCATCTTTTCACCTCAAAATATAATTTGCAGTATCAAATATCCTTTTTCATTTATAAGTATGACATAACATGTTAAAATAATAAAATGATGTTAGGGAGATAAAGTATGAAAAATTTAATCTTTTTATTCACTTTTATGTTAATGCTCGCTTCATGCGGCAGCCCATCTGCTGAAGAGGAACTGTCTTCTGCAGAAGCCGAGAAAGCAGAGCTGGAAGAATTACTCCAAACCGAAACAGTAAAACTTGAAAGAAACTCCATGAAGCTGGAAACACTGGAAAATGAAATTTCCCAGGCGGAGACATCCCAGAACGACGACAATGTTCAGCTCTATATAGATACCGTTGATGAATACACAAGTTCACTGGTCACTGAATTGGAGTCACTCAATGAACTGTTGCAGGAAGACAGCGGTACGGAAAATTACAATAACCTGAATGAGAATATCGATTCCATCATTCAAAATATTGATGAAACCATCAGCACTTATGAAACAGAAGTCATCAACCTTGAACTGAATGAAACTCTGTTGAGACGGCATAACTCACTTGAAGTTGCACACGCAGACATGTCAGGTGCACTCGAACAGATAAAGACGGGTGCCGCAAATAATGATACAGAAGCAGTTCAAGACGGCATTGCATCTTTAAACAGCATCAGTGAATTCTATTAAAAAGAAAGTAGCGAGAAAATGGAGAAAACTAAGTTTGGCGGCCAGGCAGTAGTAGAAGGTGTAATGTTCCAATCGGGCCATGACATGGTCACTGCAATCCGCAGAAACAACGATGAAATTGAATACTTTGAAATGAAACGTCCGCAGAAGAACTGGGTGCAGAAATTGAAGAAAATACCAATTTTACGGGGGAATGTTGCGATTATAGAATCCAGCATCTTCGGTATGAAGCACATGGAATACGCTACAGACCGTTATGAAAGAGATCCGGAAGACGATGTAAATATAGAATCCGAAAAACAGTCTGCGAACATGGCTAAAATTGTGCTTTCCACTGTACTCGTCGGTATATTGTCTTTTCTTATCGGTAAATTTATATTTACCTTGATTCCCGTATTTGTAGCAGAGCTGTTTTCCGGTATCATCACAGGTCATTTCGGACAGGTTGCTCTGGAAACATTTTTTAAATTATTACTGCTGCTTGGCTATATTTATGTAATATCCTTTACGCCGATGATCAAACGGCTTTTCCAGTATCACGGCGCAGAACATAAAGTGATCAATACATTTGAGTCCGACAAGGAACTCACAGTAAATAATGTACAGGAACACTCAAGACTGCATTACAGATGCGGCAGCTCATTCATTCTGTTTACAGTACTGGTCGGCTTTGTAGTTTATATGTTCGTACCGGTCGAACCGTTCTACGTGCGTATATTGAACAGAATATTTTTAATACCTGTTGTTTTGGGCTTATCATTTGAAGTGCTGCAGCTGACAAACAAACTAAGAGACATTCCGGTCTTGAAGTGGCTGGGACTGCCGGGGCTGTGGTTACAGTACCTGACGACAAAGCAGCCTGAGAATGATCAGGTGGAAGTCGCAATCCACTCATTCAACCAATTATTACGGAGGGATAAAGTTTGAAGAAAATTTTGCTCTACTTGTTTATAGCCGTTGCCATCATAGGGTTGATATTTAATATCGACATGGTAATGAATATGATCCTGAGCTCACTAATTTTCATCTTGGTACTCGGCGCTGTCCTATACGGAATATATTACTTCTTTATACAGACCCCGAGTCAGAGAAAATATAAACGGGCACTCAGAAAATCCAGAAGAAGACACAGAAAGAGATGATTAAAAGCACCTATGCGGGTGCTTTTTCCATTTAGTCTTTTAGGATCACCATAATATTAAATTTGATTTATATCGTCGCCCATTCACCATTACGAAACTTATTCCGCCACTTCCCTCTTTTAAATTATATAAAAGTTAATTATAATGTTTAATGTGGATGTATTTATGAGGAGGGCGAAAATTGGATACTTGGTTAATAGTATTAATCGTACTCGTTGTACTTATTGCTCTATTATTAATAAATGGTCTTCTTAACATGAGGAATGTTAAAGCACTGCCGGAAGACGAATTTAAACAAGATATGAGAAAAGTGCAATTGGTCGATTTGCGTGAAAAGGAAAAGTTTGAACATGGTCATATTCTGGGAGCAAGGAACATCCCTATGATGAATCTTTCAATCAAGATGGGATCATTGAGAAAAGATAAGCCGATCTATTTGTATGATCAGACAGGCAGACTTTCAATCAGAGCTGCAAAGATGTTGAAGAAAAAAGGATACACAGATGTATACATGCTGAAAAATGGAATCAGTAAATGGACTGGAAAGATCAAGTCTAAAAATAAATAAAAGCAATTCTCCGACAGCTGGAGAATTGCTTTTTTATATCTGTTTCAATTAGTTTTTGTGGAATGGTGCTTTAACGAATTTAGCATCAACGTCTTTGTTACGGATTTTGATGATGAACTCTTTTTCAAGTTCGTGGAAGTCAGTATCAACCATTGCAAAACCGATTGAACGTTTTGTGGCCGGTGACTGTGTACCACTTGTAACGACACCAACCTGGCTGCCTTCTTTGTCAAATACTTCATAACCAGTACGTGCAATACCTTTGCCTGTAATTTCAAAGCCTTGAAGTTTACGCTTAGCGCCTTCTTCTTTTTGCTTCTGCAATACATCTTTACCTATGAAATCACCTTTGTCCACTTTAACAGCAAAGCCCATTTTAGCTTCAATGGGAGTGATTTCTTCAGTGAGGTCCTGACCGTGAAGCGGCAGTCCGCCTTCAAGTCTTAAAGTATCACGTGCGCCAAGACCACATTCTACTGCACCTTCTTCTTTGAAGAGTTTCCAAAGAGCTACAGTATCTTCGCTCTTACAGTAGATTTCAAATCCGTCTTCACCTGTATAGCCAGTTTGTGAAAGGATTACATCTTTGCCATCAACTTTGAAATCTGTTCTGAATTCAAACATTTTGATGTCGCTGATATCTTCTTCAACGTGCTTTTGAACCATTGCTCTAGCATTTGGTCCCTGAACAGCAATCTGACCGTATTCCGGAGATACGTTCTCTACTTTTGCATCAAAGCCTTCGATTGAATTCAACCATTCAAGGTCTTTGTCAGTATTGCCCGCGTTCACAACAAGAATGTACTCATCTTCACCTAATTTATAAGCAACTAAATCATCGATTACTCCACCTTGTTCATTACACAGAAAAGTATAATGTGCTTTAACATCAGTGAGTTTAGTGATGTCGTTTGTAAGGACATGATTTAGAAACTGTACAGCTTCTTTACCTGAAACTTTGATTTCACCCATATGACTTACATCAAAGATTCCTACATCTTCTCTTACTGCATTGTGTTCTTCTTTGATGCTCGTGAATTGAACGGGCATTTCCCAACCGCCAAAATCAACAAGTTTTGCACCACTTTCATGATAATATTCATTCAATGGTGTTTTCTTTAATTCAGCCATAAATTGTTTTCCTCCTCAAAATAAATGAAACAGAACAACTGATCCGTTGCCCTGTTGAGTAATCTTCAGGAAAGCGTCACAATACTGTTCTTTTGCCTGAGAGATTCACCTGTTAAGGCTTGCTCCTTCGGCGACGACTCAACGTGCTCTCCAGTATTGATCTTACGCAAAATTTTGTTGTTCCAACAATATACCTTCTTATTATATCAATAAGTCGAATTGTTAGGCAAGCTTTAACATTCCAATTGTCATGAGCTGCGGTCAAGACCTTCCAATTCCAGTACTACTGCTTCTATTTCTGGCACTTCGAGACCCGCATCCACCTGATAATGAGACGTTTCTTCGTAAAATTTCAGTCTCGATTCGTATAATTCCTTTGCCGCATCATAGCCATTTTTCAGCATCGGCCGCCCTTCATCATTTTTAACACGCTCATACAATAGATTGAACGGCGCCGAGAGGAAATATATGTTATGATTTTTATTTTCCTTAAGAAGGTCTCTTGACTCTTCGTATGTAATGATGCCGCCGCCTGTTGAGATGACTGCATCAGTATTGCCGATCACTTTTTTTAAAGTATTCTTTTCAATCTGTCTGAATCCGCTCTCGCCCAGATTTTGAAAAATCGAGCTGATCGACTGGCCGGCCTCTTCTACAATATAGTGGTCGAGGTCTATGAATTCCTTACCCGTGCTTTGTGCCAGACGTTCACCTACGGTCGTCTTACCGCTGCCCATAAAACCTGTTAAAATCATCTTTTCACCCTGTTCCGATTATTTTATTAATGTAATTTTCATATATTAATATTAAATTTGTCCTGATTTCAATCACCATCATGTATCTATTATAGAAGTGGTAATAAACAGATATCAAATAAATCAGTATAATATATAGTGAAAAGCTGATAAAGCCATCATTTTTTAATAATAATTTCTTCATCGAATTCTCCATTGGTTTTAATTTTAATTTTTATAACTTGTTTTTCGTCACTAATATTCCAGGTGGTGACATCAAACAGCATCGTTATAAACCCTTCATTATTTATACTTTTTATAATTCTTGTATTATTCAGCTGATATTCTATTTTGCCGCGCGCTGTTTCAAAAACAATCGAATCACGGTCACTTTTCTCTACTTTTTCAGAAGAGTCAGACGTTTCAATAATATCCATTATGAAGATGTCGCCGTCAAGATCGGTGTCTATCAATCCGTATTGTGAAAACACTCCAAAAGCTGCTGGTAATATAAATGCAATCAGACTGATCACTGAAAGTGAAAACAATGTTTCGAGGTAAGTGAACCCACAATTATTTAATACTGATGCATAAATCTTTCTTGATTTTGTCACATATCTCACCCGGCCTCACCAAAAATTTATCATTACCTTTTTTAAATTCTTCAAAAGATTCATATCCTGAAAGCGAGATGTACAACTCTCTGTTGAACTTCAACTGTGATTGAGTGATGCTGTCATATTGCACAAGGACAAGAAGTGCAGGAAGCAGTATATTGGTAATTATTATCAGAGTCATCAATGACAGCAGTGAATCCATCAATAAAAAACCATCATCGTTCAATTCTGAATTGTCCTTTTTGAATTTGAAATACAAATCGAACATCCTCCCCGCTGCAATTAAAAATTATCGCTCCAAAGGCATTTGTGTTTCCTGAAGAAAGATAATTGAACCTTTTAAGACCACCGCTCTTCAGTCTGCACGTTGTCAGAGGATATTCATAAATATCTTTACGGTCAAGTGAACGCACAGTCAATTTATCATCCACATGATCGATCAGAACAGTATGGGCTTTCTCCTGCTGTATGCTCCTGATCTGAGCAGCCTTAAAGAAATACGAAATGTTACTGATTTCAGTTTCTTTATCATCGGGGTTGTAGTCAGGTATCGTATTGACAGAGATAAGAAGTATGACGCTGACAACAAAAAGTGTCAGCATCATTTCCATCATTGTAAACCCTTTAATTTTCAGTGCCTACTCTCTTTGCCTCACCACCTGAAACCGTAATTTTTACACCATTTGCACATTCTAACTGATCTTTTGTGATGTACCCTCCAGTTTCCAGTGCTCCTATATCTGCTGGGTCCGATCCGTGATTTAATTTATAAGCCTGGACCTGGCTCTGCACCATCTTCACCTGGGCGTCACATCCAGTGTCCTGAACACTTGAACTCTGAGCAGCGATATTCGGAATGATGAGTATGATCAGCACGGATATGACAAGCAGTACAAGCAGCATCTCGATCAATGTAAATCCATCTTCATTCCTAACAATTTTTTTCATAAAAAGTTTTCTCATAGTAAATTCCCCTCGTCTTTAATTTAACGTAGACATCATCTGAAATATGGGTAACATTATAACGAGATACAGGCATACGATCAGCACCCCTAAAATGCTGAATATGACAGGCTGTATTCTTTTAGTTAAGTTTTCTATACGCATAATTATTTTCTCCAAAGTGTACTCACTGAAAATAACAAGCTCTTTACCCACTTCACTGTTTAACTCACCGTGACTGATGAAAATGGACAGCTTCTCATCCAGTATTGGAATATCTTTTACGGCCGCTGACATTGAGTTGCCCTGGTTGAGTTTCTGTTCTATCCTGATTGCGATGTAATTTAAATAAGCGCTCAATGATTGGTTTTTAAACAATGCAATGATTTCTTTAACTTCCAGCCCGTTATTAATAAAATAGCCGAATTCTCTGGAAAACCTGTATGTGTGGTAATGCACCACATAAAATTTCAACAGCGGCACTTTCAATAAAATCCTGATCTGTGTTTCTACCGGAGCATATTTTATTATCAGGACTATGATAAGAAACAGCACAGTAAATACTGCTATCAACCCGATAACCGCCTCCGGAAGAATTTCAAGCATGACTGTAAGTACACTGACAATCCCTTTCGCTTCAGTGCCGATTGAATTATAAAGTGACTGGAACTGGGGGATGACAGTATAATTCAATATGATCAGCATGACGATGAATATACTGACCAGCAGAAGTGGATACTGTATCGATTTAATCAGTTTTGAAAATGTCTTCCGCCTGTTATCAAGGTATATTGCCGATTCCTTCAGGTTATTGATCATCTCTCCGTGAATCTCTGCGAAGACAACCTGGATGATAATTGACTTTCTAAAGCCCAGCATCTTTAAAATGTCACTGAGCTTTTCACCATTACCAATCTGCCTTAATGCCTCCTCCTTCGTATTCTGTTTTAATACATCATATTGTTCAAGAAGGAATATTAAAGCGTTGTACATAGTGAAGCCGCTTTCCATCAAAGTGCTTAATTTCAATAAAAAATGACTGTCATAAATACCGAGTTTATTTGAACTTTTGATTGTAGTATGAAAATTCTTCATCGTTTAAATGTCCCTCATTTTTAAGTGTCAGTAACCTGTCATCAAGTGTTCTGTAACTCACTTTCCTTCCGAGTAAACAATCATTGATATCAGAAGCAGTCAAATATTCATATACAATGAAACTCTTCGACTTTGTATGAAGTATTCTCTGGTTTATAATCAATGATATGCTCTGCTTCAGTTCCTCATCATATAAATCGAAATCCTTAAGGCGGCTGATTGTACTGACAGCAGATTTGCTGTGGAATGTACTGAATACGAGATGCCCTGATAAACTGGCACTGAGGAGCTCCCTCGCTATCGTCTTATCTCTTATTTCACCAAACATCAGAACATCGGGATCGCACCTCAACGCACCTCTTAATAAAGGCTCATATGATATGTTTGCCTTATCATTGATTTCCACCTGCACCATCCCGTCAATTTCATATTCTATCGGATCTTCAATACTGATCACCTGTCTTGACCCTTCCTTTATGACTTCATTGAGCAGGTTGGACATCAAAGTCGATTTTCCTGAGCCTGTCGGTCCTGTAAAAAGAATCAGACCTTGTGACAGTCTCATATAATCTTTGAAAAATTCGAATTCATTCTTATTTATGAACAATGATTGTGCGGGCCGCTTGTCCAGTGTATCCAGAATTCTGATCACTACGACTTCATCCATAAGTGTTATCGGCAACGTGCTGACTCTCATTACAAGTTCCTCATCCTTAATTTTCAAAGTGGTCTTTCCGCTTTGAGGGATTTTGTGTTCATTGATATCAAGTTCAGCGATGAATTTTAAAAAATTTATTAATCGCTTGAATTCATCTTTTGATATTTCCTGAAAGTCTGTCATTTTGCCTTTCTGCCGAAATTTTATCCTGCCACATTCACTTTCAAGTATAATGTGAATATCAGTAGCATCATTTTCCTGTGCACTTTCCAAAATATTGATAATTTTATTTTTCATAAATTTCCCTCCTACTATATATAATCCTAAAAACTGCTGTTTTGATTTTTTCTCACTTAATTTCACACTTTTTGGATTTCTGTATATATAAAACGGAGTTATTATAGTATTATGGAAGTTATTACCATGAAATTTAATATAAAGCCTATTTACTTTAAGAAATAGATTATCTATAATTAGTAGTGATGAAATGTTTATAAATATTTACTTCGATGAAAGGACTGGTCCGATGGATAAGGTATTTAAAACTTTAGGTTTCTGGACAGCAATGTTTAGTATTCTGTTCTATGTGGGCGATATGATGATGATGACATTATTCTTCCTTGCTCAGACAGGATTCTTCGTCTTACTTGGATATATGAAATTGACTGAGAGAATGTATATGTATGTATTTGCAGCATATTTGGTATTCTTCTTCGTTGGATTTACATACTACACAACCTTTATAATGGAGCCGGCATTCGGCTAAAAGAAAAAAGTTCAAACCATATGGTTTGAACTTTTTTTCTGTTTATCTTTAAAAGATATATGGATTTGTCTGTTTTTCTTTTCCAATGGAAGTCGCATTGCCATGGCCGGGATAAACCGTCGTTTTGTCATCCAGCTGGAACAGCTTGTTTTTAATTGATTTCATCAGCACATCAAAGCTGCCTTCAAGCAGATCCGTACGGCCGACACCGCCGTTGAAGAGTACATCTCCGGAAAATATTCTCTGTTCTTCTTTGAAATAAAAACTTAAGCTGCCCGGTGAATGGCCCGGCGTATGAAAGATTTCAAAATTAAAACTGCCGATTGAATAATCGCCTTCCTGCAAAATGACCGGGTCGATATCACTCTCGATCGGTTCTATCCCCATCGATCCACGTTTAAATGACATATTTAAATCCGGATCACCGATCCACTCTTTTTCTTCACTTGCCATATATACATCTGTATCGTATTTTTGCTGTACTTCATCTAGTGCCCCGATATGATCATAATGAGCATGTGTAAGCAGTATACCCGCGACAGGCAGGTTGATTTCTTCTACAGCTCCAAAAATCACTTCCGGTTCCGCAGCCGGATCGACAATCAGCACTTCTTCTCCGTTGGATATTACATAACAGTTCGTACCAAGCTGTCCCAACGATAAAGTTTTTACATTCATTCAATCACTCCTAAAAATTCTTCTAGACAAGGTCCGATATTAATTATACAATAATAATGAGCTTAAAGAGAAATATGGGGGGTTAAGATAACATGCCTTTCTTAGATACAGGAGAACTATTTGAAATTGGCGGCGTTACGATTCGCTTCGGCATCAATGCTCTGGCGTTACTAATGATCATTGTTACTGCCTTTTCAATCTGGGGCATCGTAGGCGCACTTAGAGCAAGAAATTTATTGGCTGTAATCATCAGTATTGGTGCAACTCTTACATTTGGCTTCTTTACGGTGGCCACAATACTTACATACGGCTATCCGGAACTTGGAGCTTAAATTGTAAATTCTAGAGATTAGGACATCCTAATCTCTTTTTTATATTTAATAAGAGGAGAGAATTGTATGAGATATGTATTTATTACGGGAACATCCAGAGGTCTCGGGAATGCATTGCTGGAAATGTTTCAGGAAGACCGTATCATCAGTATTTCACGCAGTAAGGTGGAAACTGAATATCCGTTGTACAAAGAATTTTATGTTGATTTTCTCGATGAGAAAGAACTGGAAAGTACTGTTGATGAAATTTTTGGATCAATAGAGCCTGAACCGGGCGATGAAGTGTTTCTAATCAATAATGCCGGTGTGGTGGATCCGGTGAAATCCGTTGAAAATATAGATGCTGAAGGTTTTTTAAACAACTACAAAGTGAACGTTCTTGCCCCTGCCTTATTTATGAAAGGCTTTGTAAACCAATTTAAAGACCTCCGGGGCGCCAAACGTATACTGACAGTATCAAGCGGCGCAGCATTGAATCCGACCGAAGGCTGGGCGGCCTACTGCAGTTCTAAAGCTGCTGTAAACATGGTCAGTGATGTACTGAGACTTGAAATGGACCGTCTTCAATATCCGATTTTCACTGCGACATTCCGCCCGGGTGTAATCGATACCGATATGCAGAGCGAAATCAGATCGTCAGAAGAAAATGAATTCCCTGATGTGCAACGTTTTAAAAAGTTCAAAGAAACAAACAAATTATATAATAAGAAGACAGTTGCATACGTTTTAAAAAGAGTGATAACGTCGGATAATTTCGCTTTCAGTGAAAGCTTCAGCATCAGTGACTTCTTATAAAAAATTAAAAGTAACAGCGAAAGCTGTTACTTTTTATATTGGGAAACTATTTTTGCTGCACCGTATATACCTGCGTCATTGCCTAGAGATGCGAACACTATATCAGTACTGTCCGCCGCAGGCGGAAAAGTATAATTGTGGAATTGCTCCAGTACTCTGGAACGGAGAAATTCACCAGCCTGGCTGAGGCCGCCGCCCAAAATGATATGCGACGGGTTGAGCGTTGCAGCAATGTCACCGATGCCGATACCCAGATATGCCGACATCTTATCCACCAGATGCAGGCTCAGCCGATCCCCTTTTTCTGCATTTTCGAAGATTGCTTTAACGTTCAGAGAATCGGATGATATCATATCATCCAGTGCAGAAGGGATGAAATCCTTGTGATATTTGGCCGCAAGATTTTTCAGCCCTAACGAGGAAGCGACGGATTCCAGGCAGCCTGTGCCGCCGCAATTACATTTCAAATCTTCTTCCACAGCAACTTTTATATGACCGATTTCACCTGCGGCACCACCTGCCCCATGTACAAGCAGACTGTTGACGATAACGCCGCCTCCGACTCCGGTCCCCAGTGTGAACATGACCACATCATCTTTGTTCCGGCCTGCGCCGAATGCCTGCTCGCCTAAAGTTGCAAGATTTGCATCGTTATCGACTATGGTCCACACTCCGCTTATCTCCTCAAACTCGTTCTTTATATCTTTCAGGCCGTACCAGTTTAAATTGATGGCACCATTCACTGTGCCTGCTTCAAAATCCACCGGCCCAGGCACACCGATTCCGGCACCTGTACAATCATCGATCGATAGTTGATGCACTGACAATTCATCTATAAAGGAAAGATGTATATCTTTCAGTATATTTTCTCCTTCGTCAGTCGTATCAGTCGGTATCTGCCATTTTTCGATCAATTTCAAAGATGAATCAAACAAACCCAGTTTACAGGTCGTGCCCCCAATATCCGCCGCTAAAATCATTTTTCCTCATCCATCCTTTTGTTGATTATTAAAATGCAGTTCAAATATTCCTCTTTACTGATCAATCCATTCCTGTAGAGTTCCTGAATTTCCATCTTCATCAGCTCAAGCCGGTTGATTATATCTTTATCATAGACGTAGCTTCCAAACCTCAGCAGTATATCATTGATATACGTCAGATCTTTATTCAATTTCATCCAGCTCTTCAATGATGAGTGCAAGATCCGGATCCTCAACATCACCGTTATACTGATTCATAATGGCTCTCATATCGTCAAACTTCTGATTTTTACGCAATTCGATCATCCTATGTTTAACAATAACGTCGTTCTGCTGATCAACTTGGAAACTCAGGTCATAATACTCTTCAGCCTTTTCATCGTCTCCTGCATGCTGATACAGGGATCCAAGAGCATAATAAGTAAGTCCTGTTTCATTATTCATGGCAAAGGTCTGGTTCACCATATCAAGCGCATCCTGATAATTGCCTTCTTCAATCGCATTCAGGGCTTCCGTGTCCATTGCCTGCGGATCCCCTTCCTCGGGTGACTGAACAAAGAAGACCGGCAGAACGGCAATTATTACAAACGCTGCTATTGCCCCGAAAAACCATTTCTTAAGTAATTTATCAGGGTTGAACATCAATCCCAGCAACAATCCGAACATCAGACCGCCAATATGGGCATAATGATTCACATTGCTGAAAAGTGAAGATAAGACTGCAATGACTATAAAGATTAAAGCAACCTGCACAAGCAACTTATAGTCGAGCTTTTTATTCAGCAGCAGATGTATGATAATAATTCCGAGCAGACCATAAATCGCTCCGCTTGCTCCAAGTGAAATTGCATCTTGAAGAAACATCAGCGAAAACAGGCTCGCGAGAGTTCCTGTCAGCACATAAGCGGCAAGAAGATGCCATTTACTGTACAGTGATTCTACAAATTTACCGAGCACAAACAGAGCGGTGACATTGAACAGAAAATGCTCCATACCGCTGTGCAGGAATGTGCTCGTCAATAATCGATAGTAATCACCATTGGCAACCGCATGATAGCTGACAGCCAGATCATCTGTAACCTGAAGCGAGCTTTGTATATAAAGATAGAATAAATTCAGCAAAAATATGACCAGGTTCACCGCGAGGAGCAGATAGGTCATCGGGGTGTACTTAGTCAAATGGGTTTCAAGGGGATGATTGGACATCACCTTTTTTGCATAATACTCATCATTTTTACTCGATGGCTGATTCATTTCCATTTTGTAAAAAGGATGATTGATCAGACTTGAAAAACTGTTCATTCCTTTATGGACAATTTTCAATCTGTCATCTTTATATTTTTCTTTGAAAGGTTCGGCGGCTTTATAATAACTTCTGATACTTTTAATATTGAAGCCGGCCATTCTTGAAAATTCATGATGCCGGTTGAAAATATTATCAGATAACAGCTTCCTTCTTTCTTCTGATAGTGGCTCCGGGTTTATCAGCATCACCGACTGCTTCTTTTTGTTCTTCAGCCAGATGATATTATTGTAATCATCATAATTGAAAAAGGAATAGTCGGTAAAACGTATCACTTCATAAGCTGATTTCCATATTCCAGACATTGGCTAACGTCCTGCTTTTGCATCTAATTTTCTTGTTGGTGTAATAATATGGTCGACAGGGATATCATGAGATTCATGCTCGATATGGCCAAACTGTTCGTCAAAAATGACAGATACTTTCTGGCCTTCGAAATCTGCGAGGAACTTATCATAGTATCCGCCGCCGTATCCGATACGGTAGCCCTGTTCATCAAATACAAGCCCGGGAACCACTACAAGTTCAAAGTTATTGGTCTTTACAGTTGTCGGCGGTATTCTGATGCCCTTCTTATCTTTCAGTATGTCTTCCATATTTGTGAATGGATAAAAATTCATTACTTTAGCTTTATAATCAACAACCGGGTTGTATACTTTGATACCATCTTCGAGAAGTTTCGATATGATACCGTCAGTATCCATTTCATGCGGCATTGATAACACGATGCCGACAGATTTGAAATTATTTACTTTTATATAATCAAGCAGTTCTTTCTTTAGAATGTTCTCCTGCTCTGATTTATAATTCTCATCCAGTTCCGACAAAGTGTTTATCATATTTTTACGTGATTCTTTTTTAGACATCTGCTGTCCCTACTTTCTTCATTTATACCTCAAGTATCAATATACATAAGATTATAACAAAATAAAAGTATCCTTAAGGATACTTTTATTCGAAACTAATCTATTTTCTCGATCTTTTCACCAGTTATTACAAAGTATACATGCTCTGCAATGTTCTTTACATGGTCGCCTATTCTCTCCAGATACTTGGCACAGAGCTGACTCTGGCCTGATACAAACAGGTCGCTGTCTTCAAAAATATCAGAAGTCGTCACATGTACAAACAGACTGTCGATATCTTCATCCCGTTCATACACTTCTTTGCATAGTGATGTATCCTGGTCAAGATAGGCTGTGTAAACATCTTTGAGCATCAATGATGCAAGCTGTTCCATCGTTCTTAGACGGAGCAGTAATTTTTCATTAGTGATTCTAACACGTTTCCTTACCTCTGCTAAGTTACTGATGTTATCACTGATTCTTTCCAGGTCATAAGCAATTTTAATGCTTGATATGATGATTCTGGTGTCGGTGGCGACAGGCGCCTGTGTGGTTATCAATGTCACGGCATGGGTGTTGATATTATACTCCCTCTTATTGGCCTCCACATCACCTGTGACCAGCTCTCTTGCCGGTTCAATATCATTCATGCTGAGCAGCTTTGTTACGCCCTGCAGGCGGTCGTAGCAAAGCTCGCCCAGATCGATGACTTCATTGACCAGCGATTGTAATTCACCGGTAAACTTTTCTCTATAGGACATTTTTAACCGAACCTGCCTGATACATAGTCTTCTGTTCTCTGATCTCTTGGATTTTCAAAGATGACTTTTGTCTCATCATGTTCAACTACATAACCCTGGTAGAAGAATGCTGTTGTGTCAGAGACTCTTGCAGCCTGCTGCATGTTGTGCGTAACGACCACGATGCTGTAGTTCTTTTTCAATTCCTGCATCAGATCTTCCACTTTCGTCGTGGAAATCGGGTCAAGTGCACTCGTCGGCTCGTCCATTAAAATGACATCAGGTTCTGTTGCAAGTGCTCTTGCAATACAAATACGCTGCTGCTGTCCGCCGGACAGTCCGTATGCATTCTGATTCAGACGGTCTTTGACTTCATCCCAGATCGCTGCGTCACGCAGACTTTTCTCAACAACTTCATCAAGTATCTGCTTTTTACGTATGCCGTGTACACGCGGTCCATATGCAACGTTATCGTATATGGATTTAGGAAAAGGATTCGGCTTCTGGAAGACCATTCCGACTTTCGTTCTCAATTCCTCAACGGTGAATTTTCTTTCAAAAATATTTTGATCCCGATAAAGGATTTCACCTTCGGTTCTAACAATCGGAACAAGTTCGACCATGCGGTTCAATGCTTTGACAAATGTTGATTTACCACAGCCTGAAGGTCCGATGATTGCAGAAATTTCATTTTTGTTGAAAGTCAGGTTGATATCCTGCAATGCATGGTTGTCCCCATACCATAAATTGAAATTGTTTGATTTGAAAATAGGCTCCCTGATGATTTCATTTTTAGTTTCGCCTTGAGTCGTATCTTCCAAAATCGCAGTATCTACAGGTTTTCTGATTACATTTTTTTCTTTAATATTAGCCATAGATTATACCTCCAAATTAATAACGCGTTGAGAATTTGTTACGAATGAATATTGCTGCAGAGTTCATTAACAACAGAATGACAAGAAGGACTATGATTCCGGCTGCAGCTAAATATTGGAATTCCTCCTGCGGCATCTTGATCCATGCATAAATCTGCATCGGCATCGCCTGGAAAGAATCCATGACACTGTCAGGTGTCACCAATAATGTTGTCGGCACACCGATGACTACAAGCGGTGCCGTCTCACCTATTGCACGTGATACTGCAAGGATGATACCTGTGATGATACCAGGGATTGCAGCCGGCAGAATGATACGTGATACAGTCTGCCATTTTGTTGCTCCCATTCCTATGGAAGCTTCACGGACTGTCGAAGGTACCGATCTGATGGATTCCTGTGATGACACGACGATCACCGGTAAAATCATCAATGCAAGAGTAAGTCCTGCAGCGAGTACGGAATTCCCCATTGAAAGCGCACGTACAAACATCGCAAGTCCAAGCAGTCCGAATACTACCGAAGGCACTCCTGCAAGGTTTGCTATGTTAACTTTTATGAATTCAGTCATTTTATTTTTCGGAGCGTATTCCTCCAGATAAAGCGCTGTTGCAACCGAGACGAATATTGCTGCCGGTACAGTAACAAGCATAAGCCAGAGTGAACCAATTATCGCTCCGTAGAAACCGGCATTTTCTGCTCGTGATGAGCTGAAATTGGCTAAGAAATCCATGTTCAAATATCCGGCTGCATCGCCGAGAGTATCGACTATCAATGTTATAAGGACAACAAGGCCGACAAGAGTACAGAGGAAGAACAGCCATTTCATCGATTTATTGAATGTTAAACGCCCACTGCGCTTTTTCGCAATCAGTTCCTTATCTATAAGCTGCATTTAGTATTCCTCCCTAAATCTTTTAGACACCCATTGGGAAATAATGTTCATTACAAATGTAAATATGAATAAAGTCATTCCTACAGCGAAAAGGCTGAAGTACAGCGATGAACCGTATGCAGCATCACCTGAAGTGATCTGAACGATGAAGCCTGTCATCGTCTGCAATGATGATGTGATGTCAAAGCTCGCATTCGGCGTACTGCCCGCAGCGATCGATACAATCATCGTCTCCCCTATCGCCCTTGATACAGCCAGTACCACTGATGCTATTATTCCTGAGACAGCAGCAGGCAGCACAACTTTAAATGTTGTTTCAAGTTTGGTTGCACCGAGACCCAGTGATCCTTCCCTTGTGGAATTTGGTACTGCGCTCATTGCATCCTCACTTAAGCTTGCAATCATCGGAATGATCATGATTCCTACAACAAGACCCGCACTGACGGCGTTATATAAAGATATGCCGCTATAAAGTGACTGAAGGACCGGTGTCACGAAGTTGATGGCGAAGAACCCGTAAACCACTGTAGGGATACCCGCAAGAACTTCAAGAATCGGTTTGATGATTTTCCTCACCCGTTCTGTGGCATACTCACTCAGGCAGATTGCCGCTCCAAGACCGACCGGTACGGCAAAAAGTGTTGCTATGACAACAACTTTCAGAGTCCCCATTACAAGTGCCCAGATTCCAAATTCCGGCTCAGCACCATAAGGGCTCCAGTTTGCAGATGTGATGAAAGTCATGAAGGACTCCCTGCTGAAAAACTCCAAAGATTGGGATATAAGAGTATAAAGTATGCCTATAGTCGCTAAAATGGAAATGGAAGTAATAAGTAGTAGTATGACAGGAATCGCCTTTTCAGCGCTGGCACCTTTATTGGATTTATTTTTTTGAATCATTTCCTGAATATTATAATTGCTCATGATTTGCCTCACTTTCAGTCAAAAAGGACGGGCATGGTTCCCCGTCCATTGATACTATTCTGTATTATTATTAGTTTCCGGTGTCCGGCAGTTTGTCATATTGTTCCTGTTGAGCATCTGCTTCAAGCGGAACATATCCAACTGCTTCAGCAGCTTCTGTTGAATTCACAATCACAAATTCGAAGAATGTATGCAATGTTTCATTGTTTTCCAAAGCTTCATTGCTTACATAAGAATAAAGTGGACGGGAAAGCGGGTATTCGAAGCTCATAACATTTTCGTTAGTCGGTTCTACTGCTTCCTCACTGTCAGGGCCTTGGATAGGTACAGCTTTTAACTGATCCTGGTTTTCAAGATAGAAAGCATATCCGAAGAATCCGACAGAGTTAGGGTCGCCGACTACTGATGACACTACCTGGTTTGTGTCTTGGATCAGCTCACCTTCAACACCCTCTTCATCCATCACTTCTTCATTGAAGAAATCGTGCGTTCCGTGTGACTGGTCAGGGCCGTATGCCGTGATCGGCTCATCCGGGAAATCTTCACGGACGTCAGACCAGCTGGAAGCTTCACCACTGTAGATTGTATTAAGTTCATCGAATGTCAATGAGTCAACGAAGTCATTTTCCTGGTTGACAGCAACTGTCAAGCCGTCAGTAGCGATTAACATTTCAGTATATTCAACACCTGCATCTGCAAGCTGCTGTTCTTCTTCTTCAGCGATTGGACGTGATGCGTTAGCAAACTGAGCTGAACCGTCAATCAATGCACTGAAACCGGAACCTGTTCCGTTACCGCCAAGTTCAACCGGAATTTCATATTCTGAATTAAAATCTTCAACCAGTACGTTTAAAATCGGAAATACTGTTGATGAACCTTCTACGACGATCTGATCATCGTCTTCGTTAACATCACCTATTACAGCAAGGTCACCGCCGCCTGATGCTCTTTCGTCTCCAGAACCTTCTTCAGTATACACTTCGTCAGCTGAAGCGTCCTCTTCAGTTCCTTCCTCTGCAGACTCTTCTGTCCCGCCACCGCCGCAAGCAGCAAGAATGAACATCAAGCTCATAAGTAAAGCTGATAGAAACAAGCTCTTCTTCATACTATAATTCCTCCAATGTCAATGTAGTAACTGGTGTTACATATATACAATAGCGGTTGAATGTAAATGTGTAATTAACTAATTGTAAAGATTGTGTAAAGTTGAAAATACATGAAAAAACCTTTTAGAATTTCTTCTAAAAGGTTAGTATTCGCCGTATTCAAGTTGTGGATAGAACCAGTCGGTATCATAGTTGAACGGTTCTTCTTCCTCGTGTCCATATTCAAGTTCATAAAATTTGTTGATTACATCCGCTCCAAAATACTGTGCCGGGAAAAACGGTATAGTATATGGCATGTTAGGGAATATTACTGAAAATGCCATATCCGGGTCATCGTACGGCGCATATCCCAGGTATGTCTGGTTGAAGACATCGGTGCCGTCTTTGAAAGTTTCGGCCGTTCCGGTTTTCCCGGCAGCTTTCGGTTCGAGTTCATGATAGGCATCCCAGCCTGTGCCGTACCTGTTTGTCGACTGATCATGAGTGTTGAAAACATCATAAAAACCGTTTTGCACCTGATCCCATTCCTGTTCTGAAATATCCACAGTATTCAGAACTGTAGGAGTAAATGATTTCAGGACAGGCCCTTCTTCATTCGTATCACTGCCCCGCACTTCTTTTGCAAGGTTAAGCTCCATCCGCTCACCACGTGTCGCAATTGTTGATACATACTGGCTCAACTGTAATGCAGAGTATGTATCATACTGCCCGATTGACAAGTACAGATAATTACTTGCAGGATATTGCCCGAAGTCAGGAGACAGGCCGGTCGCTTCATTGGGAAGGTCGATCCCGGTGGACACACCCAGACCGAATTGATTCATGCCGTTTCTCAAAATCTGTCCGGCTTCAGTAATATCGTGCGGCAGTGACATATTGTCCGTATATTCCATTCCTGCAATACGGAGGGCTGTTTTATACATATAAACGTTGGAAGATACCATGAGAGCTTCCTGGTCATCTATAGGAATTTGTGATTCCCGGTTGAAGAATGATGTCCTTGGATTACTGTCACCACTGAAGTTGAGCGGTTCATCCAGCATGACCTCGCCGGCTTCAAGAACATCTTCCTGATATCCTGTAATGATTGTTGCCGCTTTGGTTGAAGATCCCGGAACAAACGTTGAAGTCAGTGTTCCATAATGATAATCAACAATCTCACCTTCATCGTCGATCTGTTTTCCGACCATTGCAAGGACATCTCCGTTATCCGGGTCCTGTACCGCCAACAGTACAGTGTCCAGATGTTCGGGTATGATTGTATAATCTATGTCGCCCGTCACTTCATTTCTTTCCGTAATCTCTTCAGCAAGTTGTCTGAGTGAAGTCAGATGATGTTCAGCCAGTTCTTCAAGTTCAAGCTGCAGTTCAATATCTATGGATAAATAAAGATCATCACCCGGCTTGCCGCTTTCCACAGTTTCCTGGCTGATAATGCGCCCGGATTTATCCGTCGAATATTTGACCTGTTCTTTATCACCTTGAAGCACATCTTCATACTGATACTCGAGGTAAGTTTTACCTACCCTGTCATTTCTCGAATAGCCTCTTGATAAGTAGTCTTCAAGCAGCTCTCTCGGCAGACCTTCATCCGGTGAAGACACTTCTCCAAAAACGGTTTTTAAAGTGTCGTCATAAGGATAGTGTCTGTCCCAGTCCATGCCTGTGGAGATACCTTCGAGTTCTTCCAGTACTGAATTGACACTTGCAAACTCCTCTTCCGTGACATCTTCATTTTTTATGACCACCGGGTTCAATTCTGGCGCGTTCGCCATCTCTACATAAATCCCGAGAGTATTTAAATCTTCATCTGATAATATACTGTCTGCAAATTCTTCATCCGCCCTGTTATAAAATTCTTCATTGAATTCCGAACGGCTGATGTTCCCGTCTTCCAGCAAAGTGGATTCATCACTCATCAGTGAACTCATTTCATCTGGATAGTTATTGATTATGAAGTCCTGTTTGTCTCTTAAAGAGATTGATTCGACATCCATCTGTATGTAGTCGCTCAATTCAGTGGCAACATCCATGATTTCTGAAGTATTCATATTTCTGTGCCTTGTGAAATAAATGGCGGGTCTGGACTCGTTGCCTACAAGCAGATTGCCATTACGGTCATATATTTCCCCGCGCGGTACACTCTGATTGATTTCAACATACTGCGCATTTTCTATTTCTTCCTGATATTCGTCACCTTGCACTATCTGAAGGTAACCGAGCCTTAAAATAAGCAGCAGACACAATATGAATATGACTATGATAACAAGATTGATTCTGCTTTTTAACGTTTGTCTGTTAATTGCTTCGAGGCTTTTGACTTTTGCTCTTTTCAATAGACTTCATTCCTTAACCCATAAAAAAATACTAACGTTATTTTATCATAGCAGATGATTTATAGATATAAAAAAGACGGGAACAGAGTCCCGTCTTGTTATTAAATATTATTATTTTGCATTTTTGTAAAGTTCGTTTACTTTGTCCCAGTTGACAGCATTCCAGAATGCTTTAAGGTATTCAGGACGTTTGTTCTGATACTTGAGGTAATACGCATGCTCCCATACGTCTACACCAAGGATAGGTGTTTTACCATCAGTGATCGGGTTATCCTGGTTTGGAGTTCCAACAATTTCAAGTTCTCCGTTATTGACAACTAACCAAGCCCAGCCTGAACCGAATTGGCCAGCACCAGCTGCTTCAAATTTTTCTTTGAAAGCATCCAATGAACCGAATTTTGATTCGATTGCATCTTTTACTTCTCCGTTAGCTTCAGAAGCATCAGGAGTTAACATTTGCCAGAAGAGTGAGTGGTTGTAATGTCCACCACCATTGTTGCGAACTGCAGTTTTGATGTCTTCGGGTACTGAATTTAAATTTTTGATTACTTCTTCGATATCTTTTGATTCTAAATCCGTGCCTTTCACTGCATCGTTCAACTTAGTGACATAAGTGTTATGGTGCTTAGAATGGTGAATTTCCATAGTTTCTTTGTCAATGTGTGGTTCCAATGCATCATATGCATAAGGTAATTCTGGTAGTTCAAAAGCCATAGTTAATTCGCCTCCAATTAGATTTTACATATTAAATATAACAATTCACTGGTCGAATAACAAATGAATTGTTTACCATACTGGTATTATCATACCTTTGTATGATCTATCTTAAACATTCTGATGAAAACGCGTGTGCTCTGATAAAATAAATAAATAAATTAATAAAGCGAAGTAGTTACATTTCATGATTAAATTTAGTATAATAGCAAATGATTTAAGAAAGTATTTATATTAAGGAGTTTGGATATGTCTGAAATTATACATCGTACTAAAACACGACAGGTAAAAGTCGGCGACTTGACTATTGGCGGTGAAGACCAGATTGTCATTCAAAGCATGACAACGACTAAAACACATGATGTGGAAGCTACAGTTGAGGAAATACACCGTTTAGAGGAAGCCGGATGTCAGATTGTTCGAGTGGCATGCCCGAAAGAAGAGGATGCTTTAGCAATCCCTGAAATTAAAAAGCAGATTAATATACCTTTAGTTGTAGATATACATTTTGACTATAAGCTCGCACTTCTTGCTGTTGAGGGCGGCGCGGATAAAATCCGTATCAATCCTGGTAACATCGGACGCCGTGAGCGCGTTGAAGAAGTTGTAAAGGCATGTAAAGCAAAAGGAATACCGATTCGTATCGGAGTAAACGCAGGAAGTCTTGAAAGACACATCATAGAGAAACATGGTTTCCCTACTGCAGATGGTATGGTGGAAAGTGCACTGCACCACATTAAGATACTTGAAGATCTTGATTTCCACGATATCATCGTTTCGATGAAAGCTTCTGATGTCAATCTTGCAATCGAAGCATATACAAAAGCGGCTAAATCATTTGATTATCCGCTGCATTTGGGTATTACCGAAAGTGGAACATTATTTGCCGGAACTGTTAAAAGTGCTGCAGGACTCGGCGCAATTATTTCACAGGGCATGGGGAATACGCTCAGAATTTCATTATCAGCCGATCCTGTAGAAGAAGTTAAAGTTGCAAAAGAGCTGTTGAAATCATACGGCCTTGCAAGTAATGCAGCAACACTGATTGCCTGCCCTACATGCGGACGTATAGAAATAGACTTGATTTCGATTGCAAACGAAGTTGAAGAATACATTTCAAAAATCCAGGCACCGATCAAAGTCGCTGTACTCGGCTGTGCAGTTAACGGTCCCGGAGAAGCCCGTGAAGCGGATATCGGCATTGCCGGCGGACGCGACGAAGGATTGCTCTTCATGCACGGTGAAACCGTCAGAAAAGTGCCCGAGGAAACAATGGTTGATGAGCTTAAGAAAGAAATTGATATTCTTGCAGAAGCGCATTATGAAAAAGAACGTAAAGCTAAAGAGGAAGCTGCAAGTAAATAAGATACAAAAAGAAGGGATATTCCTGATGGAATATCCCTTCTTTTTACTTACAGCCGGCACATAGACCGTACAGTTCCACTTTATGATTGGTAATTTCGACATCTTCAAGTTCATTCTGCCACGTATCTACCGGGCAGTAATGTATCACTTTAGTGTTGCCGCACTCTTCACAGATGAAATGATGGTGGTGATGGTCTGAACACGAGATTTTAAACTGCATCTCACCTTCGAAGTTTGTGTTTTCCAAAACCTCGATTTCTTTCAAAGTGTAAAGATTCCGGTAAATAGTATCATAGCTTAAACTCGGATAAATTTTATGAAGCTGCTCCTGAACTTCCTTGGCACTTAAATAACGGTTTTCATTCAAAAACAATTCAATCATAGTCATTCTTTTTTCAGTTACTTTTAGACCATGATCTCTCAATTTCACTTTATACTTCTTGAGCTCTGCTGCCATTTCTACTCACCCCTAATCGATTTAATAAGATTGTTCCCAGCAAGATTAATATTGAGACTAAGACAATCGTACCGCCTGGAGAAATGTTTAGATGGAAACTTAGGAATAAACCGATGATTACAGCTGTTTCGCCGAATATCACACTGACGATCATAAGCTGCTTGAAACTCGACGTTATCCTCATCGCACTTGCTACCGGGAGCGTCATCAATGCACTGACCAGCAATATTCCCACTATACGCATGGATGCACTGATGACCAGGGCAACCACAATAATGAAGGCGACATAAATCCATTTGTTTATGTTCATTACATTCGCATATTCTTCATCAAATGAGACCATGAATAATTCTTTATACAGAAAGAATATGAAAAGAATGACTATGAGGCCGATTCCTGCAATAAGCAGAAGATCATTGATGCTCACAGCACTGATGCTGCCGAACAGATAGCCGAAAAGATCCTGGTTGAAACCGTCTGCCAGTGACAGAAATACGATACCTATCGCGATACCAAGACTCATTATTATTGGAATCGCAAGTTCCTGGTAATGCTTATAGACAGATCTGAGCCTCTCTATGCCGAGCGCGCCCATGATTGAAAATATGATGCCGGTGATCAAAGGATTGATGGTGACAGCAAATATGGAAGACAGATAGACACCGAATGCAATGCCGCCCAGAGTGACATGACTGAGCGCATCGGCAATCAATGACAGTCTTCTGATGACTATGAATGTCCCGACAAGCGGGGCTATCAGTCCTGCGATGACACCGCTGATGAAAGAATATCTTATGAATTCATACTCAAACAGGGCCTGAATCATACACAGCACTCCCTATCGTGATCATGACTGACAAGCTGCAGAGGGAAACCATAAATTTTGGACAGTTCAGCCTCCCCGAGATTTTTGAATTCATGGTTTGTACCATGGAAATGCAGGTGGCCGTTCAGACAGGCTACTTCATTCGCATGATCTACAACTACCCCGATATCATGCGTCACTAATAGTATGGTGACCGACTGTTCCTTCAATTTTAACAGTACATCGTAAAACTCTTTGACATGCTGGTTGTCAATACCGACTGTCGGCTCGTCCAGAACCAGTATGGAGGGACGGTTGATCAATGCTCTTGCGATGAATACACGCTGGGTCTGCCCCCCTGATAATGAAGAGATATTCTTATCTTTCAAATCCCGGATATCCAACAGTTCGAGCACTTCTTCCAGTCTCTTCTTATCCTTCCTGGAAAATCTGTTGAACAGTCCCTTTTGTTTTGTCAGCCCGCTTAAAATCACTTCACTCACCGAAGCTGGAAAACCTTTGGCAAAACTGTTCGATTTCTGTGAGACATACCCGATTTCCTGCCAGCTTGCATATTTCTGGTAATTGTCTCCTTTAATATAAATTTCACCTTCCTGGGGTTTCATAACGCCAAGAATCAATTTGATCAATGTGGTTTTACCCGAACCATTCGGACCGACCAGAGCAACAAAGTCGCCTTTATCAATCTTTAAATTAATATTTTTCAGGGCCGGAGTATGTTCTAATTTATCTTTATAAGTATATGAAATGTTTTTTAATTCAAAGATTGCTTCAGACATTCATTTCGCTCCTTTAAAATTATAATCATCTTATTATAAAGTAACCATTACGATTTGTAAATAGGAATGATTACGAAAGAAGCCGCAGCATTTGCTGCGGCTTCTATTATTCTGCTTCAGCCATTAAAGGATTAATGTCTGTAAGTAGATTTGGATTGAATTTGCCTTCTTTAATCATTTCAATTTCATGTTTGTACGGTGGCTTCTTATTCTTTTTATCTGTTCCGACAAACGGTGTTTCCAAAATCTTCGGTACATTTTTAAATTCCGGATGATTGATGATATAAGTCAGCGTATCAAAACCGATATGACCGAAGCCGATATTCTCATGGCGGTCTTTGTGGGCGCCTACCGGATTTTTAGAATCGTTTACATGGACGACTTTGATGCGGTCAAGTCCAATGATTTCATCGAATTGTTCCAGTACACCATCGAAGTCATTAACGATATCATATCCCGCATCATGCACGTGGCAAGTATCAAAACAGACGCTCAGACGTTCATTATTTTCTACACCGTCTATGATTTGTGCGAGTTCTTCGAAGTTCCTGCCGATTTCAGTACCTTTACCCGCCATCGTTTCAAGAGCGATCTGCACATCATTATCATTGCCGAATGTTTCATTCAAGCCTTTAATGATGGATTCAATCCCTTTATCCGCCCCTGCGCCGACGTGGCTGCCGGGATGCAGAACAATCTGACTGGAACCTAAATGCTCGGTGCGGACGATTTCTTCCTGAAGGAATTCCACACCGTGCTCGAAGACACCGTCACGGACAGTGTTTGCAATATTTATAATATAAGGCGCATGAACGACAATATTCGACATTCCATGCTCTTTCATGTGTGCCTGACCCGCTTCTATATTCAGGTCTTCAATCTTCTTTCTTCTTGTATTTTGCGGGGCACCTGTATAAATCATAAAAGTATTTGCTCCAAAGCCTGCAGCAGATTCACTGGCGGCTTCCAACATTTTTTTCCCACTCATAGATACATGTGATCCTATTAACATAATACCATCCTTAAAAAATTATTTTTTTCTTCTTTTCGATTTAGAATATTTTCGTCTTTCCTGCTGTTTCAGATCATCCAGTTGCTTTGACATCTTTTTCTTATAGCCAGGCTTCACCTTTTTAGGTTTTCTGACCTTATAGTTTAAATTTTGAGCCACATCTTTCTCTATTTTCTTTCTGCTGACCCGAGATGTTCTGGATTTGATTGGTTTCAATTCGCCCTGCCTGACATCTTCATCCTCAAACTGATAGCCCTTTTTCTCCAGCTGGTCGATTAAATAATGTTCTTCAGGTGTATAGATTGTAATCGCGACACCTTCATACTGTCCGCGTCCAACACGTCCGACTCTGTGTGTAAAGAACTCAATGTCTTTAGGGATATCGAAGTTGATTACGTGAGATGCACCGTCTATATCCAGACCGCGTGCAGCAAGATCGCTTGCAATCACCCACTCATATTTCAATTCCCGTATATTTTTTATTTCCTTTGTTCTTTCACGCGGCTTCAAACCACCATGAAAAATGCCTATTTTCATGTTATGCTCCCGAAGGTAATCATACAAGTCATCCGCTCTCGCTTTTGAATTGGCAAAGATGATTCCGATATATGGATTGATCACTTCAGTCAGCTGTTTCACTTTCCCCATCTTATCATCACCTTTGACAGGAACAAGTGAATATTTGATGGAAGCTTTGTTTTTGGGCTGTTCAATCACTATCGTTTCAACATTGCCGATATATTTCTGCAGGAACTGCTGGAGCATTTCAGGTATTGTTGCTGAAAACACTAAAAACTGCGCTTCCTGATGAAGAGTGTTGGCAAGCATATCCACATCATCCAGGAATCCCAGATCAATCATCAGATCCGCTTCATCAATGACGATGGTCTTGGACTCATGGACTTTAAGCACACCGTCTTTCATCAGTTCATTGACCCTGGTCGGGGTTCCGATGATGATCTGAGGCGACTTTCTCGCTTTATCAGCGTCCTTATTGAAATCAGTCCCTCCAATGAACAAACTTGTCCTGATATCCTTATAATTACCAATCAGTTCATTGGTCATCTGAAACAGTTGGCTTGCAAGTTCTCTTGTAGGTGCTAGAATTATAGATTGAGTCGAGTGTTTATCGACATCGATGCTTTCAAGGATCGGCAGGATGAATGCATGTGATTTTCCGCTTCCTGTCTCACTCATCGCAACGACATTCTCCCCTCTCTGTACTTTGGGGATTACTCTTTCCTGGACTAATGTCGGATGGGTGAAGTTTATGGATTTTATTGCCTTGAGCAGATTTTCATCAAAGTTAAATCTTTTAAATGCGTGACTCATAGTATCACCTTTTCATTATTAAATTCGAATTCAATTATAACTGAAAAGCGCGTTACATGCTATAATGTAATTTTGGACTTCATGATGATTTTAATTATAAACGATATTAGATATAATGATTATTGAGGAGGAATGGACTCTATGGATATTATTAAAATTACACCAAGAGGTTATTGTTATGGTGTTGTTGATGCTATGGTCATCGCAAGAAATGCTGCGATGGACAAGTCATTACCGAGACCATTATATATATTAGGGATGATCGTGCATAACAAACATGTCACGGATGCTTTTGAAGAGGATGGCATTGTAACATTGGATGGTCCTAACAGATTGGAAATTTTAGAGGATATCAATGAAGGGACTGTAATATTTACAGCTCACGGTGTCTCCCCTGAAGTGAAAAGACGTGCGAAAGAAAAAGGTTTGACATGCATAGATGCGACATGCCCTGACGTACAGGTGACGCATGAATTGATACGCAGCAAGACTGAAAAAGGCTATGATGTCGTTTATATCGGCAAGAAAGGACATCCTGAGCCGGAAGGTGCTGTAGGTGTAAATCCTGAACATGTACATCTTGTTGAAACGATGGATGATATTGAGGAACTGCCTGAGTACCTTCATGAGAGAAAACTCATCGTTACTAACCAGACAACAATGAGCCAGTGGGACGTCGGACATCTGATGGACGAACTGAAAGTGAAATATGAACACATTGAAGTGCAGCAGGAAATCTGTATGGCGACCCAGGTCCGTCAGGAAGCAGTTGCTGAGCAGGCAGATCAGGCTGAATTACTAATCGTAGTCGGCGACCCTAAGAGTAACAACTCGAACAGACTGACACAGGTTTCAAAAGAAATAGCACATACAAATGCATACAGGATCAGTTCTTTAAGTGAACTGAAAACTGAATGGCTTCATGGAATCGATTCAGTAGCAGTTACCGCAGGCGCTTCAACACCTACTCCAATAGTGAGAGAAGTGATAGAGTACCTGAACCAGTACAATGAAGAGCTGTCCGAACAGCCTGTTTCATCTGTACCGAAAGATAAAATCCTTCCAAAAATCAGAAAACCGAAACCGGTTAAAATAATGGACTGATATTTAAACAGATGGCGATGCATCCATACGGGTGCATCGCTATTTTTATGCAATATATTTTCATACATGATTAGGATAAATAATAAAGTCATGATACTTTATTATGAAACAGGTGACAGGAATATGATCGAAAATGGCTGAGTGATGAATTCACCTTCAGAAGCCCATATGATGATCGTATAGACAAAATACTCTACATGGAAAGATGCTGTCCGACGCACAGTGGCTTCAGACGTTATGATTTTAAATCCATCATGACCGACGGTGATGATGTCCTGCTCCGATATAAATGTGAAACGGAAAACTACGGAACGTTGAATAATGCAGAGCACTTCAAGGTGAAGGGTGGATTTATAGAGGAAGCAGTCGTATATTTTGTGAATGGAACCAAATAATTAAATTTCTGGTTGTAAATCATATAATTTAAGCCGGGCATCTGCCCGGCTGTAATATCCTGCTATTATTTTTCAAATGGATTTGTATCCACCTGGCTGGAAAGAACTTTTAAATCCATATTGCCGCCTATTAAAGCTGCAAGTCCTTTTCTCATGAATATTTCAAGATAGTGACCAGCATCAATGATATTCCTGCCGAGAAGTTTTGCATCATATGCTTCATGATATTTTACATCACCAGTGATCAGAATATCCACACCTGCTTTGAAAGCTTCATCTGCATAGCTCATGCCGGAGCCGCCGATAATGCCGACAGTGGATATATTTTCATCATTGCCTTTCACAATATTTACAATCGGATAATTCATTTTATCTTCCAGCAGCCTGCCCAGTGAATCCAATGTGCCTTCATAATCAAACTTTACACCCAGTCCTTTATTGGGTACATTATTGATTGTGAAGATATCAAATGCAGGCTCCTCATACGGATGGACCTTCAGCAGTGCATCAATGACATTATCCTGCTGATCAGAATCAAATACCGCTTCAACTATATACTCATCCACAATTTCCAGTTCATTACGCGTACCGATATGCGGATTCGCATCCTCATTCGGTCTGAACTGTCCTGTTACCGGATATTCGAAGAAACATTCACCGTAATCACCCTGATTGCCGACACCGCCCTCGGACAAGCCTTTTTTCAAGCCTTCCTTATCTTCCTTCGGTATGTTCACCCTCAGTTTTTTCAGCTCATATTTCTTCGGTATTAAAATCTCAGTATCGGAATAGCCTAAAGCTTCAGCAATCATATGGCTCACACCGTTTGGCTGATGGTCCAGATTAGTATGCATGGTAATCAGGTTGATATCATTTTTAATCAACTTTCTGATGATTCTTCCGTAAAAATGGTCAGTTATGCTGTTCACTTTTGGAAATATGAGCGGGTGATGGGAAACAATAGTGTTTAAATCTTTACCGATTGCTTCATCCACAGTCTCAAGTGAGCAATCAAGCGTTGTTAAAACACCTGTGACTTCAGCTTCGCCGTCACCGACAAGAAGACCAGTATTGTCCCAGTCTTCGCTATCTTTAAACGGCGCAATTTCATCCAATTGCTTCATCAGTTCGTTAATCTTCATCATTCAGCACCTCTTCCAGCATTTTGATTTTAGATTTTATTTCTTCCTTTTTATCACTGCTCTTCTCACTGTTTATACCATTATATATTTTTACCATATGGTCATGTTCCCATTCCACTTTTCCAATAAACGCCTCGTCACGCACAGTCAGATTTACAGGACCGAAAGTCATCTCTTTATCTGTCAGAGACACTTTTTCTTCTTTGTAGTCACAGACGATGATTTCATAGTAGCGTTTACCTGTTTTCAATACCTTTTCATGGGTGATTGTGTAATTAAGATCAGTAACGGCTTTTCTGATCGGATGGGTGAAGTTGTTCGCCTGCAGAACAAGGCGGGGACGACCGCTCACATTGCTGTATCCTTCTTCTATTATGCTTGCAATCAGCGGCCCGCCCATGCCGCATATCGTTATCGTATCCACTTCATCTTCCTTTGATAAAACTTTTAAGCCGTCGCCGAGCCTTGCATCAATTTTATCAGCCATATGATACACATCAATATTTTTCATTGTTGATCGATACGGCCCTTCCACCACTTCACCGCATATTGCACTTTTTACTATTTCGTTCTGAATCGCATAAATCGGGAGATATGCATGATCTGATCCGATATCCACCATTTTATCTCCAATTATATAGTTCGCTGCATATTTTAATCGTTCATCAATCATCTTTACCATCCTCTAAAATAAAAACCTCCACAGATGTGGAGGTTTCATTATTAATTATTATTCTGAGAAAAACTCGTAAAGTGCAGTCAATTCCTCATCGCTTACCTGACTTTCATCAAATGCCGGCATTGAACCCTGGCCGTTTCTTACGATATCGGTGAATTCGTCTTCACCAAGACTGGTTCCTGCAAGTGCCGGCCCCATGCCTCCTGAAAAGTCCTCACCGTGACATGATGCACAGGTGTTTTGAGCAATGCCTTCAGCGTCCACATCGCCTGATGATGCGCCTTCTCCGCCTTCTTCTCCGCCTTCTTCTGAGCCTTCTTCTCCACCTTCTCCTGAACCTTCTTCAGTAGCAACCTCTTCTCCTTCTTCTTCCTGGTTTGCACCTTGTGAAGACAGTAAGAAAACAAGACCCACACCTAAAAAGATGATAAGTAAAAATGGTATAATCGGATTCTTATTCAAATGTTGACCCTCCCTTATATAAATGCATATACAATTATAATTGTATATTAAAAATACATAATGTCAAAATGATTTTAGTTATAAAATTACACTTTTAATATCAACTTAATCCATAAAATCCTTTAGTCTTTTACTTCTGCTTGGATGACGCAATTTTCTAAGTGCTTTGGCTTCAATCTGACGGATTCTTTCTCTTGTCACACCGAACACTTTTCCTACCTCTTCCAAAGTTCTTGTACGGCCGTCATCCAGGCCAAAGCGCAATCTCAGAACGTTCTCTTCCCTGTCTGTCAGTGTATCGAGAACATCTTCCAACTGTTCTTTCAGCAGTTCATAGGCTGCATGGTCTGATGGACTTTGTGCTTCCTGGTCTTCGATGAAGTCTCCAAGGTGGCTGTCATCCTCTTCACCGATAGGTGTTTCAAGTGATACAGGTTCCTGTGAAATTTTAAGAATTTCACGAACTTTATCAGCAGGAAGGTCCATTTCTTCACCGATTTCTTCAGGTATCGGTTCACGGCCAAGATCCTGCAGTAACTGACGCTGTATTCTGATCAGTTTGTTAATCGTTTCAACCATGTGGACAGGAATACGTATCGTTCTCGCCTGATCGGCAATAGCTCTCGTAATTGCCTGGCGTATCCACCATGTTGCATAAGTTGAAAATTTGAAACCTTTAGTAAAGTCGAATTTTTCAACCGCTTTGATAAGACCCATGTTACCTTCCTGAATCAGGTCTAAAAACAGCATGCCGCGGCCGACATATCTTTTAGCGATACTGACCACAAGTCTCAAGTTGGCTTCAGCCAGACGGCTTTTGGCAAATTCATCGCCCTGTTCAATTTTTTTTGCCAATTCAACCTCTTCTTTTGCGCTCAGAAGGTCTACACGGCCGATTTCTTTAAGATACATCCGTACCGGGTCATTAATTTTTACTCCCGGCGGTGCACTCATATCATGCAGATTCAATTTTGCATCAGTATCTGTTGCATCTTTTTCATTTATTAATTGTATATCATTTTCATTCAGTTCATCAAAAAACTCATCCATTGTATCCGCATCTAATTCAAAATTAGATAATTTGTCTGCAATTTCCTCGTGTGATAAATGTCCTTCTTTTTTCCCTTTTTCAAGGAGTGCCTGTTTCACCTGTTCAACAGAAGTAAACAACTCTTCATCTTTTGTCTCAGTTGTTCCAACTTTATTTTCAGACATAAATGTACCTCCTAATTATATTGACTAACTTTTATATCTGCTGTTAATCTCCAGCAATTGCTGCATAATGCTGGCCTGCAGATCGACATCATTATCTGCCTCAGCTTCAGCAAGTTGTGCAAATAATATCTTTTTCTCCTTGTTACTATTTCTTTTACCACTCAAATCATCGAGGTAATCATCTATTTCATCCCGTGAGACATCACTTTGAATCTTCAAATTATCAATATTAATTACCACTTCTAATAATTCATTCGGTATCTGCTGGATAAAGGATGATACTTCAAATGTGTCATGGTTGTCAAAATAATTGCATAACCCTTTAAATATACCATAATACTGCTGTGAAGTTAATACTTCAGCATCTATTTGGTCTCTGCAATATTCAAACAGGCTTCTGTCATTTATCAACGCTTTTAAAAAATAGCGCTCTTTTTTCTCCCGGATGGAAAGTTTTTCAACCTGTTGTATACCACTTTCCCGTTTTACCGGGTTTTTAACAGGAAGTCTGCTTTCTATCTGTGATTTGTCTATATTATATCTTTCACTGATGTGCATGACCAACCTTGATTTTATCGCACCATCATTGACATACTTCAATGCATCGACCAACGTATTGATATTCTGGGAATAAGCCAGGTCGTTATGCATACTTTCATTCAGTAGTTTTTCGGATAAAAAGTGCACATAATGGCGTTTTTCATTCTTAACCAGACCGCGGAATGCCTCTTCACCATTTTCGACGATAAACTCATCAGGATCCATGTCGCGCGGCAGTTGGATGACAAATGTATTCAGTCCATGTTTGAGCAGTTGTTCACCAATGCTCATCGTCGCCTGGGATCCGGCTTTGTCGCCGTCAAACATCAAAGTGACATTCGAAGCCAGCCTGTCAAGAAGATTTATATTTTCATCACTCAGTGCGGTACCCATGAGTCCTACAATATTCTCAACGTTCACCGATTTCACTTTTAAGACATCCAGATGACCTTCCATCAGTATGACTTCATCCTGCTGTCTGATCGATTTTCTTGCGTCACTTAAATTGAACAGCAGGTGCCGTTTTTGGAACACTTTTGTTTCGGGCGTGTTCAAATATTTAGGTTCGGAACCGTCTATACTCCTTGCAGTAAACCCGATGACATAGTCCTGATGGTTTTTTATCGGTATCATGATACGGTTCACGAAACGGTCATAGTATGAAAAGTTTTCCTCATTGCGTGAAAGCAGCCCGGCACTGTAGGCCGCTTCTTCTGTAAATCCTTTCTCAAGGATTGCATTTTTGGTGAATGAAGACATTTTCGGAGCAAGTCCTATTTTCTCCTTTTTCAGGATGTCACTGGAGAAGCCTCTGTCGATCAAGTAGTTCAGCGCAGCCTCACCTTCGTTTGTATGAATCAGTATATGGTGGAAAAGATCTGTGATATGTTCATGCATCTTGATGAACTGCATATCATTATCGTCCACTCTGCTTTCATTTGTGGCAACTTCCACGCCGAGCGGCTTGCCCAGCCTTTTTACTGATTCAGAGAATGATATATTTTCAATTTCCATCAGAAATTGAAAGACGTTGCCGCCCTTTTTGCAGCCGAAACAGTGACAGATCTGTTTTTCGGGACTGACGCTGAATGAGGGCGTCTTTTCATTGTGAAAAGGGCAAAGACCGACGTAGTTTCGCCCACGTTTCTCAAGTTTAATATACCCGGAAACGAGCTCAGTAATGTCGGTCCTCTCTTTTATATGTTCAATTGTCTGTTGTGGGATATTCACACTCTATCATCCTTTAATATCTATTTTACCATCTACATACTTCATTATTTCATTTGCTGTTTCTTCAATGGCTTTTTCAGATACATCAATAACAGGACAACCTATTTTTTCTATAATCGAATCAAAGTATTCCAGTTCTTCCTGAATCCTTTCATTTTTGGCATAGCTGGCTGTATCTTTAAGACCCAGCTGAGTCAATCTCTCTTTTCTGATTTTATTCAGCGCGGAGGATTTTATTCTCAGCCCTATACATTTGGAGGCCGGTATTTCAAACAGTTCTTTTGGAGGGGTCACCTCAGGAACAAGCGGCATATTCATGACTTTATATTTTTTTAGCGCCAAAAATTGAGATAACGGTGTTTTTGATGTTCTTGAGACCCCGATCAGTACAATATCCGCCTTGTTGAGTCCGCCTGCATCTTTGCCGTCATCATATTTTACGGCAAATTCTATCGCTTCGATTTTTTTGAAGTAATCCTCGTCCAGCTTATGGACTCGGCCGGGTTCATAATACGGTGTTTCTTCGGTTTTTCCTTCAAGTATCGACATCAGCGGCCCCATCACATCGACAGAAGGTATATTTTCTCTTTTGAGCTCTTCTTTAATATAGCTTCTGAATTTAGGGGTGATGATCGTATAGACGACGATTGCCTCTTTGCTTTTTGCGAGGTCGACGACATCATCAACGTTATCTTCCGAGTCGATATACGGGTATCTTATTAATACATCCGATGAACTGTCTATATCAAATTGTGCCAGAGATGCTTTAGCCACCAGCTCTCCGGTTTCACCTACAGAATCAGATGCAATGATTACTTTTATGTTAGACATCGAGACACTCCTTATTCCATTAGATTAACAAATACTTTTGTAATGTTTGTTTTGGTTATACGGCCGATGACAATGTCTTTATCGGCATCTTTATCTATTACAGGTATAGAATCAATCTGTTTCTCTATCAGCTGATTCGCTGCATAAATCAATAAATCGTTTGGATAACAAGTAGTGATATGCGGTTTCCTTGTCATGATGATGCTGACCGGGGTGCGTTCTATATCATTTTTACCCATCGTTCCTTTTAACAGGTCTTTTCTTGAAATGACACCGACAAGGTCCCTGTCATCATCAATTGCATATAAAGTCCCCACATCTTCCAGGAACATCTTCACAATCGCTTCATAGATGGACGTATCTTCTTTTATCACTATCGGTAAACTTTGTACGTCCCTGACCAGAATGTTTCTTATTTTATTGGTCAATACTTCCGCCGGCTCTTTGCCGGTATAGAAATATCCAACCCGCGGACGGGCATCCAGATAACCGCTCATCGTCAAAATTGCCAGATCCGGTCTCAACGTCGCTCTTGTCAAGGACAGCTGCTCTGCAATCTTGCTGCCGGTTATCGGTCCATGCTGCTTTACAATCTTCAGTATCTTTTCCTGCCTGCTGTTCAGTTCCATGGCCTCACTCCCAATAATAATAATTATAATACATCTGATAAAATAAAGAAATACAATGAAACATTTGCACTTTCAAAAGACATTTTATATAATGTGAATTAAGCGAGTTAAGGTTGGTGTAAGCTTAACATGTTAAATGGCATATAAATTATTAAAAGATAACTGTATATTAAAAGTTGAGTGGAAACACTAATTTGGGTGGAACCGCGGGTATATACCCGTCCCAGGATAGCTGAGCTATCCTGGGACTTTTTATATGCCGAAAAATTTTACGAGGAGTGTTTGATTATGGATATGGACAAGATTGTGAATTTGTCAAAAGCAAGAGGTTTTGTATTTCCAGGCAGTGAGATTTACGGCGGTCTGGCGAACACATGGGATTACGGTCCCCTCGGCATCGAGCTGAAAAATAACGTAAAAGCAGCATGGTGGAAAAAATTCATCCAGGAGTCACCTTATAACGTAGGTGTCGATGCTGCAATTCTGATGAACCCGAAAACTTGGGAAGCTTCCGGCCATTTAAACAACTTCAATGACCCGATGATCGACTGTAAAGAATGTAAGAGCCGTCACCGTGCGGATAAACTCGTTGAAAACGTCATTCAAAAAGAAGATGATACTTTTGTTGCAGATGGCTTAAGCTTCGATGAAATGAAAAATATCATTGAAGAGCGCAACATCGCATGTCCGAACTGTGGCGCTCAGGATTACACTGAAATCCGCCAGTTCAACCTGATGTTCAAAACATTCCAGGGTGTAACCGAATCGTCAACGAACGAAATTTTCTTAAGACCGGAAACGGCTCAGGGTATTTTCGTCAACTATAAAAACGTTCAGAGAACGATGCGTAAAAAATTGCCGTTCGGTATCGGTATGATCGGTAAATCATTCCGTAATGAAATCACACCGGGTAACTTCATTTTCAGAACAAGAGAATTCGAACAGATGGAACTTGAGTTCTTCTGTAAACCGGGCACTGAAGTCGAATGGCAGAAGTACTGGAAAGATTTCTGTCAGAACTGGCTGCTGACTTTAGGTCTTGCAGAAGACAACCTGCGTATGCGCGATCATGATGAGGATGAGCTTTCCCACTACTCAAACGCGACGACAGACATCGAGTTTAAATTCCCGTTCGGCTGGGGTGAACTGTGGGGCATCGCGAGTCGGACAAACTTCGACTTGAAACAGCATATGGAACATTCAGGTGAAGACCTGACTTACCACGATCAGGAAACAGGAGACAAATTCATTCCGTTTGTCATTGAGCCTGCTCTAGGTCTTGACCGTGTGACACTTGCATTCATGGCTGATGCCTACGACGAGGAAGAACTTGAAAATGGAGACTCAAGAACTGTAATGAGATTCCATCCGAGCCTTGCACCATTCAAAGCCGCAGTACTGCCGCTTTCCAAAAAATTAAGCGACGATGCATTTAAAGTGTATGAAAAAATCGCGCCTGACTTCAATGTCGAATTTGACGAATCACAGTCAATCGGTAAGAGATACCGCCGTCAGGATGAAATCGGTACTCCATACTGTATCACTTTCGACTTTGATTCATTGGAAGACAACATGGTGACAGTGCGCGCGCGAGACACTATGGAACAGACAAGAATGCCAATCGATGAAGTGAACGGCTTCCTGAAAGAAAAAATTAAATTCTAAAATATTTTAAGAATGAAAAACAGGTGTCCGAATTCTGAAAAGAAAATCGGACACCTGTTTTTTTATTCTCTGTATCTGCTGTAGTTTTCATGAGCTATATAGCCGATCATTAAACCCGCCCTGCATTCAAATCTAACCTGTACCGATAAGTTATTCATCCGTGCTCCGGTACATTCTCCTCTTTCCGCGACATAATCTTTGAGATGATTGGAACGACAACTGCAAAAAATCCCAATACTCTCATAATGATAATGCTGAGTTTATACATCTGATCATCTCTGTATGTCTTTTACAAGTTTCCTCGCCTTAAAATAAACACCTGCATATTCATCATAGATCATCTCTATGAAGTTGAGCAGTGCTCTGCCGTTTTCGGAACTTGTTTTGACGGAATTGATCAAATCCAGTTTGACGTTTTTCATGTATGCTGCAAGGTAAATGCTTCTGTTGCCGATGTTTACCGAACGTGCGAGCGTTTCTTCATCCGCACAATAATCACAGATGACGCTGTGGTACATGAATGAATAATGGCTGAATGTATTGTAGTCCCTGCTGCCGCAGAGTGCACATTCGTCCACATTGATTTCAATCCCGTATTGCGGCATCAACTTGATCGCCGCAAGTGCTGTAACGGCATTCTTCTCATTTTCTTCCTTGTTTTCAAGCAGTCTGAAACACTTCATCAGCAGCTCGAAGTTTTTTGGGGTCACGTCCTCATCGCTCAGTATCCTGGTGACAAATTCCATTATATAGCTGCCATATGCAAACACATCAAAATCATTATTGATACCTTTGAACTGTGAAATCACATCTACTTCGTTCAGAGTACCCATGCCTCTAAAGCGGCTGTATGTGAACAGTGCCTCTTTGAACCCCTGCCTCAGAACGATGAACGGGCTTTTCGTCTTATTGAACCCGCGGGCCATCAGAGGCACCATGACGCCTTCTTCATTCAATATAGTAATAATCCGGCTGGACTCGCTGTAGTTCGTCTGCCGGATCATTATACCTTTTTGCTGGTATATCATTTAATCACCTAGTATTCATCATCTTTATATCCAAGTGATCTTATAAAGTTGGATTTGTTGCGCCAGTCTTTTTGTACTTTCACCCAAAGCTCAAGATAGACTTTGTTTCCAAGCAGGTTTTCTATATCCTGTCTGGCAAGCTTTCCTATCTCTTTCAGCATCTTGCCGCCCTTGCCGATCACCATGCCTTTTTGGGACTCGCGTTCGACGTAGATGACTGCCTGAACATGGATTTTCTCACCTTTATCGGCTTTCATCTTTTCGACTTCAACGCCGATGGCATGCGGAATTTCCTGACTTGTCAGATGCAGCGCCTTCTCACGGATGAGTTCACTCACTATAAAATGTTCCGGATGGTCCGTCACCCTGTCTTCCGGATAATACATCGGCCCTTCCGGCAGATAGTTTTTGATTATTTCAAGAAGTGTGTCCACATTGTTGCCCTGCAGTGCAGAAATTGGCACAACATCGCTGAATTCCAGTTTGTCTTTATAGACATCTATCTGTTTCAGCAGATTATCCGGATGCACCAGGTCGATCTTATTAAGCACAAGAATAATCGGTGTTCTTGTATTTTGCAGCATCTCAATGATGAACTCGTCACCCCTGCCGATCTCTTCTGAAGCGTTGATGATGAAAAGAATCACTTCGGTTTCTTTTAAAGTATTACGTGCGACCTTCATCATATGTTCGCCCAGCTGGTGTTTCGGCTTGTGGATTCCCGGCGTATCAATGAATATCATCTGGGAATCTTCAGTCGTATGGACACCTTGTATTTTATTCCTCGTTGTCTGCGGCTTATCGGACATGATCGCAATCTTCTGTCCGAGCACTTTATTCATAAATGTGGATTTACCCACGTTTGGACGGCCGATTATACTGATAAAGCCGGATTTAAATTTATCTTCTGACATTACTCCATATCCTTCCCTGAAAAACCGAGTGGTAATAAGTCATCTACGGTACGTTTGATGACTTCTCCCGATTTGCTTGTTAAATAAACAGGCATATCATCATCACACAGTTCCTTCATCACTTGACGGCATACGCCGCACGGGCTGGCAGGATCGTCAGCGTCCGTCACGACGACTATTGCCTTAAATTTAGTAATATTGTTGGAATAGGCACTGACCAGAGCGCTCCGCTCGGCACAGATTGATGCAGGATAGGCTGCGTTCTCAATATTGGCACCGTAAATATATTCATCGTCTTCAGTCACCAGTAATGCACCAACATTAAATTTTGAATACGGTGTGTATGCCCGGCTCTGTGCTTCAATGACTTCTTCCAGCCATTCATCTTTAAAAATTCCATCGTTCATATATGTCTCTCTCCTAAGTGAATAACTCAATTAATTTTGGTACAAAAACTATCAGACCCGTGATGACCGCATAAAATGCTGCCAGCAGTACGGCAAGTGCCGAAGTGTCTTTGGCATATTTGGCAAGCTCATGGTAGTCATCCGTCACCAGGTCCACGGTATACTCGAGACTGGTATTGATGATTTCAGTAATCAGCACAATGAAAATTGCACTGATGATAAACAGCCATTCCATTGTATTCAGACCAAATATAAATCCCGATACAACGACTGCAGCTGCGATGAACAGATGCCCGGCAAAATGAAAATCCTTTTCAAATAATGCCCTTATGCCTTCAAAGGCATACTTAAACCGCTTCATCGCTACTCGTCTCTTGCTGCGCCAAACGCATCCAATATGTCGTCCTGTGTCCGGTTCATCTCTTTCTCATCTGCATCATCCATATGATCATATCCCAGTAAATGCAAAAAACCGTGAAGGGATAAGAACAGCAGTTCACGTCGGTAACTGTGTCCGTAATCCTCCGCCTGCTCTTTGGCACGATCTGTGGATATGATTATATCGCCAAGTGTTCTCGGTGCATCTTCATGGATCAGATTGAATTCGTCATCTTCCATCGCAAATGAAATGACATCCGTCACTTCATTTTTATCCCGGTACTTATGGTTGATATCACGGATGGATTCACTGTCTACAAATGACACACTGATTTCAGCATCGGAATCTGATTCCAATTTTTCATATGCGAAGTTCAATAACCGGTTGATTTCATTTTGTTCCTCACTCGATGTATGGCCTTCATCATCTATAAAATCTACTGATAGCATAATGCACCTCTATTCATATGCTTTGATTATTTTTGAAACAAGCGGATGTCTGACAACGTCAGTTTCATCCATGCGGTTGACCGCAATACCTTTTACTTTTTCGAGTCTTCTCACAGACTCGATAAGACCGCTCTTTGAAGATCCGGGAAGATCAATTTGAGTTTCGTCTCCCGTTACGACCATTTTCGAGCCGAAACCAAGACGGGTTAAAAACATCTTCATCTGCATTTCTGTCGTGTTTTGGGCTTCATCAAGTATACAGAATGCATCATTCAGCGTACGCCCTCTCATGTAGGCAAGCGGGGCAACTTCTATTACACCGCGCTCAATCAGGCGGTCGGTCTGTTCTGTTCCGAGCACTGTGTGCAGGCCATCATACAGCGGCCTTAAATAAGGATCGACCTTTTCTTTCAGGTCACCTGGCAGGAACCCCAGATTTTCACCGGCTTCCACTGCCGGACGTGTCAGGACAACCCTCTTCACCTGGCCGTCACGAAGCATCTGGCAGGCAAGGACCACAGCAAGGAAAGTCTTCCCTGTACCTGCAGGGCCAATGCCGAAAGTCAGGTCATGCCGCCTTATGTTTTCAATATACATTCTCTGGCCGGTAGTTTTAGCCCGGATGCCTTTACCTTTAGTATCTTTGGCAATCACTTCATTATATAGATCTAACAGATATTCAATCGTTCCATTTTTAGCCATGCTCGAAGCTGACTGAACATCTCTTAAGTTTATCTTCATCCCCCGCTGAATGATTTTCAGCAGATGAATGAGCACATCTTCCGCAAGTTCGACATTTTCATCATCCGATCCGCCCACTGTAATTTCATTTCCCAGCGTGTGGATCGTAACATCAAACTCATCTTCCAGATAAGTGATATGCGCATCATTTGCCCCGATGAGTGCCTGAGCCTCTTCGAGACTATCTATACTTATTATATTAGGCATTTAGAAACCCCTTTTATTTATATTGTGATTACATTAAATTTACCATTATCAAAACCCGACTGCAATGTTTTCGTAAGGCAGTTTCATGTTTTAACTTGACCGTACCGCGGGGAATTGACGAATAAAGACCACATGCATTCCAGACATGGAAAAGGAGAGCGATGGATTTCGCCCTCCTTTTAATTTACAGCTCTCATTAAAGTATTTGCGATTGTTTTCATTCCCCCGACATCAGGATGTGCACCGATGCTTGAATAAGTTGGGATCAGAACATTCTCTATCCCCAATGTAGAAGTGATTTCCTCCATGATTACGGAGTAACCAGGTTTCAATAAATCACTTTGGATATTTATGATTTTTGTCGATGGATTCCAATACTGCAAATCACTCATGAGCTTTGAAAAAGCACCGCCAAAAGTGTCCAGGTCAGCTTCAGTCCAGTCATTGTATTTAACAGTGCCTGTCGGAGAGTTTTTACCGCTGTCATTGGTACCGCCAAAAACAATGATTACATCCGGCTTTAATTCCATCACCCTGCCTTGTCCCATTGTTTTATCAAACCTGTTGATGAAACTCCTGTAGCTTTCATCCGTATGACCATTGTCTGCTGTATTACATACCGTCGAACCGCTCCAGCTGTCATTCGTCATCAGTTTATTACCCGTCTGCTTTAAAAATAAATGCCACCACGTTTGATCAACATTCACTACTCCTGTCCCTCTATCTGCATCATCTGAGTACCAGAACTTCGCATCGGGCGGTATCCATCCTTTGAATGTTGTTATCGAGTCTCCTAAAAAACTGATGTTCAATGGTTTTGACTGTGAATTATCTGAGTTGATCTCAAATTTGTTATTAATTTCATTATTATCATTGCCCTTTAACTTTCGGATGAGACGGCCTAATTTCATATTTTCAAATCACTCCTTTTTTATTACCCAAAATCATACCATATCGATTTCGTACATAGCTATCTCCAACTCTGTTTGAACATTTTAAGATATATAATGAAAATCTAATAATAAAATGGTTCTTTTTGAAATTCCAAATGTAAATAAAAAGACTTCCAGCCGGATCAATTTTGACCACAGCTGGAAGTCTTCCATTATATTTATATCTGCTCTTTCCTCTTCAAAAGTCCTAAAAGAATCGCACTGACTATTGTTCCGACCAGAAGTGCCAACAGGAACATCAGTACATTGTCACCGACGCCAACCACGAAGATACCGCCGTGCGGAGCCGGTATGGTCGCTCCGAGACCAAGTGCCATCGCGCCGGCAACTGCCGACCCTACCATCATGGAAGGGATTACACGTAGCGGATCTGCTGCAGCGAAAGGTATCGCCCCTTCGGTTATGAACGAGAGTCCCATCACCAGATTCGTCGGTCCTGATGAACGTTCCACAGGAGTAAACTTATTTCTGAATACTACTGTGGCAAGTGCAATCGCAAGCGGCGGCACCATTCCGCCGATCATGGCAGCTGTAATCGGCTCAGGATTTCCTGCTGTCAGTGTCGCGATACTGAACGCATACGCCGCCTTGTTGATCGGTCCGCCCATATCAATCGCCATCATACCTCCGAGAATCGCTCCAAGTATGACTATGTTTGTGCCACTCAGATTTTCAAGGAAGGAATTGAGTGTTTCATTCAAGGCTGTCGCAGGCGGATCGATGATATAATACATGATGATACCTGTTAAAAATACGCCGAGTAAAGGATATATCAATACCGGCTTGAGACCGTCCAGTGCCTGGGGCAGATTTTCTGTGACCTTTTTAATGCCGACCATTAAATAACCGGCAAGAAAACCGGCAACCAGGCCGCCTAAAAAGCCCGACCCCATCGTTGCTGCCATAAGTCCGCCGACCATGCCCGGAGCAAAGCCCGGTCTGTCTGCAATACTCATCGCTATGAAGCCTGCTAAAATCGGCACCATCAGTTCAAAAGCATTGCTTCCGATGAAATTGATCATCTCAGCTATCGGGCTGTAATCTGCATGATCGGGGTTTGCCGACTCTATACCCCAGAAAAAGCTGATTGCAATCAGAATACCGCCGGCAACAACGAATGGCAGCATATTGGAAACACCATTCGTCAAGTGTTTATAAATTGATGGTCTTCCTTTAGATGAACTTGCAGCAGTACTTTTGCTGCCGGACCCTTCATATATTTCACCCTGTTCATCAAGAGTTGATTGAATCAATTCTTCGGGTCTTTTGATACCGTCCGACACCGGCACCTCCAAAAGACGCTTGCCATGAAAACGGTCCATTTCCACTTTAGTGTCGGCAGCAACAATTACGCCTGAAGCATTCTTTATATCCGCTTCACTTAAAGGATCTTTCACTCCGCCGGAACCGTTTGTCTCCACCTTGATACCGACATTCATTTCTTTTGCCTTGTTTTTCAATGCATCTGCTGCCATGTAGGTATGCGCTATGCCCGTTGGACAGGCAGTAACTGCAACAATATACGGCCTGTCTTCACTTTTATCGACATGTGCAGCCGCCTCTTCCGACGGCTCCGATTCATCATAATGATCGATTGTATTTAACACTTCATCTGCACTATCTGCTTTTAGCAGTCTTTCTTTTGCCTCGGGATTCATCAATATGCCTGAAAGTTTTGCCAATGCATCCAGATGTGTCGTCGCCTGACCGTCAGGTGCAGCAATCATGAAGAACAGATGTGCATCCTGTCCGTCCAGTGAATCGTAATCTATCCCCGCTTCACTGCGCCCGAACATTATGGCAGGCTTTTTTACTTCTCCGGTCTGAGCGTGCGGTATGGCGATGCCATCGCCGACACCCGTAGTGCTCTGTGACTCTCTTTTTTTAATGGCCGCTTCAAATTTATCTGCATCCGTAATTATACCGGTGTTGTACAATTCAGTTACAAGTTCCTTTATCACGCCATTTTTATCTTTTGCTTCTATATTCATCTTAATGGTCTCTTTTGTCAGCAGTTCTGTAATTCTCATTTATATCCCTCCCGGTTAAATTTTTTCGATTGTCACTTTATCCAGTAATTCAATAATATCCTGACGTGTAGCAAGATCGCTGTTATAAGCCGTGGCACTGCCTGCAGCAACCGCATGTTTCACCTGCTCTGGAATACCTTTGCCATGCTGACTGATAAATCCGGCGACAGTCGAGTCTCCCGCACCGACCGAATTTACAAGTTCCCCTTCAGGAGGTGTCAGTTTCAATGCATAATCCGCGTTAACAAACATCGCTCCGTCCCCGCCCAGCGTGATCAGAACATTTTGAGCACCGCTCTCCAATAACGAGTCGGCCGCATTCCTTATATCTTCTGATGATTTCAATGACTTTCCGGTGATCTGTTCAAGCTCAAACAGGTTGGGTTTGACCAGATAAGGCTTAAAAGGCAGTGTAGACGTCAATTTCTCTCCTTCTGAATCTATAGAAAATGGAATTGCATTTTCATATAATTTTGCAGCCAATCTTTTGTACGCATCTTTATGACCGCCGGGTACGCTGCCCGCAAATATCACATGATCCTCCGGCTTGAGACGTGACAATTTTTCTTCCAAAGCTTTGAAATTATCATCTGAAATCCTGGGACCATCTGCATTTATTTCAGATTCCTGCGAAGTTTTAAGTTTTACATTGATTCTTGTATCACCCGACACTTCTATGAAATCATGTATTATATCTCTCTGCTCCAATTCAGATTTTATATAATCTCCGGTAAATCCGCCTGTGAAACCGAGTGCTGTCGTCTCGGCACCGAGTTCCTTCAAAACCCTTGATACATTGATGCCCTTTCCACCGGGATACTTTTCGGTCAAAGAAGTACGGTTTAATTCACTTTCTTTAAAGTCATCCAGTTTCATAATATAATCCACTGATGGATTGAACGTCACGGTATATATCATTTACACCTCTCCTATCACGTTTGTTTCTTCTTCGATATCTTTAACAAACTCAGACTTCAAGTCATTCGTAATGAGTACTGCATCACCAAGCGCTGCAAATTTGACGAAGGCCGTCTTATGAAATTTCGAAGTGTCGCCCAATATGTACTTAGCTTTGGACTGCTTCAATGCTGTCCGTTTGATCGCCGCTTCCTCACCATCCGGCGTTGAATAACCATGAGCTCTATCTATGCCGTTTGTACCGATGAAGCATTTATCAAAGGACAGACCATTCAGTTTATCTACAGCTTCAGTTCCGATAATTGCGTATGTCGTCGGTTTCACATTACCACCCAGCAGATATACAAGGTGACCGTCCCTGACCAGCGAACTGATCAGAGTGACACTGTTCGTCACAATCGTTAAATTCTTTTTATTGATGAAAGGCAGCATTTCATATGTACTTGTCCCGGCATCGATAAAAAGGGTATCACCATCTTCAATCAGTGCAGCGGCAGTTTTGGCAATCAGGATTTTATCCTTTAAATTTCTTACTGCTTTGTCTGTATAGCTGGCCTCACTCTCAACCCGGTCAATCGTCGCCCCGCCATGGATACGGGAAAGCAGCCCCTCATCCTCCAGATGTGTCAGATCACGTCGAATCGTTGCACTGCTCGTGCCCGTCAGTTTTCCAAAGTCATTGATGGTACCGTTACCATTTTCATTTAAAAAATTCAAAATCAGTTCATATCTTTGTGTAGTTATCATATCCATCACCATATATAGAATAATACATTCATCAATCAAATTCAATCAAAAACAATCATTTTCAATCATAAAATAACAAAGACGTACAGAATAAACCTGCACAGCCTTAAAATCATACCAATGTTTTTTTGTTAAAAATGAAAATGCTCAATATAAATATCAGTACTGAAGCTGCGAATGTGACAGACACAGGTGTAAGTGTATCGCCTAAATACTTCTCTCCGATGATCAACTCCATATTCAAAGTCAGCAAATATTGTGGGATATATATTTCCATACTTGGAAATATACTGAGAATCATCATGATGACTACTACTGCTATTATGGAAAATATCACCGCTATAAAATTTTTAAAAGCGACAGAAAATAAGAAAACCAGACTGATCAGGAATATTCCATAAAGCCATGTTGTGGATAATGCTGCCGGCAGATTATGAACTGTTTCATCAAAAAAGTACACTGTATATAGATAAGTAACCAGCGCACTCATAAAATAAACAACAGTCCAGATAATCAAAATGAATAATGACTTTGACAATAGGACATTATGACGCTTCAGGCCTTTAGTTAAAAGATTGATCAATGTCCTTCTTGAAATCTCACTGGTCAATATTCCGCCGAATAATAACAGAAACACGATAAAGCCAAGCTGATTGACATGACTGAAAAATTGCATATAAGACTGGTCTGCCGTCGGTTCGGGTATTACCATCTCTATACCGGAGTCAGAGACGGCAGATTCCAGAATATCAGGCATAATAAGAACGATAAACGGACTGAGGACCCCGATGATCAAAAAAGTGATGATGATTGCTAAAAGTTTAAATGTTTTCAGTGATTCCATGAGCTCTTTATTCAGCATTGTAATTATCTGATTCATCGTGTCACCTCCAGATAAATATCCTCCAATGATTTTTTAGAAAGTTCGAGACGGGACGGCTGAATATTCATTTCATACAGTTCCTGGTACAGATCGTTTAAGGATATATTAGCTGCAAGGTAGTCATCACCATGCAGAGGAGATATTTCTAACTTTTCGGATAAGACATTGTATTCATTACTGTTCAACTTGAGGTGAATGCCTTTATCCCCGAAATCAGTCTTTGATAAATTAATCTCCCTGACAATGCCGCCTTCGTAAAGGATGCCGGCATGGTCACTGATCCTCTCTACATCTGTCAGCACATGCGTTGAAAATATGACTGTCGTTTCAGATGTTATATCTTTTAAAATCTTCAGCAGTTCCATTCTCCCTTTCGGATCGAGTGCACTGGTCGGTTCATCACATATCAGCAGTTCAGGCTTGTGGATCAGTGCCTGTGCGACACCAAGCCGCTGCTTCATGCCGCGGGAGTAGGATTTTATTTTTGATTTGTTGCCTGACAGCCCGACGATATCAAGCAGATGATTGATTCGCGATACTCTGTTATCCTTTCTCATATCCGTCAGCTGGGCGCACAGCATCAAATACTGTTCTGCAGTCATGTAATTATAAAATTCCGGCACATCCGGCAGATAGCCGATATATTTGTTGGTCTTCGTATTGCCAAAAGTGACTTTTTCACCGCATACGTATATTTCCCCGCCATCCGGTTTCAGCTGTCCCAGAATCATATTCATGGTCGTTGTCTTGCCTGAACCGTTACTCCCTATAAAACCGTATATTTCATTTTCTCTCACAGTCAAACTCAAATTGTCGATCACTTTTTTATCATTGAAGGACTTGGACAAGTTTTCTATTTTCAATATACTCATATTATCTTCTCTCCAATATAAAATATAATACAGGACCGACGATATTGAGCAGAAGCACAATGACAATCCAGATTATTTTATTAAAATATTTAAAATGAGTCTGCCTGATGATCAGCACAAGCGCTGTAATCATCAAAATCAACTGCAGCAGAATAAGCGGTATAAGAAACACGATCCAATCAGATTGTGACATCACAGTATCACTCCCCTACTATATTTGATAAATCATGAATGATGTTTTTAAATTCTATCGTATCTTTAATATGTTCGAACTGCGGATTCGACATAACCTGGACCAGCACCTGTCGTCTGAATGTATCGATATTGAGAGGCGCATTGTTTCCAAGGTCAAAATCTTTGATCCAGTCATCTATTTCATCAAAAAATTCATCTCCATGAAGGTAATAATTTTCCATCATATTTTTAACGATTTTATTGAAGCGTTTCAAGTAATCAATGCAGCTGTGCAGATCATCTCTTTTGTTTATGGCACTGGCAAGATAAAAATTCATAATTGAATTGGGGTGGAGATTATTCAGATCGAAAGTCTCTGCAATTTTTAATCCCCTGTCTATCAATTGATCAGAATTACTATGTAACTGATGCTGGATCATCACTGTCAGGCTGTTAATCATAAAAATGACATTTTGATAAACTTCTGCCTGTAGTGTCTGGTTTGCCTGCGTTCGGTCATCATTCTGTAAATAAGATAAAGATAATACTATATTGGCCGGTAATTTTGGCAGCCTGGTATCTTCCAGAAGTTCAATAACACTGTCATTTTGACCAAGCTGCAAATAAATGGATGCCAAAAGAAAAGTTGCCTGTTCTTTTTCAAAAAGTGAATCTGAGTGTTTTATTATACGGCTGATATATTTTACCGCATTATCCTGAACCACTTTGGATTGTGGTTTTAACTGGTGATGGTTCATTAAAAGTACACTGAACTGTAATAATAGACTGTAATCATTAAAATGTTTTCTGGCATATTCGTCCACTTCATCAACGGTCGCATCAAAAGGTTCCGTGGAAAATCTTCTTGAATAAAAGTGATAAAGTCTTTTGATTTCTTCTTTGGTATGTTTTACCGAACTGTTCACCAATTCATCAATCGTCGTGTTAAACAGCTTGGACAACTGTATGATGTATACTACCTCAGGTATACTGCGCCCCTTTTCCCATTTCGAAATTGCAGCTTTACTAATATTAAGAAATTCAGCGACATCACTTTGTGTATAATTCATCTGTTTACGATGGGCCTTTATTTTTTCTCCTATTAAAATATCGATGTGAAGTCCTCCTTATACATATTGTATAACAGAAAAAAGTGAAATTATACTTCTTATTCAGAAATTTCCATAATATAAGTCAACCTATGGTTGACTTAAAGACAACAAAAAAGGACCCCAAAGGCCCTTTCAAATAATGACATTCAAATATACAATTACCCACGCACTGATCCATACAATATGTAATATCTCCATACCACCAAGTTTTTTCGGTGTCCATCCTCTGTCATAAACACCCACTGCTCTGATAATCCCGATTACAAAGGCGATGCCGAGTGTATAGTGCCATAGCAGCATGACGAGAAACAGCACTGCATGATATATGTATGAGGCGTTTCTGTACTTGATATTTTTCCGCTCTCTCACTATGGTCTTCACTACCAGTGCCGAGCCGACAAAATAAAGTAAACTCACCAGGATTACAACAGTAATGCCGAGTGTCCATTCATGTGTGTTCAAATAGGCGATGCCTCCGCCGGCAATCGAAAATATCAAAATGGCAACAATATCATTAATGATATTCCTCTCGTCTTTGATCATTGAAAAATAACTGGTTATCGCTCCTAATGGCAGCATTCCAAGAAAGAGATAGATGATGCGGTACTCAATGAACAATGGATATATGAACAACACAACAGCAGTTCCTCCAATCAATCCTGCCGCTTTCAAATAACCGTAATCCTTTTTCCTTTTCATCCGTTTAATGAAAATTAAAACATGATCTGCCGCAAAAAACATGAGCAGCCAGCCGATTCCGTACAATATTTGTGACGGGTGAAATCCACCGGCAGCAATACCAAGAATGAGAGGCATGAATACCATGGCCCAGACACCGTGTTGATTTTGTTTTTTGAATTTCATAATGTCACCTCTTAACACTATTATAAATTAAAAATAAAAATCCATAATAATGCTTTTGGTACATTTTTGTGAATAATTAAACATAAAAAATAAGCTCAATGTAAATGAGCTTATTTTTTTACTTTATCATTTTTTTCGTATCTTCCTCACGCTCCATGACCGCTCTCGCAAATGGGCATTCCGGAACGATTTTCTTATCTTCGTCTTTCGCATACTCGATGACCATGTTGACAAGCGTGCTGCCGACACCCTGACCGCTCAGCTGATTAGCAACTTCTGTACTGTCTATAATCAGGTCGCCGTCGTCATCCACTTTATAAGAGACGTAGGCTTCAGGGTTCAATTCATCCTCACCTATGAAAAACATATTCTCGCCTTTTTTAATATCTATGTCCATAGTTCACACCTCCTGCTTAATACTTATATACTCTACATTGCACTATTTAAAACATAAAAGCACATGACAATTAATTGTCATGTGCTTTTATTTTACCTGCGTGATTTAGGTTTCCCTAATATTTCATTGAAGATGACACCGTTTACCACTGCTTTTCTATCAAATATTAAATCTCTGGAAGAAAATGCTTTCTCTTTCTTTCTGTGACGTTCATGCATTTCAGTACGGTCGTCACCATATGAGTACCGTACCTGTTCGGTGATTTCTTTGCCTATGCCTTCAGTGGCTCCGGCTACTTTAACATCACTTTTTGCATCATGTGCACCGGTATAGACCGTTTCTTTCGCCCGTGATGCTCTTTCGCTCTGTCTTCTTTCAACAGGCTTTTTATCTTTGTATGTCTTGTGACGTGATCTTTGACCCATTGAAGCCTGCTCTTTTTCCTGCTGTCTTTTCTCTTCCAGTTTTTTCCGTTCTTCTTCAACACGTCGTTTTATGTTCTCCTGCGACATTGTGCGCGATTGGCCGTCCGTGTCTGAAGAAGGTGCACCCATCGCTTTATCATACTCTTTTTTAAATTCCCGTTTCAACTCGTCAAAAAGTCCGCCGGATCCCTGTTGTTTTTGCGGCTCAGAATTAGAAGGACGGCGTCTTGGCGCCGAGCGGCCGGGTCTTTCCATTTTACTTGGGTCGATATTTCTTTTTTCTTTATCCTTGCCGCCTCTGCTGGCTATGACAGAATATATTACGCCGCCTGCAAATATTAATAGGGGCAGTAACGCTTCCATAATATCACGACCTATTCTTCTTCTTCATTATAACGAGTCGGATTAGTCATTTTATTGATAGAATCTCTCATGCTGGTATCAGCTTCGATGTTTTTCAAGTCATAATACTCACTCACACCTATATTGCCGTCTTCAAGCGCTTTAGAGAACGCAAGAGGTACTTTGGATTCAGCTTCAACCACTTTGGCTCTCATTTCCTGAACACGTGCCTTCATTTCCTGCTCCTGGGCGACAGCCATTGCACGGCGTTCTTCAGCTTTTGCCTGGGCAATGTTCTTATCAGCAACAGCCTGCTCTGTCTGCAGGTCCGCACCGATGTTCTTGCCGATATCCACATCTGCGATATCTATGGATAAAATTTCGAATGCTGTTCCTGAATCCAGTCCTTTTGAAAGCACTGTCTGAGAAATCGAATCAGGATTTTCCAGGACATCCGAGTGTTTTTCTGAGGAACCGATTGTCGAAACTATCCCTTCACCGACTCTGGCAACGATCGTTTCTTCGCCGGCACCACCGACAAGACGGTCAATGTTTGCACGTACAGTAATACGTGCTTTGGCTTTGACTTCGATACCGTCCATTGCAACACCTGAGATAAACGGTGTCTCAATCACTTTCGGGTTTACACTCATTTGAACAGCTTCAAGTACATCACGGCCGGCAAGGTCGATGGCCGCACAACGTTCGAACGTCAAATTGATATTCGCACGCTGGGCTGCAATCAGAGCATCCACTACTCTGTCCACATTACCTCCGGCAAGGAAGTGTGCTTCCAGCTGGTTCGTGCTCAAATCAAGACCTGCTTTATGCGCTTTGATCATTGGCTCAATTACACGTTTCGGCTTAACACGTCTGAGACGCATACCCACCAGTGTAAATATTCCCACTTTGACACCGGCAGCAATTGCTGAAATCCATAAACCGACCGGGACAAATGACAGGATAAATGACAATACGATAAATATTACAACAATTAAAAATATAACTGTTAATAATCCACCGGATATAAACATTAGATCCATGTAAAACTCTCCTTTAAATTAGTTATTCTTCAATTGGACGGACAACTACTCTGGTTCCTTCAACATGTATAACTTTCACTTTCAGATCCGCTCTAATGTAAGACCCTTCTGCAACAGCATCAATTCTTTCTTCCCCGTAACGTATCGTTCCTGACGGTCTCAGAGGTGTAACAGTGACTGCTGTTTCACCAAGAAGATGTGAACGGTCATCAAAAGAAGTATAGCCGGATTCGGTATCCGTCGCGTCACTGAGAATCAACCTGTTTAAAAATGGAATTTTTCTTTTTTTAGATTTGATAAGACCCACCACCATAAAGGATGCAATAATAAGTATGATCAGCAGAAAAATTGAATACAATATCATATTTCCACTGACGAGGACAATGCTGAGTAACAATAGAATGACACCCAGCACTCCCAAAAAGGTACCGATTACAAAAAATTCGATAATGATCAGAAATGCACCAAGTACAAATAATGAGAGTGCCAGAAGGTTACTGCCTTCTATTAATAAATGCCCGGAGAAAAATAAAACGATGGCAGCGATAGAAAGTAAACCATAAAAATTGAATTGTTCAGAAAACAGTTGCATTACCAGTCCGATGATGAAGGCGGCTAGTAATATAAAGGCAATTACAGGCATAGTAATAACATCCCTGAATGTATTTACAATATTCCCCATCAAAAATGTATCAATTATCGCCATGTAAATCCCCTCCATTTTCATTATACATATAAAAGGTATAAAAATAAATATACTCTGCTATTACGTGTGAAAAAAGACAGTACTATATAAAATAGTACTGTCTTCTTAATATGATAAATTATCCGAGGGAGGATATATTATCTGAATTTACGTTTCCTTGCTGCTTCAGACTTCTTCTTACGTTTAACACTAGGTTTTTCATAAAATTCTCTTTTACGGGCTTCCTGAATTGTGCCGTTTTTTGAGACATTACGCTTAAAACGTCGTAGTGCATCTTCAATAGGTTCATTCTTCTTAACGTTTGTTTTAGTCATAAATTTCCCTCCCTCCGAATAAACAAAAGGCTAATCTAAACATAGCATTACCATGTACTCAAATATTATAATATAAGTAACTTTTTTGGTCAACTTAATTTTAATAATT
>Ga0079225_10000049_pt1 | contig 73252 bp, 60 predicted proteins | sample Poulit2012_FD_76344 | JGI IMG/M metagenome (GOLD analysis project Ga0079225, IMG submission 76344) | Agricultural soil microbial communities from Georgia to study Nitrogen management - Poultry litter 2012 | ecosystem: Environmental > Terrestrial > Soil > Agricultural land | place: USA: Georgia... | reverse complement strand
TAAACTGCACCCAACGCGTTTGCATTTCCTGACCATTTTGTAAAGTCACGTTGATGTCACGAACATCAGAAATATAATCTTGATCTACACCGGCTATGGAACTGGTGTTATTATCGACACTCATATTAGGATAGATCGGAACTTCATATTCGAAATAACTATTAATCGTATTCATCGTGTTATCTCGATTCACATCTTCTGTGGAAGGTTCAGTAGTATTTCCTCGATTGGTTTGACCTACGGAAGAAGGAGAGTTTCCTTCTAATCCATTATAACGGCGATAACGTTCAACCACTCCGCCTTCTGCCTGCAAATAATACTCATAATCGTCATTTGAAGGGTCATCTAAGTTAGCAAAAGCAGGGAACTTAGCGGCTTCATCCGCGTTATTCAATCCATCTAATCCTAAATCTTGATTAGCTCTTTCTTCTCCTTCGGTGTCAAAAGCATATACCAAAGATTGTGTAGAAGGCACTCTGCCGAAAGCGGTTTCTATGGTTCCGCCGGTACTTCCATCTTTTGGCAAGCCGTTTTCATATTGTTTTCTTCCATCTTTAAGTACATCTTCAGAAATGCTTCCGAGGTTAAAAACAATTTTCCCTTTAGAAAGGTTGGCGTTTTCGTTATAGACATATGGATCCATCATCCAGAATTCGACATATTGAACGTTGGTTTGTTCAAAGTCTGAATTTTCAATTCCACGCATAATCCCGCCAAAATTCTCTTCGGGATTAGGTAAAGTATTTGTTCCGGCTGCAGCGGGATTGTAGTTATACATTCCTCTTTCGTTCGGATAATAGGCTAAGTCTAAGGAATAAATCGCTCTGCTATCACCTTCTAAAATGTCGGTATCCGGGAAAATTTCATCTTTAAATATCCGTCTTGCATCATAGGTAGAAACATCGTTATCAGAAATTTCTGAAGGACGCTGACCGCTATAAAATATCGGATCTATATTATACCAATTAAGCTTTGCTCGCTTATACCCGGAAGCCAGATCATCATTTGCTTTTTCCCCGCCATACCCTATTGGTGCACTTGACAAAAACCAAGAGTGTGGTGCCAATACAGAAATACCGGTTTGCGAAGCTTCGAAATCATCTACATAAGAAGTAGTTTCTCCTCCAAAATTATCGCCTTTGGGTGAACCGGGTTGCAAATATGCAAATTCACCTCGGACAGATAAATTGGAAGGAACATCAGTGTCAATATTTGGCAATTTATTGACCAAACGCGTAAAGAAAGGGACTTCTGTAGAGTAATTCAGGTTGAAACCATACATGGTGTTGTTTATCGGTTCATAACCATAGTTGGATTTATGGGTTTGCGGTTTTTCATTCATGTTTAGAAAAGTAGCTCCGAGTAATAAATTCTTATTAAATTCATGATCGACATGGATCCCTGCAAATCGTTTGGTTCTTTGACCAAAAACAGCATTATTTTCCGTAGAAACACTGATCGGTTGATCAGAAGCTTTTAAAGCTTCATTGATAATTTTCACCCGGCCCAATTCATAATCCACCGTATAATCTACGCCTTCTTGTAGCTCTCGTCCGCCGGCAGTTACTTTTACAGAACCTCGTGGAACATTAAAAGAACCTATCGGAATTCCTTCATCCCCTCTTGAGCGGTAGCTTCCGGTTAATTGAAATTTATTTTTATCAGAATCTTCTTGATCGGCTTGAGTTTTTGTACTGCGATACAGCGAACGGAATACATATTTGCTTTGGTTTTCATTATAGGTATCCACATCGTCATAATCGGCCGTTGGGCCGTCGGGGTCTTGAAGTTTTTCAAATAAGTGTTTTCCAAAAGGTTCGACGGTGGTAAATATTAACCGTCCATTTTCTGCATCGACAGTAATACCGGGAACAAAGTCAAAAAATCCGTCTCCACCAGTAACCGGGTCTTGGTTAATATTCAATTTATCCAAATTGAAAACCCGCAATAAAGGTACATCGTCAACATCCTCCGGAAGAGTAGTTCCATCAACCGGAGTGATATAATTTAAGGGTTGTGGGTCGGTATAGAAAATATTAAAATCAAAGTCTTCTTGTTCCAACTGATTTGCATCCAGGTTATAAATATTCTTCATCATCAAATCCCAAATCGGTTCTTTCACATTGGTTATAGGACTTTTCAGCAACTTAACAATTAAGTTTTTATTTTGAGCTATCGGTTGTCCTTCCGGATCTTGAGGGTTGGTAACCGGTTGACTGGCATCCACTCCGTCACTACCAAATTCACCTACTTGATATACTTGACCATTCACTGTATATTCATAGGCTATCGCAAGCATTTCATCATTTCGGATTCGCGTTCTTAAAGAAATATATCCCAATTTCGGATGTATAGTATATTCTCCTTGATTTAATTGTCTTGCATTTTCCAGTTTAGCATAATCTGTACCCTCATCTACGGTAGATGAAAGTGCTCCAAAACCTTGTCCTACGGTTGCGATATCTCTGATAGCAGGAGTAAGCACACTTTGCTGAGGTCCGGTAATTCCCAATGGATTGAAATCATTATTGGCATTACTCGGATATGCATCGGGATTAGCATTTATAAATCCGGCATATTCCGGTGGGTTTATCGGGTTTCCTTCAGAATCTTTGAATACTCCCATAAAATCAGGATTGGATTCCCCCAAATCTTGTAATCCTACAATATTTCGCGCATCAGTTAAGTGATCCGGAGAATTAGAACGGTTGGTCACCCAGATTTGCACCCGTGTAATTTCTATATTGCTGTTGATGTAGGGGTAATTCTCTAAAGCTTTGTCATAATTTTCTCTAAAGTAATGTGCTAAAAAGAAATGCCGATTTTCGTCGTATTCCAAGGCTTCTTTTTCAAAATCTTCCACTGCTCCGCCTCCTTCTATTATTGTTTGTTGTCTTTCGGAGTTTTGTTCAGAATAAATTCCTGTAATTCTCGTCTTTCCAAATTTCAATTCTGTCTTCACACCAAATAAACTCTGTGAGCCTTGAATCAGTGAGTTGCTTAATGGCATATTCACATTCCCCAATTCAATTTTCTGAACAATATCATCTTCATCAGGCGTATATTCGAGTTTGATCTGATTTTGAAAATCAAAAGTGGAGTGTGTATCATAATTTGCGGTGATTTGCAACCGCTCTCCAACATGGCCGTTTAGACTAAGGTTAATATTTTGATCAAAATCAAAGGTAAAACTCGATCGATTACGCGGTGATAAAGAAGGGTTGTCTGTTTTATTGAACAATACGCCAAGTCCGACTTCAACAGAACCTTGTGGAATAATTTCTATTTCAGTTCCACCGAAAATAGTTTCAAAAAAATCGTTGTTCACATAGAATATAGGGAGCAAATTTCTTTGTTCCTCTTCATTCCCATCTCCTCGCGCATTCACCGCATCATATTTTTCTTTAAAATACCTTTTCATCTCCTCTTCTCTAACGCGCTCTTCAAACTCATCGGGCGTTAGGGTCAACGGATATTTGATATTGACATCCCCCACCTTTTCTGTGTATAAATAGGTGTTGGTTATCGGATCATAGGTATATTTAGAAACAATACTGCTGGGGTTTTCGAACCTAATGTTTCCTGTTCTGGTAGAATCCTGAACGGGTTCTTCCTCTTGCGCGATAACACTTCCATACGTAAAAATTAGAAAGGTTATTAAAACAACAGATTTAAATGGCAAGTTTAGATAATCTTGTTTTACCAAATCAATTAAAGTTTTTTCAATGCGAGCTTAATGATGGTTTCAGCTGTAGCATTTTTATTTTCCAAAAGGATGTTGCGAACTACTCGAGACGATTGTTTTCTTTTATAGCCAAGAGTTTCCAATGCTGATAACGCTTCTTCTTTTTGAGTATTGTTTAAAGTTGTTAATATTTTGCTGGTTTCACCCAGATCAGAAAATTTATCCTTTAAGTCTATAATAAGACGCTGTGCGGTTTTCACACCAATCCCTTTCACACTTTTTAAAACTTCCACATCTTCAGAAGTTATGGCTTGAACCGTTTCTTCTGGGGTTAGCGAAGACAACATCGTACGTGCGGTACTCGTTCCGACTCCCGATACGGTTATTAATTTTTTAAAAACCTCTCGCTCAAATTCTCCCATAAACCCATAAAGCGATTGTATATCTTCTTTAACATGAAAGTATGTGTGAATAAATATATTCTCATCTGTTGGCAAACTCGCATAAGAATGTAAGGAGATATTTACTTCGTAACCCACTCCCCCACATTCTATCACAATTGAAGTTGGTGATTTATGAACAAGTTTACCTCTTAAATGTGCTATCATTTTTTTTATTAAAAATTAAGGGGCCATCAATCATCGTTTGACGCGGCCATTAAATTTTAGCCCGCTAATAAAATAATATTATTTATAGCAAGCTTTATTAAAAACAAATTTTAATTCGTTGCTTTCTTTTCTTTTCGCTGTGCGTCTAATACCGCAATAGCAGACATGTTTACTATTTCTTGAACACTTGAACCCAGCTGTAAAATATGAACAGATTTGGAAAGTCCCATCATAATCGGACCGATAGAATCTCCTGAATCCATTTCTTTAATCACTTTATAAGTGGCATTTGCAGAGGCCAGTGTTGGAAAAATCATCGTGTTTACTTTTCTGTCGGCAATTTTAGAAAAGGGAAATATTCTTTCTCGCATAGATCGATTTAAGGCAAAATCTGCTTGAAATGCTCCATCGACTAATAAATCCGGTCGTTTTTCATGTAGCTTTTCAACGGCATCTTTTACTTTTCTGGCTTGAGGGGCTTTTGACGATCCAAAGTTAGCATAAGACATCATAGCCATTATTGGTTCGATACCAAACATCTTAATAGTTTCTGCGGTCATTTCAGCAATTTTGGTTAAAGTATCAGCATCCGGATCGATATTGATTGCGGTGTCGCTCACAAATATCGGTCCTTTTGAAGTATTCATCAAGTTAGTGGTTGCCACATGCGTTACGCCTTCTTGAAGTTCCATCAGCTCAAAAATAGGTTTTAACACAATCGGGTATGCTCTGGTGTATCCCGAAAGCAATGCATCTGCATCCCCTTCATTAACCATCATAGCGCCAAAATAATTTCTTGAACGCATCAGATTTTTAGCATCGAGTAAAGTAATCCCATTTCGTCTGCGTTTATGCCAGAATTTTTCTGCGTAATAATTCAATTCGTCTTCGTGATCTTCAGATTTAGGATCAAGAATTCTAATTCCTTTTGGTTTAAAATCAATCTCATTCATCAGATCGCCAATAATCTTCTTATTGCCCAGCAAAACAGGTTCTGCAATCCCTTCGTCCATCACCAATTGTGCTGCTTTCAACACATCTAACTGATCTGCTTCAGCATAAACCACCCTTTTGGGATTTGCTTTGGCTCTTTCTATCACCTGGCGGGTAATCTTATTGTCATTGCCAAGTCTTTCTTCCAACTCTTCGTGATATCGATTCCAATCTTTTATCGGTTGACGTGCCACGCCTGACTCCATTGCTGCTTTGGCTACCGCCGGGGGGATTTCAGTAATCAAACGCGTATCAAATGGTTTCGGAATTATATACTCTCTTCCAAAATTCAACTTCACCTTTCCGTAGGTAATATTCACTTCTTCCGGAACGGGTTTTTTGGCCAAAGCTGCTAAACCACGGACGGCAGCCATTTTCATTTCTTCATTGATCTCGGTTGCTCTGACATCCAGGGCGCCTCTAAAAATAAACGGAAACCCGAGTACATTATTAACTTGATTGGGATAATCTGAACGACCCGTTGCCATAATCACATCCTTCCGGGTACCCACTGCTTTATCATAGGTAATTTCCGGATCTGGGTTAGCCATCGCAAACACAATGGGATTGTCGGCCATACTGAGCAACATTTCTTCTGAAACAATATTGCCCACAGAAAGCCCAACAAATACATCTGCATTTTCCATGGCATCCTCCAAAGTATTGATATCCCGCTCCGTAGCAAACTCTGTTTTTTGATCGCTCAGGTTTTTCCGGTCTTTTCTAATAACACCTTTACTGTCAGTCATCACCATGTTTTCTGCTTGTACTCCAAAGGATTTATATAATCTCCCACATGAAACTGCTGCTGCTCCGGCGCCACTGATTACTACTTTTATATTATGCATTTCTTTATCAGCCAACTCTACTGCATTGAGTAAAGCTGCCGCAGAAATAATAGCCGTTCCGTGTTGGTCGTCGTGCATCACCGGAATATCGAGTTCTTCTTTTAATCTTCTTTCAATTTCAAAAGCTTCCGGAGACTTGATATCTTCCAAATTAATTCCTCCAAAAGTTTGAGCAATGTTTTTTACAGTTGAAACAAATTCATCGACGTCATTGGTATCTACTTCAATGTCGAAAACATCAATTCCTGCAAATATTTTGAAGAGCAATCCCTTACCTTCCATTACCGGTTTAGAAGCTTCAGGTCCAATATTTCCCAAACCCAACACGGCCGTTCCATTAGTGATAACAGCCACCAAATTCCCTTTATTAGTATAGCGATAAACGTCTTCCGGATTATCTTTTATCTCCAAACATGGGTAAGCAACATAAGGGGAATAAGCCACAGACAAATCGCGTTGTGTGGTATATTTTTTTGTTGGAATAACTTCAATTTTTCCCGGTTTTGGTTTGGCGTGATAAATTAATGCTTCTTCACGTTTTCTATCTTCACTCATATTTTGAAATTTTTGAAGGGGTAAAGATAGACAATTCTCAATTGTCAGCTGTCTTTCAGAAAATCAATATTTCTTTTCAGTCCGGAAAACTTCGTTCTTTTAACAGCTGACTTTCTAAAAACATCACGAAAAACCTCCTGTGTCAGCTCCTCCCAATCACCTTTAGACATTTCTAACAAATCTGGATGAGGATTGAATAACGGCTCATTATGCGGAGAAGCAAACCGATTCCACGGACAGACATCTTGACAAATATCACACCCAAACATCCAGTCTTCAAATTTTCCTTTCATGTCTTCGGGCAATTCGTCTTTGAGTTCTATGGTGAAGTATGAAATGCACTTACTGCCATTGACTTGATAAGGTCCTTCAATTGCTCCGGTTGGACAAGCATCGATACAAGCGGTGCAGGTTCCGCAATAATCTTTTACAGCAGAATCGTATTTCAAATCCAAATCGATAATTAGTTCCGCTACAAAGTGAAAAGACCCTTCTTGTTTTCTCAAAAGCAAAGTGTGTTTTCCAACCCAACCCAAACCACTTCTGGCCGCCCAAGCTTTATCTAAAACAGGAGCAGAATCGACAAAAACTCGTCCTTCCACCTGACCGATTTCTTCTCGAATACGAAAAAGCAATTCACGCAACTTATCCTTAATCACAAAATGATAATCTCTGCCATAAGCGTATTTAGAAACCTTGTAAGTATCCTCTCGCTGCTTTTCTTCCGGATAATAATTGAACAATAAGGAAACTACACTTTTAGCTCCCGGGACTAATTTGGTAGGGTCCAACCGTTTGTCGAAATGATTTTCCATCCAACGCATTTTTCCATGCCAATCATTTTTTAAATAATATTCCAGCCTCGGAGCTTCGTCGCTTAAGAACTCGGCACGACTAATTCCGCAAGCTAAAAAGCCCAATCGTTGGGCTTCGGATTTTATAAAATCTGTTCTTTTCTCCTTATTCATCAACATAATAACAAAGGTAAAAACAAATCGTGGTTTAAAACAACAGGACACGCTGAACTTATGAAAACAACAGCGCATATTCCAAATAAAACCTTATTTTCGTTTTTTATAAAATCCCAAAAAATGCCTAACTCGACTGCAACTCTAACAATCTTCAGTTTTTTATGCTGTTTATTTTTATTTACGAATCCTGTGCAAAGCCAATCGGACTGGATAAATTCCAATCAGAAAATCAATGAAGAATTGGATTATCCAATATACAGAGGCTGTCGTAAACACAAAGGCAACAACAAAAAATTAAGAGCCTGCATGTCACGTAAAGTCAGCCGATTCATCAATAAAAAGATAAATCGCAATCTTTTTTCGGTATTAGAGACCAGAACACAATTTAATGTGACGTTAATCATCGATAAAAATGGGGTTTTTAAAATTTCAGAAATCTCACCAGATATCCCGTTCTTTTCGGAAGAGTTTATTCGTGTCATAGAAAAGCTACCCAAAACAAAACCCGGAAAAATTGAAAATCAACCAGTTAATGTTAAATTGGGTTTACCGATAATCATCAATTCAGCACCTTCAAAAAACACGAACTCCAGAAAATAGTTGACAAATCTAAAAATTAGTCTATTTTTGCCGTTCAAATCAAGGTTGCTTTGAAAAAGCATTTTACAAGGGAATCGGGTGAAAATCTCGAACTGTTCCTGCAGCTGTAAATCTACACTTGGTTTTACCTTTCTTAGTCACTGTGCGCTTGAGCGTGTGGGAAGGCTTGGTAAAACGTAGAAAGTCAGAATACCTGCTTTGATTGATAACTATTGCTTTCAGGATAAAAGCGTAGATAGTTGAATCTCCCATTCGGGGCGTCTCTCCTGTCTATACTTTTATTCTTTTCATTTTTTATTAATCTTTAAATTCATTTATGATGAAAAGAATTACATTTTTATTCGCATTTTTATTTTCGATAACTCTTGTCGGACAAGGTTTATCCAATTTTTCTCAAACCAATTTCAACCACCCTAAAACCGCTCACAACACAAACGAAACTTCACTCGATGAAGAAGATGTGGTGTTTTACGTCGGGGAAGGCGAGCAAACCGCGTATGTCGTTATCGATTTTCGGGCGGAAGATGGGCTTGCCTCTTTTGCTTGGGGCGTAGATTTTGACGGAGACGATTTAACGGTTTATGACGCCTTGGTCAAAATTGAGGAGGAAGATCCAAATTTTACATTTGAAGCTTCCGGTAGTTCAGGAAGTTATTTCTTAGACGATATTTATTACAATAATTTCGCAGGCGAAGCAGGAGTTCCCGACTGGTGGAGTACTTGGTCAGGAAGTTCTCCCGAAGATTTGGAAATGAGTGGAGGAATTAATGATCCGTTGCAGAATCAGGAATGGTATGGCCTCTCTTATGGCTTCTCCCCTGAACCTATGCAACCTCAATTCGTTTATGCCGCGTATAACTCCGATTGGTTTGACTTTGAGGAAGTAGAAACCTGGTTTGGCGAAGGAGAAAATCAAACGGTAATCACCATCGATTTTGTCGATGATGAAGAAGCAGAAGAAGTAACTTTTGCCTGGGGTTTAAAATTTGAAGAAGAAACCATTTCCGCAAAACACGCCTTAGAATTTTTAGCCGATGCGGATGAAAATCTGACCATAACGTTTAATGACGCCGATGAGCTTATCACAGTGAATTACAACGGGATTGAAAAAACAGCAAATGCAACTGAATCTTGGCACTCTTTTATAGGAACCAATCTGTCCGATTATGCTTTGGCGGAAGAAGGGATTTTTGAAATACTTGAAAACGACGACATGTTCGGGATTTCCTTTGGGGGAGAAAATGTGCGTCGTCCATTTATCCCTACTGTAGTGGAAAATCCGGATATGGGTATTGTGGATGTTGAATTGGAAACAGCTGTAAAAATTTGGCCAAATCCGACAGTTGATAAACTGCACATAGAAACGGCGGCAGAAATTCAAAATATCTTTGTTTTTGATATGCAAGGAAGAAAAGTCTTGGAAAGTCGAAGCAAAACTTTTGAGGTGAATAAACTTCCTTCGGGGAATTATTTCTTACAAATTCAAAGTGATAACACTATGTTAACCAAACAGTTTACCAAGCAATAAAATTTGGCGTCAATTCTTAAAAATCCGTATTCCACGAGGTGGGTACGGATTTTTTATGATTTGTAACCGGACTTGAAAACTCTCTTCTGTAAATAAAGTTTGAGGCAAATCTTTGACAGGAGATTTCAGGGTGGGGATAAAGTGAACAGCATTTAAGAAGAAACCTTACCTGCTCAAAAACCAACAAGTTGGTTTTTGGGCTGTCCTTTCCTTGAAAAGGAAAGGAGCTTTTTGTTGCTGATTTACAACAACTTATATACAAAAGACAAGCGTTCCCATTAAGAAAAAATATTTTCGCCTTTATTTTACAGTAAATTAAAAGCAAAATATAAAGCTCTCCTCCTTAAAAAAGGAGGAGAAAAATCCCTGAAACGCAGTTTTAGGGATTTTGGAGGTGGTTGTAATAATTAATATAATTCCTTCAAACAAAGGTTGTTTCAATTGGAATTCAAAACATTAAAAACAAGACTGCTATAAAAGAGAAAAAGAACCTTACTTGCTTACAATTCAAATAAGTTTGACTTCTAAGCCGTCTTTTACTTGGCAAGGAAAGGAGCTTTTTGTTGCTGATTTACAACAACTTATATACAAAAGACAAGCGTTCCCATTAAGAAAAAATATTTTCACCTTATTTTACAGTAAATTAAAAGCATAAGACAAAGCTCTCCTCCTCAAAAAAGGAGGAGAAAAATCCCTGAAACGCAGTTTTAGGGATTTTGGAGGTGGTTGTAACAATTAACATGACTCTTTCAAAGAAAGACAACTAAGCCATTTCAGTATTCCACCCCAACCTAATTTCCCTTTATCTAAAAATCTCATACGCCTGTTTCTCCAACTCTTCCTGATGATCGGGGTGTGCGATGGAAATCAATGCTTTGGCGCGTTGTTGCAGGTTTTTTCCGTATAAATTAACCACTCCGTTTTCGGTAACGACATATTGCACATGCGCTCTTGTGGTGGTGACGCCGGCGCCGGGTTTCAATTGCGGTACAATTTTAGAAATCCCTTTGGTCGTAATTGACGGTAAAGCAATAATTGGTTTCCCGCCATCGGAGAGGGAAGCTCCTCTGATAAAGTCCATTTGTCCGCCTACTCCTGAATATTGCAGCGAACCAATAGTATCGGCGCAAACTTGACCGGTTAAGTCGATTTCTATGGCAGAATTGATAGCGGTTACTTTTGGATTTCGTCGGATTAGGGTCGTATCATTGGTATAAGCAGCTTCTTTAAAATGCACCATCGGATTGTCATCCAAAAACTCATATAGTTTAGGGGTTCCCATCGCAAAGCAGGTGACCATTTTCCCCTTTTTGATTGCTTTTTCGCTGTTGGTTATCACTCCTTTTTCAAGTAGCGGTAAAACTCCATCGGAAAACATTTCGGTATGAATTCCCAGATTTTTGTGATTGGTCAAGTTTTGTAAAACCACATTTGGAATCCCGCCAATTCCCATTTGTAAAGTGGCTCCATCTTCGACTAATCCGGCTACATGTTGACCGATTTTTTGATCTAATTCGGTCGGTTTTGGAATGGGCACCACGTGCATCGGTTCATCAATTTCAACCGCTGCGTCAATTTTACTGACATGGATAATTCCATCGCCATGTGTTCTTGGTACATTTGGATTGACTTGTGCAATTACTTTATTCGCGGTTTCCAATGCCGGTAGCGTGACATCTACAGAAGTACCCAAAGAGCAAAATCCATGTTTATCCGGTGGAGAAACTTGAATTATAGCTACATCCAACGGCAGGATATTGCGACGGAAAAGCAGGTTTATCTCGCTTAAAAAAATCGGTATATAATCTCCTTTGTATGTATTAATCGCCGGACGAACATTGCTTCCGACAAAAAGTGTGTTGATCTTAAAACTGTTGATATAGGGTTCTTGGGCATAAAGCGCTTCTCCTTCGGTATGGATATGCACAATTTCAACTGCTTCTAATTCTTGATAGCGCATACTCAACGCCCGCACCAAAACTTTGGGCGTCATCGCAGCTCCTTGAATAAAAACACGGTCGTTAGATTTTACCAAACCGACAGCGTCCTCTTTAGACATATACTTTATCATAGCAATAATTCTTTTTTTAAATCACGTTTATTAAAATACACAAATTATCATCCGTTCAAATTCTAATTTTAACGGCTGACAAAATTAATCAAAGTAATTTACCTAAGAAGTGAGGAAATCATAAATAGTGCTGCTTCATAAAACCGCTATAAACTTTGGACGCAACTAAATTTCGTTTTTCTAATACTTCATCAAGTATCTCTACAAAATAGTAAGCCTTTAACCTCCTTAAGCAGTTATAATTCAATAAATTTGTATTTCATCAAGCTTCTCGCTATGAAAAACAAAATGCTTTTTATTATATTTTTCCTGATTATTTTTCAGCAATGGGGTTTTGCGCAAACCGATAAGTTAGGGATCCGCCTCAACCGTGCAGTAAGCATTGCTTATCATTCAGATCAAGTTTCTTTGGAAAAAATCGACCTCGACAAAAAACAACTTCCGAAAGATATTGCTAAAAGTTTAGGCAAGGATGTCATTTATAAGATCAACGAAAATGAAGAATTTAAAGGTTACGCTTATGTTGGTTCTGCGCCGAGCAAGGAGCGCGACTTCGATTATCTGATTATATTCAATCCCGACTTAACTGTTAAGCTGGGAAAAGTCTTGATTTATCGTGAATCTCATGGGCGGGAAATCGGTGCGGCACGTTGGTTGGATCAATTCGTTGGAATGACTCCTACCTCGACTGTGAAATTTGATGATAATATCGACTCGATTAGCGGAGCAACAATTTCTGCTCGATCAATGACGAGAGCAGTTGGTAAAGTCTTAAAAATTATGGGCGCTCTTGATAAAAACAATCTGTTATGAGAAGCTGGAATGGTTTAATACAAGAGTTTCCAACCTCTGCAAAATGGTTAACCGCTTTATTCTTGGTCGCATTGAGTTATGGCTTTTTTGCAGGCATCCGATTTGTGGACCACACTACCAGCGTCAATCCCTATGGAATTGAAGAGAATTATTTGGGTAATGAAGAAGTAGAAGATGCCGCGGTTATGAAATTTGAGAAAACCCAAACCGAAATGCTGACTATGTTCCACACCCACGTAATGTCCTTGGCGATGGTTTTCTTTTTAAGCGGAATTTTAGTCTTGATGACCGACGCTCCAAAAGGCTGGAAAAAATTTCTTGCCATTGAACCACTCATCTCTGTTTTTTTCACCTTCGGCGGAATTTATTGGATGTGGAAAGGGTTCTATTGGCTTAAATATATCGTTTTTATCTCCGGGGCTTTAATGACGATTTGTTTTGGGTTAGGAGTGATTTTGGTTCTGTACAACTTGATTAAAAAGCCCAAGGCTGAGTTGGTCTGATTTTTTTAGTGAACAGCAATACTCGGTTAGTCTCTTAAACTTTCCTGAAAGAAGTATTTACGTTTAGTTGAACTCCGTTGGAGCTCTGTGTTCGTGTTAGCGTTTTACCCCAAGCTGCACTGCGTTTGCTTGGGGTTATTGTTGTTGAACTCCTAACGGAGTTTTTGCTGGTTTTTGATAATTGACTTTGCCACTTAAATAGTTGTTATCCTTAAAAAAAGTGATTTCAACCTTACCTGCTTAGCAATTCAAACAAGTTTGAAATGCTAAGCTGTTCTTCCCTTGAAGAAAGGGAAGGAGCTTTATTTGCTGATCCATAGCATCTTAATAGCAAACAACGAAGCTCCTATCCTTAAAAAAGAAGAGGGGCAAAATAGCTGAACCGAAGATTTTAGGTGTTTTTGGGGTGGTTGTCACAATTAACATGGTTCTTTCAAACAGCGACTCTCACCTGTTAATGAGTCGATTAAACCATTTCTTTAAAGAATTCCAATGCCCTCACTTCTGAAAAGGTATAGTTTGATTTGGCTAAAAGGAATCCACAATGTCCGCCGTATTTTGGGGTTTCTAAAAACAGGTGTTGGCTATTTTTGGCGTGTTCTATCGGAAAACCCAAGTCTCCAATAATCGGATCGTCCATTGCATTTAAGACCAAAACGGGTGTTCTTAAATAATCAAAATAAGTAATTGGGGATGCACGGAGATAGAAATCTTTTAGATTTTTAAAATCGTGAGCGGGAACTAAAAATCGATTGATTAATTCCTCAAAATTTCTAATTTCCGAAATTTGTTCTTTGTCGAGAAGCTCCGGAAACTCATTGGCTTTTACCAACATTTTAGTTTTAAGACGTTTCATAAAGCGATTTAGGTAAACTCGGCTAAATCCTCTTTCTATCTTATCTACACTTGATTTTAAATCAATCGGTGTAGAGACTGCTACGGCTGCTTTTATTTTATGATGTATGGGTTTTTGACCTAAATAGTTGAGGATTTGCGCTCCTCCTAAGGAAAAACCCATCAAATAAACTTCTTCAAAACCACGTTCTAAAATATGCTCCACTACATATTCCAAATCGTCAACTGAACCGTGATGATAAAGCTGCGGCAATTTATTCATCTCTCCTCCACAACTTCGATTATTCCAAGCAAACACGGAATATTCATTTTTTATAAAGTAGCTTGCACAAGTATTGTTATACCTACTTTGGGAATGACCTTCCATACCGTGACAAAGAATGACAGCTCTCTTAGGGTTACAAACCACTTCATCTAACAACAGGAAATCGCTGTCGGGCAGATTGATCCTCGTTCGCTCATAATCGGGAACCTCTGTTCGTTTTACGGCACCGGAGTATATTGTAGCTAAATGTGCCTGTTGAAAGATAGAATTTGACAGCTTATAAGCAGAATCAGATAAATACGGCATAGTGTCAATTGTTTACTTACCTCTAAATATATTAAATATATCCGGATAGAAGACATTAAAGTGAAATTTAAATCAATTATAAATTCAAATCCTGTTTTAAGCTAATTCACTTGACGCCTGTTATTCTTGAAGTTTATAAAATCTGGTTGGCCTATATTTATTTTCAATACTGATTTCCTTCTTTAAATTTCCTGTTTTATCTAAAGAATAAAAACCATTATATTTTCCTTGCTGTTTGTTGGGTACTGCAATAAACAATTTATCATCTACTATGCTAAAAACATTCATCCTATCAGAAAGATCAGAGGGAGGGATATCAAGTTGTGTAATCTGATCGGGATTATTGGGATCTACTTCATAATATGACATTTTAATCGTTACTTCTGTACTAAAATTATAAGGCTCTTCAGAAATATGTAAATAGATTTTATTATTAAAAGAAATCATGGATTGAGCAATTCTTCCCGTTCCGAAATGAGATTCGATATCTATTTTCCAATCTTGATCGAAGTCAGTCTCGCCCGAAGGGATTCGAAAGACTTGTGATGGAAAAGGCTCGTTGAATTGATTCCATCCCCAGGAACAAAAATATAAGTTCCCTTGTTCATCGGCAGAAGTTGCTTTATTTTCTGAAACATAAAATCCCACTGTTTTAGCGCCATGATAAGTAATTATCTTTTCCACTTCTTGCGTATCAACATCAATTACGGCCACATAAAAATTCTCTTCGGAATCTGCTATTAAGTTGAAAGCTACCGCTTCCAAGAAAACCACACTGACATAGAGTTTCCCTTGGTTGACGTGCATCGCCAAGCTTCCTGTTCGTATCAAGTTATTTCCCGCATCATCTTCCCAAACGGCGTCGGGTCTAAATTCTTCAATAGCTGGTTTTAGGTCTATTGCTCCTAAAAGCAACATTTCGGTGGGATCAAAAACCTGAATTTTATACGGGTCTTTTCCTTCGTTATAAAAAAAAGCTTTGTGCTTATCAGCCATCGCTATCTGTCTGGCAGGAAACAAATTCGCCCGAGAAACATTGAGCTCACTATCTATAAATACTTGATTACGGTTATTTAATGTCAGCCGATATAGCCCCGGAGAAGAGGAAAATCCTTTTTTATCCTTTGCTTGAGAAAAAATATACTTATCAAACGAAAGTTGTCCCGAAGAAGTTGATGGATTGGAGTTGACAAATATATCGTCTTGTGCGATTAAATCATAACTTTCATCCGGATCGATATCCGACAGGTTAAAAGTAAAAAAAGTGGTTATATCTACATCCGAAGCATCTTCTGTAGCCATGACATAATTATAGTTAGAATAATCTGTTTTGGGATCGTTTTGGATTTCATCTATGTTTTCAACGGTACAAGACGTCGCCATCAGAGCTAATACAAATAATAAATATAGAATCGACCTTTTCATTTTATACTCTTTAAAAATCGTAAGTTACTTTAGCAGAAAAATTTCTACCCGGGCTTTGCATTTTAAACGCATTAAAAATCGGTTCGTTAAAGATATTATCCAACTCAGCTGAAAAAGAAATTTTTCTTCTTTCGTCAATAGGTGTGCTCCAAACAAAACCGGCAGCGTGCACTTGTTGAATAGGGATCACTCGATTTGTGTTGATTTTACTGTGTCCATACAATCCCAAAAATCCATCGGGTTCGTATTGTTTCTCAATAAAGTCCAAATAATACTGATGTACATAAGAGTAAGACCAATATAATTGTAAATGGTCATCTTTTGCAAACAAATCATCCAAATAATAAGTAGCCATAGCATTTCCGAAATAGAATGGCATATTGCTCACTCGGGCATTTTTAAAGTGTTGATTTTCGGAAATATTTCCATTGGTTCCTTGAAAACGAAACTCATTATAAGTCAAGTTTCCCGAAAGCTCTAATTGTTCAATCGGTTGATAACTTGCTTCCAACTCAACCCCAAAACCCTTCACTTTATCTAAATTTAAAAAGACCGAAGTAAACTGGGTAATATCTTTCAACCGTATCAAATCTTTAGTATTTCGATAGTACGAATTTACCTCAAAACTATATTGATTGCTTTTTCGATAGCGCAATCCCAAATTCAGATTGGTACTTTTCTCTGGCTTTAAAGAAAGGTTGGGATTAATAAAGGTATTATCCCCAAATATTTCATTTTGATCGGGCAATCTAAAAGTATTTTCAACCGAAGCACGAAGCATCAACCCGTTGTAAAAATTATACTTAAATGACTGCGCAAAACTCAACCCTGTGTTATCGGTAGGTCTTTCCACTTCTTGGGTAATCTCATTAAATTCTTTTCCGCTGGTAGAAGAGACTAAATATTTGACTTGGGTCAATCCTTCAAATCTGTTGTCAAACAAATTATACTGATAACCCAATCCTCCGATAAAACGGTTATAATCTACATTTGTTTTTTCTTTACGATCATATAAATTGTCAGAAGTCCTTTGAAGATAGGTATTAACGGCATTAAGAATTAATTTATGTCGATTGTTAAACCTATAAGTAAACAGTCCTCTGTATGTAAAATTATCAGTTCGCGTTTCAACGATGGGTTTATCAAATTCCGAAACACTTCCCATCTCCGATCCGGATTGTGCCGGATATTTATTTCCCAACCAATCATATTTTGCGTTTTTCAAAGTATCTGCCAGTTCATTTTTGATACTGCTGTACACCAAAAACTGAGAGGTTTTCAACTTTTCATCTAAAAATGATTTTTTATATTCGATTGAAGGCACCAAATAAGCATGTTCTCGTCTAAAAACCTCCCCAAATGGTCTGCTTCGAGAAGAAAAATCATTTTGTAATTCTCTTTTAATCGCATAACTATTTAGTTTTATTTTTAAGAGGTCTGCCCAGGAATAATCTTCGAAATTAATATATCCATCTGCACTGTATTGTTTATAACCATTGTTAAACAATCGAGCTCTAATCGATTCTGTTCTTCCTGTTTCCGGATCTACTAAAGGTAGGTTATCAACTTTGAAATCATTGTCGCTGTAATTTCCAAACCCATTAAACCCGTATGAAATATGGTCTGAAACTTTGTAATAGGTATTTAAACTCACTTTATGAGTATTGAAAGATCCAATTGCATAACTCATTCGATGTATATTTTTATCCGGTTTTTTTTGGACAATATTAATTGCTCCTCCAAGTGCATCAATTCCAATTTCTGTAGGCATTACTCCTTTATATACCTCGATATAATCAGCTACACTTGAGGGGATTTTTGTCAACCCCATACTGGAACCCAGATAATCTACAGGAATACCATCGATTAGAAACTTAATCGATTTCCCGTTAAAACCACCAACAATAACATCAGCTTCAGCTCCTAAACCTCCGGTGTTTCGGATTCTAATCCCGGCAGATCTATTCATCATTTGTTCAACGGAAACAGAAGAACGCACCTGTTTACTCAGGTCAACCACTTCAGTTTTTATCGAATGATTTTTTCTGATACCGGCTTGACTCACCCTGCCTGTAATCTCAATAACATCAAGCATATTATCGGAAATATCTATTTTCAACCCAGTGATATCTTCATTGACCAACACCTTGACCATCGGAGAAATAAATCCGCCTGCATTTACAGCATATATAGAATATTCCCCTCCTTCGATACCGGCAAAACAAAAATTACCTTTGTCATTGGCCTTAATGGTTTGATAGGTTTCTGCTATGGTTATACTGGCATTTTCTTGTTTTTCTCCATCCATCACCACGGTTCCACAAATGGAGTATTGGGCAAATAAGGTGGTTCCAAACATCACACACAGCATAAAAAGGAGCGTTTTTTTTATCATTTCCCCGTTTTATACAAAAAGATTCGGGCAGCCTTCTAAAAGACAATTACCCGAATCTATATTATTTTTAGCGTAGGTTATTATTTCTGAACTTAATTTGTTCATCACTTCTACTCATTTATTTTTGAGTAGGTTTTTAAACAGTTTCGTTATTCCGATTCAGGAAGAGTTTCTTCAATAGGAATTCCGGCAATAAAAATATCAACACCTTCATCAATTTCTCCTTTTACCAAAGTGAATTCAACCGGCGTTAATTCGGTATCCATCATTCCACCTCCTACTTCACGAGATAACAACTCACCTTTAAAATCTATTCGGTTACCATCATTGCTGACCACAACATCTGAAACATTTCTTAGAGAGTAGTCATGTGGTGGGAAGGAAGGGTTGACTTGAATTGCTTCAAAAGCTTCTCCTCCATTGGTGTAATTCCAATACCAGTATGCTTCATCCGGATCTTGACCAAAGTTCCCGCCTAAGATATAGTCAAAGCGCTTTCCTTGAACATTCCCTTCTTCATCTTCTACCGGTACTGTTCCGAAGTCAAATCCTTTAACTTCAGCATAGTCAAACATATAAGGAGCATACCCAAAGGTATTGGCGGAGATATACTCTATCTCGGGATCCCAGAGTACGTCTTCATCCAAGAAATTCATTTCTGTAAACTTCCATACTCCTTCCACATGGAGTCCTTCTTCTACAGGGGTGTTGTCGTCATCACTACTGCAGGAAACAAAAAGGAATCCGATTAGCGCGAAACTGACTAAAAAAATATTGCGAAAATTCTTCATAACAATTGTTTTAATACGAAGTTTGAAACTTCTGTTTTTTAGTTTGATATTTATGTTTAAAATTTTCCGCAAATATACTACACTATTCAATTTATTCTAATTTAAACCCGTTAAAAATAAGGGTTTTATTTTAACGAACACTAAGCTTTTGTTAAGCCGTACATCGGCTGTTTCGCTTTATAATTCTGTGTCTCTTACATCTCTGCTCTCACAATAAATAAAATTTTATTTTTCGATGTTTTTCCGCTTTTTCGATAAAAATTTATTTCTTCCAAATTATCATACAGATCAAAACGTTTTAATCGATCCAGATTTTTTTCCGAGATATTCGATCTTATAAGGTTTAAGAAAAATCCAATGAAAATCTCAGCTTAAAGATTATCTTTGCACCCGATTTAAAAAGGATTCTCCTTTGGAAAATGTGACCACAAAACCCCAATCCGGTAGTTTTATAGCCGATTTTAAAGAGATCACCAAGATGCGATTAACCGTGAGCGTGGTCTTTTCTGCTGTTGCTGGATATTTTTTGGGAGCTGAAACTGTAGATTTCGTAGTTGTGCTGACGCTTGCTATTGGCGGCTATTTATTGGTTGGCGCTTCTAATGCTTTCAATCAAATTTTGGAACGCGATTTGGATGAGAAAATGGACCGGACCAAAAATCGTCCGCTACCCGCAGGTCGAATGAGTGTTCAAACGGCTTTGATCATCGGTTTAATCTTTGGAATTTCAGGGATAGGGGTTCTTTATTTTATCAATCCGACTACGGCACTCTTTGGGACGATTTCAATTTTGTTATATGTGTTTGTCTATACGCCTTTAAAAACCAAAACACCACTTTCAGTTTTTGTAGGAGCTTTCCCGGGCGCCATTCCGTTTATGATGGGATGGATAGCTGCAACTAATGATTTTGGCATAGAAGCAGGCACATTGTTTATGATCCAGTTTTTTTGGCAATTTCCACATTTTTGGGCTTTGGGTTGGTGGTTGTACGATGATTATAAAAAAGGAGGGTTTTTTATGTTACCGACGGGAAAACGAGATAAAGTGACAGCTACACAGACTGTACTTTATACGTTTTGGACAGTGATAATTTCGGTGATTCCGGTTTTTGGATTAACCGGAAAACTTTATCTGACCGATATATCCGGCATCCTAATTTTATTGATTGGCGCCGGAATGATTTATTACGCTGTCCAACTTTATAAAAAACGCACTACAAAGGCGGCTAAACAACTGATGTTCGCCAGCGTTTCTTATATTACTTTGTTACAAATTATATACGTATTAGATAAATATATTCGATTATGGATTTAACACAAGGAACACCACAAGAAAAAAGAAGACGTTCCAGAAAAATGTTATTATGGTTTGCGATGGCGAGCATGACAATGACTTTCGCCGGATTTACAAGCGCGTTTGTCGTAAGTCAAGGCCGAGGGGATTGGATAGAAAATTTGGGATTACCGCATATTTTCACCTTAAGCACCATCGCTATTGTTTTAAGTAGTATCTCATTGATTTTCGTCAAAAAAAATATTTTAAACAATAATCGTGAAATGGCCGGAATCTTACTAATCAGCACTTTTGTTTTAGGATTAACCTTCGGAGTCATGCAGTTTATTGGTTTTGGGGAGTTTATGGCCGAAGGATATTACCCGGCCGGAAGTTCAAGCACGATTAATGTTTCTTTCTATTACGTTATCATATTTGCCCACCTTGTGCATGTAGCTTGTGGACTCATTGTGCTTTCAGTTCTAATTTATAATCATTTTAAAAAGCGATATGTACCGGGGCAAACCCTTGGATTAGAATTGGGTACAACCTTCTGGCACTTCCTTGGAGTCATCTGGCTGTATTTGTTTTTCTTCATTACATTTTTTGGATAATAAAAATTACTTACTTTTGCGTATTCCTTAACAATCTAACTATCTATGGATGCAACTATAGCAAAGACTGGTACTGAAGGCAACGTATGGGGTGGTGGTCAAAAACCATTAGGCGCTTCTTACGGAAAGCTTATGATGTGGATATTTTTAGCCTCTGACTCTCTAACATTTACCGGATTTCTGGCTGCTTATGGCATGCAGCGCTTCAAATATCTCGATATTTGGCCTATCGCCGACGAGGTGTTTAATGAAGTACCCTTTTTTCCCGGCGCTGATTTGCCGATGATTTTCCCGGCGTTTATGACATTTCTATTGATTTTCTCATCGGTGACCATGGTTTTATCGGTTAATGCGGGAAAATACATGGACAAAAAGAAAGTTACTTTCTATCTGGCTTTAACGCTTCTGGGAGGGTTCATCTTTGTAGGCTCGCAAGCTTTTGAGTGGACAGGCTTTATCCAAGGACACCACGGTGCGATAGAATCACACGGAGGAAAGATTGTCAAAGTTTTTAATACCGACGGAGAACGGCAAACCTTAAGAGAAATTGCTGCGCCTTTAGACGTTGAACGCAAACAGCTTGAGCGCAGCAAAGGAACTTGGTTTCTATCGGAAAGAGAACTACCTTCGGTTAACATCGATCAGGTAAAAGCAGGTTTTGAAGCGAATGAAAATCTGCTTATCCGTTTCCCAAATTACGATGAGAACAACCAAAAGATAATGCTTGACAGAGAAGCCTCTTTAGCTTTTATGAAGAATGAAGCTGCCGGGGTAGTTGAAGGAGCAAATCTGACACACAATGAATACGGACCACCGCTATTTGCAAACTTCTTTTTCTTTATTACAGGATTTCACGGTTTCCATATTTCAATCGGGCTTATGTTGCTGACCATCACATTTATCAATGTACTTATAGGAACTTACGAAAGAAGAGGATCTTATGAAATGGTTGAAAAAATCGGACTGTACTGGCACTTTGTCGATTTGGTATGGGTATTTGTATTTACTTTCTTCTACTTAGTTTAACTGGATAAAATTAAAAAATATGGCGGAAACAATAACAAAAGAAAATTATAGCGAAAAACGAAAAAAACAAATCCAAAGAATCTGGTATGTCTTCTGGATTTTAGCGATAATAACAGCTATTGAAGTACTACTTGGAATCTTCAGGCCGGGTGCTTTAGAAACTCACTCCTTGTGGAACATGCATATCCTCAATTGGATTTTCGTCGGTCTGACAGTAGTAAAAGCTTACTATATCGTTTGGGCCTTTATGCACATGGAAGATGAAGTTGTTGATTTCAGACGTGCAATAACTTGGACAATAGCATTCTATATCAGCTATATGATGTTCGTGTTTTTAGTAGAAGGAGATTATTTATATGAAGTCATACACAATGACATTATGATATGGGACTTTTAATCAAGTTTAACACTTAAATATATTCAAAAAGACGGTTGTTGCAACCGTCTTTTTTTATTTTTGTCACATTTCAGGTTGGATTATGAGAAAGGCTTTTATAATTATTGTTCTTTTTGCTCTTCCGGTTACGATTTATATCATTTTCGGAACTGCGGTACATCACTTTGTGCATTTACCCGTACTCACTGAAGAAGTAGATCCGATTGAAAACTACAGATCTTTGGAAGACCAAGACTTGCAATTTGAAGACTTTGTAACAGTACTGTGTTTCTATGGTAACGATATTGCGAAATTAAAAGGAAATGCTTATAATCTTCATGAGAAAATTTACAAAGAGAATTATATTTATAAAGACTTTCAAATGATTATTGTCGCCGAAGATGGAAGTCAAGAAGAGGCGCAAAATCTTCTGGATGAACTGCATGACTTTACCGGCATCAATGTCAGCAAATGGAAATTTCTATTTACAAGTCCGGAGAAAATTCAGAAATTGTTCAACAGTTTAGAAACTGATTTAAGTCTCAATGAAAATCTTGCAACACCTTATGCTTTTGTAATCGACAAGGAATTGGGTTTAAGAGGTCGCAAAAAGAACGCCAAAGACACCGATCGTACACTTTACGGCTATGAAACGAGTACTATAGCTGCTTTGAATAATACAATGGTAGACGATATTAATGTGCTGTTGGCCGAGTACAGATTTAAAATGAAGCGCGAAGAAGAAAGTTTTTTAAAATTTGACAAAAAACAATGAAAGGGAAAAGAGGGTATATTATTGGTTTATCTGTGATAATTTTGCTTTTTGGCCTTTGGGCGGTAAAGGAATTTAACCACCGTTACAAATACGATGAGCTCCTTCAACCGGATAAAATCACCGGTAGAAAAACAGCTCCCAAGCAAAAAAAGATAAAAAAAACAGAAGAGCTGGAGTATATTGTTTTAGATGGAGAAAAGGCTAAAGCTCCGGAATTTCAACTTGTAAATCAACACAACGATACCATCAGCCAATTGGATTACGAAGGCAAAGTTTACGTTGTCGAGTTTTTTTATACCAGCTGTCCAACTATTTGCCCCATTATGAATCAAAATTTGATAGAGGTTGCTGAAGAATTTAAAAACAATGATAATTTCGGTATTGCCTCCTTCAGCATTGATCCTAAACGCGATACTCCGGAAACTTTAAAAGAATATGCAGATAAACATAAAATTATTCATCCACACTGGAATTTACTAACCGGTGAGCGCGAAAAAATTTACAACTTGGCATTAGAAGGGTTCAAATTAATTGCTCAAGATGACGCACAAGAACCAGGAGGTATAATGCACGACGGATTATTTGTATTAATCGATCAGGATGGATATATCAGATCTCGTAAAGATGATTTTGGCAACCCTCTTATTTATTATCGCGGTTATATCGAACGGGATGCTGTTGCTGAGTTAGGGCAAGAAGAACCACAAATAAATGAACTTATTGAAGATATTCGTACCTTAGTAAGAAATTAATTACAAGTAACTTTTGGATGCAAAACACTGATAATCATAATAACTTTTGCAACTAAATCATTTAATAAAAGAACATTATGAACTCTCTGTACCATAAAACAACATTATTAGTTGCCCTTTTAACCTTCGTTCCGTTAAGCAGCTATAGCCAATGTGCTATGTGTCGCGCAGCTTTGATGACCGGTGACAACCAAGGCGTAGCAGAAGGCATCAATCACGGCATAACTTACCTGATGGCATTTCCTTATGTATTAGCTGCAATCATGGGCGTTGCCATTTATTTTGTTATCAAGAGAGAATTCAAAACAAAATAAAAATCGACTTAACAAATTCTTGGCGATTTCTAATGTAACAAAATAAAAATCTAAGCGTCTTACTGTTGAATTGATGGATGCCCTCGGCTGCTAAAATCCTTTTTGAGTATATGATTAAAATAGAAAACCTACATAAATCCTATAAAACCGGCGCTACTTCTTTGCATGTTTTAAAAGGTCTCAACCTAAATATCGAAGATGGCGAGTTAGTTTCTATTATGGGTTCTTCAGGCTCAGGAAAATCAACTTTGCTTAATATCTTAGGGATTTTGGATGAAGCCGATGAAGGCTCTTATCTACTGGACGGGGTTCCTATAAAAAACTTAAGCGAAAAAAAAGCCGCAGTTTATCGAAATAAATTTCTTGGATTTATCTTCCAGTCTTTTAACTTAATCGGATATAAAACAGCCTTGGATAATGTGGCTTTACCTTTGTATTATCAAGGGATGAAGCGGCAACCGCGATTGGAAAAAGCCATGGATTACTTAGAAAAAGTAGGTTTGGCAGATTGGGCTACTCACCTACCGAATCAACTTTCTGGAGGTCAGAAACAACGGATAGCCATCGCTCGTGCTTTAGCCAGTGACCCAAAAGTGCTTTTGGCCGATGAGCCGACCGGGGCACTTGACTCCAAAACCTCTCGAGAAATCATGAACTTGATTCAGGAGATTAATGATGAAGGAAAAACAATCTTGATAGTTACTCACGAAGAAGATATTGCAGAAATGACTAAGCGGATCGTTAACTTAAAAGACGGCGTAATAATTGATGATAAGGTAATTGAACAAAAAAGAGCTTTGGACTATGTTTGATCTCGATCGCTGGGAAGAAATTTTTGAAACCATCAGAAAGAACAAGTTACGTACCTTTCTAACAGGGCTTTCTGTGCTTTCAGGGATTTTCATCTTAGTCGTTTTATTGGGTATTGGCGAAGGGATTCAAAACGGAATTGAACATCAATTTCAAAATGATGCAGAAAATCGAATTTCAATTTGGCCGGGCAGAACTTCGGTCGATTATAAGGGGCTTAATAAAGACCGACGGATTCAATTTAAAAATAAAGATTACGATTTGGTTGTCAGAAAATTTGAGGATAACCTCGAATATAAATCCTCTCTTTATCGCGTTTGGCGCTCGATGATTACCTATAAATCAGAATCGGGGAATTATCGAATAGAGTCGGTTTATCCAGATTATCAATTTTTGGAGAACCAAACGATGGTAGAAGGTCGATATCTCAATCCCACTGATTTAAATAATTATTCGAAAGTAGCAGTTATTGGGGAGAAAATGAAAAAAGAACTTTTTGGAAAAGCTACTGCCACCGGTGAATATATAATGATAAATGGAATAAACTTCAAAGTTATCGGCGTTTATTCCGATCCGGGAGGAGATCGCGCAGAATCAAGAGTCGCCATCCCAATTACTACCGGCCAAAGGGTTTTTAATGGTGGAGATCAAATAAGAAGCATGTCTTTTACCCTACCGACTATGGAGAACTTCGACCAAGCTTTAGCAGCTTCTGAAGGCTTCATAACAGATATTGAGAGACAATTGAAACAAACTCATACGGTAGCTCCCAACGATAATTCTGCAATATCTATCAACAATACGCTAAAAGAAGCTAAACGAATCTATTTTATGATCTCAAGTATTAAAATCTTTTTTTGGTTTGTGGGAATTGCCACGCTTTTGGCCGGAGTCGTTGGCGTAGGAAACGTGATGTTGATTATCGTGAAAGAACGAACCAAAGAAATTGGGATTCGAAAAGCTCTCGGTGCTAAACCAAATTCTATTATTTGGATGATTTTACACGAAGCTATATTTATTACAGCAATTGCCGGATTTTTAGGTTTATTCCTTGGTATGGTTCTTCTGGATGCCGTAGGACCGATGATTAAAAGCGATTTCTTAAGAAACCCAGCCGTTAATTTTCAAGTAGCCGTAGCCACTGTAGTAATTTTAGTTATTGCCGGAACTATTGCCGGGTTTTTCCCTGCCAGAAGAGCGGCTCGCATAAAACCTATTGATGCATTAACCGATGAATAGTTATGTTTAATAGAGATAAATGGGATGAAATATTAGAGTCTTTGAGCGCCAACTGGTTCAGAACAGTCATGACTGCTTTTGGGGTGTTCTGGGGAATATTTATTCTGGTTATTTTGTTGGCTGCAGGCAACGGTTTGGGAAATGGCGTAAAAGGAATATTCAGTGGTCTGGCCACCAACACTATGTTTATGTGGTCTCAACCTACTTCTATTTCTTATAAAGGTCTAAATAAAGGGCGCAGATATGATTTTAAATTAGACGATGTAGCAGCGATAAAAAATAATGTTGATGGCCTGAAAATCGTTTCTCCCCGAAATAGACTTGGAGGATTTGGCGGGGACAACAATGTTCAGCGTGGACTAAAAAAAGCTGCATTTAATGTTTATGGTGATTATCCCGAAATTATTGACCAACAGCCGATGGATATTACCGCGGGACGCTTCATCAATTACATCGATATCAATCAGGAAAGGAAAGTAGCTGTGATAGGATTTTCCGTGGTCAATGAGTTATACACAGCTGACGAAGATCCATTGGGAACTTATATTAAAATAAATGGCGTTAACTTTCAGGTTATCGGTGTCTATGAGAAGAAAGGCATGCAGAACCAAGACCCCGAGGAAGCTTCCAAAGAGATTATCGTTCCTTTCACAACTTATGGCAAAGCCTTTCACACAGGAGAAGATGTAGGTTTTATGTCGATTACTGCTGATGACAATCATACTATTACAGAACTCAAACAAGATATTTTTGAAGTCATCAAAAAACGACATCTCATTGCTCCTGAAGACAATCGAGCTATTGGAAATTTTGATTTATTCGAACAATTTAATAAGATTAATGGTTTGATTATCACCTTAAATGCGGTTGCTTACTTTGTTGGAATCTTGGTACTGCTATCGGGAATTATCGGAATTAGCAATATTATGCTTATCGTGGTGAAAGAGAGAACCAACGAAATTGGGGTAAGAAGAGCATTAGGCGCTTCGCCCTGGGCAATAAGAAGTCAAGTATTATCAGAATCCGTGTTTTTAACAATTATAGCCGGAATGGCTGGAATAGTTTTTGCTACCGGTGTGCTTTGGGTGGCTAATCGCCTTTTAGAAAATGTAGAAAGTGATAACATGATGTTTGCTAATCCTTCCGTAGGGTTGGGAGCTATTATCACCGCTTTAATAATACTGGTTATCTCAGGACTTTTAGCCGGATTTATTCCTGCTCAAAATGCAATAAGTATCAAGCCTGTAGATGCCTTAAGGACAGAATAAAAAAAGAAAATTAAGACTAATGAAAAGAACTGGAACTATTATCATTCTCATTGTAATCGCATTATTATTTGTCGGTTCAATGTATTATTTATATCAGAAAAATCGACAAAACCCCACGGTTTATGAAACAGAAAGCCCTTCATATACCAATATTATTAATAGAACGGTAGCTACTGGAAATATTGTTCCGCAAGAGGAAATTGAAGTAAAACCAAACATCTCCGGAATTATTGATACTATTTACGTAGAACCCGGAGAAACTGTAAGGGCCGGAGACCTACTGGCGCAATTAAAAGTTGTTCCGGATATAGATAATCTTGCCAGCAGTAAGAATCAAATTCGCGATGCTAAAATCGCTTTGGATAATCAGGAAAAGGTTTATAGACGTCAAAAAGCATTATATGACAGAGGGGTTATTTCTGCCAATGAATTTGATGATGCTCAAATGAATTATGATCGGGCAAAACAAACCTATGCTGCGGCACAAGAAACTCATGATATTATTAGAACAGGAACTTCAAAAGGCATGGGTACTACTACCAACACTATTATACGAGCCACTATTTCGGGCATGGTTTTGGATATTCCTGTAGAGATTGGAGACCAGGTTATTCAGTCGAATAATTTTAATGAAGGAACCACTATAGCTGCTTTAGCAAATGTGAATAATATGATCTTCAAAGGGTTAATCGATGAATCGGAAGTGGGCCAGATAGAAACCGGATTACCTTTAAAAATTACAGTAGGTGCAATTCAAAATAAAGAATTTGACGCTTCTTTATACTATATCGCTCCGAAAGCAAAAGATGAAGAAGCTTCTGATGCCGTTCAGTTTGAAATTAAAGGACGATTAACAAACAAAGACAGTACTTTTATCAGAGCTGGTTTAAGTGCTAATGCATCGATTATCCTTCAGGAAGCAAATGATATTTTGGCTTTACCAGAAAGTTTGATTCAATTCGATTCAAAAACAGAACAACCTTATGTGGAGGTGAAAACCGGCAATCAGCAATTTGAACGACGCAATATTACCTTAGGTGTAAGCGATGGAATTATGGTTGAAATCAAAGATGGATTAGCGGAAAACGATCAAGTGAAAGTTTGGAATCCAATCGCTAAATCTAATAATTAAAAATAGCAGTCACACAGATGGAATCTTTTCAATATAGCAATTTACTCAAAATCTTTTTTTCCACTTTCTTTTTGTTGAGCTTATCTCATACGATTCAAGCTCAAAGCATTTCTGAGGAATGGACTTTACAAGATTGCATTCAGTATGCTTTAGATAACAACATTCAAATTCAACAAGCTGAATTGGGATTAAAAGAAGCTGAAATAGATAAAAGTGATGCTTTGGGAAATTATCTTCCCAATGTTTCAGCCGGTGCCAGTAACAGTTGGAACTCCGGACTAACCCAAAATGTTACCAGTGGGATTTTAGAACAACAAACCACAAGAAACTTCTCTTTTAATGCAACAACAAGCATTGCGATTTTTCACGGATTACAAAATTTAAAAGAGTGGCAACGCTCAAAGATGACCGAACTTTCAAGCCAGTATGCTTTAGATCAAATGCGAGACGACGTTTTACTAAATGTGACCAATGCCTATCTAAATATCATTGTTAATCAAGAACGATTAACCGTTTTAGAAGAACAAAACGAATTGACAAAAGCTCAGTTGAGGCGCATCCGCATTATGATTGAAGAAGGTGCCGCTCCTTCCGGAGATTCTTTAGATATCAAAGCTACAGATGCCAATGAGCAACAACAAATAATCAATGCGAAAAATGATATCCGACTGGGAAATATTCATTTAGCGCAGTTATTACAATTAGATGATTATTCTAACTTCAAAGTGGCAGACATCAGTTATAATATTCCCATTGAAACTTTGCTAAGCAAAACTCCGGAGGAAATCATCGCAAATGCCAAAGAAAACAGAGCTGAAATAAAAATAGCAGAACAGGATTTAAAGTTGGCTGAAAAAGATGTGGAAATTGCTCGAAGTGGATTTTACCCTCGTTTAGATGGATACATAAATTTCAACACCAGAGAATCAGGAATGAAAAGGGCCGTACAAGGTGATATTGATCCAAACAATCCTTATAGAGTAATAGGTCAGGTAGAAGGTACAGGAGCAAATGTTATCACCCCAAATTACTTGGTCAATGAGATTGGCCCAAGACCATTTTTCAAACAACTCTCTCAAAACAAAGGTTGGGACTTTGGTTTGCGACTTACCATTCCTATTTTAAACGGTTTCCAAACCCGTAATTCTGTCAGAAGAAGACAAATTGACATAGAACGTAGAGAAATCGCTTTAAAACAAGCCAATCTGGATTTGGAGTCGAATGTATATCAAGCTTATGTAGATGCTCAAGGCGCGGCAGAAGCTTATCAAGCAGCACAAGTCTCCGTGAATGCTCAACAAAAAGCTTTTGAATATTCTCAGGACAAATATGACGTTGGGAAAATCACTTCTTTCGAGTTTAGTCAAGCAAAATTTGATTTAACCGATGCTGAAAGTCAACTGATTAATTCTAAGTATGATTATATTTTTAAATTAAAAGTTTTAGAGCTTTATTTCGGCATTGAACCGGAAGACATTCAGTTAAATTAAAAATTATTTTGTCACTCATTCTTTGTATAGAGACCACTACCACCAACTGCTCAGTTGCTATAGCACAAAAGGGAGAACTGATTGCTTTAAAAGAATACAACAGCAAAAGGCATTCTCATGCTGAAAAGCTTCACCTCTTTATTCAAAAGGTCTTAAAACAGGCAAAATGCAGTCTCGCCGATTTAGAAGCAGTTGCAATTAGCCAAGGACCGGGTTCTTACACAGGATTACGGATCGGAACTTCGGCGGCAAAGGGTTTATCATTTGCCTTAGACATACCACTGATCGCAATTGAAACTTTGGATTTATTGTTTGAGCAAGTAAAAAACAAACAATATAATTTTGTCATCCCGATGTTAGATGCAAGGCGAATGGAGGTTTACACAGCTATTTATGACGTTAAAGAAAATGACAAAACAGTTACTGAAGCAAAAGTTTTAGACCAAACCTCTTTCAACGAATATCGAAATAAAGGCAAGATTTTATGTATTGGAAACGGAATAAAAAAGTTTCAAGAGATCTGTGATTATGCCAATTTCAGTTTTTTGGAAAGCCTACCTTCTTCCAAAGAAATGGTCAGCTTAGCTCAAGTCAAATTTGAAAAAATGGATTTTGTTGATGTAGCATACTTCGAGCCCTATTATCTCAAAGATTTTACAGCTAATTTTTAAGCCGCCTTGATCGTCACAAAAAACGCCTCAACTTCAGAAATGACACTTCTGATTGAGGCGTTGGTAAATTACAGATAAGAAACCCGAATAATAACTAACAGGTTTTTAATTTAAAACTTAATTTTCTTTTTCTTTGTAGTTTATATTAAAGTCTTCATTCAATAAACGAATATCACGAGTGGCATAAGGAATTTCAATACCTGCAGCTGCTAATCGATCTTCGGCAAATTCCAGAATATGCCAATGGATCCCCCAAAAATCTGCGGAAGCAGCAACAAATCTTACAGAAAGATCAATACCATCTGCGGCTAACTCACTCACTACAACTTGCTCCGTACCTTCAAAGACTCCTTCTTTTTCCTTTATCAAGTCAATAAGCACTTCCCTTGCTTTTTGAATATTAGTCCCATAAGCCACCTGAACGGTTATAGCGTCCTTTCTTTTCCCTTCTACGGTGTAATTAGTGACTTTATTATTAGACAATTGCCCATTAGGCACCAAAATAAGTAAATTATTAAAATTCACTATTTTAGTATAAAAGATCGAAATATCTTTAACCGTACCCGATACTCCATCTGCTTGAATATAATCACCTATTTTAAAAGGTTTTAATAATATGATAATCACGCCCCCGGCAAAGTTAGCGAGTGAACCTTGTAAAGCTAAACCAAGAGCCAAGCCGGCTGCTCCAAATAAAGCTACCAGAGAACTGGTTTGAATACCGAGTTTTGCAATGACAATGATCGCTAATAGCATCTTCAAGCCAATGTCAACTACATTACCCAAGAAATTTCGAAGCGCCTCATCATAATCTCTTTTGATGAAAAAGCTTCTCATGTTTTTCACTAAAACTTTAATTAACCAAAGTCCTACTAAAAGAATCACAATTGCCGCTATAATATCGGGTAGATAACCAAGAAAAACTTGAAAATACCTATCGACTAACGTTCCTATACTTTCCATATCTTCCATAAATAATGATTTATAAATAATTAATAAGCAGGCAATTTATTGATTTAAATTTAGACTTTAAAATAATGATTGGGAATTTTACAATATCCACCGAATCACTGGTCTTATTTTGAAATTTTTTCGAATTATATTAAAGTTTTTATCATTAACTGATATTATCCAAGCAAAAAATGAAAAATTCCCAACTATATAAAAAGGCTATGGTTCTTATCTTAAGATACCGTGTTTTACTCTTATGTTTTTTTTATCTTTGTGTCCTACTAAAACGATTCTAAATATGCAAAAACCCGCAACTAAAACAGATAACATTTCCTACGACGACTTTAAGAACCAAGTTCTTAAAGACTACAAAACAGCTGTAGTTAGTCGTGAATGCAGTTTGTTAGGTAGACGCGAAGTCTTAACCGGCAAGGCCAAATTTGGCATTTTCGGAGACGGAAAAGAAGTCCCTCAAATTGCCATGGCCAAGGTTTTTAAAAACGGCGATTTTCGATCAGGGTATTACAGAGATCAAACCTTTTTCATGGCTTTAGGTTTATTATCTGCAAAAGAGTTTTTTGCAGGTCTATATGCCAATACCGATATCGAAAAAGAACCGATGTCGGCAGGACGTCAAATGGGTGGCCACTTTTCTACCCCAAGTTTAAACGAAGATGGGAGTTGGAAAAATTTAATGCAACAGAAAAACTCCAGTGCAGATATTTCTCCTACTGCCGGACAAATGTCCAGACTTTTAGGATTAGCTCAAGCCTCTCAAGTTTATAGAGAAATAAATGACTTCTCAGGAGCAGAAAAATTTTCTAAAAACGGCAATGAAATAGCTTGGGGAACCATCGGAGATTCCAGCACGAGCGAAGGTGTGTTTTGGGAGACAATCAATGCTGCCGGGGTTATGCAAGTCCCCATGGTAGTCAGCGTTTGGGATGACGGTTACGGAATTTCTGTACCCAAGAAATATCAAACTACAAAAGAGAGCATTTCTGAAGTATTAAAAGGATTTCAAAGGGATTCAGCGCACGAGGGAATAGAAATAATCACAGTAAAGGGTTGGGATTATCCTGCTCTGATAGAAACTTATGAAAAAGTAAGTACACTTGTACGCGAAGAACATGTTCCGGTTTTAATTCACGTTGAAGAGTTAACTCAACCTCAAGGTCATTCCACCTCCGGATCTCATGAAAGGTATAAAAGCAAAGAACGCTTGGAATGGGAAAAAGAAAAGGATTGTATTGTAAAAATGGGTGAATGGATGGTCGAACAGGAAATAGCTACTTCCGAAGATCTTGCAGAAATAGATAAAGCTGCAAAAAAAGAAGCCCGGGAAGCCATGCGTGCTGCTTGGAAGGATTTTAACGAGAAACAAAATAAAGATCAAAAAGAATTGCTCAGCATTTTGGGTCGAGTTCAAAAGAGCAGTCCTAACGGCACTGCTATTTTAGCCATTAGAAAAGAGCTTAATGCTTTAAAAAATCCCGCTAAATTCCAGTTATTACAATCAGCGAGAAAAGCTTTAAGAAAAGATATCAAAACACAATCAGAGAGTAAAAAAGAACTTCAAGATTGGATAAAAAACTATATCAACTTAAACCAACCCGATTATAGCAGTCATCTATACAGTAGCTCAGCGTGGAACGCGAGAGCAATTGAAGAAGTACTTCCTGTTTATGACCAAGACGCCAAAGAAGTGGACGGTAGAATCATCATTCGAGATAATTTCGATAAGATATTTGAAACCAAACCCGAAGTTTTGATTTTTGGAGAAGATTCAGGAAACATTGGTGATGTTAACCAAGGTCTTGAAGGACTTCAGAAAAAATACGGAAAAATGCGCGTCAGCGACACAGGAATTCGCGAGAACACTATTGCCGGGCAAGGAATTGGGATGGCATTAAGAGGTTTACGACCTATTGCTGAAATTCAGTATTTAGATTACATCCTTTATTGTCTTCAGGTTTTGAGTGATGATTTAGCCACAACGCACTACCGCACAAAAGGGCGCCAAAAAGCTCCGGTAATCATTAGAACAAGAGGTCATCGTTTAGAAGGAATCTGGCACAGCGGCTCACCGATGGCAGGATTAATTCATTTATTGCGCGGAATTAATATCTTAGTTCCCAGAAATATGCAAAAAGCAGCAGGGTTTTACAACACCATGCTGGCCAGTGATGAACCGGCAGTTATCGTTGAATCTTTAAATGGATATCGTCGAAAAGAAAAATTACCTGTCAATTTAGGAGAATTTAAAACTCCCGTTGGAAAAGTTGAAGTAGTACGAGAAGGCAGCGACATCACATTGGTTTCTTATGGTTCAACTTTTAGAATAGTATTAGAAGCAGCTGAGGATCTTGCTGAAGTAGGTATCGACGCTGAGGTAATTGACATCCAGTCGCTCATTCCTTTCGATTTGGATCACGATATAGCTGAATCGCTTAAAAAAACCAGTCGCTTACTAATTATTGATGAAGATGTACCCGGAGGAGCTTCGTCTTATATAATGCATCAAGTTCTTGAAACTCAAAATGCTTATAAGCTTTTAGACAGCAAACCGGAATCCTTGACCGCTAAAGAGCATCGTCCGGCCTTCTCTACCGATGGGGATTATTTTTCAAAACCTTCAAAAGATGATGTTTTTGAAAAAACCTATGCCATTATGAATGAAGTAAATCCGAAAAAATATCCACCATTGTATTAAAACAATCACATTTACAAATAACCGGAAAGGTCAGGTTTCACAAAACTTGGCCTTTTTTACCCCAAAAATGTATATGCGCAAATCAGGTCATTTTCATTCAGCATTTCATATATTTGAAATTATTTTTCACAAAAGTTATGACTGCACAAACATCAGATGATTTTTGTAAATGCTAATGGCCAAAAGTGCGGATAGTTTTTATAAGTCACGCTTTATCCGATTATTTTAAAAACTTATAAACCTGCACATTTATAAATAACAAATTCAAATAATGACAACAGTAATTGTTCTGTTTTTCATTCTTGTTTTTTAGCGATAGCTTTTGTTGGACTTATTACCGGCGTATAAATTCCTTTTGGTTGAATATATTTTATTTGTCAATCCGGTATAACAATTATTTTATCATAAACACGTTATAGAATTATATAAAGTTTTTACTATGCTAAACTTAAACATTCAAGAAGCAGCTGAAGTGGCTCAAGATATGGAACCTGTTTCCGAAGAAAAGACACTTTCCTATATGGAATTACTCTTCAGTGGAGGGATTGCAGGAAATACCATCATCGCGATCTTGTTTATTCTTCTGATAATTGCCATATATATTTATTTCGAACGCTATTTTGCAATAAAAGCAGCTTCGAAAACAGATATCCACTTTATGGATCAAATTCGAGATAAAGTAGCTTCTGGCAATATGGAAGCCGCAAAAATCAGATGTGCTCAGGAAAACACTCCTGTGGCGCGTTTAACTGAAAAGGGTATTTCAAGAATTGGCAGTCCTTTAGAAGATATCAACACCGCCATTGAAAACGCAGGGCAATTGGAAGTTTACAAATTGGAAAAAAACGTTCCTATTCTTGCCACCATAGCCGGTGCCGGCCCTATGCTTGGTTTTTTGGGAACTGTAATCGGTATGGTTCTTGCTTTTCATGAGTTGGCAAGCAGTAGTGGTCAAGCTGAAATGGGAAGTTTGGCGCAAGGTATTTACACCGCTATGACTACAACAGTTGCAGGACTAATTGTCGGAATTATTGCTTACATTGGATACAATCACTTGGTGGTAAGAATCGACAAAGTAGTTCACCAAATGGAAGCCACTGCCGTTGATTTCTTAGACCTATTAAACGAACCCGCATAGTATGAACTTAAGAGGAAGAAATAAAATCAGCCCACACTTCAATATGTCCTCCATGACAGATATTGTCTTTCTGTTGTTGGTTTTTTTCATGTTGAGTTCTCCGGTTGTTACTCCGGAAGCTTTGGATTTGATCTTACCTAAAGGAAAGGGAAAAACTACAAGTCACCAAGACTTGGCAGTGAGTATTGATGAAAATCATAATGTCTATATCAATAAACAATTAATAAATAAAAATCAGTTGGAACTCGAATTGCAGAAACGCATGAAGAACACTGAAGATCCAACTATTATATTACGAACAGCGCAAAGCGTACCCATTCAAGAGGCTGTAGACATCATGTCTATTGCCAAAAGAAACCAATACAAGATAATTCTTGCCGTTAAACCTTAAATAGCGTTTAATTATGTCAATGTTTCAAGAAAAATCGGAAAGAAAATCACTGGTCATCACTATTGTAATCAATACGGCCTTGATTCTCGCCTTGTTATTTTTCGGCTTGACTTATATGGATCCTCCGGAAGAGCGGGGTATTGCTGTCACTTTTGGCAGTTCTGATGTAGGATCCGGAAATGTACAACCCACTACACCTGTTGAAACAGTTCCGGCGGCAGAAACCCAGCCAGCAAAAGAAACCAGCTCAGAAGAGACAACTACTCCACAAGAGTCTGAGCCTGAAAAGACAACCATTGATGAAGCAGTAACCCAAGAGGCAGAAGATGCACCGGTTATTCGCGAAGAAGATGAGAAAAAATCTGAAAAAGAAGAGGAGGAAATAGATAAAGAGAAGGTAGATAAGGAAAAAACTGAAAAAAACGCAGAAGAGCAACCCGAAGAAAAACCTGAGAAAACACCGGAACCACAACCCGAAAAATCCACTTCCGACGCTTTAAAAAACATTTTAAGCAGTAAAGCGCAAAATGGAGAAGCTACGGAAGGAGAAGGAGACGACAGGCAAGCCGGAGATAAAGGAGATCCTTCCGGAGATCCTAATGCCGCCTCATATTATGGCCAAGGGGAAGGCTTAGATGGAGATGGAAATTACCGACTTGGAGGGCGTAAAGCTTTAAATAAGAAAAAGTATACCCAAGAATGTAACGAATCAGGAACTGTTGTAGTAGAGATAAAAGTAAATCAGCAAGGTCAGGTTATCCAAGCCAAACCAGGGGTAAAAGGAACAACAAATACCAGCAGTTGCCTTTTAAATCCGGCAAGACGAGCAGCTTTAGAAACTCGATTCAATAGTGATGCCAAGGCACCTTCGGTTCAAACCGGTTATATTATATATGAATTTAAATTATCCGAATAAAATTTATGACTTACTCCCAAACCTTGGAGTGGATGTTTGCCCAACTTCCCATGTATCAACATCAAGGCAAAACAGCATTTAAAAAAGACCTGACCAATACTCTTTTCTTAGCTGAATATCTCGATCACCCTGAAAGAAAGTTTAAATCCATACACATTGCAGGAACTAATGGGAAAGGTTCTGTCTCACATATCTTAGCTTCTGTATTACAACAAGCGGGTTATAAAGTTGGCTTATATACTTCTCCACATTTAAAAGACTTCAGAGAGCGGATAAAAATCAACGGTAAAATGGCCAGTGAGGAGTTTGTCATAACTTTCATCGAGGAACACAACCTTTTTTTACAAAAAACACAACTCTCCTTTTTTGAGATGACTGTTGGAATGGCATTCAAATATTTTGCGCAAGAGAAAGTAGATATCGCTATTATTGAAACCGGACTTGGCGGGCGACTGGATTCCACTAATATAATTCTACCGGAGTTATCAATCATCACTAATATCAGCTTAGACCACACGAGTATGTTAGGCGACAATCTTCCCGCAATAGCGCATGAAAAAGCAGGTATCATCAAATCCGCAACTCCGGTAGTCATAGGAGAAAGCAACGAAAAAACATCTGAAGTATTTATCAAAAAATCTAAAGAAAAAGGCGCTCCTTTATTTTTTGCAGAAGAAGAAGTTTATCCAAGTTACGCGTCAGATTTAAAAGGCTTGTACCAAGTCAAAAACAAGCAGACTGTTTTGTGTGCTTTAAATCGACTAAAGAAAATGGGATGGCAAATTAGTTCCAAAGACATTTCAGCTGGTTTCAAACAAGTAATCAAAAACACAGGTCTCTTAGGACGTTGGCAACAATTGGGTCTTTATCCAAAAATAATATGCGACACCGGTCATAATCCGGAGGGGTTGCGTTATGTATTTAAGCAATTAAAACAGGAGGAATACAACGCTTTACATTTTGTCTTAGGTGTGGTAAACGATAAAGATCTTGAAAGCATCCTTCCGATGTTTCCTAAAAATGCGAAATACTATTTTTGTGCCGCTGCCGTACCACGTGCTCTAAACGCAAAAACATTAGCTGATAAAGCAAGTGAATTCGGTTTAAATGGAGAGATATATCTCAGCGTAACCCAAGCTTTTCAAACCGCCAAAGACAAGGCTGAACCCAAAGATTTAATATTTATCGGAGGCAGTACATTTACGGTCGCAGAAATCTTATAATTTTTCAATATTTCCTTTGTGCAAACAAAAATTAGTTTATATTTGCAAACACATAATTTCAGGGCGCGTAGCTCAGTTGGTTTAGAGCACTTGGTTTACACCCAAGGGGTCAGGGGTTCGACTCCCTTCGCGCCCACAGATACCTGAAGTTTGCTTTAGGTTTTTTTGGGGTCATTAACTCAGCTGGTTTAGAGTGTTACCTCGACAAGGTAAAAGTCATTGGTTCGAATCCAATATGACCCACTTAACAATCTTCATTATCAAGCGCCTGTTATCTTCTCAAAATACAGGCTTTTTTCATTCCGCACTATACGCTTTAAAATTCGTTCTCAATTAAATGCTTCCAGTATTTTCTCCATAGCCATCCCCCGAGAGCCTTTTATCAGCACAGTTGAATTCCGAATGTTTTCTTGTGCTATTTCATGCTTTAAAGCTGCAAAGTTTTCGAACTTCCTGACCTTGTTTACTTTCGTACGATTAAAAATTCCTCCACAGACATAAATCTTTTCAATAGAAGAAGCTTCGAGCAGGTCGACAATTTGCTGATGTTCCTCAAGCTCCGTCTCTCCTATCTCAAACATATCTCCTAAAACAACTACCTTATTATTAGAACGAAAGTTGATGAGATTAGCTATCGCCAACTCCATACTTGTTGGATTAGCATTATATGCATCTAAGATAAATTTATTGCTGCCCTTAATAAAAATCTGAGATCGGTTGTTTTCAGGTTTATAAGTTTCAATAGCTTTTTTGATTTTCCATTTATCAATTTCAAAAAACTGACCGACACAAATTGCCGCTGCGATATTATTAAAATTATATGCTCCTAAGAGTTTGCTTTTTATAATCACCCCGGAATATTTCACCTTTATAAAACCTGTAGCATCAGCTAAAGATACTTGACAACTTGCCAGGGGAGACTGTCCAAATTTAATGAGATTTCCTCCCTTGCTTTGTTTGATTTGAAGTTTCTGATCTTCATTGACAAAAATTTGTTTATTGTTTTTAATCAAATAGTCGTAAAGTTCACTCTTACCTTTTACCACGCCTTCAAAACTGCCAAAACCCTCCAAATGTGCTTTTCCAAAATTGGTGATATAGCCAAAATCAGGTTGAACAATCCGGCAAAGTTTTTTAATTTCTTTGGGATGATTCGCCCCCATTTCCACCACTCCTATTTCTGTAGATTTCTTCAAGCTCAACAAAGTCAGGGGCACACCAATATGATTATTTAAATTCCCACGAGTAAATCCCACCTTATATCTTTCGCTTAAAACCTTCGCTATCAATTCTTTTGTAGTGGTTTTTCCATTGCTCCCGGTAATTGCTATTATGGGCAGTTTTAAATGGTTACGATGGAAATTAGCGAGTTGTTGTAAGGTTTGCAACACATCTTCCACCCAAATCACTCCTTCTTTATTTTTTAACATCGGGTCATCTACAACACTCAGCACCGCACCCTTCTCCAAGCTTTTTAATGCAAAACGGTTTCCATCAAAATTATCTCCTTTTAATGCGAAAAATATTTTATCTATCAGCTCTGTTCGACTATCAGTAGATACCCCTTTGCTCTTTAAAAAAAGCTGATGTAATTCGGCTATATTCATAGAATCAGAATTGGAAATAAAAAAACCCTTCAATACGCTTAAAGGGTTTTTTTAATTAATAAATTTATTTCTTTAGCCTCTTGGGCGTTTACCTTCTTTAGATCCAGACCCGAGTCTTGACATCGCATTTCGGAAACCAATCCAATTCGTCGCCATATCTTCAGGATAAAATCTTCGCTGAGCAGGGTCTAACCAGTATGCATTATCTTTCCAAGAACCACCTTTTACCACGCGTGTTCTATTGCTGATTAAAGTAGTTCGTTTTCCTTCATCCACTTCTTTTTCAATCTTCACATTGCCCAAGCTGTCTCTTTCCGCATACACTTCATTTCTAGGGGAATTAAACATTCTCTGATTTTCTTTTAACGGATCGTCCTGTCTAAAGTAACGAGAGGATGCTTTATCACCACTTCCATAGTCTCGGTTATCACCTCGATCATAATTGGTTCTAAAAAACAATTGATCATCGTCGATTTCTTCCTTTTTAATCTCTCCCGGGATTCCCGTAGCAACCACCCTACCGGTTATTAAAGTGTCAAATTCTATCGTTTCATAATCTATTAATTCTATTGAACCATCTTCATTTATCACATTTTGGGTATAATGATTACCTCTATAGTAATTAAAATCATTCATTTTCATATCTACCCTATCACGATATACATCAGCAACCCATTCTGCAACGTTTCCAGCCATATCATAGAGGCCGTAATCATTTGGCTCATAGCTTTTTATCTCGTTGGTAATCATCGCACCATCACTTGACCATCCAGCCACACCGCTGTAGTCTCCATAGCCTTGCTTAAAGTTTGCCAACTGATCTCCTCGTGTTTTTCTTTTGGTAGAAGTGGTTAGGCTTCCGTCCCACGGATATTTTTTTCGACCACGATAATTATCATATTCTCGCAAAGAAGACATTCCTAAAGCAGCATACTCCCATTCTGCTTCGGTTGGAAGTCGGTAAGGAGGTAATAGTACGCCGTCTTTTTGCTGAACAAAATGCCCTACAGTATCATTATTGATAACCTCCAACAGTTTATCAGAATTTTTTCCTTTTAGTAAAGAGTCATTTCCTCCATAAGTGCGCGTTGGAGCTACCAAATAGGTTTCTGTATCAAATTGAGTTCCTTGATCATGAGTAAACCTTGCTCCTTTGGCCATATATCCAGCATCTTCCAATGCTTTTTCGTTTACACGATTAGTTCGCCATTTACTAAATTCATTAGCTTGAATCCAACTAACCCCTACCACCGGGTAATCTCTATAAGCCGGGTGTCTCAAATAAGATTCAACGTAGGTTCTGTGATCGCCTAATGGCGTTCTCCAAACAAGAGTATCAGGTACAGCTCCTTCATAAATAGCTGCATATTTTTCGTCTTCAGGTGGGAAAGTAACTTTTATCCAATCCAAATATTCCAAATACATATTATTTGTCACTTCTGTTTCATCCATATAAAATGAATTCACAGTCATTTGCACCGGGGTATTATTCCAATCGTGCATCGGATCGTCAGCAACCCTTCCCATGGTAAAGGTTCCGCCTTCCACAAAAACAAGACCCGGACCGGTTTCTTGTTCTTTAAAATCTGTTCTATAATTCGGTCCACCGTCTTTTCCCGTAATATTCCAACCAGTACCTCTGGAGTTTTTCGTATAATCTCGAGATTTGTTACAACTAGTCATAACCACGGCAACAACGGCAACAACTATAAGTTTTAAAGCGATTTTAACATTCATAATTCACACTAATTAATAGTAAATTGAGGTTGGCAATATAAAAAATAAAGCCAACTTGACAACAATTTTTTACAGGTTATTTTCGATTAAATTCTGCTCTCCTATCAAATAAACGTTAATTTTGTCAGCTTATTATAGAAAAAGACAAACTATTATAATCACAGAATATAATACAACTACTTTCGAAACGTTTATATTATAATGAAAAACACATTTCTATTTTTATTAACAGTAATAATTACCTCCGGAATATACGGACAACACAAGGATTATACACTGGAATGGGAAAACCGGAAGAACTTATCTTCTGAGGAAAACAGCGTTTTATACGTGCCCGGATTTTCTAATGAACACTTTGATTTTCTAATAGGGGAAGAAAAAATTCTTTTTTCTGCTCAATGGAAAGAGATGGGAAACATTGCCTCATACAACCTTACTCAAGTTGTTTATGAGCCGATTCAAAAAAGATATCTTACAAATCTCAATCTCGATAACATACCCAGCCAGCCTGAAGCAGATTTAAAGTCTTCTCGAGGCAGAGATAATAATTATATCATTCTACAGCTCAGTCCTATTATTAAGGAAGGAAACACCTATAAAAAGATTACTTCTTTTAGAATTGAGTATGAGTTGACCAATAGACGAACCCTTGAAGATACCGACAATACTCCTTCGGAAACAAATTCGGTATTATCTTCCGGGAATTTTTATCAATTTCAAGTTGATCAGACCGGTGTTTTTAAAATAGATGCTTCTTTTTTAAGCAGTTTAGGAATGGATGTTTCTTCCATAGATCCAAGAAATATAAAAATTTATAGTCATGGAGGAGAAATGTTACCTTTAAAAAACAGCGATAACTATCATTATGATCCTCCACAGATTCCAATTCGCGTAATTGGAGAAGCCGATGGAAGTTTTGACAGCGACGACTATATTCTTTTTTATGGTATTGGAACCAAAGGAAATTGGAATGAAGAAAGTGAGACAAATTTAAATTTATATGCCGATCATTCCTATTATTATATAACTGCGGATGGTCAAAATGGAGAACGCATCGGCCCTCATACAGCACCTTCGGGAAGTGCAAATCTCAATATTACCACTTTTGATGACCGCGATTACTATGAAGTTGATGAAACCAATATTGGGAAAGTAGGAAGGACCTGGTTTGGAGATCAATTTGATGTTAGAAATGAAAGAACCTACGATTTCAATTTTCCAAATATAGTTTCAGGGTCAGAACTCAAGTTTGAAATTCATGCCGCAGCTGCTTCAGAAACCAATACTTCGCTAAGTGTAGAAGTGAATGGCACAGCTGTCGGTAGTTTAAATTTCGGTTCTTTAAGCACAGATATATTCGCCAGACACGATAATCTGAATTTTTCCCTTCCGGCTAATTCGGATGATGTTCAAGTGAAATTAAAATACAACAACAATGGGAATCCCGCGAGTATTGGATATTTGGATTACATAAATGTTTTCGCCGAAAGAAAACTTATCGCAGGAGACAAACAGTTCATTTTCAGCAACAAAGACACTGGCACACAATCCGGAATTGGATCTTATCATATTCAAAATTCAGCTAACATCTCCGAAGTGTGGGATATCACTAATCCATATGAGATCAGTCGTATCGCCAATCAAACAGAGAGTAACAACTTAAGTTTTAAAGCAGAGTTGGGAGAAATCAAAAAATATATCGCCATTTCCGATTTGGATTACTACACTCCCACTAAACCCCGGCAAACTAATTTGAGCAATGTCAACCTAAAAGGAACTGTTTTTAGAGGCCCAAACGGGGAATTTCAAGATGTTGATTACATTATCGTCACTTCGGAAAATTTTTCAAATCAAGCCTCCAGAATCGCTAACCTTCGGAAAAACCTTGATGGTTTAAACACCAAAATAGTTCTTGATACAGATATTTATAAAGAATTCAGTTCGGGAAAACAGGATATTTCGGCAATTAGAAATTTTGTGAAGTATGTTTACAACAACGCTTCCTCTCCTGATAAAAGATTGAAATATATTTTGCTTTTGGGCAATGCTTCTATTGATTATAAAGACCGCTTACCGGACAATAACAATATCATCCCTACTTTTGAGAGTAAATACAGTTATAGTTTACGCCACGACTCCGCTGCATCAGATGATTTTTTCGGAATGATGGATCCGGAAGAAGGGCGAATGGCCAACTCTGAAAAGTTGGATATTGCCGTGGGACGAATTCCTGCAGACAATCCACAGATGGCCAAAAACATGGTTGATAAAATAATAGAATACGCCGACCAACAATCTTATGGTCCTTGGCGTAACAACTTTGTTCTAATATCAGATGACGCAGATGATGCTTCTTCCGGCGGTGCAGGATTGCAGTTTTCCTTAGATGCTTTAGGGGATGAAATTTCTGAAAATAAACCTTTTATCAATGTCAAGAAAATCCACAGTGATTCTTATGAACAAATATATACTTCCGGCGGACAGCGTTATCCGGAAGTAAATAAAGCCATCTCAGACAATATTGAAGTAGGCGCAATGGTGGTTAATTATTTTGGCCACGGAGGAGAAGAGGGCTTGGCAAGTGAATTTATTGTTACCCGTGAGGATATCAAGGGCTGGAGAAACAGAAACAGGTATAATGTTTTCGTAACAGTTACCTGCGAGTTTACGCGTTTTGATAATCCTTTGAGAGTCTCTCCGGGGGAGCTTAGTTTAATTAATGAAGAAGGCGGTTCTGTAGCTTTGGTCTCAACCACTCGCACAATTCCTGTGACAACAGGAACTTTATTTAACAATAGAATTGCCCCGTATTTATTCAATTATGAAGATCAAAATTATAGCGTAGCCGAAGCGGTTCGCAAAGCAAAAAACGATGTCACTGCCGGTTCGAGACGCGTGGTATTCTTTTTTGGAGACCCGGCTATGCAATTGGCTTTCCCCGATCCTGAAATCAAATTAACCGCCATCAATGATACTCCTATTTCACAAGCACAAGATACCTTAAAAGCATTGAGTAAGGTGAAGCTTTCGGGAGAAGTTGTTTCTCCCGATGGAAGCTTGCTCTCCAATTACAACGGCACCCTAACGGCAACAGTATTTGACAAACCTATTGAAAGACAAACTTTAGGAAATGACGGCGCAACAGATAATAATGGAAATTTAATTATTATGGATTTGGAAACCTTGGGCAATACGATTTTCAGAGGAAAAGCCAGTGTCAAAAACGGAGAGTTTGATTTCAGTTTTGTAGTGCCGAAAGACATAAAAATGCCGGTCGGTCATGGACGGGTCAGTTTTTATTCAAAACAAAGCGGCGTTTTACAAGACAACAAAGGATATAACAATGAAATCCTTGTAGGAGATATCAATGAGAATGCACCGGAAGATAATACAGGCCCTGAGATTCAACTTTACCTGAACGATGAAAACTTTGTTGCCGGTAGCATAACCAATGCTTCCCCGGTTATTTTAGCTAAGCTAGCTGATGAAAATGGGATAAATACAACCAGTGGAATAGGTCACGATATCGTTGCTTATATAGATGGTGATGAAACAAATCCTTTTATTTTAAACGATTACTATGAAGCTGAAGAAGATGATTATACCCAAGGAAAAGTAAGTTACAAACTTCATGACCTGGAACAAGGTCCACACACTTTGACTTTTAAAGCTTGGGATGTGTACAATAATTCGAGTACTGCTGAGTTACATTTTATAGTAGCGGAAGAAGATGAGCTCAAGATCGAAAAAGTTTTAAATTATCCCAATCCATTTCATGATTATACCGAGTTTTGGTTTAACCACAATCGACCCTATGAACCTCTTGAAGTGCAAGTGCAAGTATTTACGGTATCGGGGAAATTGGTTTGGTCAAAAAGTGAAATAGTCAATACCGAAGGGTTTTTATCAAGAGATATCACTTGGGACGGGAAAGATGATTTTGGCAGCGCTATTGGGAAAGGAGTTTACGTCTATAAATTATCTGTAAAATCGACCTTAGCCAATAAAAAGGTAGAGAAATATGAGAAGCTCGTTATTCTTTAAGTTATTCAATAAATATATATATTTGCAAACATAAATTTTCTTATGAAAAAAATATCCATAATAGTTTTTGCTTTTTTACTAACTGCAAATCACCAAATTTTCGCTCAAGACAACGATTTAGGTCCTCGAGATCGCGTCATTACTACAGCTGTACCCTTTCTTTTAGTTCCCGGAGATGCACGGGCTTCAGGGATGGGAGATATCGGGATTGCTACAACGCCGGACACTTATTCCCAACAGTGGAACCCTGCCAAATACGCTTTTGCTAAACAAGAACAAAGCGTAGGACTATCTTATGTACCTTATTTACGTAAACTCGCCAGTGACATCAATGTCGGACAAATCAATTACTACAATCGAATAAACGAAAGAAGCGCTTTTGCCGGAAGCTTACGCTATTTTAATCTGGGAGAAATTGAAAGTCGTCAAAACCCTTTGGAAGAAGGCTTGATACTTAAACCCAATCAACTTGCAGTAGATTTGAGTTACGCGCTATTATTGAGTGAAACTTTTTCTATGGCGGTTACGGGAAGATACATCCGCTCCGATTTGAAACTTCAAACCACTTTTGAAGATGCCAGTGCTGCCAATTCTTTTAGTGCCGACGTTTCAGGATATTTTGAAAGTAAAGAAATCGTGTATAGCGATTTTAACGGCGTTTGGCGTGCCGGTTTCAATATCTCCAACATCGGTCCAAAAATAAAATATGGAGATAGCGAAGAAGGAAGTTTCCTGCCGACAAACCTGGGAATAGGTGGCGGATTCGACTTTATTCTTGACCTCGATAATACCGTTGGTGCTTACGTCGAGTTTAATAAATTATTAGTTCCCACTCCTTCCGATTCAAATGACGATGGAGTGATTAACAGAGAAGACGACTTTTACACCACCAGCCCTATTGGCGGCATGTTCTCTTCTTTCACCGACGCACCGGGAGGTTTCAGCGAAGAACTTAAAGAAGTCACTTGGGCACTTGGTGGAGAGTATCGTTATCAAGATACTTTTGCACTACGCGCAGGATATTTCCACGAAAGTGAAGAAAAAGGATATCGTCAGTATTTCACCCTTGGAGCCGGTTTTAAATATTCCTTGGCAGAAATCAACGTTTCCTATCTATTCAATACAGCCTCGGCAACAAATAATCCGTTAGAAGGAAGTTTGCGATTTAGCTTGGCATTTAATTTTGGAAAATTGTACGATTAAAAAGAAAAATCTAAAGCAGATGTTTTCATAATGTAGCTGCTAAACACCACAGTAAAGTGGATTTTGAAACATGCATTTTATCGAAAACAGCTCTTAGCCGGGGGAAGTGAAAACAAACCTCCTCCTGCGTTTTAGAACTTTTATTTTTGTTATGCAGACTTAAATTGAGTTCTCTTTATTATCTTTCGTTTATGGAGAAAAAAGTAATCAGCTCTACCTTTAGTGTCTTTCGGAATCTCGGAGAACTCCCATCTGAAATCCAAACACTTTTTGAACAAGCCATAGTAGCTCGAGATAAAGCTTATGCCCCCTATTCCAATTATTTTGTAGGTGCTGCAATTTTATTGGAGTCCGGAGAAATCATAACCGGGAGCAATCAGGAAAACGCAGCTTATCCTTCCGGACTTTGTGCAGAACGCACGGCTATATTTTATGCAGGCGCAAATTATCCCGATCAAAAAATTAAATCTATGGCAATCAGTGTAAAATCACTTGAAAAAACTGTGGACAGCCCCGGTCCTCCCTGTGGCGCCTGTCGTCAGTCCATTGCCGAATATGAATTTAAACAGCAACAAGATATTGAAATATATATGAGCGGCGAAACGGGGAAGATCTTGAAAAGTGATTCTCTTTTAAACCTGCTTCCTTTAGCTTTCAACAGCAGCTTCTTATAATTTTAAATTATTTTTAATCCTAAAAACTTTTACATCGCGTTTAATGTGTTAAATTTGCGCTACGTGACTTGTGAGTAAATATTTTAATTATGAAAGAAATAACCCAAGAGGTTTACCTCGACTGGTATGAACAGATGACATTTTGGAGAAGGTTTCAAAATAAACTTGCTCAGGTTTACCTCCAACAAAAAGTTCGTGGTTTTCTACATTTATATAATGGACAAGAAGCTATTTTAGCCGGTGCCATTCATGTTTTTGACAAAGAAAAAGACCGGATGATCACTTCCTACCGAGATCACGTTCAGCCCATTGCTTTAGGTTTAGACCCCAAAAAAGTGATGGCCGAACTTTACGGTAAAAAAACAGGAAGCTCTCTGGGCTTAGGAGGTTCTATGCACATATTCTCTAAAGAACACAACTTTTTTGGCGGTCATGGAATAGTTGGTGGCCAAATCGCTTTAGGTGCAGGAATTTCATTTGCTGATAAATACCATAAACGAGACAGTGTCACTTTGACCTTTCTTGGAGATGGTGCTGTTTGGCAAGGAGCTTTCCACGAAACTTTAAACTTAGCTGCTACCTGGAAGCTTCCGGTGGTATTCTGTATTGAAAACAATGGATATGCTATGGGAACCTCAACCGAAAGAGCTACAAAACAACCTGATTTATGGAAGTTAGGGTTAGGATATAATATCCCAAGTGGCCCAGTAGATGGAATGGATCCGGCAAAAGTAGCTCACGCGATGGATGAAGCTATCAATCGTGCAAGGTCGGGAGAAGGGCCTACTTTATTAGAGATAAAAACATACCGATATAGAGGACACTCGATGAGTGATGCTCAACAATACCGCACTAAGGAAGAAGTGAAAGAATATGAAAAACTCGATCCTGTTATAACAATCAGGAAAAAAATATTAGAAAATGATTGGGCAACTGAGGAGGAATTAAAAGAAATTGATGAAAAGGCCAAAGCTCGGGTAAAAGAATGTGAAGAATTCGCAGAAAATTCAGATTTCCCGGAGAAAGAAGTAATGTACGACGTTGTATATGAACAAAAAGATTATCCTTTTTTACCACATAAATTATAAATAAAATTATGGCTGAGATAGTAGAAATGCCTCTTTTGAGCGACACTATGGAAGAAGGAACCATAGCAAAATGGCTCGTTAAAGAAGGCGACAAAGTTGAAGAAGGTGATATTTTAGCCGAGATAGAATCGGACAAAGCCACCTTGGAGTTTGAATCCTTTTTCGATGGAACCGTTTTAAAGTTAATAATCCAAGAGGGAGAGACTGCACTGATCAATAAACCCATTGCAATTATTGGAGAAGAAGGTGAAGATATCGCAGACTTGTTAGCTGACTTGGAAGACGATGATTCAAAGGACGACGATTCCGAAGAAAAAACATCTGAAAAAGAAAGTTCAAAAAATGAGGAGAAACAAGAATCTGAAGAAGAAGATAAGTCAGCTCCTCAGGAAATCCCGGAGGGGGGTGAAGTGATTGAAATGCCTTTACTTTCAGATACTATGGAGGAAGGAACTATCTCCAGCTGGATTAAAAAGGAAGGAGACAGCGTTGAGGAAGGAGATATTTTAGCCGAAATAGAAAGTGATAAAGCAACCCTCGAATTTGAATCTTTCTATGAGGGTACCTTATTAAAAATCATCGTTGGCGAAGGCGAAAGTATAGGGATTAATGAGCCTATCGCTATAATTGGGCCGGAGGGAACTGATGCATCCGGAATTTTGGAAGCTTACAAATCAGAGCAAGGGGAAAAAACGGAAGAGGAGAAACCTTCAGTGTCGAAAAAAGAAATCGATGAAAAGGAAGAAGACCCTGCTATACCGGAACAAAAAACAGAAAAACCTTCGCGGAAAGACGGAGAGCGTATCTTTGCTTCACCTCTGGCTAAACGGATGGCCGAAGATAAAAACATAGATTTAGCAGACGTCAAAGGCACGGGAGACAGCGGACGTATCATTAAAAGAGATATAGAAAACTACAAACCGACTGAGAAACCCGAACCGGCAGAAGCTGCTAAAGCATATATTCCTGCAGGCGAGGAAAGTTTTGAAACAATCAAAAACTCCCAAATGCGCAAAACCATTGCCAAGCGTCTTACAGCTTCGCAATTTGGTGCACCGCACTACTATTTGACCATAGAGGTAGATATGGAAAACGCCATGTCTGCGCGTAAGTCTATCAATGAAATGCCGGATACCAAAATTTCGTTTAACGATATGGTGATTAAAGCATCGGCTATGGCACTGCGCAAACACCCTCAAGTTAATTCGCAATGGACTGATGAAGCGATAAAGATTGCAAATCATATTCATATCGGTTTTGCCGTTGCCGTTGAGGAGGGCTTGGTGGTACCGGTGCTTAGGTTTGCCGATCAACAAGTGCTTACACAGCTTAATGCCAATGTACGAGAATTGGCAGGCAAAGCGCATGACAAAAAAATCCAACCGGCAGAAATGGAAGGAAGCACATTTACGGTTTCCAACTTAGGCATGTTTGGTATCGAAGAGTTTACCAGTATTATAAATCAACCCAACTCCTGTATTTTATCAGTGGGTACTATTGTTGAAAAACCCGTGGTAAAAGACGGTCAAATTGTAGTTGGTCATACGATGAAGCTGACTTTGGCTTGCGATCATCGAACTGTTGATGGAGCAACCGGCGCAAAATTCTTACAAACGCTAAAAACATATTTAGAAAACCCGGTAACGATGTTGGCTTAAAATAAAAACCAAAACTTTAATTATTCCACCGCCTCAAAATTATATTCTGAGGCGGTTTTTAATTGCGGTTTTAAAGGAAACCTTTTCGCATAACAATACTCTATTGGCCTGTTGCTCGACTATAGAAATAACTTATACCTCGATAAGTTATATCAAACAAAAAACAGTTTATTTTCGAAAAGTGTATCCTATATTTGTGGTGACGAAAAAAAGAATTATTAACCTAAAAATTTAAAACAATATGACATTTGTAGGAAAACAATTTCCAGATTTGGAAGTAGATGCAATGGATGAAATGGGTGACACTTTTAAAATTAATGTTTTAGAAGAAGCCAAAAAAAACAACAAGAAAATTGTTCTTTTCTGGTATCCAAAAGATTTCACTTACGTATGCCCAACTGAGTTGCACGCTTTCCAAGAGGCTTTAAAAGAGTTTGAAGATCGCAATACCTTAGTAATTGGTGCTTCTTGTGATACTCCGGAAGTTCACTTTGCATGGTTGAACACTTCAAAAGATCAAGGAGGAATTGAAGGAATTACGTATCCAATTCTTGCGGATTCCAATAGAAATTTAAGTTCCATTCTCGGAATCTTAGATGGCGTTGAAGATCAATATGATGAAGAATCAGGATTAGTAACTTTAAAAGGTGACAACGTTTCTTACCGTGCTACTTATTTAATCGATGAAGGTGGAAAAGTTTTTCACGAGAGTATTAACGACATGCCTGTAGGACGAAATGTAAATGAATATTTACGTATGATTGATGCCTACACCCACGTTCAGAAACACGGAGAAGTATGTCCTGCCAACTGGGAAGAAGGTAAAGAGGCTATGAAAGGAGACAGTAAAGGAGTTGCTTCTTATTTAGCTTCTCACTAAACATTGAGTTATCTCTAAAATACGCGAAACTTAAACGCAGTGATAGAGATAATATCAGGTGAAATTCTGGATTGAGTAAATCTATTACTCAATCCGGATTCCTCTCAAATTTGGCCTAATAAAATACACAGAGAAGCACCTGAAAATTGATACAGATTATTTTAAAATAAGTTGAACCAAACAAAACACTATGATAAAGGAATTAGATAATGACAATTTAGCTGAAGTATTGAAAGAACACGATACCGTAGTTGTTCAATATATGGCAACTTGGTGTGGAAATTGTCGGTTGATGAAGCCCAAATTTAAAAAGCTGGCAAGAGAAACCGAGGGAACACAATTTGTGTATGTAGACGCAGAGAAATTTCCCGAGTCTCGTAAACTTGCAACTGTTGACAATCTTCCAACCTTCGCCACATTTAAAAATGGAAAGTTTGTCAATCAAGTACAAACCAATAAGTATGAATCATTAAAAACTATAGTTGATGAAGTTACCGGTAATTAGACATCTGCAAAAAAACAACGACAAGGAAAAACTGTCTCATACAGCTGAAGTTTTAGAGTCTGTATGTGAGCATAGAGCCATTAAAGAGGATGAAATGGATGTCCTTGGAGAACTTCTCACCAATATTTACGGAGCTATTGAAGTTCACAATATGGTAGAAGATGAAGGCATGAGTCAAATTGATGCCGCCAATGCTTTTGCACAAAAAGTTATGGGCTCTATCGATCGTTGATAGCTCGTTTTTAGAAATTTCAAAAGCCGATTCTAACAAAAGAATCGGCTTTTTGTTTTTAAAATATCGTCTGTACAATATCGAATAAACAGATAAGAATCACTCCAGATCGGTATCCATATATTCATCATAATCCGGGTAGAGGAAATCATTATACGGATATCGCTGAACGTGAATTTTTCTGACTTCATCATACAGTGTTTTGCGTAACTCTTCTATATTTTGTTCTTCTGTTGCAGAGATAAACAACACTTCTCCTTTCATCTTGTTCATCCAAGTTTGTTTCCAGTCTTCAAGTGTATTATGAGATTTAGTGCGTTCAGTTACCAAATCGTCTTCATCTATTACCTCGGGTTTATAAAGATCAATCTTATTAAAAACCAAAAACATGGGCTTGTCTCCACTATCAATTTCTCCCAACACTTTATTTACTGCCTCAATATGGTCTTCAAAACTCGGATGAGAAATATCGACCACGTGTACAAGCAAATCTGATTCTCTCACTTCATCCAAAGTAGATTTAAAAGACTCGATTAGCTGTGTAGGAAGTTTTCTAATAAAACCAACGGTATCGGTCAACAGAAAAGGCAAGTTTTTAATAACTACCTTTCTGACAGTAGTGTCTAGGGTGGCAAAAAGTTTATTTTCTGCAAACACTTCACTTTTACTAATCAGATTCATCAAAGTTGATTTTCCGACATTGGTATAACCCACCAGTGCCACCCTGACCAAGCTTCCGCGGTTACCGCGTTGAACAGCCATCTGTTTGTCAATTGTTTCAAGCTTTCTTTTGAGTTTTGTAATTCTTTCTCTCACTACTCGTCGGTCAGTTTCAATGGCCTGCTCTCCAGGACCGCGCATTCCGATTCCACCTCGTTGTTGCTCAAGATGAATTCCTATTCCTGCTAATCGAGGCAACAAATATTCATATTGTGCCAACTCCACTTGGGTTCGAGCATAGCTTGTTTTAGCACGTTGCGCAAAAATATCGAGAATTAAATAGGTTCGATCTATTACCTTACAATTTAAAATTCGTTCGATGTTTCTTTGTTGAGCAGGACTGAGCTCATCATCAAATATGACCGTGTTTACTTTATGCTGCTTAACATACTTGCGTACTTCTTCAATTTTTCCTGTGCCGATAAAAGTTTTGGGATGGGGAGATGCTATTTTTTGGGTAAATCTTTTCAAAACTTCTCCACCTGCAGTAAAAGTGAGAAACTCCAGTTCTTCCATATATTCCTCAGCTTTTTCTTCGGTTTGATATTGCGTAATCACTCCGATCAACACAGATTTTTCATATTTTATTTTTACCTTGTTTACCATATAAATTTATTTCCTACTATATTCTCTCCAATATAATATTATTCTTTTATTTTCCAATCACTTGTAATGCTAAAACTCAAAATTTATCACTCAACTTATTAATCCTCACGAACTAAAGAGCAACTACTCAAATTTTATTAACTTTGGCATCTTATTATTAATTGAAATTATGATTGAAAAAGGACCAAATTTTATTGAGCAAATCATAGAGAAAGATCTGGAAGAAGGTTTTTCAAAAGAAGACTTGAAATTTCGTTTTCCTCCTGAACCCAACGGATATTTACACATCGGTCACGCTTCGGCCATTTGTCTAAATTTTGGCCTTGGGCTGAAATATGGAGCTCCTGTAAACCTTAGATTTGACGACACCAATCCTATTTCCGAAGAACAGGAATATGTTGATGCCATCAAAAAAGACATCGAATGGTTGGGCTTTGAATGGTCTAAAGAACTATATGCTTCGGATTACTTCCAGCAGCTTTATGACTGGGCCGTTCAAATGATAAAAGACGATAAAGCTTATGTAGATAACCAAACCTCAGAAGAGATCGCTCTCCAAAAAGGAACACCCACCGAGCCGGGCGTAAACAGTCCTTATCGAGATCAGACAGTAGAAGAGAATCTAAAATTGTTTGAAGCGATGAAAAACGGGGAAACTCCGGAAGGAAAACACGTTCTGCGAGCGAAAATAGACATGAGTTCGCCAAATATGCTAATGCGCGATCCGATTATGTATCGCTCCTTACATAAACCCCATCTTCGCACAGGAGATGACTGGTGTATTTACCCGATGTATGACTGGGCGCATGGAGAAAGTGATTTTATTGAAGGGATTTCACATTCATTTTGCACCTTGGAATTTTTACCACATCGCGAACTTTACAATTGGTTCTTAGAACAAATAAGCAAGCCTGGCGATCTCAAACCTAAACAAAGAGAGTTTGCTCGTAGAAACCTAAGCCATAACATTGTAAGCAAACGAAAACTCGCTCAGTTGGTTAAAAATGGTATAGTTAAATCATGGGACGATCCGCGAATGCCAACAATTTCCGGATTACGCCGAAGAGGTTATTCTCCGATGAGCATTAGAAATTTTGCAGATTCAATCGGAATTGGAAAGCGGGAAAACTTGATAGATATGGCTCATTTAGAGTTTTGTGTGAGAGAAGACCTCAACAAAACTTCCCCAAGAGTAATGGGGGTTTTGGATCCTGTTCGATTGGTCATAGAAAATTATAAGGAAGAGGAAGAATGGGTAGAAACGGAAATTAATCCGGAAGACGACACTGCCGGAACGCGAAAAATGCCATTTTCCAAAGAATTATTTATCGAGCGTGAAGATTTTAGAGAAGAAGCCGGCAGAAGGTTTTTTAGGTTGAAATTAGGCAAAGAAGTGCGTTTGAAAAGTGCTTATATTATTAAAGCTAATCGCGTAGAAAAAGATGAAGTAGGCAATATTACGACTATTTTCTGCACTTATGATCCCAAGAGCAAAAGTGGAAGCGGAACCCCGGAGAGCAAACGTCGTGTAAAAGGAACGCTTCATTGGGTATCTGCAAAACATGCTATACCTGCTGAAATTAGATTATACGATCGTTTATTTACAGTTCCCAATCCGGAATCAGACAAAGAAAAAACATTCTTAGATTTTATCAATCCTGATTCCCTTAAGGTAATCACAGGATTTGTAGAACCGAGTTTGAAAACTTCAAAGATTTTAGATCGCGTTCAATTTCAGCGTAAAGGTTATTTTTGCGTAGACAAAGACAGTACTGAAGAGAAATTAGTATTTAATCGCACCGTAGCCTTACGGGATTCTTGGAAAAAGATAGATTCTTAAAACTTAACTGAAAGATTCAAGGTAATTTAACTATCTTTCAAAACAAATAATATAACTTTGCAAGTAACGTTTAACTTTAAAAAACCAATTTGAAAATGCCGAACACGAGGAATAATATTTTAGCGTTTTTATCAGGAGCAGCAATAAGAGCAGGATTAGGTCTTCTTTATGCACCTGAAAAGGGAGAAAAAACCCGTAAGCTTATCGGAGAAGAAGCTGATAAGACAAAAGATAAAGTAAAGAAACAGTGGGATAAAACTTCTGATGAATTAAATAAATCAGCAAGGAAAACTATTGCTGAATTGGAGAAAAAGATGGATCACACTGTTCTTGTCGCAGGAGATAAAGCTGAAGGGATAATCACTTCACTTCAGAAAAAATTAAATGAATTGCGCGAGCAATCCCATAAATTACACGAAGAAGGAGATGCAGCTATAGAAAAAGCTGAAGATGAGATTAAAAAAGGCGCAGAGAAAGCAAAAGAAGCTACCGGAAAATCTGAACAAAAAGTAGATAAAAACATTGATAAAGCTCAAGAAGGACTTGAAAAAACTAAAGACAAAATTAAGTCTTCAAAAAAATAAACCATCAAAAGTTTATAGCATCTTGATTTTATTTCAAGCTTAAATTGTTAATATGCCATTCTCTAAGATTATCGAACATTATGAGGAATTAAAGAAAGACTTAAGCGCTTATATACAACATAAATTACAGTATTTTGTGCTTCTGGTTCTGAAAGAAACTTCAACCTTTGTTACGAGACTTATCAAAATTACTTTTGGAATTATCTTGTTTTGTTTCTTTCTTTTCTTCGTATCTTTAGGAGGTGCTTTTCTTATTGGTGAACATTTAGACAATATAAGCTATGGATTTTTTATCGTAGCCGGAGTTTATCTCTTTCTCTTTATTATTGTCCTTCTTTTTGGAAAGTTTATTTTCGGAACTCAAGTTTTAAAAAGATTATCACTTAAGACGGTAAAAATTCGCAGAATGAAGTTTTAAAATCATTGTTTTATGAGTTATTATGAAAGTATAGATGATATTGACCGGGATATAGAGATGCTTGAATTAAAATCCCAAATTGAAAAAGAGAAAATAAAATTACGTTTTCATCAAGTAAAAAATGAATTCAGTCCTAAAACAATCGCCGCAGATTTAGTTGCAAGTGCCACTAAAAGTTTCTCTGTGTTGAAAATCTTAACTTCTCTTGTCAGTGGAGTCCGTGGAAGGAAAAGAAAAAGACGATAGTAATCCTTTTCTTAAGGTATTAAACTTAAAAAGCTCAGATTTCAGATAATCTGAGCTTTTTTATTCTTACTCTACCATATCACTATAAGATGATGAAAGCAAATCCTCTTTTGGTATTTCCAAAGCCTTCAGATAGTATTTACATTGATGTTCAATTTTTCTTTACCGATAGTACCATCCTGATCAATCGCTTCGATCTCCACGAATGTTCCTAAAGTTTTCACCTTATCGATATGAAACTTCACATTATCAATAAAATAAATTTCTCGTTTTTTATCTACCTCTTTCCAGACCCCCAACGCTTCTGTAAGTATTGATTTTAGGGTTGAATCCGGATTGATTCTATATAAAATAATATCAGCTTGTTTTGGCCCTTTCTGATCCTCTCGTAAATAGTGAATCAAATTGTTTTCAATGTTTCCTTCGCGTAGCTTTAATCGACCACGGTTCACATTAAAATACGTATCAAGCTGATGATCTTCTCCTTTAAAATCAGCTTTTAAGTCCAACAAAATCTTCCTAATCTCATGCTGTCGGTTCGACTTGGCCTTTATTTCTACATTGGTAATACTCATTCTTACTTTTATGCCAAAGTTTTAATCGCATATTCCATCCGATCAATGGTTTCTTTTTTGCCGAGCAACTCCATTATTTCAAAGACATCCGGCCCCATCATCTTTCCTACCAAACAAAGTCTGAGCGGCATCATCACTTTCCCAAAACCTATTTCCTTCTCTTTTATCCGATCTCTCACTATCTTTCCAAGGTTTTCTTGGGTGAATTCCTCAACTTCTTCAATAAGCAATTTAATTTCAGTGATAATCAATCCGGTATCTTTCTTCCAAGCTTTTTTTACAGCTTTCTTATCAAGCTCTTTCGGCGCTTGAAAAAAGAAGTAACTCAAATCCCACAAGTCATCAATAAAATTCGCTCTTTCCTGGATAGATTTCACCACTTTTTCAACAAAAGCAATAGAAACTTCAATTCCTTTATCGCTTAAAATCTCCAGGTATTTTTCAGCCAAAAAGAAACTATCCTTTTTCTGCATATACTGGTGTTGAAACCAGAGGGTTTTGTCATAACTAAATTTGGCTCCTGCTTTTGAAACGTTATCGATATCAAATGCATCAATTAATTCTTCCAAAGAGAAAATTTCCTTTTCAGAACCCTCGCCCGGATTCCAACCTAAAAGCGCTAACATATTAATCACCGCTTCCGGAAAATAACCGGATTCTCGGTATCCGGAAGCCACTTCACCTGTTGAAGGGTCTTTCCACTCTATAGGAAAAACCGGAAACCCAAGTTTATCACCGTCTCGCTTACTGAGCTTACCTTTCCCAACCGGTTTTAAAATCAACGGTAGATGCGCAAATTTTGGTGCTTGCCAACCAAAAGCCCGATACAACAAGACGTGCAAGCCCAACGACGGCAACCACTCCTCTCCCCGAATAACATGGGTGATTTCCATCAAATGATCATCTATAATATTAGCCATATGATAAGTCGGCATACCATCGCTTTTATAAAGTACTTTATCGTCGATAGCATCGGTGTTTACTCGGATAGTTCCGCGTACCAAATCTTCTAAAACCAACTCCTCATCGCGCTCCGGTTTAAAACGAATCACATATTTCTCCTCATTTTCCAATTTTTGTTTTACCTCCTCCTCTGAAAGACTTAAGGAGTTGTTTAAACGCGCTCTGTTTTCCCAGTTATAACTAAAAGTTTCTCCTTTTTCTTCGTATTCTTTTCTGATTTGCTTCAATTCTTCAGCAGTATCGAATGCATAATATGCTTTCCCCGTATCCAGAAGCTTTTTGACAAAGTCATTATAAATCTCCTTTCTTTCACTCTGTTTATAAGGACCAAAGCCATTTTCTTTTCCAGGACCTTCATCAAAAGGAATCCCGGCCCATTCCAAAGCTTCGATAATATATTCTTCAGCTCCGGCAACAAATCGGTTTTGATCTGTATCTTCTAATCGTAAAACAAAGTCTCCTTCGTGTTTTTTTGCAAAAAGATAATTGTACAATGCTGTTCTTAAACCACCGATATGAAGCGGTCCCGTAGGACTTGGTGCAAACCGCACACGAACTTTTGATGTCATAGTATTTTATTTTTGACAAAGATAAACTTCTTATCAAGAATAAGAATAAGCTTTTACAAAGGAATTCCTCTAAGTCAGGTTAAGTCAACCACAATAATGCAAACCAAATAATCGGAACGGACTCTACCCAAAAAGAAGCGTAATAATTTACATTGGACGTGTTGGCAAACCTTATCAAAACCATTGTCAGCAAAGCGATAACAACACTTATTATAAATTGATGGGAATTTACAGAAGGAAGGAAATAATTTAAAACCACAAAGATCATCAATAATAAATAACCAAAAACTCGAGTATTAGCTATGCCAAAACGTTGTGGAAAGGTTCCTAAATTTGAATTGTCATACTTTAAATCCCTAATCTCAAAAGGCAAGATCAGTGCCAACACAAAAACAAAATAACTCAAAGTTCGATCTAAAACATCCCAACTCAAAAGCTGTTTGTTATTGGCCAATGGCAACCACAATGTGGCTCCGGACCAAACTGCAGCAATAATGAAAATTTTCAAGCCACTGAGTTGTCGTAATCCGTGAGGTTTTTTAAAAAAGGGAATACTATAAAAAACCGTCAACAAAGCTAAGACACTATTAATCATCAAAAACAAGAAGCTTTGTTTAAAAGCAGCAAAAATCAACAGTAAAAAACAGAAAAACGAGAAAACTTGTATTTCTTTAAGATTCCAGGCCAGACTTCGATGATATAATCCGGCTTTTCCTGCAAATTTAGCAAAGTTGTATCCCGTAATCGAAGCAGAAAATATAAATACAAATCGCCAAAAATCCCAAGGTAAATCATAAGACAAAACGGTAATTGCTGTCAAAGCGCAAATCGCCAAAGCAACGTGAATACTACTTTGGATATAAAAATTGAAGATACTTTTCCATAATCTCATGCAACCAAGGCGAGGCTTTGTTCTCTGCAATATCGTTTTTTTACATAAAATGAACGCGGTGTTGAAAGGGATTTTTACTGTCTAAAAAATAACTCCACAAACTTTAACAGCTCTTTCAAAGAAAATGCTTTATTCTCATAGAATAGTGTATTTTTGCAAACCATGTAATTTGCAAATTTTTATTCTCATTATGAACACAGATTCTTTTAAGCTAAGACATATCGGTCCTCGTCCGGAAGACACACAAGAAATGCTGGATGTAGTCGGGGTAGATTCGATTGAACAATTGATGTATGAAACCATACCCGATGATATTCGACTTGAAGAGGAACTCGATTTACCCGAGGGACTTTCCGAGCAAGAATTTGCCGAGCATATCGACCAATTAGCACAGAAAAACAAAAGATTCAAATCTTATATAGGTTTAGGATACCACGCTACCAATTTACCTGCTGTAATTCAGCGAAATATTTTGGAAAACCCCGGATGGTACACAGCCTACACGCCTTATCAAGCTGAAATTTCCCAAGGACGGTTAGAAGCTCTTTTAAATTTCCAAACCATGGTCAGCGATTTAACCGGTTTAGAATTAACCAATGCTTCCTTATTAGATGAGGGAACCGCAGCAGCTGAAGCGATGACGATGCTTTACGAGGTTCGTGATCGAGCCAAGAAAAAAGCTAAGGCTACTCGCTTTTTCGTTTCTGAAGAAATTCTTCCACAGACTTTAGCCATATTAAAAACCAGAGCTACTCCATTAGATATTACTTTGGAAGTTGGAAACCACAAAGATTTTGATTTTTCAGAAGAATATTACGGTGCAATTTTACAATACCCCGGTGCTTCAGGGCAAGTTTATGATTATGCCGAGTTTATTGAAAAAGCACAAGAAAACAACATAAAAATTGCTGTTGCAGCAGATATTCTCAGTTTAGTAAAACTAAGAGCCCCCGGAGAAATGGGAGCGGATGTCGTAGTGGGAACCACCCAAAGATTTGGAATCCCGATGGGGTATGGCGGCCCGCATGCGGCATATTTTGCTACTAAAGATAAATATAAAAGACATGTACCGGGAAGAATTATCGGTGTAACTCGTGATAAAGATGATCAGTTTGCACTTCGCATGGCTTTACAGACAAGAGAACAACACATTAAAAGAGATCGTGCTACTTCCAACATTTGTACAGCACAAGTTTTATTAGCGGTGATGGCCGGAATGTATGCAGTTTATCATGGTCCGAATGGTTTAAAATATATCGCCAATAAAGTTCATCACGCTGCAGTTGATTTAAATGAAGCATTAACAAAGATAGGATATAAGCAAATCAACACTCAATTTTTTGATACTCTTCGTGTTGAGGCTGATAGTGATAAAATCAAAGAAATTGCCGAAGCTTATGAAATCAATTTCTACTATCCGGACAAAAACACAGTTTCAATAGCACTAAACGAAACTACCACTGAAAACGATTTGAGCAATATTGTTGCAGTTTTTGCTCAAGCATCTTCTAAAACTGATGCTTCCTTCGTAAAAACAGACAAAGACCTTTTAGCGAACACTTCAGTTGCAAGAAAAACTAATTTTCTAACCCATCCAATCTTCAACTCTTATCATTCTGAAACAGAACTGATGCGTTATTTGAAGAAGTTAGAGCGGAAAGATTTATCACTTACCCACTCGATGATTCCTTTGGGATCTTGCACGATGAAATTAAATGCCGCTTCAGAAATGTTGGCTATTAGCAATCCACAATGGGGAAATATCCATCCATTTGTTCCTTTCGATCAAGCTGAGGGGTACCAAGAAATGTTGAAACGCTTAGAAGATCAACTCAGTATTATCACTGGATTGGCAGCCACCTCTTTACAGCCCAATTCAGGTGCTCAAGGAGAGTTTGCAGGGTTGATGACCATTCGCGCTTATCACGCATCCAGAGGAGAAAAACATAGAGATATTTGCTTAATCCCTTCTTCTGCACACGGTACTAATCCCGCCAGTGCTTCTATGGCAGGAATGAAAGTTGTCGTGGTTAAGTCATCCGAAAATGGAAATATCGATGTAGAAGATTTACGGGAAAAAGCTGAAAAGCACAAAGACAATCTTGCTGCTATCATGGTAACTTATCCATCGACCCACGGTGTTTTTGAATCTGCAATTCGAGAAATCACCAAAATCGTTCACGATAACGGCGGACAGGTTTACCTTGATGGTGCTAACCTAAACGCGAAAGTAGGATATTCTAATCCGGGTAAAATAGGCGCAGATGTTTGTCATCTTAACTTACACAAAACATTTGCAATTCCACATGGCGGAGGAGGTCCGGGAGTAGGTCCTATTTGTGTTGCAGAACATCTCAAACAGTTTTTACCTTCCAATCCCATCGTAAAAACCGGAGGAGAAAACAGTCTTGATTCAATTTCTGCCGCACCTTATGGTTCTGCTTTAGTCTGCTTGATATCTTATGGATATATAACAATGTTAGGAAAAGAAGGCCTGTGTCAAGCTACCGAATATGCAATTCTAAATACAAATTACATCAAAGGAAAATTGGATGAACATTACAGCATCTTATACTCCGGAGAAGCTGGTAGAGCAGCTCACGAAATGATTGTAGATTGCCGTGAATTTAAAGAAAAAGGCATCGAGGTTATGGATATAGCCAAGCGCTTAATGGATTATGGATTCCATGCACCAACTGTTTCCTTCCCTGTTGCCGGAACATTGATGATCGAACCGACAGAGAGTGAAAGCAAAGCTGAGTTAGATCGATTCTGCGAAGCGATGATTTCGATTAGAAAAGAAATTGATGAACTTTCCGGGGAAGATGAAAACAATGTGTTGAGAAACGCTCCACACACGGTGGAAATGCTGACTGCAGATCAGTGGGATTTTCCATATTCACGACAAAAAGCAGCATTCCCCTTGGATTTCGTCGGAGAAAACAAATTTTGGCCATCGGTTAGAAGAGTCGATGACGCTTATGGAGATCGAAATTTGATGTGTACTTGTCCACCGATTGAAGAATATAAGGATAAAGTAGAGGTTTAATTTCAGACTTCCACTTTTGTTAATTTTATTAAACATTTTAAAAAACGTGCAGGAAAATCAAGTTTGTAATCTTATAATTCATAACTTGAACCCTAATTAAGCAAGAATTTAAACCTATGTCAATTGTCATTACCGGTGTTGGAAGCTATATTCCTGAAATCATCAAGAAGAATACAGATTTCCTTGATAATGTATTTGTCGATAAAAAGGGAACTTTAATTGACCAACCCAATGAGGTTGTAGTTGATAAACTAAGAAAAATAACCGGCATCGAAGAACGTCGCTATGCCAGAGAAGATCAAGTGGCATCTGATATTGCCAGTATTGCGGCCGAGCGTGCTATAAAAGATGCCGGAATAGATCCGGAAGAACTGGATTACATAATTGTAGGTCAGAATTTTGGTGACATCCGAAAAGGCTCCATTCAAACTGATCAAGTGCCTAGTCTCGCAGCTCGGGTAAAACACAATCTGAAGATAAAAACCCCTTCTTGTGTTACTTATGACGTCATCTTTGGATGTCCGGGATGGTTAGAAGGAGTTATTCAGGCTCAAGCTTTTATCAAAGCCGGAATGGCTAAAAAATGCTTAGTTATCGGAGCAGAAACCCTTTCTCGTGTGGTAGATAAACATGACCGAGACAGTATGATTTTTGCCGATGGTGCCGGAGCTACAGTTATTGAAGAATCAGAACAACCCGGTGGGATATTGGCTCATGAATCTGCCTCATATACCTATACTGAAGCGCCATATTTGAATTATGAAGTTTCTGAACATAAAGAAGAAGCTTTATCCAAAACACAATACGTAAAAATGGCCGGACGAAAAATTTATAATTTCGCCTTGACCAGAGTTCCCGATGCGATGAAATCCTGCCTTGACAAAAGTGGAAAGTCAATCGAAGATCTTAAAAAACTCTTTCTTCATCAAGCCAATGAAAAAATGGATGAAGCGATGAGTGAACGATTTTTTAAATTATACGATAAAGAAGTCCCCAAAAACATCGCTCCGATGAATATTCATAAATTAGGAAACAGCTCCGTAGCAACACTTCCCACCTTATTAGATATGGTAAGACGCGGTCAAATTGAAGAACATGAGTTGAATAAAGGAGATATCATCATGTTTGCCAGTGTTGGTGCCGGAATGAATATCAATGCGATGATTTATCAATATTGATTCTGATTTCCGCATAGAATTTCAAACTATCCTTTTATGTCAGAAAATTCTAATGGGGAACATCTGAGATTTTATGTGATTATTCCCGCTCATAATGAAGAGGGCTTTATTGGTCAAACCTTAGACTCCTTACTCAACCAACAACAGCTTATTCCGCATAAAATAATTGTTGTGGATGACAATTCACAAGACAATACCGCTGCAGTGGTTGATTCTTATTGTCAAAATCATGACTTTATCCAATTGGTAAAAAACACTTCTTCAGAAAAACATTTACCCGGAAGCAAGGTAGTACAAGCTTTTTACAAGGGAATGGATCAACTGGATAACAATTTTGATGTGATCTGTAAGTTTGATGCAGACTTGATTTTCCCATCTAATTACTTTAAGGTTTTAAACCGGGCTTTCTCCACTAATCGCAAACTCGGAATGGCCGGCGGATTTTGTTATATCAAAAATAACGATAAGTGGGTCTTGGAAAACCTAACCGATAAGACACACATCCGCGGAGCTTTAAAAGCTTATCGAAAACAATGTTTTGAAGACATTGACGGATTAAAAATAGCGATGGGTTGGGATACGGTTGATGAATTATTAGCCCGATATCACGGATGGAAAGTAGAAACCTTCCCTGAATTAAAAGTCAAACACCTTCGCGCCACCGGCGAATCTTATCGGGAGCAAAACAAGTTTATTTTTGGAGAAGCACTTTATAGCTTGCGATACGGGTTTTTTATAACGTTTATAGCTGCCGCAAAAATGGCTTGGCTAAAAAAAGATTTTAGCTCATTCAAGGAATATATGAAAGGCTATTTCTTAGGAAAAAGAAAAAAAATCCCTTTTTTAGTTTCTAAAGAAGAAGGAAAATGGATTAAGAAATATCGTTGGAAAAACATGTTCAAAAAAATATTCCAATAAATCTGTTCTTCCTCCTGTTTTTTAATGAATATACTTCTGAAATATCTGAAAGCAACTATCAGATGGAAATTTTAATTAAAAATAATTTTAAATCTTCAAGCTGAGGGAGTATCTTTATTTGTAAATTTAAATGGTGAAAACCAATTGTTTGTTCGAGTGAATTTTTTGGAACGCAGTGGAAAAAATTTGTATCGAGAACAGGATTGAAAAGAAAAACTATTCGATAAAAACTTAAAGTTTCCAAAAAGTTATTTGAAGTGACATGGGTGATTTAAAGTAAAGCCAATGGCAACTCCCAAAGACAACATTACTTATCGACTTGAATCTATCTTTTCATCTATAAATCACTATGGATTCCTTAATCATTAATCGATCACTTCATACAAAACCTCTCCTGTTGAAGCACTTGGAAAACTAATCCCTAATAGAGCAGAAATTGTTGGTGCGATATCAATAATTTCAGCATACTTACCGGATTGCCCTTTATTGATTCCCTTCCCATAAAAAATCATAGGAACATGAGCATCATACGAATAAGGACTTCCGTGAGTTGAACCATATCTGGGATAGCTGATCACAGAAGGCTCTAAAACATAAGCTACATCACCACTTCTTTTAGCATTAAATCCGTCTTTCACCCTTTCGCCAATCATATCTGTAAAGGAAGAATTTTCCAACATATGTCGAGTATAAACTTTGGCTATTTTGGGATATTCCAACAGGAAATTATATAGATCATCTTCAAGTTCTTTTCGGTTTATATCTTTTCGCTTTAATTCTTCATAATTAAAAAACACTTGAAAATTACTTACTGCTGCAATAATACTATCCGACTGATATTTCTCTTCCGTATATGTTCTTAAAGCCGCCCGCAATTCCTTATTGCTAAAATAACCTCCGGAAATATTTTTAGATTGTAAATAGGAAGGAACGTGGACTCCGGCGTGATCGGCGGTCAAAAATACTGTATAGTTTCCCTTTCCCACTTTTTCATCTAATCTTTTTAATAAACGGGCTATTTCTTGATCCAATCGCAAATAGTTGTCTTGGGTTTCTTTTGCATTAACCCCAAATTTATGTCCGATATAATCGGGACTTGAGTAGCTTATCGCCAATACATCGGTATATTGATCTTCACCGAGTTGCTCTCCATCGATTGCAGCCAAAGAAAAATCGGTAACTATACTATTTCCAAAAGGAGTATAAGCCAATATACCATATCCATATTTATCATCTTTCAAAGCTTCTAAATCATAAGGAAAAGTTTTTTGACCGGCCAAATCCCCTTCAAATTCGCTATCATCCGGACCACTTTCTATATAAGTTGAAATAGGATATAAAGTTTCCCAAGTATCTATATAGCTATCTATCTTTCCGGAATTATTAAAGTTTTCAACCCAATTGGGCAGTTCATCATTATAATATGAACTGGAAATAAAATTACCTTCATCATCATCTCCATAAAACCAATAAGCTGCATTGGCGGCATGTCCGGCAGGTAGTACAGCTCCCCTATCCTTTAAGGCAATTCCAATTGTTTTTCCTCTAAATTGTGTGGCCAATCTATTTTCGTCACCAAAAGTAGAGGCCAATAAATATTTAGGCGATCTCTTTCCCGCATCTCCTTCTGTTCCTAAAGATAACACGGTATCATTTTCAACAGGCACCACTTTTTCCCCAATAGATTTATCGTAAAAACTATTTCCAATCACTCCATGATTTCGGGGTGTAGTTCCGGTATAAATTGAAGCATGTCCCGGCGCAGTAAAGGTTGGCATATAATTATAATGTGCATTTTTCAAATTATATCCTGCTGTAACCATTCTTTTAAAGCCATCTTCTCCATATCTATCCCAAAACCTGATCAGATAATCATAACGCATTTGGTCAACTACAATACCGACAACCAGCTTGGGCTTAGTAAAAACCACGATAGAGTCTTCTTCCTCGGAATTATTTTCTTGCTGTACTACAGGTTGATTAGCCGCGCAAGAAGTCAGTAATAACTGAGTAAATAATAGTGAAATAAAAATACAAAAACTGAAATTTGTTTTAAACATGTTTGTCTGTATATTACGATAAATATTTTGTTCGAATATAAATAAAAATTGCCATCATGCTTCTGCGATTATTTTTAGTATTTTTGACCAATCTAATCTCATAAGATGAAATATCTGCATAACATAGGTCAGTATTTTATAATGATTAAGGAAGCCTTCTCCAGAATGACCAAAGGGTCAGTTCTTTATGAGCGTGTCTTAAACGAAATCGATGAGCTTATTATTGACTCATTAGGCATCGTATGCTTTCTTTCCTTCTTTATCGGAGGTGTACTGACCATTCAAACTTCTTTAAATCTAAGCAACCCCTTAATTCCGAAAAGCCTTATTGGGTATGCGACTAAACAGGGTATTATTTTAGAGTTTTCTCCTACACTTCTCTCTATCATTATGGCTGGTAAAGCCGGTTCTTATATCACTTCAAGTATTGGAACAATGCGTGTAACCGAGCAAATTGATGCTTTGGAAATCATGGGAATCAACTCTGTAAATTACTTGGTTTTCCCTAAAATAATCGCGATGCTTTTTTATCCTTTTTTAATTGCCATCTCAATGTTCGTTGGGATTTTAGGTGGTTATTTGACAGGAGAATTTGGCGGTTATGTTCTTGGTGATGATTTTATTGTCGGACTTCAAATGGATGTCGAAGCTTATCAGTTGTTTTATGCTTTTGTCAAAACCTTTGTCTTTGGACTCGTTTTAGCCACTCTTCCCTCCTTTTTTGGATATTACTTGAAAGGTGGATCTTTAGAAGTAGGAAAAGCAAGTACCTCTTCCTTTGTCTGGACCAGTATCGTATTAATTCTTATCAACTATATATTGACACAATTAATGCTTAGCTAATGATAAAAGTAGAGGGATTACATAAAAGCTTTGGTAACAATCAGGTTTTAAAAGGGGTAAGCACCGAATTTAATAAAGGAAAAACCAATTTGATTATCGGACAATCAGGTTCGGGAAAGACTGTTTTCCTAAAATGTATGCTGGGACTTATTAAGCCTGAAAAAGGTTCGGTAATGTATAACGAAATCGACTTTTTAAAAATGACTGAAGAAGAACAGCAAGTCTTTAGGCAACAATTAGGAATGGTTTTCCAAGGCAGTGCATTATTTGATACGATGAACGTAGGAGAAAATGTAATGTTCCCACTTCGCATGTTTTCCAATAAAACGCGAGAAGAACGGTTTGACAGAACGATTGAAGTTCTCAAACGCGTGGGTTTGGAAAATGTAGAAGATCGAATGCCTTCTGAAATCAGTGGAGGAATGCAAAAACGCGTGGCCATTGCTCGGGCAATTGTCAATAATCCGAAATATTTATTTTGTGATGAACCCAACTCCGGATTAGATCCAAAAAGTGCCATTATGATTGATAACCTCATTCAGGAAATCACCCACGAATATGAAATTACCACGGTGATTAACACCCACGATATGAACTCTGTCTTGGAAATTGGAGAAAACATTGTTTTTTTAAAATCCGGTACAATTAGATGGCGCGGCAACAACAAAGAACTATTCAAAACCGATAATGAAGCGATTGCGGAATATGTGTATTCTTCTGACTTGTTTAAAGAAGTGCGAGAAGCTCATTTGAAAATGAACAAGTAGAATTTCTTATTTCACCCTTTATCTTCTCCAAATTTTTCTTGAACTTTACTGCGAATCTCTTTGATTTTCTGTTCTTCCGATTTCGGATAAATCATTAAAATGCCTTCATTTTCCACTACAATATAATCGTTTAACCCTTTGAGGACAACAATCTTATCCTTAGCCGTATGAATTATATTGCGATGGGAGTTTTCTTGATAGGTTGCTGAGTTAATCACGACGTTTTCATTGAGGTCCTTCGGCATTTTCTGATATAACGACCCCCAAGACCCCAAGTCATCCCAGTCAAAAGAAACCGGCAATATTTTTACATTGGTCGCTTTCTCCATTATTCCGTAGTCAATGGAGATGTTTCGGGCTTTTCCATATTCCTTATTTAAAAAAGTTTTTTCTTTTTCCGTATTCAAAGACTCAACACCTCGACTTAAAAGGAAATACACCTCCGGCAAATGTTTTTCAAAAGCATTGATTAAGTTTTGGGTATGGGCAATAAAAATACCGGCGTTCCACAAATAATTCCCGGCTTCTAAAAATTCTTTGGCGGTTTCATAATTCGGTTTTTCAGTAAATTTCGTCGCTTTTTTAACCCTATCGCTATCGTCCAAATCGTATTTTATATAACCATATCCGGTATGCGGAAAATTGGGTTGCACGCCCAAAGTCATAATGGTCTCTTCTTTTTCAACAGCCTCAAATGCGGTTTTTACATCTTTAGCAAATTCATCCTCATCTCCAATCCAGTGATCACTTGGAGCCACAATCATTTTACCGTTCGGATTTTCCTTTTGTATTTTTAAAGCAGACAACAAAATACAAGGTGCGGTATTTCGCAGAGCCGGTTCCAGTACAATTTGTCGATCTGTGATGTCCGGTAATTCTTGCTTCACTAACTCTTCATAAGAATCATTGGTCAGGATGAATATATTTTGCTCCGGGATTATTTTAGACAGCCGATTATAAGTAGTCTGAATCAAAGTCTCTCCGGTTCCCAATAAATCCAGAAACTGTTTGGGCATATTTTTCGTACTCAAAGGCCAAAAGCGAGAGCCAACTCCCCCCGCCATAATTACCGCATAATAATCCGTATTCATAAAATTGTCTTTTTAATTATTGCCTTTTTATAGTTAAGGCGTTTTTAAGAGTTCCACCTGAGCATTGGGTTGAAAAACATAAACTCTACCGGTTGCCAACTCCTGACATTCATATCTTTTCACTCGTTTACGACCTTTTAAAAATATTTTCCCGTTATAAATTCGAAACGTACTTCCTTCCGGAATTTCAAATATATAATTTTTATCATTTTTTGGGTCATAACTTCTCAAAGCAATCGACAAATGTGCATCGGTATCGCTACTGGCTTTGGGATTTTTAAAATGTCTCGCCAAAAGAGGCAGTAAATCTGATGGGAAAATCGACGGCGTTATAAAAGGCAACATCAGGTGCTGAAAAGTGTGTTTCCATTCTTTTCCATGAGGTTTGATGTGTTTTCCATACTCTTGAAAAGCCAACAGATGGGCTATCTCATGAACCAAGGTTATTAAAAATCTGTATTTATTAAGATTGCAATTTACAGTGATTTGGGGTTGCCCATTTGATAATCTCCGGTAATCACCATGCCTAGTCTTTCGCTCGTTTACGATTTTAAGATAAACGCCGTGTTCTTTGATCAATTCAAAAATTGGATCAATCGCTTGCTCGGGAAGATATTTAGCCAGGGTGTTTTTCATAATTCTCGTCTGACAATATTACGCAAAACCACGGTAATAATCAAACCAATCGCTCCTTCACTTATCAAATCTCCTGATCAACAATAGGTTTCTATGGCGTAGAATTGGAAACTTGCAGTACTTTTCCGTTGAAAACCTTGTTTGCTTCTAAAGCGAAGTTGGCAATATAGGAAGCCATTTCTTTGGGTTGTAAGCTGGCCTCTGCTCCCGGAAAGGCTTCTTCAAACATTTGCGTTTGAACAGCTCCCAAAGCCAATGCATTAAAAATCGGACCGGTTTCTTTATATTCTTCCGCTAAAACTTCCATCAAGTTAATCACCGCCGCTTTACTTGAACTGTAAGCCGTCAATTCAGGAAACTTCACGCTGCCTTGAATTCCGCCCATACTGCTAATGGCTACTATATGCGTCTCTTTTTTTGCCAGTGGCAGTAATTCCTGCGTCAAACCATAAACACCAAATACATTGGTTTCATAGACGATTCTTAACTTCTCCTGACTTATCTTTTCAAAATCATTTTTTAGGAAAGCCCCTGCATTGTGAATCAACACATCAAAAGTATGCCAGTTTGCTTTTACAAAACCTTTTACTTCCTTACGGTTTTCTTCCTTCGTGATATCAAAACGCAGAGCAATGACATTCTCTAAACCCAAAGCTTCAACCGGTTTTTTATTTCGTGACAGTGACAATATTTGATGTCCTTCTGCTGCCAATAGCTTAACCAATTCAAACCCAATCCCACGACTGGTCCCGGTGATGATAATTTTCTTTTTCATGGTGAATTAATTTATTATATCGAGAAATTCTTCTTTAATATTAAACAAAGCTTCCATCCTTAAAAATGGAGGGGAAAAATAACTGAAACGAGGTTTTAGCTATTTTGAGGGCGATTGTAACTTTTAATGTGCCTTTAAACTTTTCCAAGGACAAGGGAAGATTCGAGAACTTTGAAAAAGTTTCCGCTCAGCTTTGTGCAATTCTTTACGTACTCCGTGGTTTCCCTTTTTGCAAAATCACAAAGTTATCCTGAATAATCTATTCCAAAACCGAATAATCCCCAATACTGATTTCTTTAAACTCGCCATTATATTTAGCGTGGTTTCCAATCATGGCATTGTCCAACTTGGCGTTTAAAACTTCGCTGTTGGTTTGAATCAGCGTATTTTTCAATTCAGCATTAGAAATTTTGGTGTTATCTCCAATCGATACATTCGGACCGACAGTACTATTCTCCAAAACCACATTTTCTCCGATATAACACGGTGGAATAATTTTTGAATTTTCTAACTCAACCGTATCAGAAACCAAGTCTTCTCCATCTTCATGTAAGAAATTCAACATCCGACCATTGGTCTCTACCGCGACATTTTTATTGCCACAATCCATCCAAGCATCTACTTTTCCGGGTTTAAAGACAAGGCCTTTCTCCCACATTTTTTTGATGCCGTCGTTGATCTGGTACTCTCCGCCGTGCATCAAGTTTTCGTCCAATACTTCTTGCAGCTGCTCTTTGAGAATGCCCACATCTTTGAAATAATAAATTCCGATGACCGCCAAATCCGATACTTTCTCTGTTGGTTTTTCTACCAGGTCTGTAATTTCTCCATCTTCATTTAACTTGACTACCCCAAAAGCTTCGGGATTATCAACTTGCTTGACCCACATCACGCCATCGACAGAAGTGTCCAGCGTAAAATCAGCTTTAAAAAGTGTATCGGCATAAGCCACTACCGCGGGTCCTTCCAGAGAATCTTGCGCACACATAATAGCGTGTCCGGTCCCCAAGGGTTTATCTTGAATATAAATACTTCCTTTAGCACCCAGGTTTTCAGCGATTTCCTTTAAATCTTTCTCTACTTGTTCTCCAAAGTCTTCACCGATGATGAAGGCAATTTCAGTGACTTTTTCCTCCAAAACTTTAGCGATATCCTCCACCAACCGATGCACGATAGGTTTTCCGGCAATCGGGATTAAAGGTTTCGGAACAGTTAAAGTATGCGGACGCAGTCGAGACCCTCGCCCGGCCATAGGAACAATTATTTTCATAGTCAGTTAGTTTTTATCTGTAAAAAATTTGCGCAAAGATATAAAAAGTATTCTTAGTGCTTCCCGGTACTGCCAAATCCTCCCGCACCGCGTTCAGATTCTTCGAGGCTGGATACTTCTTGCCACTTGACTTGTTCGTGTTTCGCAATCACCATTTGCGCAATGCGCTCGCCATCTTTGATGATAAAATCTTCTTTGGACAAATTAACTAAAATCACTCCAATTTCTCCGCGATAGTCCGCATCGATGGTTCCCGGCGCATTCAAAACCGTAATCCCGTTTTTAGCAGCCAAACCACTCCGCGGGCGAACTTGCGCTTCATAACCGATCGGCAACTCGATAAAAATTCCGGTTTTTACAATAGCACGATCCATCGGCTTTAAAGTGATTTCCTCTTCCAAATTTGCACGCAAATCCATTCCGGCAGAAGCTTCGGTTGAATAATGCGGTAAAGCATGAGATGACTTATTGACGATTTTTACTTTCATAATATTTAAAGATTTTAAACTTTGTTCGGCAAATATATTGAATTCGAAGCATGCACCCGAACATTACGATAAAAACTAATTTCATGGAAATGTTGGATAAAACCTAAGCGCGGTCTTCTTACGCCGTGTTTTTAATTTCTACAAATAAATCATCAATTTGAACCGATAAAAAATCAGGAAATGTTTGATCGTAATTTTCAACCAAAGCAGTAAACATTATTTTAGGAAATTTTAATCCTTCCTTCCTTAAATCATTAATTCCTTCAACCCTTGAATCATTAACTCTCCTTCACCACCTTCAAACTCTCCACATTTCCCGTTTGATCTCGCACGCGTAAAAAATACAACCCATTATCAATACCTGAAAGATCTATTTGTTTATCAATTAATTTTCCTTGCCTTACGATTCTGCCCTGTAAGTCATAGAGTTGATAGCTTTCCAAACCGGTTTCACTTTGCAGATTCAATACTCCCGTTGTAGGGTTAGGATAAATTTTTACAGTTTGCAAGTTTTCGGAGTTCACCCCCATTTCTTCTCCAGTGTGGTATTTGGCGATAAAAAAATCGCTGTCCACGGCGTTGTTGTGGATATGCAGATCGGTGTCGTAAAACAGATCACTGCCAAAATAACCGCCAACCACCAAATCGCCGTTGTAGTCCATAGCCATAGCCATTATGGCGTCTTGAGAAGGAGTAGTTGCATTACCGTTGATGACCTCTTGGGCTTCTCCGGTTTGGGCATCAAAACGCATAATCTGTATATCGGGGACCAGGCCCTGGCCTGACGGACCGGTTATCTCAACATCGTCCCATGTATTATGTAACATTCCTAAGCCGAGATAGACATCGTCG
>Ga0079225_10000048_pt1 | contig 74988 bp, 74 predicted proteins | sample Poulit2012_FD_76344 | JGI IMG/M metagenome (GOLD analysis project Ga0079225, IMG submission 76344) | Agricultural soil microbial communities from Georgia to study Nitrogen management - Poultry litter 2012 | ecosystem: Environmental > Terrestrial > Soil > Agricultural land | place: USA: Georgia... | reverse complement strand
GCCGGAGGGTCAGGTGCCGCCGGAGGGTCAGGTGCCGCCGGAGGGAGCGGTGCTGCGTCGCCGGGACCTGCGTGCCTCGTTCCTGTCCCAAGAGCAGACCGAGGCACCGGCGTCCACCGGCGTCCGCGGGGCACTGACCAAGATCGGCATCCGCACCCAGCCCGGTGCGGCCGAGCGAGCCGAGCGAAATGACGTCAACGCCGTCTCCCAGCACTGGCCCGGGGTGCGCACCATCGCCGTCGTGAACGGTAAGGGGGGAGCGAACAAGACCCCGACGACGGCGCTGCTCTCGGCAGTGTTCGCCCGGCACTCCGGCGCGGCCACCCTGGCCTGGGACAACAATGAGACGCGCGGCACCCTGGGCTGGCGGACCGACCAGGGCCACCACGCCGCGACCGTGCTCGACCTGATCCCCGAGGTCGACTCACTGCTGGCGCCCGGAGCAAAGGCCGGGGATATCTCCCACTTCGTCCATCACCAGGCCGCCGACAAGTACGACGTATTGCGGTCCAACCCGAACCTGCTCTCCTCCGAGCAACGAATCTCCGGCGAGCACGTAGACCAGGTGCACGACGTCGCCGGGCGGTACTACCGGCTGATCTTCGTGGACTCCGGCAATGATGAATCAGCCGGGCACTGGCTACGGATCATCGACAAGGCCGACCAGATCGTGGTGGCCACGATCGCCAAACCCGAACACGCCGAAGCGGGGGCGTTGCTGCTGGAGGCGCTCGCCGAGCGGGGTGGGCAGGCCGCGGAGCTGGCCAGCAACGCCGTCGTCGTGGTCTCCCAAGCCCGGGAGAAGGACGCCAATCCGGCCGCGGCCGAGATCGCCAAGGGGTTCGCCGATTGGACCCGCGAAGTCGTCACCATCCCCTACGACCCGGCGATGGTGGAGTCGGTGCTGCGGTTCGACTCCCTGCGGCCGGCTACCCAGCGAGCCTGGCTGCGCGCCGGTGCGGCGGTGGCCGCAGGTCTGTGACTGGCTGCCGGCCCGACTAAGCCTGCCGACGGTGAGGAGATGGTGACCAGCACATGATCGACATGTCCCTGGAGGAGTTCGAGGAAGCCGTCTCGGACGCGTTGGACCTGATCCCGCCCGATTTGGCTGAGCTGATCGACAACGTCGTGATCCTGATCGAGGACGAGCCCCCTGCGGAGATCGGCGAACCACATCTACTCGGCCTTTACGAGGGCACACCCCTCACCGAACGAGGGGAGTGGTGGGCGGCCGGTTCGTTACCGGACCGCATCACCATCTTTCGCCACCCCACGCTGCGAATGTGCCACTCCACCGAGGAGGTCATCGAGGAGGTCGCCGTCACCGTGGTCCACGAGATTGCCCACCACTTCGGCATCGACGACCAACGCCTGCACGAACTGGGCTGGGCCTAACCCCCAACGCCCACTCCCACTTCCCCCGACCCTGGACCCCGGGGTCCCCGGGGGCCCCGACCCCGGCCCCCCGACCCCCGGCCCCCCCGCCGAGTGTGAGGTTATGCGGCCCCCGCTGCGATCCGGGCCGCATAACCTCACATTCGGTGGCATCGCGGCGGCCCGTCAGGGCTGAGTCGCGGCGCGCCAGGCGCTGGTGACCATATCCGCCAGGCTGTGGCGCATCTTCCAATCCAGGTCCCGGGCGGCCAACTCGCCCGCGGCCACGATCCGAGCCGGGTCCCCGGGCCGGCGTTTAGCCTCCACCGGCTCGAAGGGGATGCCGGTGCCGGCGGCCATCGCCGTCATGATCTCCCGGACCGACACACCCGTACCGCTGCCCAGGTTGTACACCGGCTCCAGATCCCGCTCGCCGGCCAGCCCAGTGGCTGCCTGCACATGCGCGGCGGCCAGATCGACGACGTGCACGTAGTCCCGGATGCAGGTGCCGTCCGGAGTGTCGTAGTCGGTGCCGTTGATCCGCGGCGTGCGGCCTTCGGCCAGGGCAGCCAGGACCAGCGGGAACAGGTTGTGCGGGGAAGTGTCGGGCAGGTCGGTGGACCCCGAGCCGACCACGTTGAAGTACCGCAGCGAGGTGTGCGCCAGCCCGGTGGCTACCGCCTGGTTCGCCAGCAGCCACTCACCGATCAGCTTGGACTCCCCATAGGGCGACTCCGGTGCCGGGGGTGTGGCCTCGGTGACCAGGTCCACCGCCGGGGTGCCGTACACCGCAGCCGAGGAGGAGAAGACGATCGAGTTCACCTGTGCGGCCGCCATGGCTTCGAGCACCGAAAGGGTGCCGGTGACGTTCTGGGTGTAGGTGTGCACGGGCCGCTGCACCGAGACCCCGGCGTACTTGAATGCGGCCACGTGCACCACGCCGGTGCAGCCGTGCTTGCGCAGGGCCCGGGTGACTGCACCGGTATCGAGGATCGATGCCCGCACGTACGGCACGTCCTCAGGGACGAAGCTTTGGTGGCCACTGGATTCATCGTCCAGGACCACCGCCTGGATCCCCTCGGCGGCGAAGGCTCGCACCACGTGGGCGCCGATGTACCCGGCTCCACCGGTGACCAGCCAGGTCACTGCGTCTCCTCGGCGCTCAGCTCTCGGTCGAACACCGGCAACTCGGCCTGGTGGTCGTCATGGTTGGGGGCGCGGATCAGCGAGACCGTCGCCCAGCCCTGGGACAGTTCGAACACGTCGGTACCGGCCGGGAACTGCGGCTGCTGATCGGGGTCGCTGGCCAGATGCCCGAACAGGATGTGCCGCACACTGCGATCGACCATGTCCGGGGCGGTGCCGAAGGTCGCCAGGTCGGCCTTGCGCAACCCGCGCAACTGCGCCAACGGAATGTCGGGGATGTTCACGTTCAGGATGCGCCCGTCCTGGGGGTGGGAGGTGAGCCAGGTGAAGGCCTCCCGGATCACGGGGTAGGCAGTCTCCCAGTGGCTGGGGGCGAAGCCGGAGATCGAGGCCGCCAGCGCCGGGATGCCCTGGGCGGCTGCGGACATCGCCGCCCCGACCGTGCCGGAGTGCACCACTGCCGGACCGTAATTGGCGCCGAGGTTGATGCCGGAGAGCACCAGGTCCGGGCGGGGGCCGAAGGCGCCCATCCCAGCGGCGTAGGCGATCAGGGCGGGGCTGGCGTGCACCGCGATGGACTCCACCTCCTCGGGTGCCCCGGGCGGGCGGCCCTCGGAGGTGGGGATGCTGGGATGCCCCGGGGAGTCCGGGTACTGGTTGCTGTTCTCGGTGGTCTCCGCACTGAGTGCGGCACTGTATCCCGAGTACTGCTTATCCGGTGCGGCGATGATCACCTCATGGCCCGCCTCGTGGGCAACGTTCGCCAGGACACTCAAGCCCGGGGAGGAGATGCCGTCGTCGTTGGTGATCAGAACCCGCATGGTCAAAGTGCTCCTCTGGTCAGGATCGGAGCGTCTATTGTGCCGTGCCCGGACACGGCGGGGCGAATGGCTGGGTTTCCGTGCGCCGTCGGGCAGGTGAAGATCTCAGGGGCCGCTCCCAGCGCTCGATGGCGCCGATGACCACATCGAAGGCCGGGTGGGCATCGATGGAGTCGGTGGTTGCCTCCCGGGCCAAGCCTGCCAGGTAGTGGCCGACGGCGAAGCCCGGCTCGGATCGCGGGCAGTCAGGTACCGCCCTAGCCTCGGGGGGCACCACCGAACCAGGAGGGAAACTATGTCACCGGATCGTCACTCGCACCCAGAACCTGCGGTGAACCAGGACAATGTGCCGGGCTCCCAGCATGGGGACACCCCGCATGACCAAGCCGAAGCAGCCCGGCACGAGACCGACGACCCCAAGGAATACGGCGGGCCCGGCGCCGAACCGGAGCTGCCCGAGTCAGAGCAGGACTGACTGCAGCCCACCGGGCGGGCCCGCCGAACGGGCCCGATGGAATTTCGGGCCCTGGATGGGTGAGGATGGGGGTATGTATCAGGTGAACAAGTCCGAGGAGCAGTGGCGGGCTGAACTCGACCCCGCCGAGTACCAGGTCCTGCGTCAGGCCGGAACTGAACGCCCGGGAACCGGCGAGCTGCTCAATGAGGACCGGGTGGGCATCTACTCCTGTCGCGCCTGTGGGGCCGAGTTGTTCCGCTCCGAGGCCAAGTTCGATGCCCACTGCGGGTGGCCGAGTTTCTACCAGCCTGGAGCCGGGGATGCGGTGGAGCTGCTGGAGGACCGGTCCCTGGGCATGGTCCGTACCGAGGTCCGGTGCGCGAACTGCGGCTCGCACCTGGGGCACCTGTTCGATGACGCGCCCCAGACCCCCACCGGAGACCGCTACTGCATGAACTCGGTGGCGATGACCTTCGAACCGGCGGCTGGCGACCCCGCCGGCGAATGAGCACACTGCGGGTCCTGACCTCCAATATCCAGGGCGGGCTCTCCGCCACCGGCGAGCGCACCGACGCTGCGCAGCTGGCGCACGCCTACGCGGATGTAGGGGCCGACGTCGTGGCCTTGCAGGAGGTGGACCGCGATCAGTCCCGTAGCAATCACCTGGACCAACTTCAGGTGATCGCCGGCGCGCTGGGCCTGGCCCATGCCCGCTACGGCGCGGCCCTGGGTGGTGACGTGCGGGTGGCGCGGCAGGCGCCGTCCTCGGTGGGCGCCCACCACGGCCCGGCTTACGGGGTGGGGCTCGCCTCCCGGTATCCGATCATCGCGTGGTTCGCTCAGCCGCTGCCCCGGGTGACCACTCGGTTGCCGCAGTGGAAAGCCGGTCGGGTGGGCCTGGGGGTCCACGAGCCGCGGGTGGCGGTGGCCGCAGTGATCGACGCCCCCGGCGGGCCGGTGGCAGTGGCCAGCACCCACCTGTCCTTGATCGTCCCGGTGGCGACCCTGCAACTGCGAACTGTGCTGCGCAAGGTCCTCGCCCTGGGCCACCCGGCGGTGGTCGCCGGCGACTTCAACCTCGGCTACTCCACCGTGGCCCGTACCGCCGCCGGGTGGCAAGCACCGCGGGCCCTGACCTTCCCGGCCGATCACCCGATCCGGCAGATCGACCACGTCCTGGTCCGCGGCGCCCGCGCCGGGCAGGCCCGGGCCCTGCGGCTGCCGATCGCCGACCATCGGGCACTGGCAGTGGAGGTCAGCCGGTGACCCGACCGATCGATCGCATTCCCGCGCCCCTGCTGTTCCTCACGGCAGGGGCCTCGCAGTACCTGGGCGCGGCGATCGCCGTCGGCCTCTACCCACTGATGCCACCGCATACGGTGGCCTGGCTTCGGTCGGTGGTCGCCGCCCTGGTGCTGCTGGTGCTGGTCCAGCCGTGGCGGCGGCAGGTCTGGACCTGGCGGACTGCTGGCCAGAGCGCCATCTTCGGTGTGGTGCTGATGACGATGAACATGTTGTTCTACATCGCCATCGAGCACCTGCCCCTCGGCGCGGCGGTAGCGATCGAGTTCGCCGGGCCGGTGGCGGTGGCGGCCTGGGGCGGGCGCAGCCTACGGCAGCGGATCGCGATCGCGCTCGCCGCTCTCGGCGTGCTGGCCATCTCCGTGCTCGGACTGGATTGGGCCGACGCTCCCTCGCAGGGCAACCTGGTACTGGGCATCGTGTGCGCTATGGCCGCCGGCACTGCGTGGGCCGGCTACATGGTGATCGGTGGCCGGATCGTGGCCGAACGCGATGGGCTGTCCTCCCTGGCGGTGGGTACCGGTGCGGCCGCCGTGCTGTTCGCCCCATTGGCCGCGCCATGGGCCGGACCGGCGTTGCAGACGGAGGTGCTGGTGGTGGTGATCGCCGTGGGGGTGCTGTCCAGCGTGGTTCCCTACGCCCTGGACCAAGTCACCCTGAAGCGCCTAGGTACCGCGACGTTCGCCCTGTTGAACGCATTGTTGCCGGCCTCTGCCACCGTGATCGCCCTGATCGTGCTGCGCCAGGTCCCGAGCCTGTGGGAGCTGATCGGGCTGATCGCGATCAGCGTCGCCGTCGCTCTGGCCGGACGGCGGGCGCGAGCGACGGCGAGTGTGAAGCAGGAGCGCCCCTCACCACCTGGTTGAGCAGACTCCGCCCGCGGAGCGGGGCGTCACGCCCGCCCGCAGAACGGGGACCTGCCGGCCCGCGCCCGGCGATGAACCCCGGTGCCGTCCTTCAGCGAGCCCCGCGCGGCCTTAAGCCATAGCATGGAAATTCGGCGGAAAGCTCAGCGCCGGATCTTTCAAGTAGTGCCCCCACGGCCACGGAGACACCACGTGATCGACGCTGTCCTCTACATCGCCGCCACCTTCCTGCTGGTGAACGTGATGGTCGCCGTCGTGCGGGTGCTGCGCGGCCCGGGGGACCGGGACCGGATGCTGGGGTTGTTACTGCTGAGCACCACGGTGGTGGGGCTGCTGGCCGTCCTCGCCGAGGTGATGTCGGTGCCGGCGCTGCGCGACAGCGCCTTGGCGCTGGTGGCGCTGGCGGCGCTGGTGGTGGTGGCCCGGGTGCGATCGGACGGTGCCCGTGATCGCTGATGTGTTCACGGTGGCGGCCGTGGCGGCCGGTTGCCTCTTCTTCACCGCCGGCACTATCGGGCTGCTGCGGTTTCCCGACACCAACATGCGTCTGCACGCCCTGGTCAAGGCCGACAACGTGGGCCTGGGCCTGGTGCTGGCCGGGCTGGCCGTGCAGGGCCCGCCGTCGGTCGCGGTCAAACTCCTGGGGACCTGGGTGCTGGCGCTGCTGGCCGCGGCCACCAGCTCCTACCTGCTGGGTACCGGCCCGCCCGCGGGCGAGTCCGAGGGCGAGACCGACCGTGAGCCCGCAGGTGGTGAGGGCACCGATGCCGGGCAGACCGGCACCGAGGAGGCCGGCCCCCCGGATCGGAGGGCCACGTGAGCCCGGCGTCGGTCTTTGACATCGTGCTGGCGATGGCCGTCCTGGGTGCGGCCGGATTCGCCTGCTTCGGTGGGCCAAGGATCCGCGCGGTGGTGATGTTCCTGGTCTTCGGGGTGCTGCTGGCCGTGGTCTGGGCCCGCCTGGATGCTCCGGATATCGCGATGGCGGAGGCGATCCTGGGCGCCGGGGTCACCGGGGCGTTGATGATGGCTGCGGTCACCGCCGCCGCCCGGCCCCCGGCTCGGTCGCCCCGGCCCGGGCTGCTGGTGTCGCTGGCGGCCGGGGCCCTGGCTGCGATGATCGCGGTGGTGCTGAGTGTGGTGCTCGTGTCGGTACCGGTGGCCGACGGCGTCGACGCCCAGGTCCAGGACCATCTGGCCGAGTCCGGAGTGGAACACCCGGTTACTGCGGTGCTCCTGAACTTCCGCAGCTATGACACGTTGCTGGAGATCGCCGTGCTGGCCGTGGCCGTGCTGGCGGCGCTGGGGCTGTGGGGTGATGGGCACCGGCTCCCTGGTCTGAACCCCCGCGCACCCGATCCCGGGCCGCTCGGGGCGATGGTGCGGGTGCTGGCACCGGTGCTGACGTTGCTGCTGGGCTGGCTCCTGGTGGCCGGCAGCACCCGGCCCGGCGGCGCCTTCCAAGCCGGTGCGCTGTTGGCCGGCGCAGTGGTGCTGGCCTACCTGGCCGGGTTGGGTTCCGGGGACCGGGTGCAGCGGTGGCTAGCGCCGCTGTTGCTCGGCGGGTTGGGCTCATTCCTGGCTCTGGCCTTCGCCACCGCTGGGCTGGGTGCGGGCTGGCTGGTGCTGGCCGAGCCGTGGGCCGGCGGCGTGATCATTGCCGTGGAGGCGGCTCTGGCGGTGAGTATCGGGGCGACGCTCGGGGTGCTGTTCGTGTGTACCCAGACCACCAGTATGGCTAACGGTGGGGGGTGGCGATGAGTCGCCCGGACCTGTTTCTGTTGCTCGGGGTGGCACTGAGCGTGCTCGGCATCGCCCGGCTGTTGCTCACCGGTGACTTGCTTGCCCGGGTGATCGGGCTGAACATCGCCAGTGGCGGGGTGATGATGCTGCTGCTCAGCAGTGCGCTGCGCTCGGGTAGTGACGGGCCCGACGCCGTGCCGCACGCCATGGTGCTCACCGGGATCGTGATCACCGTCAGCGTCACCGCTCTGGCGGTAGTGCTGATTCGGCGGATCGAGTCCGACGACGATGCCGGCGGTGAGCAGTCATGAGCGCAGCGCTGCTACCCGCCGTGGTCCTGACGCCCCTGGCCGGGGCGGTGCTGACCGGGTTGGCGCCGCCGCCCCGCCGGGTCGTTGCCGCACTGCTGGTCGGCGGGCTCACCACGCTGCTGACCGGGCTCGCGGTGGCCGGTGCGGGTAGCGCCGGGCGGTACCCGTTGGGCGGATGGGCGGCGCCGCTGGGTATCGAACTCACCCTGGACGCGCTCAGCGCCGTGTTTCTCGCCCTGACCGGTGCGGTCACCTTCGTGGTCTTCATCTTCGCCTCGGCGACGCCGGCGGTCCGTGGAAGCGAGGCGTTCTGGCCGCTGGCCCTGATGCTGTGGGCCGGACTGAACGCGGTGTACCTCACCGCAGACCTGTTCAACGCCTACGTCGCCCTGGAACTGATGGGCCTGGCCGCGGTGGCCCTGGTGGCGATCGGTGGCAGGGCCGCCTGGGCGCCGGCGCTGCGGTACCTGTTCATCGCCGTCCTGGGTTCATTGGTCTACCTGGTGGGGGTGTCGCTGATCTACGCCCGCACCGGCACCTTGGATATGGCTCTGGCCGGGGAGCGGCTGGCCGGCGGTCAGGTCGCTCTGAGCGCGCTGGTGCTGATGACCGCGGCGATGGCGTTGAAGACCGCGCTGTTCCCGTTGCACCCCTGGCTGCCGGCCGCTCACGCCTCGGCACCCTCGGCGGTCAGCCCACTGTTGTCGGCGCTGGTGATCAAGGCCTCGCTGTACCTGCTCATCCGGGTGTGGTTCACCGTCTTCGGTGGGCAGGTGCCGATCGCCCTGCCGATGCTGCTCGGCGTGCTCGGCGCGTTGGGGCTGGTCTGGGGTACTGCTGCGGCGCTGCGTCGTCGGGGCCTGAAGCAGATCGTGGCCTACTCCACGGTGGCGCAGGTCGGCTACTTCTTCCTGCTCTTCCCCCTCCTTACCCCGGCGGTCTGGGCACCGGCTGATCCGTGGGGCCTGGCCACTGAGGCCGCTCGCGCAGGGTGGACCGGCGCCCTGGTCCTGGCGCTCTCCCACGGGCTGGCGAAGGCGGCGATGTTCCTTTCCGCCGGGGTGCTCGCCCTGGCCTACGACGGCGATGAGATCGCCGGGTTCGAAGGTGCGGTCTCCCGGCTGCCGGGGACCGTGCTGACGTTCGCGATCGCCGGGGTCGCCCTTGCGGGGCTGCCGCCCACCTTCGCCTTCACCGGTAAGTGGCAGTTGCTGCAGGCGGCGCTCGGCAGCGGGCAGTGGTGGTGGGTGGTGATGATCCTGGCCGGCAGCCTGCTCACCTTCGGGTACACCGCCCGGGTGGTGCGGGCCACGTTCAACCAACCCGGGGAACGGAACCTGCCCCGGGTCAGTACGCCCCCGCGGCGGATGACCGCGGCCGCGTTCGTTCTCGCCGTCACCGCCGTCGTGATGGGCCTAGCGGCCACGCCGGTGATGACGCTGCTCGACGGCGCAAACCCGATCGGGGTGAGCGGATGAACGGCGACGCGGACCCGGTGATGAGTTGGATCCCGCTCGCGATCCTGCTGACCTCACTGCTCCCGGGCCTGGTGATCTTCACGCTGGCCGAACGCCAGGTGCGGTTGCGCAGCGCTTTGAACCTTTTCGGTGCCCTCAGCAAGGTCGGGCTGGTGATCGCCCTGATCCCGCCGGTGGCTTCCGGGCTCCGCCTGGAGTGGCGCCAGCCCTTGCTGCCAGGTATCGACCTGGTGTTTATCACCGACCCGATGTCGTTATTGTTCGTTGGCCTGTCCACGTTGCTGTGGCTGCTGACCACCATCTACGCCATCGCCTACCTGGAGAAGTCGGAGAACCGCAGCCGCTTCTTCGGGTTCTTCAGCCTGTGTGTCACCGCCACTGTGGGTATCGCCCTGTCCGGCAACCTGATCACCTTCCTGATCTTCTTCGAGATGCTCACCCTGGTGACCTACCCCCTGGTGGCGCACCACGGCACCACCGAGGCGTTGCGCGGCGCCCGGGCCTACCTGACCTACACCCTGGCCGGAGGTATCGTGTTGTTGGCGGCGGTGGCGCTGCTGACGTACCTGGTGGGGCCGGTGGAGTTCCTGTCCAAGGGCGCCCCGGAGGTCGCCGAACTGGCGACCGAACGTCCCGCCGCGGCGGCCGCGGTGTTCGCTGCGCTGATCGCCGGTCTGGGGGTCAAGGCAGCACTGGTGCCGGTGCACGGCTGGTTGCCGGTCGCGATGGTGGCCCCCGCACCGGTGAGTGCGTTGCTGCACGCCGTGGCCGTGGTCAAGGCCGGGGTGTTCGGCATCGTGCGGGTGATCCACAACGTCTTCGGCGTCGACGTCGCTGCAGACCTCGGTGTGCTCGGGCCGGTGGCGGTGCTGGCTGGGATCACCATCGTCTACGGCTCCATCAAGGCCCTGAGCCAGGACGGTCTGAAAGCCCGGCTGGCCTATTCCACGGTGAGTCAGCTCTCCTACATCACCCTGGGGGCGGCGATCGTGAGCGTGACAGCGACCACCGGGGGCGTGGTGCACCTGGTGCACCAGGGCCTGATGAAGATCACCCTGTTCTTCTGCGCCGGGTTGTTCGCCGAAGTGCTCAGCCTGCACAAGGTCAGTGAACTGGCCGGGGTCGGGCGGCGGATGCCGCTGACGTCTGCGGCCTTCACGATCGCGGCGCTGGGGATGATCGGCATCCCGCCGGTCGCCGGGTTCATCTCCAAGTGGTACCTGGGCGTTGGCGCCTTGGAGGCCGGCCAGCCGTGGGTGCTGGCGGTACTGGCGGCCAGCACCCTGCTGAACGCCGCCTACTTCCTGCCGGTCGTCTACGCACTGTGGTTCAAAGACCCCGACGAGGGTGCCGAGTGGTACGTCGAGGAGCACCGCCAACGCAGGGGGGTCGAGGCCCCGATGGCGCTGCTGAGCCCGACCCTGGTCACCGCGGCGTTGTCGCTGGCGGCCGGTCTAGCGGCCGGTCTGGCCTATTCCCCGCTGTCCCTGGCGGAGCTGGTCTCGATCCGGAGTTATCTCGAATGAATACGCTCTGGTTGTTCGCCGTCCTGATGCCGTTGCTGAGCGCCCTGGCGACCGCTGTGGTGGGCCTGGGCTCGGACCGGGTGGACCGGGTAGGCCGGTCGGTGCTGACCAGATGGGCCCCCGTCACGGTGCTACCGGCCACTGCCCTGGCCTTGCTGGCCCCGGACGGGTCCCGGGCCGATGTGGATTGGCTGCTGCTCGGCACCAGCTTCGTCGTCGACGCGCTCGCGCGGCCACTGGTGGCGATGGCCGGGGTGCTGTACGCCCTGGCCCTGGTGTTGCTGGCCCGCAGCGGCACCGACCGGGCTGCCGCGCTCAGTGCCCTGCTGCTGGTCTGCTTCGTCGGCAACGTGGGCGTCTTCCTGGCCGCCGATGTGCTCACGCTCTACCTGTGCTTCACCGTGATGAGCTTCGTCGGCTACGCCCTGGTGATCCACGACCGCAGTACCTCCGCCCGGCGGGCCGGGCGGATCTACTTGTTCCTCGCCGTCGCCGGTGAGGTGGCCGTGCTCGCGGCGGCGATGCTGGTGGTGCACGCCGGTGGGGCAGAGCTGGCCGATGCCCCCGGGGCCGTGGCCGCCTCCGACCATACGGCGCTGATCGTGGCCTTGCTCTGGATGGGGTTCGGGGTGAAGGCCGGCACGATGCCGCTGCACGTGTGGTTGCCGCTGGCTCACCCGGCTGCTCCCACCCCGGCCAGCGCGGTGCTGTCCGGGGCGATGATCACCGCCGGCCTGGCCGGCTGGTTGCGGTTGCTGCCGCTAGGTGAGACCGAGATGACCCTGTGGGGCGGGGTGTTCCTGGTCACCGGGCTAGTGGGAGCCTTCATCGCGGTGCCGCTGGGCCTGATGCAGGCCGAGACTAAGACGGTGCTGGCTTACTCCAGCATCAGCCAGATGGGGTTGCTCTCAGCGCTGGTGGGCGGCGCGTTGCTCGATGCTGGGCAGGCCGAGGAGATCGTGTTCGCGGCGGTCATCTACGCGGTGCACCACGGGTTGATCAAGGGGGCCCTGTTCCTCGGTGTGGCCCAGTGGCACGCCTACGGTGCCGGCGCGTTGCGGTGGCTGGTGGCCGCGGCGCTGGGCCTGGCCGGGTTGTCCCTGGCAGGAGCACCGCTGACCAGTGGGTATGTTGCCAAGTACGCCGCCAAAGAATCGGTCTATGAGCTGACGGTCCTGGGAGTGGGGGTCGCCGATGTGCTGACGTTGGTCGGCACCGGCTCGGTGCTGCTGCTGGCCCGGGCCGGCTGGTTGCTGCGGCCGAAGGTCAAAGAAGTCCACCCGGTGGATCTGAGTCTGATCGTGTGGACGGCAGTGATCCTCGCCTCGTTGTTCGCCGTGGGCTGGCAGGCCGCCGAGTGGGAGCAGGTGATCTCCGTACCGGGGTGGTGGGACCTGGCCGCCTGGTGGGACCAGAGTTGGCCGATCCTGCTCGGAGCCGTGCTCGTTGCCCTCGGCGCCCAGCTCGCCCGCAAGGACCACCTGCCCCGTCCCCTCGCCCACCCCGATGGCCGGGCGGTGCCCGCCGGTGACCTGGTGGTGGCTGAGGAGTGGATCGCCACCCAGGTCCGGCGCACCTCCCAGGCGCTGGCCGCCGGTCTGTCCACGGTCAAAGACGTGGCCACGCACCGCGCGGCCCGGTTGCCCTCACCGGCGCGCGCCGTCGTGGCTGCCGAGTCCGCGCTGGGTCAGTGGCACCACGCGGGCCTGGCGTTCCTGGGGGTGCTGGTGGTGCTGGCGGCGATGGTCTGGGGGAGTGGGTGATGAGCAACCAGATGTGGTCGATCGCCCTGGCGCTGCCGGTGCGTCTGGCGGTCTTCAGCATGCTCTGGTGGGTCCTGACCGAAGGTGAGGGATCCACCTGGACCTACGCCATCGCCGTCGTACCGCTAGCGGTGCTGGTCAGCCTGGTGTTCCTCCCTCCCCGCCGGCGCGATATTGACCGGCGGGATACGGGTCAGGGCAGTTCCCGCAGTGCCGACAGTGCCGACAGTGCCGACGGTGCCGGCAGTGCCGGGCGGGGTGGCTGGGGGCAACGGGCGGTGGCGGTAGTGGTGCTCACCGGGTGGTTCCTGTGGCAGTCGGTACAAGGTGCGGTGGATATCGCCGAACGGTCTCTGCGGCGGCCGGTGCGCATCGACCCCGGGTTCGTAACCTACCGGTGGCGCCTGCCGGCCGGGGCGGGCCGGATCGCCGTGATGGACCTGCTGAACTTGATGCCGGGCTCCTTGTCCGTGCGCGCCGAGGAGCAGGTGGTGGTCGTCCACGTGGTGGATACCGCGATGCCGGTGACCGAGCGGTTGCAGACCCTGGAATCGAAGGTCGCAGCGGTCACCGGACAGCGCCTGCCGCAGGCCTGAACCTTGCCGGTGGCCCGCCGCCGGTGGGATCGATGAGCCAGGGGGTCAGCGGACCTGAGACACTTCGCTCATGGAGGTCATTATTCAACCGGCGGCCCAGGCCGCCGAACTCGCTGCTGATGCCATCGTCGCCCTGGTCGACACCAAGCCCGACGCCGTCCTGGGGCTCGCCACCGGGTCCTCACCGCTGGCGGTCTATGACGCCCTGGCACAACGCCAGCGGGCCGGTGAGGTGAGTTTCTCCCAGGTCACCGCGTTCCTGCTGGATGAGTACGTGGGCCTGGCCGCCCAGCACCCCGAGCGGTACCGCAACGTGATTGACCGGGATCTGCTGTGCAAGGTCGATCTGGACCCGCAGCGGGTGCACAGCCCCGATGGGCTTGCCGAGGACATCCCCGCCGCGTGCCGGGCTTACGAACAGGCGATCGCCGACGCCGGCGGGGTGGATCTGCAGCTCCTGGGGATCGGCACCGATGGGCACATCGCCTTCAACGAACCGGGTTCCTCCCTGGCTTCGCACACCAGGATCAAGACGCTGACTGCCCAGACCCGCGCGGACAACGCCCGGTTCTTCAACGACGACGTCGAGGCGGTACCCACCCACTGCCTGACCCAGGGTCTGGCCACCATCCTCAGTGCCCGGCACCTGGTGCTGCTCGCCCAGGGACAGGCCAAGGCCGAGGCGGTGCACCAGATGGTCGAGGGCCCGGTCAGCGCGATGTGGCCGGCGACGGTGTTGCAACACCACCCCCACGTCTCGGCGCTGATCGATGAGGGCGCTGCCGCTCGCCTGCAACTGGCCGACTACTACCGTGAGACCTTCGCTGCCAAACCGGACTGGCAGGGCCTGTAGCCCTTCGAGCGGGGAGCGTGGGGCGGCCAGGACCGCCGACAGGTGAACCGCTCGCGGCAGCGGAACGCCTGGGCCGACCCTCCTCGGCCCAGGCGCCCCGCGGGTCAGAGAGTGGCCTTGACCGGTTCCGGGATCTGCATCTGGGCAGCGACCTTCGGCTTGCTGGTGCGCCACCAGACCAAGGCGGTGACCACAATGCACATCGCCATCGCGACCAGCATGAACGGCCCGCCGACCCCGGCCTGACGCTCGAACAATGACTCCTCGAAGTCCACACCCTGTGCGGAGTTCAGCACCATCAGGAAGGTGTTGTTCGCCGCGTGGGCGATGATCGCTGCCTCTAGGCCCTGGGTGCGCCAGGTCATCACGGTCAGCGCGACGGCGAAGACCAGGTAATAGGAATTCAGCCACATATCGCCCGCTCCGTGAGCCAGAGCGAAGAAGATCGAGCTGACCACTGTGCCAGCCGTCAGGGCTACGCGGGGGTTGGCGAACCAGCCGCCCACCGCCCGGGGGAGGAGCCCGCGGAAGGCGACTTCTTCACCGGCGGACTGCAACGGTGTGGTCAGCAGGCCGACGATGAGGAAGGCCGCCATGGTGGCGGTGAACGGTCCGGACTCCTCGGGCATGATGAACGGAGTGATCCCGACGTAGATCGCATACGCCGGCAGCAGGACCGCGCACATCGAGCCGAACAGTCGCCACCGGATGCGCCCGGTGATCGAGTGCAGCGTGCCGGGCCGCGGGCCGTAAAGGATGCGTTGGATCAATAGGCTCGCCGGCCAGAGGGCACCCAGGGCGAGGTTCATCGCGATCATCGCCAGAGGCGTCAGGCGGACGGATTGCAGGTCCCAGCCGCTCTCCATGAGCATGATGACGGTGACCGGGATCTGAGCGGCGAAGAAGACCACCGCGAGCAGGACCAGGGCCAGAATCCCGCGCCAGGCATTGCCGGTGTGACGGCGTAGGCCCTGGTGATACGGCAACGGCCCGAGCGGGGTCGGCGGGGCCTCGACGGGGAGTCCGGCGCCAGCCGGCGGGCCCGGCGGTGCCGGATGGCCACCGGTGCTGGGACCCCCGTAGGGCGGCGCCGGTGCGCCCTGGGCCTCGCCCGGACCAGTAGCGGGCGGGGCGGGATGCTGATCGCTGCCCGGACCGGCGCCGTGTCTCAGGGCCGCCCAGGTGTTCTGACCGTGGTGTGGGTCTCTCGGCGTTGTCATAGTTCTACCTTCTCGCGGTGAGTCGCCAGATGCCCATGCGTCACCTCATCGGCTACACATCGAGATGCACGGGGTGGCCATGACATCTGTCAGATCTGGGCAGGACTACCCACCGACACCGGGTCTTGCGCCTGCCTAGGATTGGTCCGATGTCGAACGTCCCTCATGGTCCGCCCAGCGGTCGGCCACCTCCCCCCGGTTGGCCCGGATCGGGGCAGGAGAGTATGCCGCCGCCCCACCCTCCGCCCGCGCCCGGCGGACAGGTTCCATCCCCAGAGGCGCCGGGGTACCAACCGGGCGGGCATGGCTACCAACCAGGTGGGCAGGTACACGCCGGCGGGGCGATCGCCTACCCACAACATCAGGGGTCACCCACAGGTGCTGGTTACCCGGCGGGGGCCGGCCATCCGATGGGCTACGGGTACCCGCCTCACGGTCCGCCCCCCGGGGTGGGCCCCCGGCTCCCCCACAGGGGCGCCATGAGCAAATCTGGAACGAATCAGCCCTCGCTGACACCTACGGGAATGATGTGGCCGGCACCCTGGGGAGCGTCGATCATGACAGCACCGAAGCCATCACCCGCACCGTCAGGTTGACTCTCCCCAGGGATGCGGCGGTGCTGAATGAGGCATGTGCCGATCAAGAAGAGGCGTTCGCGGTGTTCGCGGAGCTGGAAGGACACGAGCGGCCCGTACTGGCTGAGGTCCCGGGAACCAGCTCGCAGTATGAAGAGGCTGAGGTGCTGGCTGCGGAGAGCGCCACGCTGGCCGAGGCCGAGGAGCAGTTCCTGACCGAGGGGAGGGACCTGGCCGGAGAGGTCCTCGACCACTGCAGGACCTGGGCAGCCGGATTCGATGGGTTCGCTGAGCTGAACGGAGACTTCATCGATGGCTGGGACGCGCTCGGGGTTGAGGAGGGCGCCACCACGACGGAGGGAAACTGGACCCTGGAGTGCTCCGAGGCAGACGGCTGCCTTCCGTTGGAGCGCGAAGACCGCAATGCCTATGCCGACCTGGTCGTCGAGGCGCACCAGGACTGGCTGGAGCACACTACGACGATGTTCACCGATGCTTGTCTGCCCGGGTACGAAGATTACTGCGAGGCAGAGATCGACCGGGCCCAGGCAGAACGCGACGAGGCCTCGACCGTAATGGATTACTTTCGCGATCCGCTCACCGGGGATGAGGCCTTCGCGGAGTACGCCCAGGCCGAAGAGGACTGGAACGACAGCAGCGAGCAGTGGCGCGAGGAGACCCTTGAGATCCTCCGCGACATCGACGGCACCGCCGAGGCCGGCTCGGGCGGACTGTATGCCGGACACCAGCAGTCGGTGATCGGCGAATGGGAAGGCCGGATCGCAGAACTAGCCCGAGCCACTCTGAGCGGGGGCGGCACCGACGAAGTCTGACATCGGCCACGGAGTTGGGGGCGGGTGGAGCCGGCGTGAATGGTGATGCTGCGCACCACCGGTTTGAGGCATGCGCTGTGCTGCGGGTACTCTATCCCGGCTAGGTAGCGTGTCCGAGCGGCCGAAGGTGCGGCACTCGAAATGCCGTGTGGTGAGAGCCACCGTGGGTTCAAATCCCACCGCTACCGCCAGCCGCGAAGGCCCTGAAACCCCAGGTCAGACGGGGTTTCAGGGCTTTCGCAGATCCCGGGAACAGCTCGGTGACACGAGTCCTGGCAGCAGGACGTTCCCGCGGGGCAGTGCGGGCGCGACTGGCACTCGGTCGGGGTGCGCGCAACGACCATGACTTCTGGCAGGTGTGCCCGCCATTTCGGCCTCCTAACGTTAGCCTCATGAACAACTCCGCTGTGCATGACCGGGAATCGCACGCTGACCCTCCGGTTCTTCCGCTGGTCTGGCGTCTTGGACTGATCACCGCAGGCACGCTGCTCATCTGGGTCGGCGTCATTCAACTCACCACCGCACTGTGGGGACCTGAGACGTCGCTGCAGCAGCACGTCACCAATGCGGTTGGTGTAGGTGTTCCGGCAGTGGCCATGGTGCTGATTTTTCGCCGTCACGTAGACCGCCGGCCAGTGTCCACCTTGGGACTGCATACTGGAAAGCGAGCGGTGCGTGACTTTCTGTACGGCGCACTGACGTGGCTGATCCCAGCGACCCTCGGGCTGACAGCCGCGCTACTGTTCGGCTGGGTGGAGATCAGCATCAACTCCTCCATCGTTGAGCTCATCGGTGTGGTTCTCCTGCTGATTGTGCTGGTATTCGTCTACGAAGCGTTCCCCGAGGAGCTCATTTTCCGCGGCTATATTTACCGGAACCTCACCGCCACCGTCTCCCCATTGATTTCCGTGCTGATCCAAGCGCTGCTCTTCTGTGCCTTCGGCACCGCCCTGTCGGGAATTATCGACGGGTGGGGAGCCTCCCTCTTCCTGGAGCGTTCCTCGGTGTTCTTCGTCATGGGCATCGTGATTGGCTGCCTGCGAGTGATGTCAGGTTCACTGTGGGCAGGAATGGGGTTCCACGTAGCATTTCAAGTGGCCACGCAGCTGGTCTTGGGCTCGAACTACGCGGACATCACCGTCAGCGACGAAGCTGTCTTCACCCTGGCCACAGGGGGCCTGGCATTCCTCGCCGCCACCAGTGTTGCGGGACGGCTGTGGCGAAGAAGAGCCAATTGGTCAAAGCCAGAACCAGAGGTCAATCGGGCCACAGAACACCTTTTGGCCGGTGGGAGCGCAGATTCGAAGCAGTGAGAGGAGGGAGCCGATAGCGGTGCGCCCGCTGTGCCAGGGAGGGGTCCCGCAGATCAGTCAGTTGCGCTGCATCGCCAGCGGCTACAGAACTGAATTATTCCGTCCCGATGTCGCCTACTACGACGCGTCCGTCGCGAAGGACTGCCATGACTTCGTTCAGGTGCTGAAGATCTGCCAGTGGATCACCGTCGACGAGCAGTAGGTCCGCTGCCCGTCCGGCCTCGAGCACCCCGATCTGATCCGACCTCAGGGCTGCCGCCGCCTGGCTCGTAGCGGCCCGCAGGACATCACGGGTGGGCAGGCCGGCCTCACCCAACGTCATCACCTCCCCGATCAACCCATCGCCGAAGCCGGGGACGGCCATACCGGCATCACTTCCGGCCACGATCTGCACGCCAGCCTCATGGGCCTCACGAAGTCGTTCGAACCTGCGCTGGGCCAACTCTTCCCGCTCCGCTGACCGGTCCTGCGGATAGGACACCTCGACCAGCAGGGTCGGGTCCAAAGCCACCCCACCGGCGGCCATTTCATCCACCAGCCCCTCAGGCCAGGACGTCGCCGCGCTCTGATCCATCTCGTCGAAATCGAACGACGGGTCCCGTAGCGTCAGGTGCTCGATGCCGTCGAAGCCTGCGTCGACGGCCTCAGCCAGCTCAGCGGGCGACCCGCAGTGCGCGGTCACCGGCACGCCCCGCTCATGGGCAGCCTCTGCCAGAGCGGCCAACACTTCGGGCTCGTGGGCGTCGAGCGGCAGATCGGCGGCGCCGCTGTCGTGGACCACCTTGATCACGTCGACGGGGTGCTCGCCATCGCACAGTTCGGCGACGACTTGCTCGGCCTCCTGCGGGGTGCGCGGGGTGCGTGCGACTCCCTCGGGGACGCCGCCGCTCATGCCGCTGATGGTGGTGAGCGGGTGCCCGCCGGGTGTCGTCACCAGGGGGCCGGCGAAGAAGGTTCGCGGGCCTTCCAGGGTGCCCTCGTCGATGAGTGAGCGCAGTTCCCCCGCCCACTCCAGGTCGCCGCCTAGGTCGCGCACCGCGGTGACACCGTGCTCGAGGAAGTCCCGCCGCACTCCGGGCATATGGCGGGTGATGTCCCAGATGTGGCCGATCCAGTCCCCTCCGCCGAATTCCTCACCCGGTTCGAACTGGGGGAAGAGCATGTGGGCGTGCATCTCGATCAGGCCCGGGAGCACAGTCGCTCCCGGGGCATCGAGGATCTCAGCACCGTCGGGGATTTCCAGCCGGGACCCGACGTCGATGATCTGCCCGTCTTGGACCAGCACAATCGCATCGGTGACCGCCTCCAGGTTTTCGCCAGTCAGCGCGGTGGCCCCCCGGATCGCGAGCCAGCCCGAGTGCCCTGCACCCGCCGGATACCGCGTCCCGTAGTAGGCGCCGACTCCGCCCGCAGCCGTTGCCGCTACGCCACCGGCAAGGATCCCCCCGGCCCAAAGCAACCGCCGCCGGGTGATCTTGCGCCCCTTGCTCCGCTGGCCGGCATTCGCAGCGCTGGCGGGGGATGGGTGCTTGGAGCACACGGCCTACTCTCCTTTGTCATCACGGACTGTGCGGGGCCTACGTTGGCAATGGGCGCCGCATCCGAATAAGTGCCAGAAGTCACGTCCGCAATGGCTGATAAGTCACTGCTGAGCGGAGTGAGACCGTGGTGCCTTCGGCAGGTTCCAGAGGGTGGAGATCAGATCCATCACCCAGACCACTAGCCAGATGTGGAGCACTGAGGCAAACCCACGGATGCGCGCCTCCTGGCCGATCCACTCCCCGAGGTCCGCGGCCCAGTCCCCGAACTGGTCGGCCCACTGCCGGATCAGCTCACCGATTTCGGTGCCATAGCCCTGGCTCCAGTCCGGGTCGGCGTCGAGCCGGAGAGGTTCAGGTGGGACATCAGGCAAGGCGAACACCTGGGAAAACTGGGCACCGTCGATGAACAGATGGGCGACCACGAGCACCCCGGCCAGGATGACGGTGTGCCAGCCGAAGGCTGCCGCGAGTTCCGCCCGGGTGGACTCAGGCTCATCCTCGTCCTCCTCCGGGCCGGCTTCGTCGTCGTGGTCCTCCTCGTCGTGCTCATCCTCGGGGTCCGGCTCCTCGTCCTCCTCGGGTTCCAGCGGTTCCGGCTCGCGCGGGTGCTCCGCCACTCCCAGGGCCCGGACCGCTGCCGGCACAACCACAGCTCCGGTGAGGATCACCGCTGCGGCGACCAAGCAGGCGAGTCGCCACGAGCCGTTCTCGTATAGGTAACCCGCGGCGATACTGGCTACGAGTGCACCGGCCAGCGTGGCCGACTCGTACCACCCCAGACCTCGTCCGAGGCGTTGCCGACCGGAGACCTCGGCGATCACAGCCTGCTGCACCGGGAGCATCACCGCCCAGGCGGCACCGGTGAATACCCAGGCGATCCCGATCACGGCCGGGCTCGGAGCGAATGCCAGGCTAACCGCGAAAACGGTACTGGCCACCGAGGCCAGCGCAAGCACCCGGCTACGCCCGAAACGGCTCTCCACACCGTGCAGATAGGTCGGCAGAATCCCCATGACAATCCCGCCAGGCAGGAACACCATGCCGATCTCGAGCGGGCTTAGCCCGAACTCGTGCTGCAGGTGCAGCAGGAGCAGCAACCCGATCGCGCTCTCCGCGGCCATGGTCAGGGCCACGGCGAACAGCATCGGCGAGAGCTTTCCCAGCAGCCGGGCCCTGCCCCTGACCTTCTTCGGTCGCAGGCCGCCGGGTGCCTCGGTGTCGGACGTGCCGGGCGCGGTGTCGGAGGTGCGGGGCGCCTCGAACAGGATGAGCATGCCGATGAGGCAGCACACGGCCAGGGCCGCGAACACTCCTCGGTACCCGACCACGGCAATCAGGAAGAGTGCGGGCACGAGGATGACCCATTCCCCGGTCTCTTCCGCACCCATTAGGCGTGCATAGACACCGGAATCCTCCTCGAGCCGCTCTCCGACCAAGGCGCGCACCGATACCCACAGCAGTGAGCCACCGACCCCTCCGATCACGGCCGCGATGTAGGCCACGCTCGGTCCGGGGGCGAGGGCGTAACCAGCGCAGGAGAGCGCGTACAGCAACGCACCCAGAGCCGCGACGTTGCGGCGCTCTGCCCGGTCCGCCAGCGACCCGGCAACCGGGCGCAGCATGAGGGAGACAGCCAACTCCAGCGCTACCAGGATGCCGATCTGCGAGGGCGTCAGGCCCATTGACGCCCCGGCGAAAAGCGGTAGCAGGAAGTCGACCACCGCACCGGCGCCGCTGAGATACACCACCGCCAACAGCGCACGCTCCTGGCGCTTGATCGGCGCTTCCTCACTCACAGCAGACACCGCATGAAATTACTGCGGCCCTTGACGCCCGGTCATGTGCCGATAGTCATGATTCGCTATCGCCGGGCCAGCGACCGGCTCACTGCCGGGTCGCGCTCTGGAGAATCTGAACTATGGCTCAACTGTATCCGACCACTGGGATTGACAGCGGGTAAACCCCCTGATTGGCCGTGGTACCGCGACGGAGCGTCGTTAGTGCCCCGTCGCGGTTGTGATCAGCGCCCGGTCGGGGGATCGTCCGTCCCGCGCGTGTCGGCGTGGCGCCCGTGTGGCGGCTCTTGAATCGGTTCCGGGGCAGCTGCGTCCGGGTCCAGGTCGGGGTCGATGGCGTCAGCGTCGGCCCGCTCCCGTTCCACCTCGTGGCGGACTTCGTTGGCTGCCGCGCTTCGCTGCCGCGCCTGCTCGGCCAGCCGGTCCGCGTCGATCTTCGCCTGCTCTGCTTCAGCCGCTGCGTGGTCCGCCTCGGCCTCGGTGTGCTTGGCGGCGGCTTCGCGCTCGCGCGCGGCTAGATCCTGCTCCTCGGCGTGCGTGCGCAGGTCTGCGGCGTGGGCACGGTTTTGCTCCTGACGCTCAAGTTCACGGCGACGCCGTTCTTCGTCCTGTGCCTGCCCGCGCTTGTTGCTCGCGATGACGGCCGCAATCACCACGACGACGACGATGACCGCCAGCACGACCACGCCGATGACGATCCAAACCCAGGTCTCCATCGATCCGCTCCTGTTCGTCGGGGTTCCTACTAAACGCGAGAGAGTCACTTCGCGCGACTTGAACGAAGCGGACTGCCGCTGACGGCGGCCAGTGCCACCAGGCAACCGGGACCGGCGAACGCCGCTGACCTATGCCCCGATCAGCGTCCGTACATTGCTAAGAAATTCCCGTCGAGTTCGATCTCCGGGTCCTGCTCGTGGTCGTGCCACGGTACTTCGCTCTTCTTCTGCAGGTAATGATTGGACACCGGGTTCGCCGCAGCGGGCGCGCTGCCGTCGAGGGCGCCGTGGACCTTCTCGAGGTACTTCTTGGCGGCTCGCTCGTTGGCCTTACCGTCCATGAGCGCCTTGGGTGACCGGGGGTCGGTACCGACGATGAGGTATAGCACCGATCCCGGCCCCTGCTCCTCGACCATGAGCTGGTGCAACTTCGGGTTCGACAACTTCCCCTTCTCGCGGACTACGAGTTTGCGGCCCTCGTTGTGGACGGCCAGGACCTGCATGTTCTTGGTGTTCTGCACCACCCCGAGTGCTGCCTGGAAGACGGTGTCAGCCGACGTCGAGTAGGTCACAGATTCCTGGTGGATCGAGCGCATGGTTCTCCCTTGGACCAAACAGTGAAGTCCGCACGAGTCTAGCTACCTGTAACCGAGGAGTGGGCCCGCGGGGGTTGAACCCGGCCAAGGGGGTGGGCTATCTACAGGCGCGCAATCGAGTGCTGGGGATCCTGGTCGAGCGCGGGATCGTTGAGCTGGATCCGGATATGCAGAAGAGGATGACCGAGATGCCGCTAGGGAGCTGGCACGAGCTTGACCAGGACTTTGCAGAGTGAGGACGGGAGTTGACGGGCATCGGGCTCCCCAGCAGGGAGTTCACTCGGCGGATCGAGGACTCAGCCAGGTGCGAGCCGCCGACGCCCGAAACACGCTCGCTGGGCGCCGCGGGTGATCAGTCCGTTCCCGGTTCCGTGCTCCCCCCGGTGGCCCCACCCCGATCATCGGGCGCCTGCTCGTGGCGGAAGGTCAGTCTCCGGCTGCCGGTGCGGCCAGGAATGGTGCGTTTACGCATGGCGACATACCGGCCATTGCGCTGCCGTCCGTTGTCGTGGGCCGGCTCGGTGACGACTTCCTCAGCGTCGTCGTAGTGCTCGGCGTACTCGTCGTCGTCATCGCCGGTGCGGCGCTCGGCCTCCTCGGGGGGCAGCACCTTCTTCCATTTCCGGGTCTGGATCGGTGGCTGTTCGCCGGCGTCCTCCCGCAGCGCCCTCCTGAGCGCATACATCTGGAAGTAGCCCATCACGAAGAATGGCAGACCGACGAGAATGATGGTGGTCTCCAACGCGGCCAGGCCGCCTTCGCCGGAGAAGACCAGCAGCATCGCCGTGGTAACGCCGATGGCCACAGCCCAGAAGATCCGCTGACCCAATGGGTTGAAGTCCTCGTGGCCGTTGGCCATCGTGTCGGTGACCAGAGCCGCGGAGTCCACGGAGGTCACGAAGAAGATGACCACCACGAAGATCGCGATCAGCGACATCACCGAGGTGAACGGGAAGTGTTCCAGGAACGCGAACAACGCCCCGGGGATGTCCTCGTCGTCCACCACGCGTTCAACCAGCCCGCCGTCACCGTTGAGCTCGATGTCGAAGGAGGCAAAGCCGAAGATGCCGAACCACAGCACCGAGAACCCGGCCGGCAAGGCCAGCACCCCGGTGACGAACTGGCGGATGCTCCGGCCTCGGGAGATCCGGGCGATGAAGATGCCCACGAAGGGGGACCAGGTGATCGTCCACGCCCAGTAGAAGACCGTCCAGGTGTTCTGCCAGCCGGTGTTGGCGAAGGTATCGTTCCAGAGCGCCATTTCCGGTAGGGCCTGGATGTAACTGCCGAATGCCTCCAGGATGCCCTTGAGCATGTACAGGGTCGGTCCGCTGACCAGGATGAACAGCAGCAGCCCGACGGCGATGAGGATGTTGAAGTTCGACAGCACCTTGATGCCGCGTTCTAGGCCCAGGGCCACCGAGATCAGCGCAACACCGCACACGATGGTGATGATGATCAGCTGCCACATCGCGTTCTCATCGATCCCGAACAGCTGCGACAGACCACTGTTGATCTGCAGTGTGCCCAGCCCTACTGATACCCCGATGCCGAACACTGTGCCCACGATGGCGACGATGTCGATGGTCTTGCCGATCGGGCCGTGGATCCGCTCACCCAGCAGGGGTTGAAAGATCGAGCTCACCCGTGGTGGCAGGTTGCGCTTGTGGATGAAGTAGGCGAAGGCCAGGGCCGGCAGAGTGAAGATCGTCCAGGTGTGCAGGGTGAAGTGGTAGAAGGTGAAGTCCATCGCCTCGGCGGCGGCTTCGACGGTGCCTGGCTCCACCCCGGCGGCCTCGCGCGGCGGGTCACCCATGTGGCTGACCGGTTCGGCCACCCCCCAGAACATCAGGATCGAGCCGATCCCGGCGGCGAACAGCATCGCGAACCACGCGCCCCGGGAGTGTTCCGGTTCCTCATCATCCGGGCCCAGCTTGACCCGTCCGAACCGGCTAGCCGCCATGTAGAGCAGGAACACCAGGAAGACGGTCACGCCCAGGATGTAGAACCAGCCCATGTTTGTCAGCAGCCAGTCCGACGCCGCAGTCACAGCGGTGTCCAGCTGCTGAGTGAACACGATCGTCGCGACTGCGAAGAGCACGATCACCAGAGCAGAAGTGAAGAAGATCGACGGACTGGTCCGCAGTCGGAGCAGATCGTGGAGTTTGGTCAGCATCGGCCGCCTCCCTGAATTCGGTTGCTGCCCAGTGTGTCCGAACCTACTGAACCCCGCGCGTTGGCCCCTATTTGGTGCAGCCGCGGCGTGTCGGCACCGATCCGGTGCGGCGGGCCCTGGGTCTGCTCAGCCGCCCGCGTCCAGATAGCGCAGCACAGCCACCACCCGCCGGTCGGTGTCGTCCCCGGCGTGCAGGCCAAGCTTGGCGAAGATGCTGCGGATATGCTTGTGCACGGCGTTCTCGGTGACGAACAACCTGGCGGCGATTGCGGTGTTGCCCAACCCTTCGGCCATCACCTCCAGCACCTCACGCTCCCGCGGACTCAGGCCACTCAACCGCTCGGCGGCGTGCTGACGGGCAAAGAGCTGGGCCACCACGTCGGGGTCGATCGCGGTCCCCCCGCCCGCCACCCGGTACAGGGCCTGCAGGAACGTCTCCACCCGGCCCACCCGCTCCTTGAGTAGATATCCCACGCGGCTGGTGCCCTTCCCGAGCAACGCGGTGGCGAAGGACTGCTCCACATAGCCCGACAGGACCAGCACCGCCAGATCGGGCTGGATGCTGCGAGCCTGTACCGCTGCGCGGATCCCTTCGTCGGTGTGCGTCGGGGGCATCCGGACATCCACGATCGCCACATCAGGGCGGTGCGCCCGCACCGCCTGCAACATTTCCTCGGGGTTGGCCACTGCGGCCACGACGTCCAGTCCCTCACCGCTCAGTAACAGCATCAACCCTTCGCGCAGCAGCGCATCATCTTCGGCAAGCACTATTCGCATGGGATCGCCACCTCCACGTCGGTGGGGCCACCGCCGGGGCTGGTGAGGCTCATCACGCCGTCTTGGGCGTGTACCCGCTGCCGGATTCCGGACAAACCTGAGCCGTCCCGCCACTGTGCCCCGCCCACTCCGTCGTCGTGTACGTGCACCCGCAGCATGCTTTCATCCAACTCCACCTGGACCGTGGCGGCCGGTGCATCGCTGTGGCGGGCGACGTTCGTCAGGGCCTCCGCCACGGTGTAGTAGGCCACCGCCTCCACTGCGATGGGGCAGCGGAGGCCGTCGGGCACGGCCACCGTCGTCGGTACCGGGCACTGGCTGGCCAATGCGCTGAGCGCACCCGGTAGCCCGTCGGCCTCCAGGACCGGCGGCAGGATGCTGCGCACCACCGAGCGTAGCTCGGCCAGGGCAAGTTCGGCGCTGCTCTGTGCTCGTTCCAGGAGTGGTTCTGCGTTGTCCGGGTTCCCCGCGAGCGCCTGGCGGGCGGCGCCGGTCAGGACCGCGGTGGTGACCAGGCGGTTCTGTGCGCCGTCGTGCAATGCCCGCTCGATCCGGCGTAGCTCCACCGCATGGGCATCGAGTGCGGCGGCACGGCTGGCCGTCAGCTGCGCTACCCGTGCGGACAGGTCGATATCTGGATGCGGCGCGAGGAAATGCCGGCCCGGGAGCGATTGGGCGCGCAACAGATGCGGAGGCAACACGAGCCACGCTGCCATCAGGACGGCGCCCAGACCCATCCCCAGCCAGGCGTCGGACCAGGTGTCGACGTCGACCAGCCCCCAGACGACGGTGGGCTCGGCGTTCGCCCACCAGCGCAATGGCAGCGTCAGGTACTCGATGGCACGAGAAACCAGCTCCAGCGGCAGCAGTCCGAGCACCAGGCCGTAGGTGCCGTGAATCAGCAACCACAGGCCATCCCGCCGCGTGCTGGGATCGGTACGGGCGAGAGCCCAGACCTGACGCCAGTGGGTGGGCAGGGCCCCATACGGTGAGGGGATCGGGTAGCCGAGTGCCCCGAGCCGTCGACGCTCCAGGCCCGCGACCCACCGGCACCATCGCAGCAATGGTCCGAGCAGCAACAACCCGACCCCGACCAAGCACAGCAGCAACGTCACGATCACCACCGCCGTCGTGAGCAGGGCCAAGAAGCCAGTGACGACACCGCCGACCAGCCAGATGGTGCAACGCCCAGCCCGGGTCACCCGCCGCCCTACCCACGGCAGTGGCCCGCGCCTGGGTAGCGGGGCGCCAGCATTCACAGATCGTCCTCAGCTCAGGTCGGCGGCGGGGGTCGCGGCCAGTCGAATCTATGCCGCCACCTCCGGGGCGTCCAGAGTCTCTCGCCGGGGCTGGGAGATAGGTACAGCCTGCTGTACCTGAAACCGGGTAGCCGGCGGCATTGGGCGCGGCCCGGGTCGCTTCTAGCGTCGAATCCGCCGCATTTTCCACGATGGAGGAGACACGATGAGCGATCGCTACCGGATCGCCGACGCACCAGCGACAGGCGATCCCGGAACCACAGCTAAGACCAGAGCACCGAGCCGGGACCCGGTGCGCACCGTACTCTGGGTCCTCCTGGCGGTGCTGGTCGTCGTCAACGCTGCGTTGTCGTTGGCAGGACACCCGATTTTCGCCATGGTTGCCGGTATCGCCGTGATGATCATCCTGGGGGTCGTGGTGCTACGGCACCTGACCGGAAGTCGGCGATGATCGCTGTGTTGTCCCGCTCGCCATTCCGTCGGAAACCCGAACCGGATACGAACCACCCGGCAGTAGACCTGGAGAACGTCACCAAGGTCTACCCCAAGGGCGATGTACGTGCATTGGACGCGGTGTCGCTGCAGGTGCCGCACGGTGCGTTCCTGGCGGTAATGGGACGCTCCGGGTCCGGCAAGTCCACCCTGTTGCACTGCGCGGCCGGCCTGGACGTGCCCACGAAAGGGTCGGCCCGAGTCGGGCAGGTGGAGCTCGGCAGCCTGAAGGAGGCCGAGCGGACCCGGTTCCGCCGCGATCACATCGGGTTCGTCTTCCAGTCCTACAACCTCATCCCCTCACTGACCGTCGATCAAAACATCATCCTGCCCCTTCGCCTGGCTCAGGCGGCCCCGGACAAGGCCTGGCTGACCGACTTGGCCCAGCGGCTCGGCCTTACCGACCTGCTCGGGCGCATGCCGAGTGAGCTGTCCGGTGGGCAGCAGCAGCGAGTGACAATCGCCAGAGCGCTGGCTACCCGTCCGCAGGCGGTCTTCGCAGATGAGCCGACGGGTGCGCTGGACCTGGCGACGGGTGAGCAGATCCTGCAGCTGCTGACCGAGCTGGTCGCTGAGCTCGGAATATCGGTGGTGATGGTCACCCATGACCCAGCGGCGGCTGTTTGGGCCGAGCACTGCGTGGTGATGGCCGACGGGCGAATCGAACACACGCTGACCAACCCCGACGCCGAGACGCTGGCTTCGATATTGAGCGGACTCCACCGATGAGACTGAAACTGCCGACCCCGGTGAGTGAGATCGTCGCTGTCGTCTGTGCCGTCGCTGCTGGTGCCATTCTGCTCACCTTCTGCCTGGTGCTGGCCGAGTCCGGACTGCGATCGACTACGTCACCCGACCATTTGACTGGTACCGACGTCGTGCTGGCTGGAGACCAGAAGGTGCGCCAGGACGAGGACATCGACCTGACCTTGCCGGTCCACTCCGGGGTACCCGCTGACCTGGTCGCCGAGGTCTCTTCGGTGGACGGGGTGGGCCGGGCCGCCGGAGTGCTGCGGTTCCCGGCAGCGATCTCCGACGGCGCAGGTGGCTACCTGGCCGAAGAGGATGTGGCGCGCGAGGGACACAACTGGGCCCCGCTGGCTGGCACCGACGACCTGCGTGGCCAGCCACCACACCAGGACACCGGCGTGGTGCTCGCCGAGGGGTCGGCCAGCGCGGCCGGGGTGGGAATCGGGGACGAGATAGAGATTGCCTTGAACGGCCAACCGGTGACGATGACGGTCAGCGGGGTGCTCGAGGAGGCGGAGTCGGGGGTGTTTCTCAGCGACGCACATGCCCGCAACACGACCTCCCGGGCCGAAGAGACGGTGGATTCGATCGCGGTGCAGGCCGCTGATGGCGTCAACCTCGACAGCCTGGCCGACCGGATAGCCCAGCTTCCGGGTTCGGCGGGGTTAGTGGTGCACACCGGCACCGCCATCGGGGAGGCCGAACAACCCGCAGCCGGTGCGGCGAGGGGTTTGTTGCTGGCGATCGCTGTGTCCATGGGTGGCATCGTGGTGATGCTGGTGGGTTTCATCACCGCTGGCACCGTATCGATCGCCGTGACCAACCGCGCCCGCGAGTTGGCGCTGCTGCGTGCGGTCGGTGCCACGCCCCGCCAGGTCCGCTCACTCGTTGCCGCCGGTGCCACGAGGGTTGGGCTGGTTTCGGTGGGCCCCGGTGTCGCCGCTGGTTACCTGCTGGCGTGGGCGGTTCAGGATCCCCTGACTGCCTCTGGTCTGCTGGCAGCCGGGCAGCGCCTGAGTTGGAGCCCACTGCCGGGCCTTGCCAGTGCCGTGTTGCTGCTGGGCGTGGTGCAGATCGCCGGCCGGGTAGCCGCGCTGCCGGTTTCCCGGATGTCCCCGACCGCGGCCGTGACCAGCACCGACGTCGAGCCGGCCACCGCAGGGTGGGTGCGCACCCGGATCGGAACCGTACTGTTGTTGCTCTCTTTGGGTAGCGCCACCGTTCCCCTGATCACTCGCAGCGAGGCGGCCCTGATCAGTGCCACCGCTGGAACTCTGCTGACGATCATCGGCCTGTCCTTGGTTGCCCCGGCCGTGGTGCGTCGGATCGGTGGGTTGGTCGGCGCACGGATCCGCTCGGCTCCCAGCTGGCTCGCCGTGCACAACACCGGCGCCTACGCGTTGCGCACCGGTGGTGCGATCAGCGTCCTCGCCCTCGCCATCGGACTGATCCTCACCCAGATCTACACCGGTTCCACACTGGAGACCGTGCACGAGGAGGAGGCCGGCGCCGGCACTCTGGCACAAGCAGCGATCTCAGCCCCGGGCGCCGGGGGTGTATCGCAGCAGACGGTGACGGATCTGGCGGCGGCGCCCGAAGTCGGTGCTGCGGTGCCGGTGATCCGCACCCAGGCGATGCATCCTGATACCGATAGCGACAGGGCCGGGGCCGATGAGCATGCCATGCTCGCCGTCGGACCGGACCTGGAGTCGGTTCTGGATCTGGACGTAGTCGACGGGGATCTGGGCGCGCTGCATGGGCAGAGTGTGGCGCTCGATGCCAATACGGCCTGGCTGGCTGGGGTCAGCGTCGGTGATGACTTCCCGTTGTTGCTCGCCGACGGTACCCGGGTCGACCCCGAGGTGGTGGCTACCTACAGCCGGGGCTTTGGCTTCGGGAAGGTCGTTGCCGCCGTGGACCTCGTGGCGGAGGCCGGGGCCGGGTTGCCCCTGTATGACACCGTGCTGCTCACCGGGGATGGGAGTCACGCCGATGAACTCGGTGGCTCGCTAACGGCGATCGCCGCTGGTGTGCCCGGATTGCAGGTGGAGAGGCCGCCACTGTCGGTCACCGGCGGGAGCGGTCCCGACATGGAGCGCATGCTCAATCTTGGGTTCACGCTGGTGCTGATGGGCTATGTGCTGCTCGCCGTGGGGAACCGGTTGGTGGCCACCACCCTGCGCCGACGGCGGGAATGGCAGGTGCTTCGTTCGATCGGGATGACAGCGGCCCAGCTTCGGTCAATGGCCACCCGGGAGACTGCGCTGATCTGTCTCGGCGCCACGATCGCTGGGGTGACGCTCTCGCTGGTCCCGATGACGATGGCCGCGATCGGCTTCCTCGGCCGGCCCTGGCCGCAGGGTCCGTTCTGGGCGGTCGTGGTGGTGGCACTGGCCGCGACCGTCGTGGCCCAGGCTGCCACCCTGGTTCCAACCCGGCATCTGCTGCGGCTGAAGGTGAGCGCACCGGAAGCCGGGTAGGCAGCAGCGGTGCCGCGCTGATCGCGTTCCAGAGCCTGTCGTAACCGGTGCAGGTGTGCCAAGCCAGCAGTGCTAGCGCTCTGTCTCTGGTGTCTTGTCCGGTTGGATCGCTCGCACCTGCTGCTCCATCTTCTTAAACTGCTCGACCATCCGCTTTGCGGATTCCACCATCGGCATGATCGGTTCGGGGGACCACAGTTCCTCAGCGTCGGTAACCGGCTGCGCCCCGTCGATGATCGGGTCGATGTCGGTGACGAGCGCGCCTTTGGATGAGTCCCCGGCCAGGGACGACCGGATTGCTTCGATATCCAGCGGGGCCGGAGACCCGATCAGCGCGGCGTTGCCGAAGCGTGCCCCGCCCAGCGCCGAGCCCTGCACGATCATGGCCACGTGTTCGAAGACCGACCGCATCGTCGCCAGTTCCCGCCGGGTGAACAACAGGTCGGGCCCGGCCACAGAATTGATGACCAGCCGTCCGTCGTCGGCCATCGCGGCCCGGGCTGCCGTAAAGCACTCCAGGGACGTGAACGCCGGTGGAATCCGATCGCCGGCGAATACATCCAGGACAACCGCGTCTAGGTCCTGGCCCGGGTTCTCCTCCAACCAAGCCCGCGCGTCGCCCTGGTGCAGGCTCAGCCCTTCGGGTAGTCCGAATCTGGTGCGGGCCAGATCCACCAGTGCCGGTTCCAGTTCGACGACGATCTGCCGGCTAGCGGGGCGACGATCGGCGATGACCCGCGGGAGAGTCAGCAGGCCACCGCCCAGGTGGGCTACGGACTGGGGCAACTGTCCACCGAGGGCGAAGAGCATCCACCGCACCGCGGTGAGATCGGGGTCTTGGCCGGGCGGGCCGATGTGGGACTGGCGGGCCCCGTTGATGCGTAGCGCCCACGTCCCTTCCTTCTCGATCAACTCAGCGACAGTCCCGCTGGATAAGGTGATCTGTTCCGGCTCAGTTTGCTCGGGCGAGGAGGAAGGTGGCACTCGCATATCCTGCCATGCGGAGCCACCGGTGCCGGCGATCGGTACGGTGGGCTGGCATCGCAGTGATTGTGCAGAGGGAGGAGACCCCTGGTGGTGATCTGGGAGGTCGACGAGGACGAAGAGACGATCGAGGGGCTGGACGAAAACGGCAAGCCCGACCCGGCGTATGCTGAGGCGCTCGGTCTGGTTCGTGCCCCGTACGGGCGGCGCGCGGTGGCAGCTTTGATCGACCTGGCGTTCTATTTGCTGCTGCAGGTGCCGTACTGGGTCTTCGCTCTCCCGCTGCTGCTACGGCTACTGCAGGGCAGGATCAGTTGGTACGGGTTCGTCAACCACCCGCAGTTCATTCTTGCCGTGGTGATGGCATCGATTTCCTTCGCGCTGTCTCTGGCGTACTGCGTCGTTCAATTGGTGATGCACGGCCGTAAGGGGGTGACGATCGGAAAGCGGATGATGGGAATCCGCACGGTGAACGTCAAGACCTTGCAGCGGCCGGGTTTTTGGCGGATGGCGTTGCGGATGCTGGTGCTGTCCGCCTCTGCCGTTGTCGTGATCGGGCCGGTCCTGTTCTTGACCTCCCCGCTCTTCGATCCACAAAAGCGCGGTCGCGGCTGGCATGACATGGTGGGGCAGAACTGGTACGTCGATGTGCGAAACGGACTTTTCCCTTACGACGAGAAGAAGATGAGGGTGGCGCGGAAGCTGATCACCGCCGAACCTGTCGCGAAGTCCAAGGAGATGCCATCCCTGGCCACGCCGGCGGGCTCGAACCAGGACAGTGGTTACCGCCCCGCAGGTCGGGTCAGTGCAGGTGTGCTCGGCGTGGCCCGTCCACATACTGGTGCCCGGACCGCGGTGGGCCTGACCGGAATCGAAGAAGCCGACGACCACCCTGAGGAACTGCCGACTCCTGCGCCCGGGAAACCGGCGCTGGGTTCCTACCGGCGCCCGAAGAAGGACAGGGAGGATGACCCGGCGCCGACAACCTCGGAGCGCGCGACACCGGCCAACCAGGAAGTCTCCTCCTCACCCCAGCAATCAACGGGCTCGGTGCCGGCAATGCCGGTCGTGCCAGCTCCGTCTGCGCCCCCGTCAGCGCCGATGCCGCCGAGTAGCAAGCCGACCGGATCGTCCCCCGGACCCCCGCCGGCGTCGCCAGTGCCAGGAGTGGTGGCATCTGCTGGGTCCGCAAGCCCATCGACCGCCGGGGCTGCGGGCCTAGTGACCGGCCCACCGTGGAAGGCTCCGGATGACAACGTCGAGATGACCAGGATGCGCTCCGAGCAGCAGTTCTTCTTGCGCCTAGATACCGGGGAGCGTTTCGAGGTCACTGAGGTCCTGATGATCGGGCGCAACCCCTCAGCCACCACCGGTGAACGAGTTCTCGCGCTTGACGACCACACCAGATCGGTGTCGAAGACGCACCTGTCGATCCGGCCGCTCGAGGAGGGCTTAGAGGTCACCGATCGCCACTCCACAAACGGAACGGCAATTATTCGCAACGGGGTAGAACAGTCACTTTCCGCCAAGGACCCGGTTCTCGCGCTACCGGGGGACAAGGTACGGTTCGGAGAGCGCATGGCTGTGGTGGAGCGCGCCTAGGGGGCCCGCAAGCGGTGCGCCACGGATAGCGACCATGAGGATGGTGTAAGGCGTGAAGGTCAAACTGACCCTCCATCGAGACGGTGTTGCGCCGGCGGATATCGTCGTCACGACCGACTCCACCGCTACGGCCGGTGACGTCGCGTGGCACATCGCCGAGGCCGATCCTGCGCGCACTATTCTGCCCGGTGAGGATGACGTGCTGACCCTCGCTGTGGCGGCACCTACCGCTGACCGGCTCGAGCCACTGGAACCCAACGCCCCCATCGGTGAGGCGGCCATCGGCTCCGGATTCGCGGCCGCGGTGTTGAACCTAGGTGCGCAGCAGACCCTCTCCTCGGTGACCCCGCAGGAAGCTGTCGGTGTGCTCCGGGCCACCGACGGCCCGCTGCGCGGTCAGGAGTTCCCGCTCACTATGGGGCACACATCCGTTGGTAGGGACCCTAGCAACGACATCGTGCTCGCCGATCCGATGGTCTCCAAGAAGCACGCCCGGATCGAGGTGGGCGGGTACGTCGAGCTCGTCGACCTGAACTCTGCCAACGGTGTCCTCATCGACGGGACCGCAGTGCAGCGGGCGAGGCTGGTGCCAGGAAAGGAATTCGTGATCGGCGGCACCACCCTGGTGCCGTATCTGGCCAGCGACTTCGATGGGTCAGCCGATGACCCGATCCTGGAACGCGGTGGCGGGCTGCTATACAACCGCAGCCCGCGGGTCGAGGTGCGCTACCCCGGTGTGGAGCACCCACCGCCACGGATGCCGACGGAGAACATCACCCGGCTATTCCCGTGGACGATGCTGGTGGCGCCGATCATGATGGCCGGTGCGATCTATGCGGTAACTGGTCGTGAGCGCGCGCTGCTGTTGATCTTGATGACTCCGATGATGGCGCTGGGCAACTACATCAACCAGCACCGCCAGGCCGGTAATAAGCAGAAGCACGAGGTCAAGCTCTTCGAGCGACAGTTCGAGAAGCTGGAGGAGGACCTCTATCGTTCCAAACCCGAGGAGGAACGGGCGCGGAACGAGGAAGTGCCGCCGGTGGCCGAGGTGTATGAGCACGCCACTCGACTGGGTCCTATGTTGTGGACCCGGCGGCCCGAGCACTGGAACTTCCTCGCCCTGCGGCTGGGCACGAGTCGCGCGCCATCGCGTAATTCGATCGGTGACCGCGACTCCCAGGACGGGCTGCCCGAGTACATCGAGCGGGTGGATCGGCTCAAAGAGCGATACCGATACGTGGACGACGTGCCGATCCTGGAATCGCTGCAGGCTGTAGGGTCGGTTGGGGTAGCCGGACCCACCGGACTGGCCGCAGACACTCTCCGCGGATTGGCGGTTCAGCTCTTCGGGCTGCATGCGCCCAATGAGGTCGTCACCGTTGGTTTCACCGACGCCGAATGGGCCGAGGAACTGGAATGGATCAAGTGGCTGCCGCACACCACCAGCGAGACAAGCCGGTTCAAGGAGCTTCCGCTGGCCGACTCCGCTCCCGCGGCGAACGCGCTGCTCAGCTCCTTGGAGGACTATGTGCTGCGCGGTGGGAAGGTACCGGACCAGCGGGGCCCCTTCTCGGAGCGATGGACCCCGATGCATTACGGCAAGGACGTGAACCGGGCTGCTCAGGAGAACAACAGCAAGGTTCAGACGGCAGTCATCGTTTTCGTCACCAACGATGCCCCGGTGGATCGGGCGAGGCTGACCCAGGTCCTCGAACGTGGCGCTGACGTCGGCCTGCACGCAGTCTTCGTTTCGCCGACCGTGGAGTCCCTGCCCGCGGCCTGCCGTAGTTATGTAGACGTGTCCACTGGGCTCGACCAGGCGGTGGTGGGCTTGGTGCGTAACGGTGAACGTTACGACGGCGTGCGGATAGAGGGGGTCTCCAGGGCCTATATGGACACCTTCGCCAAGCGGCTGGCACCGGTGGTGGACGCGAGCACTGTTGTCCACGACGCCTCGGACATCCCGAACTCCGTGATGTTCCTGTCGCTGGTCGGTAGTGAGGTGGCTGAGGACCCGAATGCGGTGGTCGACCGCTGGCGACAGAACAACACGATCATCGACCGGTCCAATGCTGAGCGGCCCCGGTTGAAGAAGGCGGGAAACCTGCGGGCCATTATCGGTCAGGGTGCCAGCGATGCGATGGCTCTCGACCTACGGGGCCAGGGCCCGCACGCACTGGTCGGCGGCACCACCGGTGCTGGGAAGTCGGAGTTCCTGCAGGCTTGGGTGCTGGGGATCGCTTCAGCCCACAGCCCAGACCGGGTGACCTTCCTCTTCGTGGACTACAAAGGTGGTTCGGCCTTCGCCGATTGCGTCGAGCTGCCGCACTGCGTCGGTCTGGTCACCGACCTGAGTCCGCACCTGGTGCGGCGGGCGTTGACCAGCCTGCGAGCCGAGCTGCATTACCGCGAACACCTGTTCAACCGGAAGAAGGCCAAGGATCTGCTGGAGCTGGAGAAGCGTCAGGACCCCGAGTGCCCGCCGGCGCTGGTGCTGGTGATCGATGAGTTCGCGGCCCTGGCCGGGGAGGTGCCGGAGTTCGTCGACGGTGTTGTCGATATCGCCCAGCGAGGACGTTCGCTGGGAATTCACTTGATCATGGCAACCCAGCGGCCGGCAGGGGTGATCAAGGACAACCTGCGTGCGAACACGAACCTGCGGGTTGCCCTGCGGATGGCCGATGAATCCGATTCCAAGGACGTGGTCGATGACGCCGTAGCTGCGTCCTTTCCGCCGTCAATACCTGGACGGGGGATCGCCAAGACCGGTCCGGGTCGGCTGGTGCCCTTCCAGTCCGCCTTCGCCGGTGGCTGGACCCGTGATGATGAGGTCGTCAGCGCGGAGGTCAAAGTTGCTGAATTGCGGTTTGGCTCGATGGTGGAGTGGGAACCGGATCGGCCCCCGGAGTCCGACTCCCACGATGAGGACCTGGGCCCCAACGACCAGCGCCGGGTAGTGAACACCCTGATCCGTGCCGCGGATGCTGCTGAACTGATGGTGCCCAGGCGTCCCTGGCTGGACGATCTGGCCGATGTGGTCGAGATGCGGGATCTTCCTGCTGAGGGTGACCGTCGGATCCTGCTGGGCCTTGCTGATCAGCCCGAGCGGCAGCAGCAGAACCCCATCTACTTCGCCCCGGACCGGGACGGTTCGCTGCTGGTGGTGGGAACCTACGGTGCCGGCAAATCCACGGCGCTGAAGACGGTGGCCACAGCGGCGGGCATGCGACCCGATCTGGGCACGGCGGAGGTCTACGGGATGGATTTCGCCTCCGGCGCATTGCGGGTGTTGGAGGGCCTACCGCACGTGGGTTCGATCATCGACGGTGACGACGCCGAACGCATCCAACGTCTGATGCGCACGCTGGGCAAGGAACTGGATCGTCGGTCCGCGGCGTTCGGCAACGTCAATGCCGCCAACCTGACCGAGTACCGGGACCTGGCTGACCCCACGATGCCCCGGATCATTGTGCTGATCGACAACTTCGCCGAGTTCAAAAAGGAGTGGGAGATCAGTTCGGCACGGTCCCCCTTCTACCAGGTCTTCATGCGGGTTCTGGGCGAGGGGCGCCCCCTGGGGGTGCACGCGGTGATCAGCGCTGACCGCGGTGGTGCCGTGCCAACGGCCGTCGCGGCGAACATCTCCCGGAAGGTGGTGCTGCGGCTTTCCGACCCGAACCAGTACTCCCTGCTCGGTGCGCCCAAGGACGTCCTGGACGACCAGAGCGCGCCGGGGCGGTCGGTGATCGACAAGAGCGAGGTGCAGCTCGCAGTACTTGGAGCCACCACGAACGTCGCCGAGCAGTCGAAGGCGCTGACCCAGCTCGCCACCGAGTTGCGCGAGCAGGGGGTGCCCGAGGCGCCCGAGATCGGTGCCCTGCCGACCAGGATCGACTGGACCGAGGTGCCGGACACTGCCGATGGGATGCCAGTGTTCGGTATCGCCGATGACACTCTGGCCGCCAGGGGTTTCGACCCGATCGGCACCTTTACGATCGTCGGGCCGCCACAGTCCGGGAAGACGAATACGTTGCGTGCTCTGGTGTCTTCCGTGGAACGCTTCGATCCGGATGTCAAGCTCTTCCACTTCGGCAATCGCAGGGCGCAGCTGGGGGACTTCCGAAACTGGGTGCGCAGTGCGGTGCGGCCCGATGACGAGAAGGAGCTGGCCACCGAACTGACCGAGATCGTGGCCGATGAGTCGGTGACCGGTCGCATCCTGATCGTGATCGAGGACATGCCCCACCTGACCGACGGCCCTGCCGAACGCGCGATGCGCGGGCTGCTGCAGGCGGTCAACAACAGTGACCACATGATGATCGGTGAGTCCGATGTCAGTCGAGCCGGCGGTGGTTCAGGCGTGCTCGGTGAGTGGAAGTCGGCCCGGCAGGGGATTGCGCTCAAACCTGATGCCTATGACGGCGATACGCTGTTCAAGGTGCCGTTCGGCCGGGTGAAGCGCGCAGAGTTCCCCGACGGCCGCGGCATCTTTGTGCAGGCCGGTAAATCAGTGACGATGCAGATCCCGCTGGTCGCACCCGATGCGGTGGTCAGCCGGCCTCAGCCCAGCAATGGAGTGCCTGAACGGGCAACGGCTGAGGCTGTGATCGCAGGCGTGGGACAAGGTGGGTAGATGTACCCATGGCTATCCATCCCATGTCCTCTAGAGTGTGTAGCGGCTGGTCCACAGGGGGCCATCCAACCTGACCATCATGAGGAAGGTAGAGATTCATGACCGACTTCGGCGTAACTTACGACGAGATGGAATCCACGGCCTCCAAGCTGGACGACGGCAAGGAGAGCATCGATGACGCCCTGACCGAATGCCAGGGATACGTGGACGACCTTGTCCAGGAGGGCTTCAAGACGGAGAAGGCATCTGGTGCCTTCAAGGACGGCTACGACGACATGACCAGCGGCCTCAAAGACGCCGCTGAGGGTGTTTCCGAGATGGCGCAGGCACTGCGGGACAAGGCCCAGGCTGTCCGCGACATGGACGACCAGCTCGCCGGTTGAGCACCTCGATGCAGGCGGTGGGGGCCGGTCGATCGGACTGGTCCCCACCTCTGTTCCCTAGGAGCCGGACGCGCCGCCGCTCCCAGAAACTGCACTCGCCGTCTGCACATCTGACCTGGAGCGCCCGGAGCAGGGCGCAGGACATCGAGCCAGGGACATCGCGTGATGGCGCTGCTTTACAGCCAGTCAACGTAGGTAAGGGAGGCCCGCCATGGCAGATGTGAAGATCGACGGACCAACGATGGAAACCCTGAACACCCAGCTCCTGAACATCATTAGTGAACTTGAGCAGGCATCGAGCCAGGGTGAGGCACTCCAGGCGGCTATCGACGCCCCCTACGGCGACACGCGGCTGCGCGATGAGGTTGGAGAGTTTGAATCGCGCTGGGAGGACAAGCGCGGAGAGCTGACCGACTCGCTGAAGAAGATTCAAGAGCATGTGCAAGACGTCATCGACGGGTTCAGCGAGGGAGACTCCGAGATGGCCAATTCCATGCAAGAGGCGACCAGCGACATCCCGGTCTGACGCCCACGGTTGCGATGACCGGCGCGGCCGTTTGAAGCCTGGCAGAAATGACACGGTGAGTCAGAACATGACTGTACGGAAGAGGATTCGATGCAACTGTCACCGATGATGAGGGAGATCGAATATCTCCCGGGCGACGGAGAAGAGGTCGAGCGCCGGGGCAAGGACATCGAAGACCTCGGCGACCAGATGCTCGAGAGCGCAGACACCCTGCAAGCCATCAAGGATGCCGACGATGGCCAGCACGGAAAGGCCGTTGAGTCGTTGCGAACGGAGTTCGATGATGCCTACGAGACCCTGAAGGAGGCGGGCGAACTCTATAAGCCCGTCGGCCCCCACATAGCCGAGTACGGCCAGCAGGTCATCGAGAGCCAGCCGCTGATCCGGTCAAAGGTCGATGACTGCGAGTCACTCTGGGCCACCTATCAGAGCCTGCCTGGGTCCACGTCCGGGCCAGAGCCAGGTGCGGAAGACGAGGACGCAGCCGAGGATGAGCACGAAGCCAAGAAAGCAGCCTTCGAGGACTGGAATCAGGCTGCGGGCGAGTACGACTCCCTGGTGAGCACCTGGGAGCTCGCCTACGACAGTGCTGCCAACGGGATCTCGAATGATATGGCCGGCAAGATTCGTGACCCCAACGCGTTCTGGGACTTCGTTGATGGTCTCGTGGAGGTCCTCGGCTGGGTCGGTCTCGCCGTTGGAGTGATCGCCATGATCGCCGGCGGTCCGTTTGTCGCACTGGCTGCGATCATCGGTGCGGCAGTCTTCGCGATCACAGCAGTCCAGTACATCGCCGGTGAAGCGAGCCTGTCCGATCTTATGTGGGAGACTGTGGGGATTTTGCCGTTTGGGAAAGCCGGAAGGTTATTTCGAGGCGATGTCGGCACGTTCGGAAAAGAAATGTTCAAAGGCTTCTCCGGATCGAATTTCAAGGAAATGACCGGTGGCTTTAGAAGCATGGGGTCCAGCTTCAAGAATGCTCAAGGCGCATTCGGCAAAGCCGGAACATTGTTCGAAGGTGGCTTTGCGGACAACCTCGCCAGGACTCTCACCGGGAAAGATTCTGCCGGTTGGAACAATATGTTCTCAAACATGGACATGTCCAGCAACAGTCTGAAAACGCAATTCGCCAACGCCGGAGAGGCACTTTGGGAGATCAGTGCCGACCGCGCAGAGCATGTGGGAAAGATTGATAGCTGGGTCGCCCAGATCGCGGGAACGGATCCGATCAAGGAAAAACTTCCTCCCCCCATCCGGGTACCGTTTGAATGAGTGCTCGGTCCGAACTGAACTCGGCAGAGGATCCTCCAGCACACTGGTGGCAGATCTCCGAGATTGAGGAACCTGACTCGTGGCTTCCCGTCCCACGAGGGCTCAGTGAAGAAGACCAAATTGATTGGGTCGCCGAGGTCATCCTCAGCCTGAAGTCTGAATGGGGGCCGGCGTGGGATGATGAGTTCGCGCCGTCGCTGGCGTCTGTACTGAGTGCCGTCAGTACGGACAGATCTGAAGATGACGGTCCCGCCTACCTCTGCTGGCCGGTAGCGTTTCCCGTGTGTACCGTGATCACTGTGGACGTCGTCGATTCTGCGGAAGTGCCCGACTGGGAGGCCGACGGATATGACGTGCGCTATTATGAAACGGAGAATTTGGGGCCGGGAATTCTTTGCACGCGGGAACGTGAAGGACGCGTCGCTGGCCAGGCGGCGGAGATCGTGGCGACATCGTTCGTCTTTGACGATGGGCGCTCGAGCGTGCTGATCGCGATCGACGATGTGCCGGTCAACATCGCCACACTGTTGAACCCGGATGTGCAGCACTTCGTGGCCAGCGTTGCCCTGACCCGACCTGACGGATTGTCGTTTCGGGCGGTGCCATCCCGTGCGGTCCTCACTGACGCCGGGGACCGGTGGGAGTTTGCACATGGCAACTGACGAGCGTCAGGTGGAGCGCTGGGCCCGAAAGGGCCTGGCGGGGGGCTCGTTTGCTGAGGTGGAGTGGCGCGTGCTGTTGGAGAGCGCGTATGCCACCCAACCGGGCCTGCTGACCCGGTTCCGGTTGTCCGGGTGGTGGACGCTGATTCAGATTATCGTGTTCGTCTCACCGATTCTCGGGGTTGCGGCATTCTTGTCCAGTCCTGATCTGACCGGATGGCGACGGGGTTTCGATGCTGAGACTGCGCTGGTGGTCGGTGGGGCATGCTTTGTGCTCGCCGTACTGTTGGCCGTGGTGTTGATTGTGGACTGGGTCAAGGGGGGTCGAGAACGGTCCGGTGGCTTGTACGGTGCAGTCTTGCTGACGTTGATTCCGGCGGGTGTGACCCTGCTGATTGTCGGCGCGGGGAACAGCCTGGACTTGGCCTCCCCGTGGCTGCTGCCGGTGTGGGTCACTGCTGGTCTGTCGGTGTTGTTGCTGGTGGCCTCGGTGGTCGCCGGCCGACCGGCGGCCAAGAATGAGGCGAAGAAGGGGCGGGGGCTGAAGGTCCCGGAGCATCCGGTGGTGATCGCTTCTCTGCCACCGAGCGAGGTGGTGTCCCTGTTACAGATCCGCGATCAGATTATGTGTAAGTTGGAAGATATGGAGCGGTTCGACTCGGGGGCGGCCGAACGCGCCCGGGAGGTGCCCCTAGGCGAACTGCACACCTTGGACAGGGCCGCCAGTCAGAAGGGAAGCTCGTGAGCAACGCGACAGAGGGTGTGCCTGCACGGGTCCCCCTACGCGACCAGCTCGGCGCTAAGCCCGATCCGGACTTTGAGTTGCGACTGCTGCCCGGGTGGACTCGATGGACGCCTGACGGTGAGCACATGCAGACGATGGGCAAGCAAGTTCGGGAACGGCTCGCCGAAGTAGGACGGCCGGACTTGGCCAAAGATGCCCATTCCCTGGTGCTCTCGACGTTCAAAGAGATGCGCCAGAAGTCGGTGATCGCAGTTTTCTCCGCCACTGAGGATCGTGACGACACGATCTGGATGCCAGGGTCGATGACCGCCACGATCCGCCGCCCCGGGGGGAACTACAACCTTGACGAACTGGTTGTGCACCTGATTCGCGAGTACGGGGGAAAGCCGCTCTTCGGGGACAAGAGGTTCGTGCGGTATAAGCGCCAGACCCACCGGGAACTGCCCGACGGGATGGCGCGTCTGACGACCATCGAATACATGACACCGGTGCCCACGAGCGACCGGCGTCGAGCGCTGTGCCTCACTGCGTCTTATGGCGTTCCGATGAGTATGCCGGCAGATGACGATCGACTGCAAGCGTATGAACTCGCATTCGATAGCATGGTCTCGACTCTGCGTTGGGTGCCGCCGGCCGGAAACGGCGCCGCAACGTCACAGACGCGACGGGCTGAGTGATCGGCCGAGGCGATGGGCACCTGCGAGCAGGACCTTGCCGACTGGGCTCGCCACACCGACTTCCCGCAGCCCATTCGTTGGGGTGAGGTGGAGGCGGCCGTCCTGGCAAGACCACGGCCGTCTTTCGACCCTGAGCCGGAGTTTGAGGTCACCCGAGCGTGGCTGATCATCGGGACGATTCTGCGGCCGGTGGTATGGCTGTTCGTCGCGGTCATGTTTGGCTCTTCTCTGATCGGGCTGGGCGCCATCGCGGCAGGAGTCAGCGCGCAGGACGCCGATGTTGCTCAGCAGTGGGTGGCCGTAGCGGTCGTTCCCTTCTTTGTCGCGGTGCTGGTCCCCGTTGTCATGGGCTTCATATGGTCCGAGATTCGGCGCAGGATCGGGTGGATGATTCTGGTGACCGGGGGGAGCGCCGTCGTCTCACTGAGTGCCTATGTGGTCCTTCGCACAGCTCCGGAACTATTAAACATCGGGTGGACCACCTGGGTGATCGTGGCGGCAGCCGGCACTGGGTTCGTGGTACTGGCGCTGATGCTGTTCGCCTCGAAACCCGGACATGGGCTGCCACGTCAGTCCAAGAAGGAGATGACCCGGGAGGAGAAGCAGTACTCGGCGATGCTCGCGCAGGTTCTGGAGATCCTCATCAAACGCCGTCTGGTGGATGAGGACGAGATCGATGTGCCCGAGCTCGTCGAGGCCCGGCTCGGGTCCTGGCACCTGATGGACCTGCCCAAGCGCTAGCTGTCGCCAAGCACCCGCACACTGTGGGGCTCAGAACCTGGATTTGCGCGGCCAGATGGTGATGATTCGCTAGAGTCAGGCAGCATCGCGGCGAGGTCCGGAGGTGCGAGGCGGTGGGCCGGATGTGCCAGGATAAGCGGGGTTGAGGTGCTCCACCTGCGCCCATCGAGAGAACCAGCAACACCGGGAGTGACCGTGCCGCGAGGGTGGCGTCGTCGGGCAGTAGTGGCCTCTGTAGGCGCGTGCGCACTCGCGCTGGCGGGATGCGCCACGGCCCTGCCGGACACCGTGGTGGTCGACTCGCAGATCACGCTCGGCTGGGCGCACTCGATGACCAGCGCAAATCACGCCAGCACCGAGGGTGCGACCGCCGGGAACCTGGATGTGGCTGCCATGACCCGGGGTCAGTTCGCCGAGGTCGTGGACGGAGACGCCGTTCTCGACGAAGACTTCGGAACAGTCACAATCACCGACCCGGAGTCATTCACCGTTCGGTATGAATTGGCTGAACCGCAGTGGTCCGATCAGATTCCGGTGGATGTGGCCGATCTGATGCTGGCTTGGGCTGCCGGATCCAACGTGCCCAGCCTCGCCAGCATCGGTGCCGGTGACGACGATGAGTACGACGGCGGGGACGTCGACGACGAGGAAGACGGCGACGGGGACGAGGGGGCCGAGGAAGATGGCGCCGGGGACGACGGCGCCGACGACAGCGATAGCGAGGAGACCGACGGCGACAGCGAGGAGGGTGAAAACAGCGCCGAGGACGCTGACGCTGACCCCGAGGTGTCTCAGGAGGACATCGAGCGCGCTCCCACCTTCAACTCGGTCAGCAGCGGCCTGGAGCAGAGCATCCAGGTGGTGGACTACGACGAGTTCGAAGGCTGGATCGACGTCCGCTTCACCCACTCGGTAGAGGATTGGCGCAGCGCCCTGGAGGTGGCCGTCCCGGCCCATGTGGTCGGAGCGCAGGCTTTCGACCTCAGTGACCCGATGGAAGCCAAACAGGCGGTCATCACCGCTATCGAGGACCGCGACGAAGAGGACCTGGCGGCGATCGCCGACGTGTGGAACACCGGTTTCGAGTTGCCGGAGGGGGACGGCAGCAACATTCCTGCGGAGCTGCTCCTGTCCAGCGGCCCCTACCGCATCGAACAGGTCGACCAGTCTCAACCCGGCGCCCAGAGCCTGCAGCTGGTGGTCAACAACGACTACATCGGCTCCCCGACCGGGGAGTATGAACGGATCGAGCTCAGCCAAATCGGCAATACCGACCCGCTGCCTGAACTCGGCCGCACGATCGACGTCGCCCAGGTCGCGCCCACGAGCGAGAACTGGGAACGTATCCGGGATCTGGAACGGGTCGACCACGGCGTGTCCACCAGCCACGACAACTCGATGTGGGCGCTGATGCTGAACGTGAACCGCGGCGAGTTCGACTGGCCCAATGTCCGGGAGGTCTTCCTGCGGGCTGTGCCCCAGGACGACATGGCCAGTGCCGGGTCGGGGCAGTGGAGTCAGGCATACTCCGGCACCAGCGCCATGGTGTTCACCCCCGAGATGGATGGGCACCAGATCGCCGTGGAGGACGCCGGATTCGACGCGACCTTAGGTGAAAGCCTCAACGAGGAAGACGCGGCCGCCGAGCGGTCGGAGGTCGGGGTCGACGACGGTGAACGGGTGTGCATCCTCTACGACTCCGGGCAGGAGTACGCGGTGGCAGCCTTCGCAGCGCTGCAGGAGGGGATGGCTGAAACCGGCTGGGACATCCGGGACTGCGGCACCGATGACGTGGACGCGGAGTTGGCGGAGGGAACCGACTGGCATGCAGTGCTCGCCAACGTCCCGGTTCCGCACACCCCGGCCGAGATCGCCGCACAGTGGGGTACCGAGGGCGAGATGTCGGTGACCGGTGCCCAGAACGAGGAACGGGATGCGTTGATCGACGAGCTCGCGCGCACCGCCGATGTGTACGCGGCCCGAGACCTGAGGGTTGAGATCGAAGCATCCATCGTCGCCGACGCGGTGGCGATGCCGCTATCGATGCAGCCCGTCGTCACCGTCAACCACCGCTCGGTGGACAACGTCCAGCCACGAAACGGTACCGCGGCAACGCTGACTTACGCCGCCCCAGACTGGTCGATCGCCGACGGCTGATCGACTCCGGCAGCCCCCGATCAGTTGCTCAGCGCGCCGGTGATCACCCGCTTCTGCGCAAGCGCGGTGAGATGCTTCGCCGGTGGAAGGACGTCACCGGTCAGGGTTCAGGTATCCCCGGGAGTAGGCGGTGGCCACGGCAGCGGCTCGGTCGTTCACGCCGAGTTTGGCGTAGGTGTGCAGCAGGTGGGTCTTCACCGTCGCCTCGCTGATGAACAGTTGTTTGGCCGCCTCCCGGTTCGTACACCCGCGAGCGATCAGCGCCAGTACCTCCAGCTCGCGTTGGGACAGCGGTTCGGCGGCCGGTTCGCGTATCTGTCCCATCAGGCGGGTGGCCACCGTCGGGGCGAGCACCGCCTTTCCTTCGGCTGTGGCCAGCACTGCGCGGAAGAGGTCCTCCTTCGGTGCGTCCTTGAGCAGGTAGCCGGTCGCCCCGGCCTCGATAGCCGGCAGCACATCGCTGTCGGTGTCATAGGTGGTCAGCACCAGCACCCGGGAAGGCACGCTCTGCTTCGCCAGCTCCCTGATCGCGGCGACCCCATCGGTCCCGGGCATCCGCAGATCCATCAGGATCACATCCGGGTGCAGACTATTCGCGATAGTGACGGCTTCGGCTCCGTCGCCGGCCACCCCGAGCACCTCGAAGCGCTCATCGGTGCTGAACATTCCCTGCAGCCCATCGCGCACCACCGGATGGTCATCGACGATCAGCACCGATATCACCTCTGCTCACCGGCCAGGATCGCCGGCACCGAGGCGGAGATCACGGTGCCCTCCTCAGGCTGGGATTCGATCACCAACCGGCCACTGAGCCGCTGCACGCGCTGACGCATCCCGGTGAGGCCGAAACCACTGTCGGTGCTCAGCTGCTCGCGCGAGGCGACCGGATCGAAACCCACGCCGTCGTCCCGAATGTCCAAGGTCACCAGATCCTCCATGTAGGACAACGTCAGTTGCACCCGGCGTGCCCGGGCGTGTTTGGCAACATTAGCCAACGCCTCCTGCGCCACCCGCAGCAGCGCCGCGTCCACATCTGCATGCATCGGCCGGGGATCACCGGTGACGGTCAGCGCCGGCTGGAGGTGGTGTTCGACGGCGAAGGAATTGGCCGCGTCCTCGATCGCTTCCGGCAGGTGCGCCCCGGCGAGCACCTCAGCCGAAACGGCATGCACGGTGCGCCGGGCCTCCGTCAGGCTCTCCCGGGCCAGGGTGATCGCCCTGGACAGGTGTCCGTGGGCATCGCCGGACTGACCCGGTACCTGCTCGACGGCTTGCAGCTGGGTGAGGATCCCAGCCAGGCTTTGAGCCAGGGTGTCGTGGATCTCCCGGGCCACCCGCTGGCGTTCGTCAACCACTCCGGCTCGACGTGCCTGGACCAGCAGCTGGGCATGTAGGGCAGCATTCTCCGCGAGCGCGGCCTCAAGTCTGGTGTTCGCCTCATGCACCTGCGCCAGGGCCTGGTCCTGCCACACCGAGCGCTGCAGCAATTGCTCAGTGAAATGCATCGTCCCTGCGGCTAGCACAGTGCTGAGCAGCGTGATGACCACCCACAGCCACCACTCATCGGCACCGATCCTGCCCAGCCCGCCCAGGTAGGTCACCGCCATGATCATCGAGGTGGCCGTGATGCCCAGATAGCGCCAGAGACCGTGCAGACACTCGAAGGCGTGCACGTAGCCGATCAAGGCGAAGATGCCGTACCACGGGGCCAGTGCCACCAGGGTGCCGGCCAGCACCATCAAACCGGCGTAGTACACCCCCATCAGCGCACCTCGGGAGTACCAGTGCGGGTGCAGGGTGTAGAACCACGCCACCCACAGCGCTGCCAGCACGGTCAGACCCAAGGCGGCCAGGACGTGCACCGGCAGAGGCTGCAGAAGCGTGATGATGCTGCTGACTCCCAACAGCAGATACGGCAGGGCCGCCATCGCCAGGTTCTCCTGGCGCTGCAGCGCCTCGGCCCGCTCGGGCCGATTAGCATCGGAACTCACCCGAGTGCTCATGGCTACTCCCACCGGAAATATCGCGCGGCCAGTCCACCGGCTACGATGGTCCACCCCAGCATGACAGCGAGGTGCAGGCCCAGCGGCCAGGCGCCCCCCGCCGCGTCGGTGAGTGCTTGCACCCCTGCTCCCAACGGCGTGAAGTCACTGATGGTCAGCAGTATCTCGGACATCGACGCCCGGGGGATCCACAGCCCGCCGAAGAACAGCAGCGGGAAGAACAGCACCAGCCCGATGGCCGATGCGCTCATCGCAGTGGGTGCCACCGCGGCCACCAGCATCCCAAGCGCGAACAGGGCCAGTGCGCTGAGCACGAAAGAGACCAGGTAGGCCGGCAGATGCTGGGGCAGGGGCACCCCGAAGAGCACCCGTGCGATCGCTTGGATCGCCAGTGCCGAGCCCAGCGCCAAGGTGGCGCTCATCAACAGCTGTCCGCCGAGCATCGCGACCGGCCGCACCGGTGTGGTCCGCAGCCGGCGCAGCACGCCCTTGTCGCGGTAGGTGGCGAACTGCTGGGGCAGCACGGTGATCGCCAGGGACAGGATGGCGAGGGATACGACGATCGGGGTGTAGACGTCGATCACACGCAGCCCGCCGAAACCGGGTTCGGGTTCGCGGAACGCCGGGATCGACCCCAGGACAATGAGCAGCACGGGGGCGAGTGCCAGGCCGACGATCACACTGATCGGTTCCCGGAAGAAGAGTTTGGTCTCAGTGATGGTCAGGCGGGACAGGACAGACATGCCAGGGATCTCCTCAAGCATCGAAGGGGCGGCCGGTGAGCGCCATGAAGGCGTCATCGAGGGAGGTCTGCTCGAGGCGCAGATCACCCGGCGTGACCTGGTGCTCGGCCAGCGCCGTGGTCACCGCGAGCAGGGCGCCAGCGGTGCCGGTCACCACCACCTGGTTTCCGGCGCGCTGGGCCGAGGTCACCTCGGGCAGCGCGGTGAGCAATGCCAGATTCAGGGGGCCGGAGGGGCGAAACTGGATGCGCTGGGCATCGTCGACTCCGGCGACCAGCCCGGCCGGGGTGTCCAGGGCGATGACTCGGCCGGCGTCGATCACGGCCAGCCGGTCACACAGCCGCTCCGCCTCCGCCATGAAGTGGGTCACCAGCAGAATGGTCACGCCGCGCTCGCGGATCGTCTCGATCAATTCCCAGGTGTCCCGGCGGGCCTGAGGGTCCAGACCGGTGGTGAGCTCATCGAGCACCGCCACCTTCGGGTTGCCGACCACTGCCAGGGCGATGGACAGCCGTTGCTTTTGCCCACCGGACAGGCGCCGGAACTGGGTGCCCGTCTTGTCGGTGAGCCGCAGCGCATCGATCAGCTCACGCCAGTCGACCGGGTCGTAGTAGAAGGAGCTGTGTAGTTCCATCGTCTCCCCGACAGTGATCTTGTCGGGCAGCTCGCTCTCCTGGAGCTGAGCGCCCAGCAGCTGGCGCAGGGGCCGGGAGTCGCGTTGGGGGTCCAGCCCGTCGATGCGGATGGTGCCGCTGTCGGGAGTGCGCAGGCCCAGGGCGCACTCGACCGTGGTGGTCTTCCCGGCGCCGTTGGGCCCGAGAATCCCGAAGATCTCACCTTCCTGCACGGATAGGCTGACCCCGTCCACCGCCGTGTGCTGCCCGTAGCGTTTGACCAGGTTGTCGATGTCGATGATTGCCATGTCACCCAGCCTGCTGCGGCGGCCCGGCCGGCGGATCGACCGCGCGGCCACGATCGGGTCAGGCTGCGGTGGACCCGCGGCTCCACCGATTGGTTGATCGGCCCGCAGCGGTGGAGATGCTCAAGTGGTGTGGCTCACTCCTCGGCGCACAGGCGCGCGGCCTCCGTCGTGAGCTCCTCGGTGTTCAGCGTGCTGATGTTATGAATCACCTCCGACCCGGGGTCGTGGAAGTGCTCATAGGCCGGATCCTGGAGAGAGGCGGCGACCAACAGGTACCCCGCTGCCGGTCCTTCCCAGTACACCGGGTCCTCTTCGATCGCCCCGAAGTCATCCTCATCGGTGTAGTTCTCCTCGATGCGTTCGGCCAGAGCGCAGCCGTGTTCCATATTCGACCGGGCGAGGTCCGCATCATCGCCGGAGGCAGTAGTGCCGCCGAAGATCACGTAGCCGCCGGCGATCCCGACGAGGGCGCCCGCGAGTAGCGCCACGATCGCCGTGACCAGGATCGGAATCCGGGAGGGTGCAGGTTGGTCGGCGGGGTGGGTAGACATCGGAGGTCCTTCTGTGGGGGAAGCTGATGAGCGTGCCGGTCCGGCCCGCAGGCCGGACCGCCACCAGGGTCTCATCCGGTCAGTGCTCCGGGACCGCGCAGGATCCCGAGTGCGGCGCTGCCCACCAGGACACCAGCCAGGATAAGGAGCACCGAACCGGCCAGCACCCAGTCGGCACGGGTGATCAGCACTGGTCGCCAGGTGGTGCGTGGGGTGAGCCCCAGTCCCCGGGATTCCAGTGCCTGGGCGATGCGTTCCCCGCGTCGCACGGTGATGACCAACAGCGTGAAGGCCACCCGGGCCAGGTGCCGCGGCCCCCGGGGCGGGCGCCCGTTGCGGCCCAGCGGGGCGCGGACCGCGTGGGCGTGTTGAATCGTGGTCCATTCGGTGGGCATATCCTGCAGCATCCGGTACCCGGCCAGCACCGAGTAGGCCACCCGCGGACTGAGGCGGACGGATTGGCGCAGACTGTGCATCAGGGACACGCCGTCGGTCGAGACCAGGAAGCCGATCGCCATGATCCCGATCAGCAGCGTGCGCCCGGCCAGAGCCCCGCCCACGCTCAGCCCCTCGGTGGTCACCCGCAGCGGACCAGCGTGCCACAGCACGGTCCCGGGCCGGCTGAGCACGTTCACCAGGAAGATTCCCAGCGCGAACGCGGCGAACGGGATGTGCGCCAGCAGAAGCTGGCCGGGCCTGATCCTGGTGGCGGCCAATACCCCGCCCAGCGCCAACAGGTACAGCACCGCCGGGGTCAGCGGGTCGAGGACGAACAACACGGCCAGGGAGATCAGGAACACCAGGGCGAGCTTGACCGTCGGGTTGCGCCGGGCTAGCGGGGCCGCATCGGCAGCGGTCGCATCGGCGGAGGCGGCGGTCATGGTCCGTGCCCTGCCGTCGATGCCTGCACCGGTGGGGTGACGGCGGCATCCAGTTCCCGCAGCACCCGCTGCACCGCACCGGCTTCTTCGACGTTCTCCAGCAGCCAGGACACCAACGGTCCCGGGCGTAGGCCCCCGCGTTCCCGCACCTGCGGGTCGCGCAGCACGGTCACAGCGGGGCCGTCGGCGATGACTGCACCTTCGGCCAGCACCATCACCCGGTCGGCAAGGGTGAGCACGGTGCGCAGGTCATGGCTGGAGAACACCACGCAGCGCCCACCCTGCGCGGCGGCCCGAAGTGCGCTCACCGTGGCGATCGTGTCCCGGCGATCCAGCCCGAGCGTCGGCTCATCGGCCAGGAGGCATGAGCGGTCGTGGGCCAGCATCGCCGCCAGGCTCACCCGCCGTTTCTCCCCACCGGACAAGCGGAATGGGTTCTGGTCGCCCAGATGCTCCAGCCGGTGGGCACGCAGCTGGGCAGTCACCGTTTCCTGCGCCCGCTGGCTCAACTCGTGGGCGACCTCCGCGCGTACGGTGTGGGCGAGGAACTGGTGCTCGGCGTTCTGGAACACCATGCCCGGCCGTGACCCCGCCACAGTTCCCGCGGCCGGGGCCAGCAGTCCGGCCAGGGTGAGCAGCAGCGTGGTCTTGCCGACGCCGTTAGGGCCGACCAGCGCCACCACCTCCCCTGCCCCGATGTCGAGGTTGATATCGGATAGCAACGGGACAATGGGGGGTGACCGCCGGGCCTTTCGTCGTCGTCGGCTGGACGGCTGCCGCTCCCGGGTGATGGTCAGATTCCGGGCCCGCACTACTGGAGCCGGGCTGGTCTGGAGCGGGGCCCCGGCCCGCGCCACCCGAGCCGGACCTGACGCGCCCTCGGGCGCCGCCCCGCCCGAGACGGCGGCGGTTACCGCGCCTTCATCTGCGTTCCCGGCGGTCTGGGCACCAGCGGCGGCGAGCCGCTCCAGCAGCTCGGTGTTCGCCGCAGCTGCCAAGCCTCCGGCTACCCCGGTCAGAGCGTGTAGCTCGGATTCCAACGGCAGCCAGTTCCCGGTGGCGTGCAGGTGCCGCGACTGGGCCTGCAGCACCTCCCCGGTGGGGCCATCGGCCAATACGCGCCCTTGCTCGGAGAGGACGACGGCGCGGGCAGGCAAACCCTTCTGCCCGTCGGTGCCGGCCAACTCATCCAGGCGGTGCTCGACCAGCAGCACCGCCGGGTCGTGCTCACCCATCACGGTGCGCAGCACGTCCCGTACGCCGGCGACCCCGTCGGGATCGAGCATCGAGGTGGGTTCATCGAGCAGCAGCACCGCCGGCTCGTTCAGCACCGCCGCGGCCAGCGCTACCCGCTGGGACTCCCCACCGGAGAGTTCGGCCGTGGCCCGGTGGCGTAGGTGCCTGGCGCCGGCCAGGTCAAGGGCCGCATCGATCGCCGGGTCGATGGCATCGGGGTCCACGGCCCGGTTCTCCAGCGGCAGCGCCAGCTCCTGGGCCACATCGGGCAGGCACACCGCCGCCGAGGGATCCTGGGGCAACACTCCCACCTGCCGGGAGAGCTCGACCACCGAGGTCTCGGTGGTGGGTGTGCCGGCCACGGTGATGGTGCCGCTCACCTCGGCGGTCACCGAGTGCGGCACCACCCCGGCCACCGCCTGCAGCACGGTGGACTTCCCCGATCCGGAAGCCCCCAGGAGCAGCACCTGCTCACCGGGCCCGACCCGCAGGTCAACCTGCCCCAGCACCGCCTCTGCTCGGCGCGGGAAGGTGATCGAGACGCCGTCGAGCTGCACCGCGTCGGCCGCGGGCGGGTGGCCGGTAATGGGCTCAGCCACGACCGACTGCCGCCGGGTCACGGCCGATGGCGAAATTGTCCAGGACCCCGGTCCGGGCCAGTGCATCCACGATCACCTTGGCGAACAACCCGCCGAGCAGGACTCCCGACAGTGCCTGGATGCCCAGACGCAGCATGAAGATGTCCTGGCCGTACCAGCCGAACCGGAATGCGGAATAGAAGAACACCAACCCGGCCCCCAGGAGCCCGGAGACAGCGAAGACGCTCCACCCGAAGCGCCGGTACCGGGTGGCCAGGAACGGTAGCTCACTGCCCAGGCCTTGGATCGCCGCGGAGATCATCAGCACCGGCCCGATCGGGGAGCCGAGGAAGGCGAACTCCACCACTGAGGCCAGCACACCGGCGATGACGCCACTGCCGGGCCGGCGCACGATGGCCACAACGATCGGGGCCACCAACAGCCAGCCGCCGAACAGGATGTGTTGGGACAGGTCGCCGGCCGGGCCCATGGCGATCGCCAGCCCGTTCCAGGCTTGCACCAGTGCCCAGTACACGAAACCGAACACCACGCCCATGACCACCATCAGCACCAGGTCCTTCAGCTGCCAGGGCCCCCGGCTCCGGCCCGCGGACGGCTGCGAGTGGGGGCCGGTGGTCATACCCGCCCCGCCGTGGGTGAGCCCACCGAGATGGTCAGGTGGGAGACCACGTGCGGTACCGCCGTACCAACTTCGGTCCAAGCGTCGACGGCGGTGGTCAGCACCTCGGCAACGTCACCGCTCAGGGTGGTCGCATAGTGCACCGACCGGGTGGCGGTGCCACGCTGCTGGGCGCAGGCGATCGCGTTTTCGATGATCGGCATGTGGTCGCCGTCCTCGGACCCGCCGTCCAGCAGCGGGTACAACGACCAGTGGGCGACGGCGTCGATGCCGGTGGCGGGCACCTGCACCGGTGCAGCCTGGCCCAGACCGGTGACCGACAGGTCGCAACTGACCTCCCCGGGGCAGCCCCGGGAGAGCAGTACGTGGGATGCGATGTGTCCGCCGCCGGAGTGTCGCGAGGCGGCTGCGATCACACCGGCCAGGTACCGGGCCAGGTGCTGCTCGGCCGGGGCCTGCCGGGCACCGACGTAGGTGCTGACCTCATCGGTGGTGATTTCCAGGTGCTCGGTCAGGCCGCCGGCTTCCGCCTCGGCCAGGGAGTCGAGGATGACGCGAGCGAAGTCGTCGCAGTGCGGGTGGATGCTGAACCGCATCCCGACGCCGAGCTCATCAGGCCCGGGCTGCTGTCCAGTCGTGGCGGTATGTTCGGTGTTCATTCGTCGGGCCTTCCGGCCCCACGGGTATCTCAAGACCGGTCGGCGGGTACGCCGACAGGTGCCCTACTTCCTACGCCGGTGCTAACCGGATCAGGTTGACGGGTCTGCGGACTCTCCGCACTCTCAGCGCTGGTTGCGCTCCCCGGGGGTTACCTCGACCGTAGCCCGGCACCGACGAGGATGTCCACCAGTCGCGCCCGCCCGCACCGCGCTCCCGCACCAGGCGCCCACGCGCGGCGGGCGCGCGTGGCGGGGAGGCGCGGGGACGCGGTTCAGTTCGCCTGCCACCGGCGGCGCAGTGTCAGCACCAGGCCGGTACCGATCAGTGCGAGACCCACGACGAGTACCAATCCGATCGGCGCGCCGGTCGAGGGCAGTGTCTCGTCGGGGCCGGCGTCCGGCGAGGTTGCCTGGTCGTCGTCATCGCTGCCACCTGCTCCGGGAGGCTGCTCCTCGGTCGGAGCGGGGGCCGGGGAAGAATCGGTAGGTTCGTCGGTCGGCTGGTCTGTAGGTTCCTCGGTGGGCGGGTCTGTGGGTTCGTCGGTCGGTTGGTCTGTGGGCTCTTCAGTGGGCGGGTCCGTGGGTTCTTCGGTGGGCGGATCGGTCGGCTCCTCGGCCTGCCACAACTCATCAAGGATCACCTGCCCGATATCGGTGTTGTCCAGGTACGAACCACGCACCGGGTCATCGCCGGTGGCCCGGTTAGCGAGGGCCTGCGACCCGTTGCCGTTGGCGTACAGCGGCACCAGCTGATTGGAGTGGCCCAAGCGGTGCCAGCTGTGCTCGGGCATCTGCTCGGATCCGGTGCCCACCATCGGTGTCCACTGCGGTCCCTGCTCCCCGCCCGCATCGGGCCCGGCCAGATATCCGGCCTCATGATCGGAGGTGACGACGATCATCGTCTCCTCCCAGCTGCTGTTCTCCTCAACCCAGTCCGCGGCGGCCTCAACGGTCTGGTTCAGCGCGATCTGCTCCTCGATCACCCGGGCCGTGGCGTGCAACTCCGAGGACCAGTCGATCGCGCCACTTTCCACGGCCAGGAAGAAGCCCTCCGCCGAGGCGCTATCGAGTACGTTCAACGCACCGAGGGTCATCTCGGACAGCTCGGGCACAGTCTCGATGAACGGGTCGGTGAACGGTTCGTCGCTCTCCCCATCGCCCCGTGCCTCTTGCAGAGTGGTCCACGCCTGGGCCACACCCATGACGTGGCTCGGGGGGTCCTCGGCGGTGATCAGCGAGGTGAAATCCGCGCGTTCCTCGATCAGCTCGAAGGGTGTGCGGTCCTCAGCGAGATCGGTCCAGGTCTGCTCACTGATGTAGTTGTAATCCGGGGCGTCGTAGGCATCGCCGTTGTCGTCATACCCGGGATGGCCGGTTCCCATGATCACGTTGAGCCCGCTGTCGTGGACCAGGAGATCGGCAACCGCCAGGTAGTCCAGGCGGCTCTCGTGGTGGATGGCGAACGCGGCAGGGGTGGGATGGGGAAAGACCACGCTGGTTACCACCCCAGTGGCCTTGTCCAGCTCCTGAGCGCGTTCGACGACGTTGGGCAGCTCCTCACCGTCAGGCCCTACGCCGACGGCCTGGTTGGTGGTCTTGACACCGGTGGCCATCGCGGTCGCGGATGCCGCGGAATCGGTCGCGTCGGCCGCGACGGATTCGTCGAAGTCACCCCACATGATGTCCGGGTCGTAGTCGCCGCCGACGGAGTAGGTGCTCATCGGGTGCTGGACGGCGAAGTCCTGGTAGACCTGGGCGGGCTCGCCGTCGAGGTGCTCGACGTCACCGGTCTCGGCGTCGACCGAGACCTGGTAATTGCTGCTGTTGCCCTGGTAAAGGCTGGCGAGATCGACGTGGTTGTACCCCATGCCATCGCCGATGATGAGGATGATGTTCTCCGGGCCGGTGGTGTCGGCGACGGCGCTCGGCAGCGCGCCCAAGCCGAGTGCGAGCGCACCGATGGCACCGAGGCCGATGCCCAGGTTTCGTCGGAAAGGCGGGCGGACCTGGTGCATGTGTGACTCACTCCTGGTTCTCATCGGTGGCGCGGACCGGCAACCGCGCTCTGCTGTGCCCGGCGCGGCCGGGCCCTTTGGCACCTTAGGGCTGATTCGGAACCGAGCCTTGACCATTCCTCGAACTGCGCGTGGCGCGCCGGTGAACGCCCCGCCACGCGTGGAGTTTGTCCGGATTGCGCACGCCCCACAGGTGCGTAATCCGGCCATCGCGCAGGTCGAAGGCGAACACGGTGTCAATGTCCCCGTCCAGGTAGGTGAGCAGCCCGGGCTGCCCGTTGACGTCACGTTCGGTGAAGGTCAGCCGTCGCCCGGTCCGGTCCTGGATGCCGATCAGGAAGCGGGCGATCTTGTCCGGGCCTTCGATCGGGCGGAGGGCTGATTGCACCCGCCCGCCCCCGTCGGTCGTCAACGTGGCATTCGGATCCAGCAGGTCGATCAGTGCTGCGATGTCGTGTACTTCCCAGGCTCGACGGAACTCGGTCACCAGGCGGGCCTGGTCGCCGGCCGGCGACTGCTCGGTGGCATTGCCCAAGCGGCGGCGCGCCGAGGAGGCCAACTGGCGGCAGGCTCCCGGGTTCCTGCCGACGATCCGGGCGATCTCAGCGAAGGGGTACCCGAAAACGTCGTGCAGGATGAACGCCACCCGCTCCGGTGGGGTCATCGATTCCAGCACGACCAGGAACGCCATGCTGATCGACTCATCGAGGCTCACCCGGTCCGCGGGGTCCAAGGCGGTATCGCCCGGCCGGCCGCTCATCCACCCGCGCCGGTCCGGGAGCGGCTCGGGGACCCAATCGCCCACGTACCGCTCCCGTCTGGCCCGTGCCGAACCCAGCATGTCCAGGCAGATCCGGCTGGCCACCTTCGTCAGCCACGCACCGGGAGCCTCGATACCTGCCCGCTGATCCGGGGACATGGCATACCAGCGGATGTAGGTCTCCTGGACGGCGTCCTCGGCCTCAGCCAGAGACCCCAGCAGCCGGTAGCTGAGGTTGATCAGGTGCTGGCGTTCACCGGCGACCAACTCCACTGCCGGGTCACCCCGGCCCGCTGGTGCCTGGTATGGCGAGTTCATCATCTACCAGCCTCTCGTGGTCTGCATCTCTCGCACCAGTACCGACGACGCAGCCCATCGAAATGTCAGGCCTCGGTGCCTGACGTTCACGGATGCTGTGTCGTCGGTAGGGATGACGCACAACCGCGAGAAGAAGGAGAACTGTGATGAATGCTCGACTTGACCTGGACATGGACAACCCGCTGGCATCGAAGGTCGTCGGTCAGCTCGTTGCCGCCGACAGGAGGCTGGAGCAGTCCGCGCTACCGGTCACTGTGCGGGAGCTGATCAAGATCCGGGCAAGCCAGATCAACGGCTGCGGCTTCTGTCTGGACATGCACACCAAGGACGCGATGGCCGCGGGGGAGAGCGTGCTGCGGATGACTATGGTCGCGGCCTGGTCGGAGGCGACCGTCTTTACCGACGCCGAGCGGGCGGCCCTGGAACTGACCGAACAAGGCACCCGGATCGCTGATGGCGGGGAGGTGAGCGACGCTGCCTGGGCCAATGCGGCCCAGCACTTCGACACGGAGCAGCTCCCGGCGATCATCGCGCAGATCGCCGTGATCAACGCCTTCAACACGGTTAATGTGATCAGCCGCCGGCCGATGATCGACTATCAGCCCGGGCAGTTCGGCTAGGTCCGGATCGGGCTGCGAGGTGCCTGACGGTCTCAGCCCGCCGGGGTGCTGTCGCTGGGACCGGACTTGGCGAGTTCGTGCTGGTCGGTGTGCGCTGCGGATTTGGCCACGAGATCGTCGTAGTCGGTGGCGATGCCACGCAGCAGGGTCGCCACCGCGTCCTCGATCTCACTGGCGTCCATCGGTGCCGGACCGAACAGCTGCCGGTAGAACACCAGTGATGACAGGGCGTCCACTATGAGTGAGAGGTCCAGGTCCGGGCACAGGTCGCCACGGTCACGTGCCTTGGTCAGGGTGCGGCGAACCGCATCCCGCTGTGGATCGACGAGCGCGGCGGTCAGTTCGCCGCGCAGGTCCGGATCGCGGGCAGAATCAGCGAGCAGGTGCGCCAGGCTGCCCGCCCCGAGCCGGGCGAAGGTCTGGGAGAACAGCAATAGCGATTCGTGCAGGTCACACAGTGTGCACTGGGTGTCCGGCGGCTCCACGGTCGCGAGCCGGCGGCGCAACTCGGTCAGCGCAAGTTCCTGGCGATTGGACCAGCGTCGATACACTGCCGGCTTGCTTACCCCGGCGCGTCGAGCGACATCCTCGATCGCCAGCGCCTGGTAGCCCTCGGCGTCCAGCACCGAGGAGACCGCATCCAGGACCGCAGCATCGATAGTCGCATCGCGTGGCCTGCCGGCACCCCGGTTCGTGGTCGACATCAGCTCGCACCTCCCGCGCAGGTTGCGATACGTAGCGTAGCGCAATGAGGTACGAGTGTGAAGCCGACGAGGAGCGTGCCGATCTGTCCGCACCGCAGGCAGAGGTCCGGGTCGTCCCGCGCGGGGGTAGCGCATAGGCTCGCAGGGGAGGCAGGAGGAAGAGATATGTCTGCGATCGTTGCCGCGCACGGACCCTTCGATGAGGCGCTCGGTGAGCGCATGCTGGCCCGGATGGCCCACCGGGGCCCCGACGGGGTGCAAACTCAGCGGGTCGGTGCGGCCTGGTTGGGTTCGCGATACCTGTCCATCACCGACCCCAGCACCGGGGCGCAGCCATTGGCCGGCCACCAGCAGGCGATCTGGCTGGTCGGTGACGGCAAGGTCTACAACTACCGCCGGATCCGACACCAGCTGGGCCCCGAGCGGTTCCGGACCGGATCGGACCTGGAAGCTGCCCTGCAGCTGTATGAGGACCTGGGGACCGCGGCCTTCGGGCAGTTGTGGGGTACATTCGCGCTGGTGATCGCCGCCGAGGACGGCCGCTTCGCCGTGGCCCGGGACGCCTTGGGGATCGCACCGCTGTACTGGGCCCGACGCGGGGGCACCGTCCTGTTCGCCTCGGAGCTGAAAGCTTTCGATGAGGACTGGCGCGCCGAGGTGGAGCCCTTCCCGCCCGGGCACGTGTGGACACCGGACGCCGGGCTGCAGGCCGGCCCCGCGTTCCCGGCCGCCACTCCGGTGCTGCTGAACAGCAGGGCGCCGCATGAGGAGCCCCCGGCCTGGGTCTTCGATGCTCTGCGGGACACCATCGTGCGCTCAGTGCACCGAAGCCTGGATGCCGCCGTCCCGGTGGGCGTGCTGCTCTCCGGCGGCGTGGACTCCAGCATCGTGACCGCGATCGCCGCCGACGCCGCTCAGCAGCAGGGCCGGCAGCTACCGACCTTCGCCGTCGGTCTGGAAGGCAGCGGTGACCTGGCCGCCGCGCGGTTGGTGGCCGAACACGCCGGCACCGACCACCACGAGCTGATCTACACCGCCGCCGATGCCATCGCTCTGGTGCCGCAGATCATCGCCGAGCTGGAGTCCTTTGACCCGACCCTGGTGCACAGCGCGGTGCCCCACCACCTGGTCAGTCGCCTGGCAGCCGAACAGGTCAAAGTGGTTCTGGCCGGCGAAGGCGCCGATGAGCTCTTCGCCGGGTACGCCCACTACGGGCGGCACCGCAGCGGCGCGGCGCTGCACGAGGAGTTGCTGTCCACCCTGGAGGGGATGCACATCGGCGGGTTGCGGCGGGTGGACCGGGTGGCCGGTGCCCACGGCATCGAACCGCGGGTGCCGTTCCTGGACCTGGACGTGGTGGAGCTGGCCCTGGCGCTGCCCCCGGAGTGGAAACTGATCGGACCTGACCGGCCGGCGAAGTGGATGTTGCGCTATGCCTTCGATGGCTGGCTTCCCGATGAGGTGCTCTGGCGCCGCAAGGAACAGTTCGGGCAGGGCACCGGGATGAACGACGTGCTGCGGGAGCACTTCGAGGCCACGGTCACCGCCGAGGACCTGAGCCGGGAAGCGGCAGCGATCGACCCGCCGTTACGTACCCGTGAGGAGTTGGCCTACTACCGGATCTTCACCCAGGCGCTACCGGGGATCGATGTGGGCCGCACCATCGGCCGGTTCGCCGAGGCCTGATGCTGGGCTGAGCCGTAGGCGGGGCCAGGCTAGAAATCCCAGCCTGGCCCCGCCTCAGCGGTGAGGGCCTCAGCCAATGATGCCCTGCTCGGTGAGCCACTCCTCGGCGACTTCCTCGGGCAGCAAGCCCTCTTCGTCCACCTGGAGGTTCAACTCCTGCATGGCCTCGGTGTCGAGGGTGGCCATCACCTCGTTCATCAGGTCCATCGCCTCCGGAAACTCCTCGTGGATCTCCTCGCGCATGGTGATCGACGGGTTGTACTCGGGGAAGAACGACTCGTCATCCTCGAGCACCTCCAGGTCCAGGGCAGCGATCCGGCCATCGGTGGTGAACACCATCCCGAAGTTGCAGTCGCCCCCCTCGGCGACCTCGTTGTAGATGATCCCCTCCGCCAGAATCGTGATGTTGTCGTCCGGGATCTGCATGTCGTAGTGCTCCGACATCCCGGGGAAGCCGTCGGCGCGGCCGGCGAACTCCTCAGCGATGCACAACGTGGCCTCCTCAGGAGACTCCGCAGACAGGTCGGCCAGGTCCGTCAGCGTGCTGACCCCGAGTTCGCCGGCGGTATCGGCGTTCTGGGCCAGGGCATAGGCGTTCTCGAAGTCCCCCCGCTCGCCCCAGACGATGCCGTTCTCCTCCAGGTCGCGGTCGGCGACCGTCGTGTGCAGCTCCTCCGGGTCGGCGATCACCTCGTCCTCCCCGAAGATGTCCGCCCATGCGGTGCCGGTGTACTCCCAGTACATGTCGATCTCGTCGGCCTCAAGCGCCTCGCGGACCACGAGTGTGCCGGCCAGTCCGGTCTGGTCGGTCACGGAGGCACCGGCCTCCTCCAGGGCCATAATCGCCATGTGACCGAGGATCAGCTGCTCGGTGAACTGTTTCGACCCGACTGTGAACGATGCCCCTTCGAGTCCCTCGAACTCCTCCGCCTGGCCGCTTTCACCGCCGTTGCAGGCGGCCAGCCCAAGTGCGAGCACGCACACACCGCCCGCGAGCCGATTCCGTGATGTGTTCTTGGATCCCATGGTGACTCCTTCGAGCGTGGGGTAAGCGCCATCGTATGCCAGCCGTTTGCTCCCCGCCCGAGGTTGGCGCGTTCACAGACCCTTGGGCCGGAGCAGATCCTCCACGATCGCAGCGAGCCAGTCGATGGTCAGCGCTAGGGATGCGGTCAGGACGGCACCGGTGATCAGCACCGGGTTGGCCATCGAGACGATACCAGCGTTAATGGTCAACCCGAGGGTCCCAGCACCGATCAGGGCGGCCAGCGTGATCGTGCCGAAGGCGAGGATCAGCGCGGTACGCACGCCGGCGAGCATCACCGGAACCGCCAGGGGCAGCTCGATCCGCCACAGCACCGCTCGGCGGGTCATACCCATGCCCCGACCAGCTTCGATGATATTCGGATCCACCTGCTGGATCCCGACCATCGTGTTGCGCAGCACCGGCAGGATGCAATAAATAACCACGCCGATCACCGCCGTCGGCTGGCCGATGCCGATCGTGATCGCCAGCAACGTGAGCAGGCCGAAGGAGGGGATCGCCTGACCCGCGTTCGCGATGCCCACCGCGAGGGGAGTGAACTTACGCGCGAACGGACGGGTCAGCACCACACCGAGCGGCACGGCAACCGCGATCACTGCGACGGTGGCGATCAGTCCGAGGTAGATGTGTTCCCAGCCGCGGATCTGAAGGTCGGCAATATCCAGCCTGGTGGACATCCGCTGGGTGATCTCCACCCCGGACAGGTAGATCAGTAGTGCCGCCATCGCCAGGATCACGATCACCGGGGTGCCGAAGTAGTGCCACACCCGCGCCGGGTCGGCGAGCATTCGCGCGAACCGGCTACGCCGGCGTGGCGGGCCCCCCGGGCCGGGCCCGGACTCGGGTTGTGCGTGTGGATCGGCAGCGGTGACAGCCATTCAGTCGCTCCCTTGTCCCTCCGGCGTCGGGCCGGGAATTCCGTGCCAGGCGGCCACCCGGATGCGTTCACGGAAGTCGGTACGGATCGCGTTCGCGGCGGTCATCACAGTGTCGATGTCCACCACGCCCTGGTAGGTGCCTTGGGGGTCCACCACGACGACGACGCCCACGTTGGAGGTGAGCATCTCGTTCAGCGCATCGTGCAGCGTCGATTGCGGCTCGACCGTTGCCGTGACCTGGAGGCCGGAGTTGGCCAGCGCCTGGTCCGGTCGGTCGATGTCGCGCGCCGAGAGCCACCGCAGTGGACGGCCGCTCTCATCCAGCAGCAACAGGAAGTTGGAGTCACTGTCAGCCAGGGTTGCCCGGCCCCGGGCCCGGTCCTCGTCGATCCGAGCCGTGGGCCAGTGACCCAGGTCCACGTCCCGCACCCGGGACAGGTTCAACCGCTTCAGGGAGGCGCCGCTCCCGGTGAAATCGTCCACGAACTGGTTCGCAGGATTGGTGAGGATCTCCTCGGGGGTGTCGAACTGCTGGATCCGGTGGTCGTTGCCGAAGATGGCGATCCGGTCCCCCATCTTGATCGCCTCATCGATGTCATGGGTGACGAAGACGATCGTCTTTCGCATCTCGGCCTGCAGCCGCAGAAATTCGTTCTGCAGGCGGTCCCGGGTGATCGGATCGATCGCGCCGAACGGCTCGTCCATCAGCATCACCGGTGGGTCGGCGGCCAGGGCTCGGGCCACGCCAACGCGCTGGCGCTGACCACCGGAGAGTTCTTTCGGGTACCGGTCTCGGTACTGGTCCGGATCCATCGAGACCATCTCGAGTAACTCGTCCACCCGCTCGGTGATCTTGGCCTTGTCCCAGCCCAGGATCCGCGGCACAGTCGCGATGTTTCGCGCGATGGTGTGGTGCGGGAACAACCCCACCTGCTGGATCACGTATCCGATCCGGCGGCGCAGCACGTCCGGGTCGGAGTGGGTTACGTCCTCACCGTTGAGCAGGATCTTGCCGGAGGTGGGTTCGATGATCCGGTTGATCATCTTCAGCGTCGTAGTTTTCCCGCAGCCGGAGGGGCCGACGAGCACCACGATCTCGCCCTCGGGGACGTCCAGGGTGATGTGGTCCACCGCCGGTTCGCTCTGACCCGGGTAGCGCTTGGCCAGCTCCTCGAGGCGGATCATGGCGTCCATCGTGTCCTCTCCCATCATCAACTCCGGATCCCCTTCGAGGTGGTGGCTCGGCCGAGTGCCAGATACAGGCCGTCCAGGATCAGCGCCACGATCACGATCCCGACTGTGCCCGCCAGGGTGACGTCCAGGGCGAAGACCGCCCCGATGGAGGACAGTCCGCGGTCGATCTCCTGGCCCAGACCGTCGGCACCGATGTAGGCAGCGATCGCGAAGATCGAGACCACCAGCATGGTCGCCACTCGTAGACCAGTGAGGATCACCGGCCAGGCCAGGGGTAGATCCACGCGGACCAGACGCATGTACCCACTCATCCCCATCCCCTTGGCAGCTTCACCGATGGCGGGGTCCACCCCTTGCAGCCCGGTGACGGTGTTGCGCACGATCGGCAGCAGGGCGTAGGCCACCAGCGCGATCACTGCCGGGCCGTTGCCCAGCCCGACCCAGGCCACCATCAGCCCGAACAGAGCGAAGGAGGGGATGGTCAGGATCATCGAGCAGATCGTGACGACCAGCGAGGAGGCCACGCGGTTGCGGTAGGTCAGCACGCCCAGGCCGGTCCCGATCACAGCGGCGATCCCCACGGCGATCAGCACGTAGAGTGCGTGCTGCAGGGCCATTTCGAGCAACTCGGGCCAACGTCGCATGACGTAGTCCACGAAACTCATCGGGCCCTTCCTCTCCATGTATCGCCACTGCGATCGTAACCAAGCCCTGGCTAATTATCCTGTGGATGCCGGACTCGGGGGCTGGCCTCATTCGCGGATCAGCGTGGTCACCTCGCGCATGTACTGGTCCACGCGGGTGTAGGCCTCCCGGGTCAGGGCCCGCCACAACTCCACCGCTAGGGGCGGGTCCTGCTGCTCGAGCTCCTCGATCGCCTCATCGCTGAGCACCATCACCTGCACCGCGCCCTGCGCCTTCTGGGTGACCTCCTGGCGTTCTTCGCGGCCCAGTGCCAGTTCCCCGAACGTCATCCCGGCGCTGAGGGTGCTCAGGCCCACCCGGTTGCCTTCGGCGTCTCGGGCGGTGGTGGTGACCCTGCCGGAGACGATGAAGTAGACCCCTCCGAAACGCTGCCCGACCCGGCGCAGCACCTCCCCGTCGCGATAGTGGCGTACCTCCATCCGGGCCACCAGCCGTTCGGCGTCGGGGGTAGCCAGCTGCGCCAGGACGGGGGAATCGGGCACCGGGACGGTGACCGGCGTGGACAGCTGCGGAACGTAGCGTTGCAGCAGTCTGCTCTCGCAGTGGGCGACGGCGGTGCTGCGGGTGGCGAAGGTAGGCACCTCGGTCTCGGTGAAGGTGTGGCTCAACACCCCTTCGGGGTCGACGAGCACCAGGTGACGGTCGGCGTCGGCGAGTTGACCGGCGATGGTTCGGAGCATGTTCTGGGACATCCGGCTGACCTCATCGACCCGGCGAACGTCGAGCGCGATGAACTCCACCGCGTCGTCCAGGGAGCTGATCTCCCGGAGCATCGACTCGGTGCCGGCGAACAGGAGGTCTCCGGCCAGTTCGATGACCACGGCCCGCTCATCGTGCTCGCGCAGCGCTGCGCTCGCCTCATCGGTGCGGCGCACCGCAGAGGGGACTTCGGCGATGGGGTAAGTGGCCCGGATGGCCGACCGGCCGGCCCGGGCCGAGCGCACGAAGTGCATCTCGGTGTCGCCCGACAGTCGCCGGCAGGTGGCCTCACCGCGGATGCTGGAGCCGTGCTCGTCCAGCGGCGGGGAGAACACCGCCAGCCCCGCCTGCCCGGGCAGGACGGCAAGGGTTCCGCCTCCCACCCCGGACTTGGCGGGCATTCCGACCGTGGTCACCCAGTCGCCCGCGTTGTCATACATCCCCGAGGTCATCATCACCGACAGCACCCGCTCGACGGCGTCAATGCCGAGTGCCTCGGTGCCGGTCAACGGGTTCGTGCCACCGTTGGCGAAGGTGGCCGCGATCATCGACAAGTCCCGGCAGGTGACCTGGATGGCGCACTGGCGCAGGTATGTCTCCAGGGCTGTAGTGGGGGGTGTTTCCAGGATTCCGAAGGCGCTGAGCAGGTAGGCCAGGGCGTGGTTATGGTCACTGTTGCGGCGTTCGGCGGCATAGACCCGCCGATCGGACTTCAGCTCGCGGCCGGCGAAGTCGGAGTAGAACTCCTCGATCCGGGTGATCGCGGTCTTACCCCCGGACCCTTTGATCATTGAGGACACGGCCAGGGCTCCGGCGTTGATCATCGCGTTCGCCGGCCGGCCGCTATCTGGGGCGAGGGAGATCTCGGTGAAGGAATCGCCCGAGGGTTCGACGTCGACCTTCTGGTCGACGACGTCGGTGCCGAGCTCGGTCAGGGCCAGCCCGTAACTGAGCGGTTTGGACAGCGACTGCAAGGAGAACTTCTTGCGGGTGGTGCCAACTTCGTAGACGTACCCATCCACGGTCGCCAGGCAGATGCCGAAGTCATCGGGATCGATCGTCGTTCCCTTCGGCGCCACGGTGTACGGCCGGCCATCGCGCAACTCGGAGATCTCTGCGTGCACCCGGCGCAGGTAGGCATCGATCGGGGAGTCCATGCTGGTGAGCCTAACGAGCCGGGGCCACTCCGGCCTCAGATCGACTCGGTGGCTTCGATCCAGCGTTCCGGCTGCGCACTATGCGTGATGTGGGCGATGCTCAGGCGCAACTGCACCACCCGCAGCCACCGGCGCTGCAGGTCACTGAGGGGCAGTACCGCGGCGTAGCCCTGGACTAGGGCCTGTTGCACCGGCGGAGGGGTCGGGTCCCAGGTGGTGAATCGCGTGGCCATCAACACCGTCGCCCGCCCCAGATCGCACACCGGGTGATCGATGCGCATCTCATCGAAGTCCAGGATCGCGGCCACCTGGGAGCCCTGCATCAGCACGTTGGCGCCCCGGTAATCGTTATGCACCACCTGGACGGCGCCGTCCAGGTCAGGCAGCGTCGCGAGCAGGCCGTCCAGTTCGGCGCAGGCCCGGGGCGCTTTGGGTCGTGCCGGGTCCTGCTCGGCCAACCCGAGCCTGGTGCGCAAGGCCGGCTCGCCGCCACGGGGCTCATCGGGTAGAGCGTGGTCCAGGTGCGCCGCGGCCCGGTGTAGCTGGGCCAGGGCTGCCCCGGCTGCGTGAGCGCCGTCGATGTCCGCCATGTCCAGGAAGGCTCCGCTGACCACCGGTGCCACGCTCAACGACAACGGCAGCTCCGAGGTCCTGGCCACCACTCTCACCTCACCCTCGCGCGAAGGTGAGGGTGCTGCTACCGGGACCCCGGCTGTGGCGAGGTCGGCGACGATTCCGGTCACCGCCGCCAAATGTTCAAAGTGGGTTTCGCTGGCGCAGATCTTGACCACGACGTCACCGCGGTGGGTGCGGGCCCAGATGAGTGCGTTGTGGTCGCTGAGCAACACGCGCTCGTAGTCGTGCACCTGCAGTGACCAGTGCGAGGCCAGGATCGGTCTCAGCCAGGTGCCCAGCGCCTCGGGGTGGTCGAACCCGAACCGGTCCCGCAGGGCCTGTACCGGGTCGGTGCCGTGCTCCCAGAGCATCGACAGGCCGGCAGGAAACACGCGGGCGATACTACCTGCCGGGCAACTACCTGCCGGGCAGGAGCCCGGTTCGGCGGCGCTCCAGGACGTGATCGCAGAAGAGTTGGGTGGAGGGCAATAGGGGTCTGCGGCTGGCCCAGGCGATGCCGACTTCCCGCCGGGCGTGCGGGTCGTCGATCGGCAGGTACCGTAGCGTGCCGGCGGTAGCCTCGAAGCCGCGCGGACGTGGCATGATCGCCACGCCGAGGCCGGCGCCGACGAAGGCGCGCATCGTCGGCAGGTCATCGCAGACGAAGGCCAGGTTCGGGGTTACTCCAGCCCGATCCAGTAAGTGCCCGCTGGCTGCCCGAAGTTCGGAGTCTGGCCGGATGGTCACGAACGGCAGATCGGCGCAGGCCGCCAGATCGACCTGGTCCGCGCCGGCCAGATGGTGTCCGGTGTCCACCGCCAGCAGCAATGGCTCGGTGACCAGGTAGCGCCATTCCAGATCCGGTTCGGTGGGCCGGCGAGTGGCGAACTCCAGTTCCGCCACCGCCAGGTGCCCGACCACGCTGACCATCTCGTCATCCTTGGGAATGAGGTCGAAAGTGACGTTCGGGTGGTCATCACGAAAGGAACGGACCAGGTCGGGTACTAGCCAGCTGCCCAGGGAGGGCTGGAAGGCAACGCTCACCGTCCCGGACTCCGGGTCGAGCAGCTGGTCCACCGCTGCCACGCCGTCGTCCAACTCGTGGATCGCGACGTCGACGTGCCGTTTGAAGGCGGTGCCGGCCATCGTGAGCCGGAGTTTGCGTCCTGCCCGGTGCAGCAGCGGGGTGCCGACCTCCTCGTCCAACCGGGCCAGGGCGCGGGAGATCCCGGATTGGGTGGTGTACTCCATCCGGCTCAACTCGGTCAGCGTCACCCCGTCGGCGACTTGTTGGAACCATCGCAGGGACCGCACATCCATGAACATATGCTTGCACAGCAACGTTTTGATGTCTAATGATCATTGGACGCATAAGAGCAGGTCAGCGAGAATAGTGGCATGAATACAGCACCCTTCAGCATTGTGAGCGCCGCCCACGCAGACCGCCTGCACACGGCGAGGGCCCCCCGGGTGCGCACCGGCTCCTCGAAGCGCCGTCACACCCGCGCCTTCGCCCGTCTTACCTCCGCCACCAAGCGCGGATGGATGCGCCGCGCCTGAGCGCTGCGCGCGAATAGGGGAGCGCGCCACGCCGCACTCTCCGACACCGGCCGCCTCGCTTGTTTGTGCCGGCCCGCTGCCGATTTGCTTCGGCGTGCCCGGTGCGCCCGCCGTCGGTCACTTCTGGTGGGACGATTCCCACCGGGCCAGGTCTGCATCGGTGACCTGGGCCATCTCGGTCATCTGAGTGATGCGGATGTGGTTGCCGAAGGGGTCGCGTAGCGCGCAGTCGATGCCGTAGGGCTGGCGGACCGGCTCCTGGGTGAACTCCACGTCGCGCTCGCGCAGTGTGGCGTAGGTGGCGTGGCAGTCGTCGGTGTTGAAAATTGCCACCGCTCCCAGGGCGCCTTTGGTGACCAGGTCGCGGACCTGTGCGGCGACGTCGTCGGACAACGACGGCGGGCCGGGAACTTCCAGCAGAATCTGCCGGTCCGGGTCCGCGGGTAGCGCGACCGTGACCCAGCGCATGAAGCCCATATCGACGTCGCTGGTCACCTCCATGCCCAACTTGCCGACGTAGAAGTCCAGAGCCTCCTCATGGTCGAGAACGTAGATGCCGTGAATTGCGACTCCGGTGAACATGCAGATGACACTAGAGGGCCGGATCCAGGCGGTGCTTATCCAAAACTGCTCTGTCGGGTCCAGGCTTTGACGAAGCACACCGGCACCGGCAGCGGCGGCACCTGGTCTCGATAATCGCTGGGGGAGCGCCCGATGACCGTGGCAAAAGTGCGACTGAAGGTACCCAGGCTTTCGAATCCGACGGCGAAGGCGATGTCGGTGACACTCAGCTCGGTGTCCCGCAGCAGCGCACAGGCCCGCTCGATGCGGCGCCGCTGCAGGTACCGGTGCGGCGTCTCGGCGAAGGTGGCGCGGAACTGCCGGCTGAAATGCGCCGGGGACATCACGGCGATCCGAGCCAGTTCCGGTACCGCCAGCGGCCGGGCGAAGTCGCGGTCGATCGCGTCCCGGGCGCGAAGCAACCGGCGGTTCTGATCCTCGCTCGGTGTCATCGCACCCGATCCCTCTCGACGGTGCTGAGGAGTCTACCGCTCGAGCGGCACCCACCGGCTGGGGGCCGGCGCCGGGCTCAACGGCGGGCATAACGGGCGATGACGTTCGCCAGGACCTGCCAGGTAGGGCTTCACCCGTTCGCGATCCAGACGGTGGTGATCAGCACTGTCCAGAACAGGCTGACGGCGTACCCCAGGATCATCCCGCCCATCGCCATCCCGCGGCCGAGGCGCTGGTGGCTGCGAGTGCGGTGGATCCCGATGTGCCCGAAGACAATCGCCAACGCAGCCGGGACCACGGTGATCACCCCGACCAGGGAGCAGATCAGCGCGGCAGTCGCGAAGCCGCTGGTGGGTACCGGCTGGGTGTAGTACCCCGCATCGGAGAACGTGACCGACGGATCCGGCAGGGGGCGGGTGAACTCATTGACGAACACCGAGGGGTGCACTGCCGCCGTGGGAGCGGGCTGAGTGCTCGGCACCGGTGAGTCGGGCGCAGGCGTGGTGCGGGAGGTGTGCAGCGGCGCGAATCCGCCAGGGGCAGACATCTCAGCCCTCGTCGCCCTCGTCGCCGGCGTCCTCCTCGCCTTCGGGGTCCTCGACAACCACCGGTTCGCAGTCGGCTGGCTGCGGCAAGGGCGCCTCCTCGTCCAGCTCCACCGACTCCTCGGGCAGCAGCCCCTCGAAATCCTCCCCCACCGTCACATCGAGGATGTCCTCGGTGCGGCCATCGAGTTCGACCCGGGCATCGGCGAACAGGGCGGCCACAGTGTAAGCCTGCGCCACGCCGGTGGGCCCGGTCAGGATCCGGGCCACCCCGTCATAGCCCGCAGGAGCATTCTCCTGCTGGGAGATGTTTACCCCGTGTTCGGCCAACCCTGCTGCCGTACCTGCCGCCAACCCGGAACGGTTCGTGCCGTTGAGTACGTTCGCCGAGATCTCGCTGAATGGCACCGGCGGCGTGTCTGGCGGTGGGCACGGTGGAGCGGCGGCGTCATCGGCTTCTGGAGATTTGATCGGGATCTCCACCGGCGCCGGCAGGATACCCACCCACATCGCGCCGGCAGCCAACCCCACCACCAGCAGGCCCGCGATCAGCGAACCGAAGACCACGGTCTGGCGCTGCTGCAGGTGCCGGCGACGGGCTTCGCGTGCAGCGGTGGCGTGTCGGGTGTCGATCGAACTCACGGCAGCACCGTATCTGACCACCGGGCTGACACAGGACGGACTGTCATCTCAGGCTCAGATCTCCAGCACCCGGGCATGCAACAGGTTGCGCTGTTGCAGCGCCGCCCGCAGGGCACGGTGTAGACCATCCTCGAGGTAGAGCACCCCGCGCCACTGCACCACGTGTGCGAACAGGTCACCGTAGAAGGTGGAGTCCTCGGCGAGCAGGCTGTGCAAGTCCAAAGTGGCCTTGGTGGTGACCAATTCATCCAGGCGCACCTGCCGCGGCGGGATCTCCGCCCAGTGCTTGGGGGTGCTGAAGCCGTGGTCGGGGTAAGGGCGTGCGTCGCCCACGGCCTTGAATATCACCCGTCGATTCTACCGACCCTGTGACCAGGGCTGTCGACAACACCGGTCACGGCGATTCGCCGGGGTCGGATGCTGGGGTCGAATGCGACTGCCGGCCGATCCGCCACGGCAGCCCCAGCCACAGCCAGAGCAGCATCAACGCCGCCCCAGTGGCCGCGATCCACGTGGCTGGGCTGCCCAGGACAATGTCAAAAACGAAGGCGACTGTTCCGGTGACCACCAAGCCGAAGGTGAGCAATCCGATCTGGGCGAGATTATTGGCGGTTTGCACCAACTGTGGTTTGCGACGGCGCTGGAACAACCGGCGGTGAATGCTGACCGGCGCCACCAGCAGCGCGGTGGTGGTCACCGCCAGCGCCACCAACGTCAGATAGATGACTTGCTGGGTGAGGGTCAGGTCTGCGAACCGGGGTTGGAAGGGCAAGGTGAGGAGGAACGCGGTGAGGATCTGGATGCCGGTCTGGGTGACCCGCAGTTCCTGCATCAGCTCGTTCCAGTTCCGATCCGAGCGCTCGGTGGGAGTCTCGGAGCGTTCCGCAGGCGGGGGGTCGGGATCGGAACTCACCTATGCCATTGTGCCCGGACGATCGGAGCTCCGGGGCCGGATCGGCGCCCGCATCGGCTCCTGAGGAGCCGGGAGCCCCGGAGCGAGCGCGGCATCCCTCGCGGGATTGAACCCAGCGCCCACGCCAAGGGCCGCCGTGGTCGTGCCACGACGGCCCTCGATGCTGAGCACGGGTGCCCCCGTTGAGGTGTGGGGCACCCGGAGGTGACTACAGCGCCCGGATGTTCGAAGCCTGCGGACCCTTCGGGCCCTGGGTCACCTCGAACTCCACGGCCTGGTTGTCTTCCAGCGAGCGAAAGCCGCTGGCGTCAATCGCGGAGTAGTGCGCGAATACGTCCGCGCCGCCGTCGTCGGGGGCGATGAAGCCATAGCCCTTCTCGGCGTTGAACCACTTCACAGTTCCGGTCGTCATATCAATCTGTCCTTCGAGTGTTGTCTCGGGACCGGGTGTTCGGCCCCGCGGCCACGGTGTTCGGCGCCACTCTCCGGTAAAGAAGAAAGAACGCCCCTGCCTGGAAAACCGGCAGAGGCGTCTCAACAACGATCGATGCACTGTAACCGCCACCGACTCTAACCGATGGCGCCCCACTGTGCCCAGGGCGGGCCACCGGGCAGCTGGGGCTCAACGCCAGCTGCCGATCACCAGGACCAGTACCCCGGCATAGATTCCTCCAGCGATCACCAGGTAGGCGCCGTACCAACGACGCAGCAGCCGGTGCAGCACCCGGCTGAGCAGGAAGAGGACGACGGCGGCCGCCCCCATCCGCGCCCCCCGTTCCAGGGTGGTCCACAGCGCGAGTGGAATCAGGTCTATGCCCAGGTCGCCGGCAATCTGGGCGTAGACCTTCACCGGGATGCCGTTCAACGCCTGGTGCATAATCCCCCCAGGGCCGTCCAACAGGTGGGCATGGGCCGTCTCGAACATCGCCGGTGTGGTCCACGGGGTGGGAATCACCACGTCCCAGGTGCTCAGCCAGGCGTGGCTGAGCACCCCGGTCACCGAGCCGGCGACCACCGCTGCCGCCCACGCCCAGATTCGGCGGGGAAGGGCCACCGCGAACAGCACCAGCGCCATCTCGGCCATGATCGGCCAGCTCATTGCTTCGGTGAAGCCCCAGGTGAACGCCAGCACCAGCCCCCACCTACTCGCGACCAGGCGCGCCATCACCGGCCAGAGGCGGCCGGTAGGTTCTTCGGTGGCCGGTGACGGCTCGGTGGCGGGGTTCATGCCAGGACCGCCGCCAGCGGGAGGACCAGCAACAGGGAGTCGACCCGGTCCAGTAGGCCACCGAAGCCGGGCAACCAGCCCCCGGCGTCCTTGACGCCCGCCTGGCGTTTGACCATCGACTCCAGCAGGTCGCCGGCCACCCCGCCCAGGGCGACGGCGATCAGCAGTCCTACGGAGATCGTGCCCAACGCCGTCAGGATTCCGAACGCGCCGATGACGGCTCCGAGGAGACCGCCGACGGTCTTGTTCGGGCTGAGTCGGGACAACGGCCGGCGGGCCCAGGCGAACCGGCGCAGCCCCTTGCCTCCGCACCATGCGGCCACATCGGCTGCGGCGGCGGCGAAACAGATCAGGAACGCATCGGACCAGAGCACCACCAGGTGGGCCAGCGACCAGCAGATCCAGACTGAGGCGAACCCGGTGAACGCAGCCCGGCGTACGCCGTCGGCCGTATCGGCCTGCACGATCGCCGGCAGTGCGCACAACAACACCCCCAGCGGCACCAGCGCCAACCCCGGGGGGTGCAGCCAGGCCAGGAGCGGGTAGGCGACCGCCATCGCGAACAGCACCAGCCGGTCGCTGCGTCGTAACTGCACCATCCGGGCGTACTCGCGCACTGCGACCAGAGCCAGGGCCACCGCAAGCAGCGCTGTGGTGGCAACGCCGAGCCAGATCGGCAGACCCACCACCGGCAGGATCATCACCCAGGTGGTCCAACGCCGGATCAACTCGGGCTTGCGTGAGATGAGCACCGCGACACCGCTCACCCCGAGCACGATCACGGTCACCCAGAAGAAGAACACCCCCCGACCGGTGGTGTCGATGCTCAGTGGACCGAGGTCGAGGGTGAGCCCGAGCTCGCGGTCGAGGTTGAGCAACTGCAGGTACCAGTCCAGCAGCACGTTGTGGTCGGTGGCCTTCATCGCTGGGCCCTGCTGAGCTCTCGTCGCGCGCCCAGCAGGCGCAGCGTGCAGGTCAGCACCGACCCGGCGATGATGATCAGGCTGACCGCACCCAACCAGGCCGGGACGGCGGCGGCTACCACTGCCGCCAGACAGCGTTCGGTCTTACCGAACGGACCACCGTTGCGCCGAGTAGCTCCCGCGCCGGCCGCAGCAAGGGAGGCGAACGTGGGGGTGGTGGCTGCAAGAGCAGCGAGGGCCACCAGCACGACGGCGGTATCGGTCCAGCCACTCCCGGTGCGGGCGGCGAGTACGGCGAGGCCGGCGAACATGAGCAGATCGCTGAGCCGGTCGCCGATCTCGTTCAGCACGAACCCCCACGGCCGGCTGACTCCCCGGGCGCGGGCCACGGCGCCATCGAGGTTGGCGCCGGCCAGGCGCAGGGCCAGCGCGAGTACGGCCGGGATCGCCCAACCGTAGGCGAGGAAGGCCCCGGCCGCTGCGGCCCCGAGCACGCCCAGCAGGGTGAAGACGTCCGGGGAGATGGTGCGCGCAACGGCCGCATCGACGAGGCGGTGCAGCCGCCGGGTATACCAGGGTTTGAGGGCGTACAGTCCCCGCACCTGCCCCTCCTCTCCCAGTGCCGGCGCCCGGACGGCGCAGCACCTGCGCCTGATCGTAAGGGATCGACGACGGATGAGGGGCCGATGTGCAGAGTGTGGGTGGGTCAGCAGGTGTGTCTCCTCCAGGCCGAGCGCATTCGGTCCGGCCACAGCTGCCGGACCGCTACGATGCCGGGCGGGCCATCTGCCGGTGGCCGACTAGTTCCAGCCCGAACCAGACGCAGGGGTGCGATGTGGCGATATGGACGCTGTACCGAGATGGCAAGACAGTGGCCCCCGGGGAGGTGGTGGGCCCGGCGCAGCGGTTGACCTGGCCGCGCACGATCGGGTTGGGCGCCCAGCACGTGGTGGCCATGTTCGGCGCCACCTTCCTGGTGCCGCTGCTGACCGGATTCCCACCGGCCACCACGCTGTTCTTCTCCGCGATCGGCACGGTGCTGTTCTTGGTGATCACCCGCGGGCGGGTACCCAGCTATCTTGGTTCCAGTTTCGCGTTCATCGCACCGATCACGGCCGTCACCGCCACGAACGGCATGTCCACCGCGATCGGTGGCATCCTCATCACCGGGGTGCTGCTGGCCCTGGTCGGTCTGGTGGTGCATTTCGCCGGGGCAAAGTGGATCGACATCGTGATGCCCCCGGCCGTGACCGGCACGATCGTGGCGCTGATCGGGTTCAACCTGGCCCCCACGGCGTGGGACAACGTGCAGCAGGCACCGATCACGGCTCTGACCACGCTCGCCGCGATCGTGCTGGTCACGGTGTTCTTCCGTGGGCTGCTGGGGCGGCTGGCCATCCTGGTGGGGGTTCTGATCGGTTACGCCGTGGCCATGCTGCGCGACGAGGTGGACTTCACCGCTGTGCACGAAGCTGCCTGGGTCGGGCTGCCGCAGTTCACCGCACCCACGTTCGACCTCGCCGTGCTCGGTCTGTTCGTGCCGGTGGTGTTGGTGCTGATCGCCGAGAACGTCGGCCATGTGAAGTCGGTGGCGGCGATGACCGGTGAGAACCTCGATGATGCGATGGGCCGGGCGCTGTTCGCCGATGGTCTGGCCACGTCGTTCGCCGGCGTCGGCGGGGGATCGGGAACCACCACCTATGCCGAGAACATCGGCGTGATGGCCGCGACGAGGGTCTATTCCACGGCCGCCTACGTGGTGGCTGCTGTGGTGGCGCTACTGCTGAGCCTGTCGCCGAAGTTCGGCGAGCTCATCGCCACCGTGCCCGCCGGGGTGCTCGGCGGGGCGGCCACGGTGCTGTACGGCATGATCGGCGTACTCGGAGCCCGGATCTGGGTGCAGAACAAGGTGGACTTCTCCGACCCGGTGAACCTGACGACCGCCGGGATCGCGTTGGTGGTGGGGATCGCGAACTACACCTGGGTGGCCGGGGAGCTGCGCTTCGAGGGCATCGCTCTGGGTACCGCGGCGGCGCTCGGTGTCTACCACGTGATGCGCGGGGTCTCCCGCTGGCGGGGGACCTCGGCCGAGCCGGCCTCGCCGGCGTCGATGACGTCCGAGCCCGGTGATCCCGAGGGCGAGCCCGGTGAGCCCGAGGCCTGACGGTCAGCTCCACGCCCGCGACCAGCCGCACTGGGACTGACGCAGAGTTCCTCAGCCCAGAACTTTCGGCCGCCCGGGAAGGCCGGGAAAGCCCAGCCGGCTGACCCCGGCTGGAAAGAAATCTGGGCCGCGACACCGGTGACGGTGTCGCGGCCCAGAACAGCGCGGAGGATGGGGGATTCGAACCCCCGAGGGCGTGAACCCAACACGCTTTCCAAGCGTGCGCCATAGGCCGCTAGGCGAAT
>Ga0079225_10000042_pt1 | contig 82791 bp, 73 predicted proteins | sample Poulit2012_FD_76344 | JGI IMG/M metagenome (GOLD analysis project Ga0079225, IMG submission 76344) | Agricultural soil microbial communities from Georgia to study Nitrogen management - Poultry litter 2012 | ecosystem: Environmental > Terrestrial > Soil > Agricultural land | place: USA: Georgia... | reverse complement strand
ACAACGAGCCTTGGCCGTTTTCGGTTAAACATTGAGAAAACCGCCTAATACGAGAGACGTATGTTGGGTGGTGTGAGAGGACAGCAAAGTCGGGAATTACCCGTCTTTGCTTCCTACTCGATTGTGATTTCAGCTATAAATCAGTCAATTGAAGAAAGGCGATTACGACACTATTTGTTTTTTATTCAATATACAGATAGATCAAAGTCAGCATTCCGTAGTTGGATTGCGGAAACACCCCGCCCGCCTTCGGCTCTACGAGAGGGGAATTTGTTTACTGTCCATAATTAAATAGTTTTCCCGATTTGTTGAATTATCTCCGGTTTTACTTCGTGTTTTCCTTCAAATGGAATGATTTCTAATTGTTTTTTTCCGAATAACTTTTCGGCGAATAATCTTTGTCTTTCAAGTCGTTTGGGAGTTATAAAAGGATCTTCCCTGCCATATACCATTTTTATTGTAGTGTTTTTCAAGTAGGCAAAGTCTTCGACTGTCAATTCTTCAGGAATCCGTCCCGCATAAATCACTAATACTGCTGGTTCAATTTTTCTTTTAGCCATCCATCGCATACTGACCGAGACGCCTTGCGAGAATCCGAAAAGGATAAGGTTCTTATTGTTTGGAATTTGTTCAGCTTCATAAATAGCATCTAAATAAGTCATTATATTTTTCGTTTCTTCCTTGGTGTCTTCCTTGGTCAACCAACTGGCACCGACATATTTGAACTTCCTGTCTTGATAATATTTAGAGGGAGCCTGTGGGGCGATAATATAATTTTTATCCACTTCAAGCGATTTGAAATAGGGAATGAAATATCGACTTAAATAGCCTAATCCATGGCATACAATCCAGATATTTTCTGTTTTCGAGGTGAGTTTATTTAAAGTCGAATAAGTATTCGAACTTTCATAAAATACTTTCTTTTCTTTCTTAAGCATTAAATTTTGAATTTGTATTTTTACAAACTTAAAACAATTTTCAATGGAAAAATCAGAAACGGAAGTTTTAGAGATTCTTAATAACCTGCGGAAAGACACTTTATTAAATACGCTTGATATAGAATTTATCGCGGTAGGGGAAGATTTTGTGGAAGCCAGAATGCCGGTTACCTCAAAAGTGCATCAACCCGATGGCGTATTGCACGGCGGAGCGACAGTGGCGTTGGCTGAAACGGTCGGCAGTGTTGCTTCTGCGGTCTTTTTGGATAGTAAAAATTTCTTTGTTCGCGGAATCGAAATCAATGCGAATCACGTGAGAAGTGTCAGAGATGGCTATGTAATCGCACGAGCTGAATTCATCCACAAAGGCAGAACTACACAGGTTTGGGATATCAAAATCAGAAATGAAGAAGGTAAATTGATTTCCGCCTGTAAATTAACTACGATTGCCCTTCCCAAAAAATAAATAAACCACGACCTCCCCTCCTATGAATTCAAAGGATATATTTATAAAAGCAGCCGATTATTTAGAGCAAGCACTTCCTTTTGTGCTTTACAGCAAACCGGTTGAAAACACGGGTAAACTAATTGTTGATGGCCTTTTCCAAGAAAACAATCATTTATATTTTGCTGAGGACTACACCGAATCGGGATTTGTGATGGCACCTTTCGATTTGAAAGCACAAAAATCAGTACTTATTCCTGCGGAAAACGCTACTGTGCTGCGTGCTAAGATTAATCGTACTGATGATTTCATCGATGAAAATCTCCATCGCCCACTTCACGATGAAAATAACGACAAACTAAAACATATTGATTTGGTGAAGCGCGGCATCCAAAATATACAAGAAGGGAAATTCCAAAAAGTAGTTTTATCACGAAAATTAATAGCCGATAAACGTTCAACAATCATCGCTGTTTTTAAAAGATTGTTGCACCACTACCCTACTGCTTTTGCCTATTGTTGGTATCATCCAAAAATTGGATTGTGGATGGGCGCTACTCCGGAAACATTGGTGAAAATTGAAGATCATTTATTAAAAACAATGGCCTTAGCTTCCACCAAAGCAGTAAACGGAACAAACCCACCGGAATGGACTTCAAAAGAGATCGAAGAGCATCAGTATGTCATCGATTTTATTGAAGACACCTTAAAAGATAATGTGCGTGATTTAAAAATTGGAAAGGTTGGCAATATTCAAGCGGGCAAGTTATGGCATCTTAAATGTGACATTTCCGGAGAAATGAAATCGGTTGAAAATTTAAAAATGATTTTGGAAGATATTCATCCCACTCCTGCAGTTTGTGGAATGCCAAAAGAGGCCGCAAAAAATTTCATCTTGAAAGAAGAAAATTATAACAGAGAATTCTACACCGGATTTTTAGGAGAATTAAATCTGAAAAGCAATCAGCAGAATACGACCAATTTGACTGAACTGTATGTCAATCTTCGCTGTATGCAAATCAAGGAGAAAAATTGCGAAATATATGTTGGCGGAGGAATTGTAAAAGATAGCGATCCGATAAGTGAATGGCAGGAAACCGTCAATAAATCACGGACGATGTTGGATATGATTTGATAAAAACAAGGTTTTTTTTGGAACTCGTATTAAAATCCGAATCACTTCAAATTCCTCCACTGCGCATTATAAGTAGGCGCCATACTGTTTAAATTTCGAACAACAGCGTCCAAATCAACTTCCGGTCCACCGCTAAAAACCGCGGCAATTTCACCGGCTTTAGCATCGAAAAAGGAACGAATTAAAATGGTATTAGGTCTGGTTCTATTTACTGAATTCAACAGATCGAGCGCTTCTACAATATTATTCTTCCCTTCTTCAGTATCTTCGTACATCATATCCAATCCTTTGCGGTGATATTGATATAAGGCCTCGTGGTAATCTCTAAAAGTAGAAGAATTCAACTGAGAATTGAGTTCATATCTCGAATTTCGACCGGATCCTGAATTCCATCCTGCACTTCCACTTTGCTCGGCCAAGCTGGCAATTTGATCCGCCGATGCAAAATAATCCGATCCGCCATCGGGAGAAAAAGTATCTCCATCTAATCCCAAAATAACATATACATAAAAAGCCAAGGTAGAAACCAGGTTATTGTCGAATGAATTTTGGTTAAAACTCAGGGCTTGATGTTCCTCATAAAAGAAATTTACCTTATTGTCCTTAAAATTAAAAACAGGAGTCGTCATCGCAGAACCATAAACCGGTCGCGAGGATTGTATCTGTAAATTAGCTCTAAATTGATTATCGGAATACGACTCAATCGTTAAGAAGAAACTGGCATCCACCCGTTGATCTTGTGGCAGATTTTCACTGGTCCAATTGGTGTTGTTTAAAAAATCTTCCAAAGCCCTCTCCAAATTATTAAAAATAGAAAGTTGGGTTCTTCCCGTTTGTTGGGCGTCAATGGTTACATTGGTGTTGATCATTTGGGCAAATAATGAATGACCACTAAAGAGTATTAAAAGGAAGAATATATATTTTCTCATCATCTTTGGAATTTTCAATGGTGAATATACTGTTTTTCCACCAAGGTTCAATTCATGAACGTCAAAAAGAAATATTATTGTTGTTTATGAATCATTTTTCAGGATTCATCGCCTCGTCAATGGCTGTAATAATATCTTGTGCCACCTCGGGTTTAGATTTCAAATCATAGGTTTGATGGCCGTCTTTACTTATGATTTTAATTTTGTTGGTATCGGTTGCAAATCCGGCGCCTTTATCTCTAAGCGAATTGAGCACGATAAAATCCAAATTCTTCCTAGCTAATTTACCTTTCGCGTTTTCTAATTCATTTTCGGTCTCCAAAGCAAATCCCACCAAAAACTGATTGGTCTTTTGTTTTCCGGCTTCGAATAAAATATCCTTGGTCTTCTTAAGGTTGATTTGCATATTGGAATCATCCTTCTTTTTGATTTTCTCCTCAGCTATATCGGCTGGGGTATAATCTGAAACTGCGGCGGCGGCAATGAAAATATCACAATCAGCAAAGTGCTTCATCACAGCCTGATACATTTCCTCGGCACTGGTAACTTGCTCAACATTGATTTCTTTATAATCAATTTTTAAAGCAGTTGGTCCGGAAACTAAAATTACTTCGGCGCCATTTTGAGCGGCTTTTTCAGCAATGGCATACCCCATTTTCCCGCTGGAATGATTTCCTATAAATCTAACTGGATCTATAGCTTCATAAGTTGGTCCGGCGGTAATCAATACTTTTTTATCGATTAATTTAAGATTTTTTTTGAGGTTATTTTCTATAAATGAAAGGATGTTTTCAGGTTCAGCCATTCTGCCTTCGCCTTCTAATCCGCTCGCTAATTCTCCAGATTCTGCAGGGATAATTTCATGGCCAAAAGATTTTAGCTTTTTGATATTCTCCCGGGTAGTTGGATGTTGATACATATCCAAGTCCATGGCGGGCGCGATATACACCGGGCAATCTGCGGAGAGATAGGTTGCCATCAAAAAATTATCGCTGTGTCCGCTAATCATTTTAGCCATGGTGTTGGCCGTTGCAGGTGCAATACAAATCAGGTCAGCCCATTTTCCGAGTTCAACATGATTGTGCCATAACTCGTCTTCACTTTCTACAAATTCCGTAAAAACCGGATTTTTAGATAAGGTAGAAAGACTTAACGGGGTGACAAATTCTTTGGCTTCCTTGGTCATCATCACCTTCACATTGGCGCCGGATTTGATAAAAAGCCTTACTAAATAAGTGGTCTTATAAGCGGCAATACCACCGGTTACGCCTAACAGAATGTTTTTGCCGCTTAATAATGCCTTCATTATTTATCTTCTGTAAGTTTGGTATTTCGGTAGTAAATTTGATCATTTAACCACTCCTCTATTGCCAAAGCATGAGGTTTAGGTAAACTTTCATAAAACTTTGAAACTTCAATTTGCTCCTTATTTTCAAAAACCTCCTCTAAATTTTCATTGTAAGTTGCAAATTCATCAAGTTTTTCTAAAAGCTCTTTTTTCATTTCAGAACTAATTTGTTCTGTACGCTTTGCAATAATTGATATCGCCTCATAAATGTTTCCGGTTGGTTCATCAATTTTATCTCTATCAATAGTAATCGTGTCTACCGGTGCTTCGCTGTGTCTATAATCTATACTCATAATTCAAAATTAATTAAATTCTTTTAATCTTTTAGTTACGTCCTCTTCGACGTCCTTTGCTTGTTGATAAAACTCTCCCTCCGGAAAGTATTTTAAATAGTCTTCAGAATATTTTTTTGTTTTAGTTAATCGTTCCTCCATTAAACTTTTTACACTATTGGTTGCCAAAGTGTATTGTGCATCCATTTTGTAAAAATACGCTTTTTCTCTGTAAGCCGAGCCCGGATTTTCATCGATAAAAACTTCCATCGCCGCAATAGCTGAACGATAATCATCTTGATGATAATAAAGTTCTGCAATTTTGAACTTTTTCTTTTCCAATTTATCCCGTAGTTCACTCACTAAAGTATTGGCTTCTGATACGTGTTCTCCCGAAGTAAATTCCCAGATATAATGTTGAAGTTTCACCAGTGCTTTTTCTGTATCGTGCTGATCCAAAGTATATTTTGGTGAAATTTCATAATAACTTTTTGCTTCTTTAAAAGCTGCTTCCTCTTTTTTATCACTGTTTGGATAGGCTTTGGTAAACCGTTCAAATTGATATCCCGCATTGAAAAAATCGCCTAATTGATAATAACTATCAGCGATAGAATAAGCAATCGGTTCTCCTTGAGGCTTTCCTCTATACTGCGGAGCTATCTGTTCTAATAACCGAATAGCTCGCTTAAATTTGTATTTCTTTCCTGATTCTAAACCTTCCTTATAATATTCGGTGGCCAGATCATATTTAGGCTTGATTTCATCGTTTTTTAAAACTTTCTGATAAGGCCCGCAAGCACTTACCAAGAACATCAAAACCGATATGTATAGTAAATTCCTCATATGTTTCAAAAGCATTTTGCAAAAATACTGATTTATATGCAATTATAAAAACTCAAATTTATTTGCATCAAAGTTTTTTAATCAGGTGAACCTTCAGCCAAACTTAGCATAACTGCTTAATATACAATTTTTTATGTATTTTATTTAACTATAAAACTTTTTTGTGAAAGTAGCTAACTTATTTTTCAAATTCTCGGAAACCGGAACAAGCGGCAATCTAAGGTCTTGCTCAGTCATCTCCAGTTGATGAAAAACCGCTTTAATTCCCGATGGATTTCCTTCTTCAAAAACCATGTCTATCGCCGGCGCAATACTATAATGTATTTGATAAGCCTCCTTTACTTTTCCTTCGAGTCCAAGATTGATCATTTTTGAAAATGCCTTGGGAAATCCTTGTCCAATAACCGAAATAACTCCATCTCCACCAGCTAAAACCATTGGCAAAGCAATCATGTCTTCTCCTGAAATAATCAAAAAATCATCCGGGGTTTGATCGATCATTTTCATCGCTTGAACCATATCTCCGGCAGCTTCTTTTATTCCGATAATATTATCGAAATCTTTGGCAATCCGGGAGATGGTTTCCGGAAGAATATTAGAAGAAGTTCTTCCCGGAACATTATAAACAATCAATGGAAGCGGAGCAACTTCAGAAAGCGCTTTAAAATGTTGGTAAATCCCTTCTTGAGAAGGTTTGTTGTAATAAGGCGATACGCTTAAAATCGCATCAAAACCTTTGGTGTTTTCTTTTTGAAGTCTGCCCTTGACACCTTTTGTATCATTTCCGCCAATACCTAACACCAAAGGAAGTTTACCGGCATTTTCTTCAATGATAATTTCTTTTATCTCTTCCCGTTCCTTATCGCTTATCGTTGCGTACTCACCGGTAGTTCCCAACACCACAATATAATCTGTGCCGTTATCTAATTGGAATTGAACCAGTTTTCTCAACGCTTTTTTATCTATACTTTTGTCCGGTTTAAAAGGGGTAATTAAAGCTACTCCCATTCCTTTTAAATCTTTCATTATTAATTATTTTTAGGTGAAATGTTTTTAGCTCGTGCAAATCTATCAATTTCCATCGGCCTTACCTGAATATTAAGATCATTTACACTTTTTTAAACGATGTATCCCGGGGTTTCTTATATTCCCTGAAAAATAAATGCGGAATCATCCTTTTTTCTTGTTACAAACAAAAAAGAGCAAGTTTTTCAAATTATTTACACAGTTTGTATGGTATTAAATCCCTCCCTATCAAAAAATTGGTATTTTTGCGAAAAACAGATGGTATGTTAAAAATCGGCGTCCTGGGAGCAGGGCATTTAGGAAAAATTCATTTGCGACTTGCACAACAATCGGAGAAGTATGAATTAGCAGGTTTTTTTGATTTGGATAAGACCAATGCGGAGAACTTGGTGAAAGAATTTGGTTATCATCTTTTTGATTCTGCTGAAGAGTTAATTGCTGCTGTCGATGTAGTTGATATTGTGACCCCTACCCTGTCGCATTTCGAAATTGCTAAAAAGGCATTGGAAGCCGGGAAACATATATTCGTTGAAAAACCTATCACTTATACTTATGAAGAAGCTGAGACATTGATGAAGATGGCTCAGGAAAAAGGCGTGAAAGGTCAGGTAGGGCATGTAGAAAGGTTCAATCCTGCTTTTCAGGCGGTTGAGAAAATGATCGATGGGCCGATGTTTGTTGAAGCACATCGCTTGGCAGAGTTCAATCCTCGCGGAACAGATGTACCGGTAGTTTTAGATTTGATGATCCACGATATTGAAGCCGTGCTCAGTGTAGTCCATTCAGATGTTGCGCAAATCAATGCCAGCGGGGTATCTGTAATCAGTAAAACCCCCGATATTTGCAACGCCAGAGTACAGTTTGAAAACGGCTGTGTGGCCAATTTTACAGCCAGCAGAATCTCTTTAAAGAGTATGCGCAAACAACGATACTTTCAACGAGATGCTTATATTTCTATAGATTTTTTGGAAAAGAAAGCAGAAGTGGTTAGAATAGAAGATGTTCCTGAAAAACCTGACGATTATGCGATGATCTTGCAAAATGCAGAAGGTGAAAAAAAACAAATCTCTTTTGACAATCCTGAAATTAAAGATAATAATGCTATTTTGGAAGAACTCGATAGTTTGGCCGATGCGATTAATCAAGACACCACGCCGCGAGTAACTCTACAACAAGGAGCCGATGCTTTAAAAGTAGCTAATAAAATCATGGATCGGATCAATAAACAATACGAAAGATTAAAACACTTAAAATTAGATTAATATGAAGAATATTGCAGTTATTGGAGCTGGAACAATGGGAAATGGAATTGCCCACGTTTTCGCTCAAAATGGTTATCAAGTTAGTTTAATCGACATTTCTGAAGCAAGTTTGGAAAGAGGAATGGAAACCATCACCAAAAACTTGGACAGGATGGTTAAACGCGAAAGAATCTCTGAAGATGATAAGACCAACACCCTAAAGAACATCAATACTTTTACCGATTTGCAACAAGGAGTAAAAGATGCTCAATTAGTGGTTGAAGCTGCTACAGAAGACGAAAAACTGAAACTGGATATTTTTAGTCAATTGGAAGAATTTTGTGCTGAGGATGTAATTTTAGCTTCAAACACCAGTTCTATTTCTATCACCAAAATTGGTGGAGCGACAAAAAGAGCAGATAAGGTTATTGGCATGCACTTTATGAATCCCGTTCCGGTGATGAAATTAGTGGAAATTATTCGTGGATACAACACTTCTGAAGAAACTACTAAAACCATTACCGCATTAGCTGAGAAATTGAATAAAGTGCCGGTAGAAGCCAATGATTATCCCGGATTTGTCGCCAACAGAATCTTGATGCCGATGATTAATGAAGCCGTTGAAACTTTATACAACGGGGTTGCAGGCGTAAAAGAAATCGATACCGTGATGAAACTTGGAATGGCTCATCCAATGGGACCACTTCAGTTGGCTGACTTTATTGGGTTAGATGTTTGTTTGTCTATTCTTGAAGTGATGTACAAGGGTTTTAAAAATCCAAAATATGCCCCTTGTCCATTATTGGTAAATATGGTTTTAGCCGGTAAAAAAGGAGTTAAAACCGGAGAAGGATTTTATGATTACAGCGAGAGCAGAAAAGCTGAAAATGTAGCTGCGCAATTTTTATAAATCACTATGCCTAAAATTATTCCGTTTCGTGCTGTTCGGCCAACGCGAGATAAGGTTGGTCTAATTGCAGCGCGTTCTTATCAAAGTTACAGCGAATCTCAACGTAATGCGCGATTAGAGACCAATCCATTTTCGTTTTTACATATTGTAAATCCTGGATATAAATATAAAAAAGAAATTTCCGGTCCCGAGCGCTATGAACTTGTCAGAAATCGATATCAAGAGTTTAAAGAGGAAGGATATTTCGTTCACGATGAGGAGCCCGTTTTTTACTTACATAAAATAGTCAATAGAAATGAGGAAGTTTTTTATGGAATTGTTGGCGCAGCTTCGGTTGCTGACTATGAAAATAATCTCATCAAAAAACATGAAGATACTTTAGCCGATCGCGAAGATACCTTTAAAGAATATTTGGACACGGTGGGTTTTAATGCGGAACCGGTATTATTAGCCTATCCGGACAACAAAGTTTTGCAAGATATTTATGAGAAAATAAGTAAAAAACGAGCGGAATATGAATTTACTACCACTTATCGAGATACGCATTATTTGTGGATCATAAACAACGAGAAAGACATTGCAGAAATTGAAAAGCAATTTTCGAAGATGAATGAAATGTATATCGCTGATGGTCATCATCGTTCTGCTTCTTCTTTTCTATTATCAAAAGACAAACAAGAGGAGAATTCTGAACATAATGGAAAGGAATCCTACAACTTTTTTATGAGTTATTGCATTCCTGAGAGTCATTTGATTATTCACGAATTTAATAGATTGGTAAAAGACTTAAACGGTTTGAGTAAAGAGGAGTTCTTGATTAAACTCGACACTTATTTTCGTATTGAAAACTTAGGCGATGTTTATTATAAGCCGAGTAAAAAAGGACATTTCAGCATGTATTTAGATGGTGATTTTTATTCCTTATATTTGCGCAAAAACAAATATCAATATAGCGATGCTTTATCAAAGTTAGATGTTCAGATTTTATATGAAACGGTTTTGAAACCTATCTTGGGCATTGAAGATTTGCGAAATGATGAACGCATATCTTATGCACATGGAAAAGGAGAAATGGCTTCCGTAAAAGGCTATGTTGATTCAGGCGAATTTGCTGTAGGTTTTGGGATGCTTCCTTCAACGATTGAAGAAGTAAAACAAATTGCTGATGAAAATTTGGTAATGCCTCCAAAAGCTACTTATATTGAGCCGAAACTAAGAAGTGGAATTACAATTTATGAGTTTTAAAATCTTTATATAATTGAGATAAATTAAGTTTTTATCGATTAGTTTAAGGTTTATTATTTAAGATCGAAGTTGAAATGGATATTAAAAAGAATTTAAAAGAATTAGAGCAAGAAATTCCGGAAGATATCACCTTGGTTGTGGTTTCTAAAACACATCCAGTTGAGGATATTATGGAGGCTTACAATGCAGGTCATCGTGTTTTTGGAGAAAACAGAGTCCAAGAAATGGTCGATAAATACAAAGAGCTTCCCAAGGATATCGAATGGCATATGGTCGGTCATGTACAAACCAACAAGGTGAAAGATATGGCTCCGTTTGTCAGTTTGATTCACGGAGTTGATAGAATGAGACTGCTCAGGGAAATAAACAAACGCGCCAAGCGGGAAGATCGGGTAATTGAGTGCTTATTGCAGCTTAAAATTGCCAAAGAAGAATCCAAGTTTGGCATGGATGTAGAAACCATGAACAACTTATTGACTTCCGAAGATTATGCCAATATGGATAATGTGAAAATTGTCGGATTGATGGGAATGGCCACTTTCACTCAAAGTAAAAAGCAGATTAATGAAGAGTTTAAATTCCTTAAAAAGATATATGACACTTTTGCCAAGACCCATTCAGAGTTTCGAATCTTATCGATGGGGATGAGTGGTGATTATAAAATTGCTTTAGACAATGGTTCCAACATGTTGAGAATTGGTAGTAAAGTTTTTGGTGAACGAGAATATCAGAAATAAACCCTCCAGCTTATTATCAAGCAATTACGTTTTTCAATGATTTAATTTATTTTACGTTATAAATTTGCCGTATTTATAATGATTTTTTCATTATATTTTGAAAGAGCAAATGAAGAAGAGGATTGATTTATGTATGCAATTATAGATTTAGAATCTACCGGAGGAAAGTATAATGAGGAGGGAATTACAGAAATTGCCATCTACAAATTTGATGGGCAAGAAGTAGTTGATCAATTTGGAAGCTTGGTAAATCCCGAGCGAAAGATTCAACCTTTTGTGGTCGGCTTAACCGGCATCAACAATGACATGTTGCGGTATGCCCCCAAGTTTTATCAAGTGGCCAAACGCGTTACCGAAATCACTGAAGGATGCATAATTGTTGCTCATAATGCCAAATTCGACTATCGTTTATTGCGTTTGGAGTTTAGAAGATTGGGGTTTGAATTTGAAAGAAAAACTTTGTGTACGGTAGAACTTTCCAAAAAGTTGATCCCACAAATGCCCTCTTATAGTTTAGGGAAACTCACTAAAAACTTAGGAATTCCTATTATAGATCGTCATCGAGCCGTCGGAGATGCACAAGCTACAGTCAAGCTTTTTAAACTCTTGCTTAATAAAGACTCAGAGAAGGATATTCTTCGCGCTCAAGTTCGACTTCATCCTAAAAATAATATGGGAAAGGAGTTGATTAATATTATTAATAAACTTCCAAGTGAAACCGGGGTATATTATATCTATAACAATAAAGCTGAAGTGATTTACGTCGGGAAAAGTCGAAATATTAAGGCTCGGCTAAATCAACATTTCACCAGTGATTCTAAGAAGTCCCGACAGATGCGCAGTGAAGTTGCCTCGGTCAGTTATGATTTGACCGGAAATGAATTGGTCGCTTTGCTGTTGGAAAATCACGAAATAAAAAAGCTGAAACCCAAGTTTAATCACGCTTTAAAAAGAGATGTTTTTACCCACGCGTTATATCAATCTACCGATGAAAATGGATATACCAATTTAAAAATCGGAAAGGTCAAGCCTGAGAAAGAAAATATCACCACGTTCACTTCTCTAAAACAAGCGAAAAAGAGTTTGGATAAGATGGTTGATGAATATGAGCTTTGTTTAAAGTTGACCGGTTTACATTCTACCAAGTCTGCTTGTTTTTATCACGGCATCAAAAAATGCAAGGGAGCTTGTATCCAACAAGAATCTCCGGAAGCCTACAATAAAAGAGTAGAAGAATTGATCGAAAGATATAGCTTCCCGCACAATGATCTCATGCTCGTCGGTCCGGGAAGAACTCCGGCGGAGAAAAGTGTGTTGTTGATTGAAGATGGTCATTTTAAAGGAATTGCTTTTTTCGATTTGAATCACCAATTGCATTCCGTGAAAATCGTTAGAAATTTACTGACTCCAATGAAAGATGATAAAGATGCCAGACATATTATTCAAAGTTATCTCCGCAAACGGAAGGAGTTTAAGAAAGTGGCTTTTTAAAGATTTCGTGTTGTAATAGATTGTGAAGATTATTCCGCCCTTTCAGGGTTTTTTTCTTTGTGGTGGTTGAGTGTTATTTAATTTTTTGAGGGATTGCTGGATTAAGGAGGATGCGTTTTAATTGCTTTGGCTGTAGTTTAAAATAGCTATTATTTACAAAACACTCTTGATTTTCGGCCATCTTTGTTTATCCCATCCCTGCTCCTAAGGCACACACGGTCCTCCCAAGGCGTACACAGTAAAGGGAGCAAAAACGGTCGAAAATTCAGTTATTTATCATACAAGATAGTTGATTTTCTTCACCAATCAAACCTTATTTATTACTTTATTCTTATCTACCTGGAGTAAGCAGAGATCAGGACTGAAAAATAAGGTAATAAAATCTATAACAAGGCAATGGAACATAATTGTTATGAAGATAGTAAGGTTTATTTGCCTTACCTAGGCAATTGAAGGTTGTACCACATAATGAGTTTTAACGCTCACTTAGATTGTTTTATGTTTTGTAACCGATAAAACTTGTTTTCGATTACAGTATCTTATTTATTGGTCTCAAATTAGGGTCTAAAACCCTGCAATTTATTGCAGAACTTTAGTGTTGTGAAAAATTCATAGGGTGCTGCCCTATGTTAAGATATGTAGGCCTTTCAGGGCGTTTTTCGTTACTCGGTGATTGATTGTGTTATCGAATGTTTTGAGAGATATTGCTTAACCAAAAAACATATATTTCACTTATTTATTATAGAAAACAGTTGATTTTCTTCATCAATCAAACCTTATTTACCTTAATTTCTTATCAAATTAAAGCTAATTGCAAACCACCTAAACAAGTTCAATCTTCATAACGAAAAATTAATCCAGTTTTCTCTCAATTTTCACAACGATATATCTATTACCGTTGGATTTATCCAACGGACTTAATTACACCCCATCTGTCGGGCTTTAGCCCAATTTGCAATCTGTTGATTAGCAGCCAAAAATCAACAATCCCCTCAACTGAACCGTCTCTATTAACATTGAAAATAGCAACGTTAAATTAAACTGCAACCAATATTCAAAAAACAAAGGAAGAAATGCTTTTTATCAGAGGATGTAGCGTATTCCGCTCTTTCAGGGCATTTACATTTAGGTTATTTCTTTCAAAAACAACTCCAACACTTCCAAAAATAAAACCTTATTAACCTTAATCACAAACAAACCGCCAAACACAGGAAACCCTTATTATCTTATTCATTTACAGTATATTATAACAGATAATTTGAACCGATAATTTTATTTATTCATCGTTTCACAATCCAATACCCCAAACTTGTTTACTCCTTCACTTGTTCACATGTTCACTGGTTCACACGTTTACTGCTTCCCTTCTTCACCTCTTCACTCCAAAATAGTTTTGATATACTCATAATAATCCCCTTTCATTCCTTTTATTTGTTGAGCTACTTTTTCTTTGGTAATCCAATTCATTCGCAAAGCGATTTCTTCCAGACAAGCGATTTTCAGTCCGGTTCTTTTTTCTACTGCTTTTACAAACTCCGTGGCTTCGGTGAGCGCTTCGTGGGTTCCGGTATCCAGCCAGGCAAATCCGCGACTTAGAATTTCCATTTTCAATTTTTCTTGTTGAAGAAAGGTTTGGTTAACCGAAGTAATTTCCAATTCTCCTCTTTCGGAAGGTTTTACTTTTTTCGCAATTTCAATGACTTCATTGGGGTAAAAGTATAAACCGACAACGGCATAATTCGATTTCGGTTTCGCGGGTTTTTCTTCGATATTCAGCACATTAAAATCCTCATCAAACTCTGCCACACCATATCTTTGGGGATCGCTGACCGCATTTCCAAAAATTACTGCTTTCTTTTCTTCTTTTACTTGCTGAACGGCGGCATTGACTATTTTCTGTAGCCCGGCGCCATAAAATATGTTGTCGCCTAAAATCAAACAAACATCTTCTTGGCCGATGAATTCTTCGCCTATTATAAAAGCTTGTGCCAATCCATCCGGACTGGGTTGCACTTCATAAGACAATTCGATTCCTAAATGCGAACCATCACCCAACAAACGTTCAAAATTCGGCAAATCTCTTGGGGTAGAAATAATTAGTATTTCCTTGATGCCTGCCAACATTAAAACTGACAAGGGGTAATAAATCATCGGTTTGTCATAAACTGGCAGGAGCTGTTTACTGACCGTTAATGTCAAGGGATGCAATCGTGTTCCGGTTCCTCCGGCAAGAATAATACCTTTCATATTTTAGTTGTTTTGAACTCCGCAAAAAAGCAGCACCGAAGTTATTTTTTAATAATAGTTTTCTTTCACTTCTTCTTTACTTTGATCTGTTTTTTCAGAATACGCCAATAATTAAAAATATAGCCGCATAAATCAGCTGAGGTAAAAAGTCGTAAAACTTATGGAGTGTACTGGAAATGAATTCAGTCCAAAAGTTTGTTGTCTTCTCAATTTCTTCCATGATAATATTTTAAGCTTATAATTTTCAGGAATCGGGCTAATCGTTTAAGGTTTTTAGAAATCACCCTCGTTTAAATCCGCAAAATAGAAAGTTTTGTGGTGTATTAAAAGGAGTTTGATGATTCGTTTGTTCACAACTTATTTTGAGATAATGGGGTAGGAAAATATGAGCTAAACTTTTTTCGTCGTATTGCTGAATGGACAATCCACTACATTTCTCCGGACCTGAAGTTGAGAATGTTCCCATAACTAAATAAGAAGGTTGTACTTTTTCTATCTGTTTTTGGTAAGCTTCAATTTGATCGGCTTCAGTTAAAAAATGAAAAGCTGCACGATCGTGCCAAACATCGAAAGACTCTTTAAGTTCGATTTGTGTGATATCGCCTACAATCCAGTTTACGTTCTTGGCTTTATCGCCTAAGCGTTTTTTCGTTCTTTCAAGTGCGGCCGAGGAAATGTCTAAAACAGTGATTTTGTGATACCCCAATTCAAGTAAATAATCCACTAATTTACTGTTTCCTCCTCCTACATCAATAATACTTGCGGATTTCGGGATTGACAACTTCTCAAAAAATGCTAAAGAAGTCTCCGGAGTTTCTTGTGTCCAACTCAACTGATCTGAGGGTTTGTTTTGATAAATTTCCTCCCAATGCTTCTTCGGATCGACCAATTTATTTTCCACTTTTCAAGAATTTATACTTCGATTAAATTATTTTTAAATTCAAGCTACAACTTAGTAATTCAGCAATTCTTGAATTTTAGTTTTTACTTTTTCAGTTGAAGGAATCATCGTTTCCTCTAACACAGAATTTAAAGGAATGGCTGGCATATTTTCACTTCCCAAAATCATTACCGGCGCATCCAAGTCCGTAAAACAATCTTCTTGAATTTGACCGCGAAGTGCTCCGGCAAAAGAATTTTCTGTCGGTTCTTCGGTAATCACCAAACACTTGCCACATTTTTTAACCGATTTATTGACAGTTTCCATATCCAACGGAGCCAACGAACGCAAATCCACAATCTCTATTCTATCCTGTAAACCTAATTCTTCTGCCGCATTCATCGCCCAGTGTACGCCCATTCCGTAAGTGACAATCGAAATCGTTTCTTCTTGTTCTTGTTTCCAAATTTCTTGAACCACCGATGCTTTGCCGATTGGAATCACGTAATCTTCAGAAGGTTCTATCGAAGTCGCTCTTTTGGTTCCGGGAACTTTACTCCAGTACAACCCTTTGTGTTCAAAAAATACGACCGGATTAGGATCGTAATAAGCGGCTTTCATCAAGCCTTTCAGGTCCGCTCCATTGCTGGGATAAACTACTTTTAGTCCTTTGATATTGCAAACCACACTTTCTGAAGATCCGGAGTGATAAGGTCCGCCGCTACCATAAGCTCCGGTAGGAACACGTAAAACCATCGAAACCGGCCATTTCCCTTCCGACAAATAACAACTGCGACTCACTTCTGTAAACAGCTGATTTAAACCCGGCCAAATATAATCTGCAAACTGAACTTCTACGAAGGGTTTTAATCCCACTGCTGACATTCCCACGGTTGAACCGACAATAAAAGCTTCTTGTATCGGGGTATTAAAAACGCGATTATCGCCAAATTTTTCAGCTAAAGTGGCAGCTTCTCGAAAAACGCCTCCCAATCGTCTTCCTACATCTTGACCGTAGAGCAAACTTTCAGGATGTTCTTGCATAATTTCTTCAATCGCGTGAATTGCGGCATCGACCATCACTATTTCTTCGCCGTCTTTAGGAGCACGTTCTCCTTTTTCTTCTGTAATTTCAGTTGGCGCAAAATCGTGCGTAAACAAATCTTCCGGTTTAGGGTCTTCTGCTTCAAAAGCCTCTTGATATTGTTCTTTTACTTTTAATTTGGCCACCATTTCCAGCGCTTCAATTTCCGCTTCAGAAATACCACTTTCTTTCAAAAGAGCTTTCATTTTCGGATAAGGATCATCTTTCTGCTGCTCTTCCAAATCGTCTCTGTAAAACTCCATCCGCACGCCGGAAGTATGGTGGTTTAATAAGGGTACATCAGCGTGAACCAAGAAAGGACGGCGTTCTTCACGCATGACTTTTATTACATTTTGCAGGGTGGAATACGATTCTTCAAAATCGGTTCCGTCAATGCTGACGCCTTCAACGCCTTTAAATCCTTTGATGTATTCATAAGCATTTTGCGCTCTAAATTCCTCTTTAGCGGCAGAAATATCCCAGTCGTTGTCTTGCACTAAAAATAAAATCGGCAGTTGTTTTAAACCGGCCATTTGAAAAGCTTCCGCCACCTCTCCTTCTGTGACACTTGCATCTCCCAAAGAACAGATCACTATGGGAAGTTCATCTTTATTTGCTTCAACATCTATTTTTTCCAATTCTTTATACTGAATTCCCATCGCGGTTCCTGTAGCCGGAATAGCCTGCATTCCCGTGGCTGAACTTTGATGCGGAATTTTAGGTTTGTCGGCATCATTCAAACTGGGATGAGAATAATAAGTTCGTCCACCGGAAAAAGGATCATCTTTTTTGGCGTGCAACTGTAACATCAAATCTTTTGGGGTCATTCCGATGGCAAGCAAAATCGAATCATCGCGATAATAGGGAAAGACATAATCCTGCGGTTTTAATTGCATGCCCGCAGCGATCTGAATAACTTCATGACCTCTGGAAGTAGCGTGTACGTATTTGGAGGCTACCTTAAAATTTTCTTCATATATTTCTGTCAATGCCTTTGCCGTTGCAAGACTTGAAAAGGCTTCTTTGAGAATTTCTTTACTTATTTTCATCTGTGTCTTTATCATCTGTTTAAAAGAAAGTTTTATAAAATTGCGGTTGGCTACATCTCGTTATCGGGATCGTAATCTTCAAAATAATCGGCCATTCTGCGCAGTACACTTCCGGCTAAATTCCCATCGATATAACTGTGATCAAAAGAGAGGCACAAATACATCATCTGGCGAATTTCGATTTTATCACCGTCTTCATATTCCATCACTTCAGCGCGTTTTTTAATCACACCGGTTGCCAAAATTGCCGCTTCGGGTTGATTGATGACCGGGGTTCCCATCAGGCTTCCGAAAGTTCCTACATTGGAAATCGTAAAAGTTCCTCCTGAAGTATCATCTGCGGTTAGTTTGTTGTTTCGTGCTTTATCTACCAATTCATTCACCTCTTTTGCCAAAGTCGGAAGGTCTTTTTGATCGGCTTTTTTAATGACGGGAACAATGATATTTCCGCTAGGTAACGCCGCCCCAATTCCAATATTGATATCCTCTTTTAAAATAACCTTATTTCCATCGATAGAAGAATTTATTCTCGGGAAATCCTGAATGGCTTTGGCTACGGCTTGCACAAACAACGGAGTGAAAGTCAATCGCTGTCCATATTTTTCCTGGAAGGGAATCTTATTGGCATTTCTCCAATTGACCATATCGGTCATATCTGCTTCCACATAAGCGGTGACATGCGGAGAAGCTACTTTGGAATAAACCATGTGTTTGGCAATCATCTGCCCCATCCGATCGAGCTCCTCGATTTTACCGGTTCCGCGATCGAGTTTTAAATCCGGAATTTGAAAACCTTTCGTTTCGGATTCCGCCACCGGAGTGGTTTGCACAAATTGGGCTGGTCTGCCTTCTGCTAAATATTTAAAAATATCGCTTTTGCGCAAACGACCGTCTTTCCCTTTTGCGGGAATACGGGCTAACTCTTCAAAACTGATATGGTTTTCCTCAGCGATATTCCTGACCAAAGGAGAGAAAAATCGATTGTCATTTCTTCCGGGCAACAAAATTTCTGTAGTTGCGCCATTGGTTTGTGGAACTCTTTCAGGTTTTTTCTTTGGCGTTGGTTGGGTCGGCATTGGATCCGGCGCCGGAGTTTCCGTTTTCTTAGCAACCTTTTCAACTCGTGTTCCTTCCGGGGCTTTATCACTAACTTTCATCTCCCCCACAACTTGGTTGATTTTCACCACTTCATCAGCTTTGGCATTAATCTGCGTGATTTCTCCGTGGAAAGGAGCCGGAATTTCGGAATCTACTTTATCGGTGGCTACTTCTAAAATAGCCTGGCCTTTTTCGACCGCTTCTCCCTCTTCCACTAACCATTGAATAATAGTGGCTTCCTCGATACTTTCACCGAGTTTCGGAATTTTTATAGCTGTAATTTCGTTTGTTTTACCCATAGGATGAGAATTTCATCAATTTTGAACTGCTTCAAAAATAAGTGAAATCATTGAATTTTCCAGCTTTTTCAATAGGTATTTATCGCTGGTCGGTAGTGTTAGCGCTATTTTTTCGTTTAAAATTGAAGGATTTTATTAAAATTTGAACTGGGAAACTATTCGGTTTTAAATGAAAAGTTCACTCGAATTTGTTTTGGTTAGATTGCAGAAATCACTTCCCGATAAATAATATAGAAACCTTGGTTTATCCCGGGATATTCGGTTATATTTGTTGGGTTATAACTAGTTGCCCGTCATTGGAATAAATAACACATCTTTTAATGCACTGTTACAAAACAGCCGGCCGTGGGGCAACACTCAAACAATTTTTTTACTCTAGTCTTTTTTATTATATTTAACAAAACCTTAAGGCTTGATGTTATGAACTGATCGGCATCATCCTGTTTTCTTGTTCGGAAGAAACTATTCAGGCCACATCAAGTAATGCAGGGGTGGTTGTAGCTGTTATGTTGCTTTCTTGAAACAATCATAATCAAGTAGCAGAGCAAGCTTCCTATTCCAAAACAGCAAAAACCTTACCTGTTTGACAATCAAACAAGTTTGATTGTCAAACTGTCCTTTCCTTGAAAAGGAAAGGAGCTTTTGTTTGCTGATTTATAGAAACTTAATAGTGAAAGACAAACTCCTTTCTAAGAAAATCAAAATGAATTAAACATAATAAAATGAAGAGTTCATCCTTGATTTACAGCTATTTAAAACCAATGAACAAGCTCCCCTCCTTAAAAAAGGAGGGGACGAAATAAATAAACCAAAGGTTTAGTTATTTCAGGGGTGGTTGTAACTTTTAATATGATTTCTGTTTTATTCATAAACTTTTCCCCGCCTGTCTAACAGGAAAAAAAGCTAAAATTACTTTTGAATTCGGCTCGTTTCCCCAATAACAAAAACCCCATAACATTGGTTACAGGGTTTATGATGAAGTAAATTATTTCAATTTTATTATTCGTTTGCCTTTTTATGATCTTCTAAAAACTGCGCTAATCCACTGTCGGTTAAAGGGTGATTAAGCAAAGCTTCAATCGACTTTAATGGACTGGTGATCACATCGGCTCCAATCTTAGCACTGTTGATAATGTGCATTGGATGACGAATAGAAGCTGCGAGAATTTCGGTTTCATAACCGTAGTTATCAAAAATCATTCGGATTTCATTGATCAAGCTCAACCCGTCGGTGGAGATATCATCTAACCTTCCGATAAAAGGCGATACATAAGTGGCTCCTGCTTTTGCGGCCAATAAAGCCTGTCCGGCAGAAAAAACTAAAGTACAGTTGGTTTTGATTCCTTCGTCACTAAAGTGTTTCAAAGCTTTTACGCCATCTTTTATCATCGGAACCTTCACAACAATCTGCGGATGCAAATCAGCTAAAGCGGTTCCTTCTTTAATTATTTCGTCATAATCTGTCGCAATCACTTCTGCACTGACATCGCCTTCTACAATCTCACATATTTTTTTGTAGTGTGCCATGATATTGTCCGTACCGGTAATTCCTTCTTTTGCCATAAGCGAAGGGTTGGTGGTTACGCCATCAAGAATCCCCATATCTTGTGCTTCCTGAATCTGATCTAAATTTGCCGTGTCAATAAAAAATTTCATTTGTTTGTGTATTTAAGGTTTTCTGTAAAGTTACAGCTTATAATAGTTCATTAATAATCTTTCGTAAAGTTTATCGGGTAAAATGTGTTTTAGTGCCACAGATATTTTTTGCAACGGCTCTCCTACTTTATAATGAATCGTAGGGTTTTTCTTCCGCATCACTCGATGTACTTTTTTGGCCATTCTAATCGGTGGTAATCCCTTTGCGACATCGTCATCCATTTCTTTGAGACTCTTTCCATACAGTTCTTTGTAAGGGGAGCCGTCTAAGACCGGCGCGTGATATCTTCCCGAAGCAATATTGGTCGCAAAATCACCCGGCGCAATATTGGTCATTTTAATATTGAACGGTTTGAGTTCCATTCTGTATGCTTCCGTGGTGAGCTCCAAGGCTCCTTTGGTGGCAGAATAAACACCGCGGAAAGGCAATCCCATATAACCGGCGATAGAGGTGATATTGATAATCATCCCACTCCCCTGCTCGCGCATAATCGGTAGCACTTCTTTGGTAACCCGCAGGACTCCAAGATAATTTACTTCAAAAACATTTAAAATTTCTTCATCTGGAATTTCTTCCAAAGGTCCGGTAATTCCTTTTCCGGCATTGTTGATTAGAAAGTCTATGCGCTGTTCCTTTTCGAAAATAGACTTTACCGCAGCAGCAATTGTATCGGGTTTGGTGACATCAATTTTCACGAAATTTATTCCGTTTAATTCTTTTTGACTCGGATTACGGCTACTGCCATAAACCTTATAGTCTTTTTGATGTAAGTATTCACCGATGGATTTTCCAATCCCTGATGATGCGCCGGTAATTAAAACAACTTTTTTTTGCATAAATTTTTCTAATGCTGCAAATATAGAAATTTAAAAAAAGGAATGGCAAGATTCCGAATTGAATTGGAAGATTCTGTAAAAGTAAAAAGGAGGAAAAAAATAAAAGGAAATAAAAAATGGCAAGCTACCCACATCACACCGCTACGACCGTCTACCCTTGCTGCGTTCCCGCCCTGGGGGAGTTCGACAGGAGCTGGTTGTGTGGGACTTGCCAGTGCAAAGATATGACTTTATTTCAATCTGACAAAATAAATTTGCTGGATTATTTTGTTGGCTTTTAAAGGGTTGGTTTTTAGAGGGTTATGTTTTGATTTTTTTCTGGATATTGGTAGTTGTGTAGCTATTTAATTTAGTTTTTTGGGTTCAATTCTAATCTGATAAAGAGTGAAAAAGATTCTCCACAGCGGACAGATTCATACACTGATGGGGAATCACTCCGCAACTCTCTCCTGAAAATCTCAACACAAACAGACTAATCTCCATAGGGCAGACTGACAAGCATCCGGTTTCCGCCACGGCGGACAAGTAATCAACACCGCATTCATATTGGGTTGTACCGACGACCACACGGATGCTTAGTTGTTAACCGCAGTTTTATTTTTTTGGATTTTGTTTTTCCCATTTTTGCCAAGCAGTTTTGTCCCCTTTCAGCCATAAGATGTACTGTTCAATAATTATTCCAGAGATTAAATCTTTCCCAAAGAACCCTTTTCCAATATCTCTATCATTGAAATATTTCAGTAGTCGAGACCCTCCGTTAATTCCCCAATTGTTTCTTATCCACATTCCTAATCCTCCCAAATGAGAATTAAATTCCCAAGAGTCTTCCGCTTCAATAAGTTGCTTTTTATTTTCATAATTTAGAATACTGTCAAGTTCCGTCATACTTTCGTATAGATTTTCAGGAATATATATGCCGTCAATTTTTTCAAGAGTTAGACGTTTTTTATATTCTTCTTCTTTCTTTTTTTCCGCTTTTATGGTTTCTTGTTTTGCTATATTGTCATCATAACTTCGGTAACCCCCATAAAATTTAGAAACATAAATTTTGTCCACTTCCTGTGGAATGAAATCTGTTTTAAATTTTGTATTCTTAATGTAATTTTCTATTTGCCTTTTGTCGAATATTGTATCAGGCTCAAATTTTTCTATTCCAAAGCTTCCTTTTCTATCTAAATAACCACTCAACTCAATTTTGAAATGTTTATACTTAGGATAGGTTGAATCACTTAAAGAGACAAATTTCAAATCTGAAATTTTGCTAATGTTCTCAGGAAGTTTTTCATTATTTGAAGCATCCTTTAAATCAACAACTTTTTTGTACGGATATTTATAATAAGAGATTCTACTTTTGATAGGTTCTAAATTCTTTAATTTTGGATAAATGGAATCAAAATCAATATTTGTATCAATGTGTTTTCCTTTATCTAAATCAAACAATGTGACTTTTTTCCTTGCGTCAGTAAGATAAATAGTGTCATTTTTATTAAAAACAAAACTTTTGCTCAAATAAATGTCTTTTTCTGAGGCGTCTTTTCTATACTGTTTTACTGTTGCGCTTCGGTAATCATATATTTGGTTTTGATGGTTATAAAAAAGTTCACATTTTTCTTTATCCTCATCACAATCGATAAATTCTTCTGTTGTGAAAGATCTTTTCAGTTTACCATCTACATAATAAGTTACGTTTTTACTCTCTTTCCCTTTTTCATATACATAATTTGTTAAATAAATAATTTTTCTTCCATCGTTACTAATAGCCGCAAAAAATGGGTGTCTTTCATAAAGATCAAATGACCTATCTACTTTATATATTTTTTTCTTTTTACCAATACTGTCATATTTATTTGTAAAATTAACAAAAGACTCACCTTTCAAATTCGGAAATTTATGATCATATGAAATTGACAACAATTCAAATTTCTTATTTGAGGAATAAGTTTTGGAAATGGGAACTATTCCAGTTGATATTTGAGAATAAAGATTATTTAAAAAAAAGATTAAGACGAAAAAGAGATATAACTGTTTCATTTAATGGTTCTTTTTGGGATATTGCACCTAACGTTCATGCTATGAGCAGTGAGAACAAAAAATGCAATAATTTTCGTGCTGGCACTTAATTCGTAAATATACAATTCCTTTCGAGTTTAGCTTAAGCCAAGCATTGCTTATAGTTTTGTGTTGTGGGCTGTTCTTCTATTATTTATCTAAACATTGAGTTAATAGGCTACACCTAAAATAACTAAAATCAATACTTCATTATTATCACGCCATTTTATCCATCCTTCTTTAGTTTTGCATTCTAAACGATATTTAGATCGTTCAAATGGTTTTATTTTTATCCATTTATTATTAACTTCCAATACTTTAAAAGAACAATTACTGGTGATTTCATCAATTTTTGTTTTTTTTATCAATTTCAAAAATATCAGTTTCACTAACAAATATATATAATGACCGAAGTAAATACGTGTCCCAATCTTCGAAGTTATATCCGTTATTTGAATCATCTTCAATCTTTATATAACCAGTTTTTTTTGTTTCTTCATTAATTACAACCTCATAAAATAAATTAGATATTTTTAATACTCTAAATTTTAATTTTGAGGGAACAAGATTAGGGATTGATTGTGAAATCCCAGCTGGCTTTAACCTGTTTTTGAAATCTATGGAACTGAACTGAAAATGTTCTTCAATAAGGCTATCTTCATAAAAATGTTCTTTAATAAGACTAATTTCATCAAAAGTTCGGAGTTTTTCGTCTCTGTAAATTTTTAAAGAATTAAGAGTATTTATATGTAATAAACCAATACCGAAAAAGTCAATATCATTACCTTTTTTATTTAAAGATGCATCTGAAGATTTACAAGATGAAATGATTAAAAGTATCAGGGTGATTTTTTTCATAATGGTAGTTTTTCTTTAAATAGCCCACAACAGTTGAATTAACGCCACTCTTCCTTTAATCATTGCTTATATATCGCATATGGACGAAACATCAATTAATCTTTAAGTTTTCAAATATAAACAACTCACTTTAACATGTTAGTGTTTCTTTAAGATTTATTCGAAAATCATATAGTCCTACTGCTTTTTCCAAATCCACCTTAACCATCTTTAATCCTATGAAATCACAATAATTCGATTAAATTTGTCGGATATTATAATTGAGAACGAATTATGCGGTATTTAAGAATATTAGTTTTTCTGTTGATTGGCGTTTTTATGGCTTCGTGTGGGGATGGGGAAAAGAGCACCTATAACTTAAAAATATCAAGCGAACAAAATAAAATACGAACCGGTGGAACCGTTAAAGTGAAAGTCGATACCGAAGGAAAACAAGTGGATTCCATTCGGTATTTTTATGCGGATCAATATTTAAAAACGGGTTTGGAAAATAAAGAGACGGAAATTGAATTGACGTTTCCCTTGGGTCGTCACGAAGTAATGGCAGAAGTTTATACCGACGGAAAGAAAGAAATCGGAAAAAAGGAAATCGTTTTGCACGCCGATAAAAAACCGGTTGTTTATACTTATCGTGTTACCAATGCTTATCCACATAATATTCAGGCTTTTACGCAGGGCTTGGAGTTTTATAAAGATACGCTTTATGAAAGCACCGGACATTATGGACTTTCGTCTTTGCGAAAAGTAGATTATAAATCCGGAGAGATTTTAAAAGAGATTAAGCTTGAACGCGAATATTTTGGGGAAGGGCTGACAGTGATGAACGACAAAATTTATCAACTCACCTGGCGTGAAGGCGTTGGTTTTGTTTATGACGTGCATAGCTTTGAAAAACTACAAACTTTTGAATACGATGAAAGTCCTGAAGGTTGGGGTTTATGCAATGATGGCGAAGTGATTTATAAAAGTGACGGCACGAACAAAATCTGGCTTTTAGATCCGGAAACCCTGGAAGAAATCAGTTATATTGAACCGGTTACTAATAACTCGTTGGCCAATCAGGTCAATGAATTGGAATTTATCAACGGGAAGATTTATGCGAATACCTGGCAGAAAGAGGGAGTTTTAATTATCGATCCAAAAACCGGTGCGGTTGAGGGAGTAATAGATTTCCGTGGCTTAAAAGACAAATTAGATCAACCGGAAAAAGCCGAAGTTTTTAACGGAATCGCTTATCATAAGGAAACCGATAAAATTTATGTAACCGGAAAAAACTGGGATAAAATGTTCGAAGTCGAGATTATCGAAAAATAAAGCCCGAAGCTAAGGAAAGATTTCACCAATAAAATTTAATATTTGTCGTTTAAAATAATCAATCCCTTCGTTTATCGCTTAATATTGGAGTATGCTAAATAAAAAACACCTCAAATTTACTTTTGGATTTCTTATACTGGCTGTTTTGGTCTTAACCGGTTCTTGTCGAAAAGATTTTGACACCGAACCGAGCGATGGAGAATTGCGATTTTCAAAAGACACGGTTTATTTGGATACGGTTTTCACCAATGTCGGATCGAGCACGTATCGCGTAACGGTTTACAACGACAGTAAAAACGATATCACCATACCGCAAATCAACCTCAATCGAGGAGAAAATTCAAAATATCGCTTAAACGTCGATGGTATTCCGGGGAAGTCTTTTAACGATATCGATATTTTAGCAAAGGACAGTATTTTTGTATTTGTAGAAACCACCGCAGATATTGAAGATTTGACTGCAACGGATACCCAGTTTCTCTATACCGATCAGATCGAATTTGATGTGGGTATCCATCAACAAAAAATAGAATTGATTACTTTAGTCCAAGATGCTCATTTTTTATTTCCCGAGAAATACGATGATGGAACCACCGAAATGCTTACTTTCGGACCCGATGAAGATGGAGAATACACAGAAATTTACGGATTTTATCTCAGTGATGATGAGCTGCATTTTACGGCAGATAAACCTTATGTAATTTATGGCTATGCTGCCGTGCCGCCCGATAAAACACTTACCATCGATCCCGGCGCGCGCATTCACTTTCACCAAAATGGAGGTTTGTTAGTGGCCAATCAAGGTTCTTTACACGTCAACGGAGAATTGAGCAACGACTTGGAAGCAATGGAAAATGAAGTAATTTTTCAAGGCGACCGTCTGGAACCGGAATACAACACAACCCCCGGACAGTGGCAAACGATTTGGCTAACCGAAGGAAGCACTAATAATATCATCAATCACGCGACGATCAAAAATGCAACAGCCGGTTTAAAAATAGATTCGAATGATGGCAGCGTCTCGCCTACCCTTGAAATCAGCAACACCAAAATTTTCAATTGTTCAACAGTAGGACTTTGGGCGACAACCTCGCACATCAAAGGAGAAAATCTGGCGATTAACAGATGCGGACAAGCTTCTTTGTTTTTGTCTTTAGGGGGAAAATATAACTTTTATAATTCCACCTTCGCCAATTATTGGGATATCGGGTATCGAGATTTTCCAACGGTTTTAATCTCCAATCAATTGGAAACCCCGGAAACAATTTTTGTAGCAGATTTGGAAGAAGCCAATTTTTACAATTCGATTATTTATGGAAATAATAATTTGGAATTGCTATTCGATAAAGTCGATCAGGCGGATTTCAATTTCAAATTTGAAAATTCGTTGATTAAATTTAATGATTACACCAATTTATATCAGGACCATCCCCTATATGACTTTGAAAATCCTGACCTATATCAAGATAACATCTTCAATCAGGAGCCGTTATTTTTAGATTCCGCAAAAAATCAACTCAATATTAGTCTTGAATCTCCGGCCAGTGAATTGGGAAATCCCAATACGGCCACCCCAACTGATATTTTGGGAAGGAACCGAGGGAGTTTCCCGAGTAGCGGGGCTTATGAAGCGGAAGAGTTTCCGGAAGAGGAATGAGTTCTGGCTGGTAAACTTTTCCAAAGACAAGGAGAGATTTGAAAACTTTGGAAAAATAATATTGAGCCTCAGACGATTTCCAACTCCAGATTTCGACACTTAAAATCCAACAACGCGAAAGTATTTTATTTTCACTTTCGATTTAAGCCAAATCTTTTTTAAGTTTTTCAATAAGGTCATTAAAATCCTCATAATCTACAAATTCGCCATCTTTGATGTAAGAGGTGTTTCCGGTTTCTTCACTGACTACCAATGTTATAGCATCTGTTTTCTCAGTAATACCTACGGCCGCACGATGGCGCAATCCATATTTCAAAGGAATATCTCTGCTATTGCTAACTGGTAAAATAGCACGAGTGGCAGTTATTTTATTGTCTTCTACAATCATTGCACCATCGTGAAGTGGACTGTTTTTATAAAAAATAGACTCTATAATCGGCACATTGATTTCTACATTCATGGCGTCACCGGTGCTTTTTACAAAATCCAATCTGTGTCTTCTTTTTATTACAATCAATGCTCCTGTATAACTTCTTTCCATTCTACGACAGGCATCCACAATCGTTTCAACATCTGTGTTAATTAAATCACCTTCCGACTTCATCAATCGCCAAGGCATTAATAACAAACTTTTTCTGGTGAATTGTGCCGAACCAACCAACAATAAAAACTTTCTTATCTCCTGTTGAAAAACAACTATCATCGCAATAAATCCGACTTTTACGAACTCACCCAGGATTCCGCTGAGCATTTCCATTTCCAATATTCTGGTCAATTGCCAAAACAGATAGAAAAAAACAATCCCGATAAAGATATTTACCGCCACGGTTCCTTTGACTAATTTATAGATATAGTACAGCAGAACTGTCAGTAAAATGATATCTAAGACATCTACAAAATTCAGGTCTAAAAAATCCAAGGTCGTTTTTAGTTAGTTTTTGGTAAAAATAAAAAATATCAGCCGTTATACGCTTCAATTAGTTGAATACATTCCCAAGCTTCGCGAATATCGTGTACACGTATGATATTTGCACCGTTTAAAAGCGAAAGACTATTCAAAACAGAAGTGCCGTTTAAGGCTTCTTTCGGAGTTATTCCTAAGGTTTTGCAAATCGTTGATTTACGAGAAACGCCCATTAAGATAGGTAAATCAAGGGATTTAAACAAATCTAAATTTCGAATCAACTCAAAATTATGCTCAACTGTTTTTGAGAATCCAAATCCCGGATCGATGATAATGTCATTTAATCCCAATAGACGAGCTTGGTTTAATTTTTCAGAAAAGTATAATAGAATTTCCTGTAACATATTCTCATAAGTTGTGTTTTCTGTTGACTGCATATTTTGCGGAAGTCCGCGCATGTGCATCATCACATAAGGAACTTGAAGTTCGGCGACAGTTTTGATCATCTGCTCATCAATATTTCCTGCCGAGATATCATTAATCATCGCCACTCCCCTATTTACTGCTTGACGAGCTACTTCACTATAAAAAGTATCTACGGAAATTAAGGCTTTCGGAAACCTTGTTAAGATGTTTTCTATCACCGGAAGAATTCTCTTTAATTCTTCTTCAGCGGTGAGGAAAGTGGAACTCGGCCGCGTACTCTGTCCGCCTATATCGATAAAGGTTGCTCCGTGTTCCAACATCTGTTCCACTTGCAACAATGCATCTTTGTCAGACTTATAACTTCCACCGTCATAGAATGAATCCGGAGTCAAGTTTAATATCCCCATGATTTTGGGAGAAGACAAATCGATTAAACGGCCCTTACAGTTAATGGTCATATTCTTTTTCCTAATTTATGGGGCTAATTTAAGATAAAATAACAACAGCGTCCTAAACGTTTTAGAGGTTGTACCGAAATTTATTGTTTGTATGGGGGTAAGCGTCTTTGAATGATAGGAATCTGTCCTACACATATAAAATCGCCACGAATGCACGAATGAAGTTCTCGGACTTAGTTTAAGAGCTAACCCTTCAAGTTATACCGTTAAAAAACAAGCTAAAATCAAGAAGATATTTTTCAACTGGTTGTAATTTTTAAACTGTGGCAGTTTTATTTGAGAGTTTAAACACTAATAAAACGTCTTCTTTAAAAATGGGAATCATTTCTGCTTAAAAGTTAAAAGAGCTGATTTTTTTAGGTGGAAATCTCACTTCACCATCACTTTGAAGGTTTTAGAGGCGTTTGGTAATTGAATTTTTAAGAAATACAAGCCTGAACTTAGTTGCCCGTTTAGTCTAAATTGATAATCGCTTTTAGCAGGAACAGATTCTTCAGAATACACCTGACGCCCATGCAAGTCGTAAAGGGTTAACAATTCCGGTTTTACTTCAAGACCTTTTAAGGTAAAATCTCCCTTATTGGGATTTGGATAGAGTTGGACATTTTTAAAAGAATAAAGAGAAACGTTCATGTTTTTATAAACGGTTATAGCCAACAACTCACTCTCTTCACAGCCTTGGATTTTTTGACTGACATAATAAGTTTCTCCATCTTCGAGCTCAGTATCTGTTTGAATTGGCACAGTTCCTTCTGAATCTGCATACCAAGTGGTAATAATATCAGAACCTGACCAATTCATAAAAGAAACTTCTAAATCCTGAAGAGCATCGCCTTCTTCAAAATATTGTATGGATTCTCCTGTGGGTGAATCTACCTCTGGACAAGCAACAAACTTAACAAGAAAGGAAGGTTCTAATTGGCCCACACTATGATAGACTTCCTGAAAGGCTCCTGGAGAAACTATATTATTCTCACTTGTAGTTCGTCCAACAGCATAGATAGTATTTTCATTAAAGATAATCATACTTTTTGTCCATGAACCTACCTCAATACCTGAACCACCATAATAACTTCCCCAAAGCAGTTGACTTCCCGAAAAATCAAATTTAAGTAATGCCATATCACTGGCTCCTCCAGAAAAACTATTTTGATAACTATCATTAGTAATGATATCAGGGTTTTCAGGAACCGAAGTATATAGGTAAACATTTGCAGCAGAATCTGTGCCTACTGATAATGTTGAAGGCATGGCTGGCGATAAGTAAGTACTCCAAATAAGTGTACCATTTGGATTCATCCTAGCGACAAAAGAGCTATTCCCTGTAGTCAAATCGGTTTTCCAAGCGTCATCAGTTGCTATATTCGTTTGACTTGTAGTAACACCCGTTATATAAATTTGATCTCCACGAAGAACTTGAAGCTGTTCCATAACCTCTTCGCCTTCTCCGCCAAAATAACTTCCCCAAAGTCGTTGACCTGAAGATGAAAATTTGGCGACAAACATATCATTTAAGCCACCACCGTGAGAAGATTGATGAGTACCTGATGTTCCAAAATAATCTTGGTGGGTACTTGAAGTTCGACCATTGATGTAAACATTATTCTGAGAATCCACTCCCAAACCCGAATAGACAGAAGAAATTGCCCCATCATCAGAGCTAAGAATATCTGGCCCATAATAGGTCGCCCAAATCAATTGACCGCTATCATCAAAACGAGCCAAAATAGGATAATTGGGGGCATATTCAACACCATCATCATTATAATATGGTGGAGGGATATTTTGTTTAAAAACACCATCTGTCCCTAAGTCATCGCTTCTGGTTTCCCCATAAACATATAAATCATTGTCATTCCCGGCCTCAATATTCAATATATCTGACGAACGATTACCTTGAAAATACGTACTCCATTGCAATTGCCCATTCAAATCGAATTCTGCAATAAAAGTTGCAAATTCATAGTTTGTGAATGGGTTCAAAGTTTCTTGATAAGCACCTGGTGTAGCAAGACCAGAACTTGTTGTTGTACCGTTAATAAACACCTTGTCATTTTTAATACTGATACCGCCAGCTTTTTCATATCCTTGACCACCAAAATAACTGGCATAGACCAAAGTACCTTCAGAAGAAAATTTGGAAAGTGCCAAATCTTGTTCTCCACCGCCATAATCACTTTGATAAGCATCTGAAGTGATTACAGAATTAAAGTACGAATCCTGAGCTTGATAATATCTAACTTCTGATAACACCCAAACATTGTGTTCATCATCTAAAGCAATGGCAATAATTTTATTGTGATTGAAATAAGATCCAAAAGCTCGCGTGTAATTCGTGTCTTGTGAGAAAACTGATAAACTCGATAGCATTAAAACAAAAATAACAACTTTCTTAAACATAATTTGAATCATTAAATGTGACTATAATTGTGTTGTTAATAACTTGCCAACTCCCGGTAAAGCTTCCTTGTGAAAAATAATTAGAGTAGAAATTACCGCATTCTTCACCTAAACCATTAGCAATACCCGGATATACGAAACGCATCCAAACGAAAATTGGATCTCCACAAAGAGCAGCAGCTTGCTGACCATTGCAGGGATCACAAATATTAGGAAAAGGTCCTCTATTCCATTCAGGTAAATCTATAAAACTTTGAAGAGTAATTTGATCGTTTGAATTAACCTGAAACAAATCACTTGTATCAAACGTATTTGAACAATCACAGTTGAAAGCAGTACTATTTCCCTTTGCAACTAAATAAAATTGCATGTTTTCACTTGTATTGTTCACTATTTTCATAGGCATGGAAGTTTGAGAAAAAGAAGAAAACACAAAAAATAAAACAATAATTGTAAGTATTATATTTTTCATAATTTAAATTAAATTTAAAGATTAATAGCTGCATTCAAGTCACAAATGCAATTTCTTGATTAAACAATAAATTATCCATTCTTTCAAATGGTGCTTCAAAGTTAAGGTTTTTTTGTAAAACTATCAGGGTAATTTCATAAATTTAACAAAAAACCTATTTGAATATTTTCTTTTGAGTTATTAGGATATTGATTTAATGGTATATCCGTTTTGTGTGAGTAAGAATCTGAGAGTATCTGCTAAATCTGCGGGAAATAAAAACATATGAATGTGAAAGACCTCCACCAGATCATGAGGTTTAACGCAAATTAAAAAAAGTAAACATTTTCCAATAATACCTCTACTATAAAATTACTGTAAATTTTACAATTCAGCGTTTTTATGATATTTTACAGACAATTGATTAATTTAAAACATCTTCTCTATCACAAGAAGTAAAAAGCAAATTAAGAAAATTTAAATCTCTTAAAGTCAAAGTTATCAAGATCGTTTAAGTATTAGCCGTAAGTTTGATAGGTTAACTCAATCAACTTTTCAGAAAATTGAAAATAACCTTTCCGAAGTTGTTCAGAAACAATAAGTTTCTAAGTGTTTTTTAAATTTGTACATCCCTTGTTATAAAACCGATTTGAAAGTTTTTGTATGATAAAGATCAGTCCTATCTTTTCAAGATCGTAACGAATACACGAATGAAGTTCTCGGACTTAGTTTAAGAGCAAACCCTTCAAGTTATACTGTTAAAAAACAAGGTGAAATCAAGAAGATATTTTTCAACTGGTTGTAATTTTTAAACTGTGGCAGATTTATTTGAGGGTTTAAACACTAAACACGTTTATCTTTAAAAAGGAGCAACTCTTCCTGCTTAAAAACCAACAAGTTAGTTTCTAAGCTGTCCTTATCCTTGAAAAAAGGAAGGAAACTTTTGGTTGCAATGTTATGCGCTTTTCTAAAATCATTCTGCGTTTCTATGTGCAAAACCTCCGAGCCTCTGTGTGAGGCTTTGAATGAGTTTGAGGGTTGGCGAGTTCGAAACCCGAAACGCTGTAACTTTTAATCAAGGTTTAAAACAAAAATCAAGAATATTTAGAACCTTATTGATTTCAAAAGTTTAAAACCAATATGATAAGAGGTTGTCCTTTAAAATTTTTATTTTTGTTTCCAAACTTTGGTTTTTTAAAAAGTGGGAATTTCATTCTTTAAAATCAGCATATTAATCTATAATATATTGAAGAAGTAGTTTGATTTATCCTTTTACAACTATATTCTAATAAAATCTATTTATATTTGACAAGAATTATGAAAAAATCACCACTTATTTATTTAAAATTATAATAATAAACAACTATAATCATGAAAGCATTAGTAAATCTGGCAAGAATAATCGTTGGCGCTTTATTCATTTTTAGTGGATTTGTCAAAATGGTCGATCCTTTGGGTTTCTCTTATAAGCTCGAAGAATATTTAGGACCAGCCGTTTTTGACATCGCTTTTTTGGCGCCCTATTCTTTACAACTTTCCATTATCTTGGTTATTTTTGAACTGATTTTAGGGGTGATGCTTCTTTTGGGATACGCGATGAACTTCACCAGATGGGCTTTATTACTGATGATTATTGGTTTCACTTTTCTCACCTTTTATTCGGCCTATTTTAATAAGGTAACCGATTGTGGTTGTTTTGGAGATGCCATTCCCTTAGACCCTTGGGAATCTTTTATCAAAGATGTGATTTTGCTGCTTCTGATTATTCTAATCTTTACCCGAAGTTATTTCATACAACCGTTTCTCAGAACTCGCGCCAATAAATGGATCGTCTTTATCGTTTTTATCGGGTGCTTAGGAATCACCTATCAAGTGATGAGGCATCTTCCAATTATTGATTTCCGAGCGTATAAAATTGGTAATAATATTGCGGAATTGCGAGTAGCAGAAGGAAGTGAAGAGCCCAAAATTGGAGATTTTTATGTTTTTGACGACACGGGAGAAATTGCAGATGATATTCTCAGAATAGAAAAACTCTTGATTATCGTAAGTTATAAAATGGAACTCAGTGATGAACGCGGATGGCAAGCTGTTAAAAACACTGCAGACAGAGCGGAAGAAAACGGATATAAAGTGATAGGTCTTACTTCATCCGGAGACAAAACCATCGAAGAAATGAAGGATAAATTCAACATAAATATTCCCTTTTATTCGATGGATGAAACTGCCAGCAAGACGATTATTCGCGCCAATCCTGGCTTAGTTACTTTGAAAAAAGGCACGGTTACTCAAAAAGAAAGTTGGCGAGACGTAAAAGATTTAGAGTTCGATTAACCTTAAAAATTCAAGCTACACTTTAAATTTTTCAGGTAAAACACTTTACTTTTGACCAAGTATATTCTTCATAAAACAGCTTATGCCCTACTGACAATTTTTGGGGTGGTCAGTGTGATTTTTATGCTGTTCACGATTCTGCCCGGTGACCCGGCGCAAATGATGTTGGGGCAACATCAAAGTGAAGAACAACTCAACATTGTCAAAAAGAAATATGGATTTGACAAACCTTTATTTACCCAATACATTTATTATTTGAACGATCTTTCTCCGCTATCGGTGCATTCTAAAAACCCAACGGATTATACGTATTTAAAGGAAGGAAAATATAACGCGACTTCACTGTTCGCTATAGGCGAAAGCGAATTGGTAATTAAACCGCCTTACCTGCGAGAATCCTTTCAGCGAGATGGAAAAACCGTGTCGAGTATTATTGGAGAAACACTTCCTAACACTATGGTTTTAGCAGTTTCAGCAATTGTTATTGCCCTGATTATCGGTTTATTTTTAGGAATTATTTCTGCACTTCAACAAGATACGTGGATCGATAAACTCATTCAAGTTTTAAGCACCTTGGGAATGAGCATTCCTTCTTTTTTTAGTGCGATTATTTTTGCTTGGTTATTTGGATATGTCTTGCATAAATACACGCACTTAGAAATGACGGGAAGCTTGTTTGCCTTAGATGATTATGGAGAAAATTACAGTTTACAGTTGAAGAATTTGATTCTCCCCGCAGTGGTGATGGGAATCCGCCCTGTGGCCGTAGTAACGCAATTGATGAGAAACTCGCTGTTAGAAGTTATTCAACAAGATTACATTCGAACGGCCAAAGCCAAAGGACTTTCCAATTTTAAAGTCATTTACAGACACGCTTTAAAAAACTCGTTGAATCCTGTGGTTACCGCAGTTTCGGGATGGTTTGCATCTATGCTTGCCGGAGCTGTTTTTGTCGAGTATATTTTTGGGTGGAATGGTTTGGGAAAAGAAATCGTAGAAGCATTAAACACCTTAGATTTACCAGTAATTATGGGGGCAGTTTTAATAATTGCAATAATGTTTATAATAATCAATATTTTTGTCGATATTATCTATGCCAAACTCGATCCAAAAGTCAGAAAAACGTAACTTATTACGAAAGATTTGACATATTGCGACAACATTTATAATCGAAGCTTAAACAACTTATTTAAAATATATAATATCATGAGAAAGAAAATTGTAGCCGGAAATTGGAAGATGAATTGTGATTTAGAAGAAACAAAAATACTTCTAAAAGACATCAAAGAAAAATCGACGTCTATCGATAAGGACATTAATTTAATCATCGCACCTTCTTTTACCAATTTATATCCCGCCAAAGAAATTTTGAAAGAAACCGACATTATTTTAGCGGCGCAGGATGTTCATCAAGAAGAAGAGGGAGCCTATACCGGCGAAGTGTCGGCTTCAATGTTAGAAAGTATCGGTGTAAAAACCGTTATTTTAGGACATAGCGAACGTCGAAAATACCAAGGTGAAACCAAGGCTGTTTTAAATAAAAAAGCCAATACCGCGCTTCAACACGGATTTGATGTGATTTTTTGTGTAGGGGAAAGTCTGGAGCAACGAGAAAAAGACATCCACTTTAAAGTCATCGAAGATCAGTTGGATAAAAGTCTTTTTTACATCCGAAAAGGAACTTGGGAACATATCATTATCGCTTATGAACCGGTTTGGGCCATCGGTACAGGCAAAACAGCTACTGCTGATCAGGCGCAAGAAATGCACGCCTTTATTCGAGAAACCCTCGCTCAAAATTATGATCAAGCTATGTCAGAAAAGGTTTCTATCTTGTATGGAGGAAGTGTGAAACCTGAAAACGCTGCTGAAATCTTTGCCGGAAAAGATGTTGATGGCGGACTCATTGGTGGAGCATCCTTAAACGCAGATGATTTTATCGCTATTGCGAAATCATTCTAATAAAGTATCTTCAATTTTCACCGTTCACTAAATTTGGCTTGACAAATGAAAAGTTCTTACACCGAATATAAATTTACTGTAAAACCCAAAAATCCTGCGACAGAAATCTTGATTGCAGAACTGGCAGAAATCGGTTTTGATACTTTTGAAGAAACCGACTACGGCGTATTGGCTTATATTCCAACAAATCAGGATAATGATGATATTTTAAAAGAGGTGAATATTTTAGAATCCATCGTATTTGATATTTCTTTTGAAAAAAAGATTATCGAACAGAAAAATTGGAATGAACAGTGGGAAAAAGATTTCAAACCGATAGAAGTTGGTGATAAATGTCGGATTCGCGCTTCGTTTCACCCTAAAAAAGAAGTGAAGTTTGACATTGTCATCAATCCAAAAATGTCTTTCGGCACAGGACATCACGCCACTACTCGTTTGATGTTAAACTTTATTTTAAAAGAAGATTTGACCGATAAATATGTCTTGGATATGGGTTGCGGCACCGGGGTGTTGGCAATTTTAGCTGAAATGAAAAAAGCCAAACACATCGATGCGATAGACATTGATATTTGGAGTGTCGAAAACGCTAAAGAAAATATAACCCTTAATAACTGTGAAAAAATCAGTGTTTACGAAGGTGACACCGATCTGCTCAAAAACAAAACTGCAAAATACGACGTAATTTTTGCCAACATCAATCGAAATATTCTTTTGCAAGACATGGAGGCTTATGCCGAGAGTTTATCTGATAATGGAATATTATTGCTCAGCGGATTTTATGAGACTGATCTTTCATTGATTCAACAACAAGCTGAAAAATACAATTTGCAATATGACAGTCATAAAGTCCAAGAAGATTGGACAGCGCTTAAACTCTTAAAAAACTGATAATCAACGAATCTTAAAAACTATATTCTTTTAAATTTGTATCTTTATATTATTATGAAACAGGTTATGAGTACACAAGAAAAAATTTTAGAACGTACAAAAACGAGGACTGAAGAAAGTAAAGAAAATGAACTCATCGTTTTTAATGATGATGTAAACACTTTTGACTACGTAATCCAGTTGCTGATAGATGTTTGTGGGCACGATCCGTTGCAGGCAGAACAATGCACTTTGCTTATTCATTATAAAGGTAAATGTACAGTGAAAACAGGCACATACGAAGAACTTGAACCGCGTTGTACCACTTTATTGGAAGCGGGACTGAGCGCAGAAATTAACTAAAAACCATTACAATCAGATAATTTTCTTTAAACGAATAAAACGATAATTATTTTCATTGCTTATTAATTGTCTTCTATCGTTTAATGATGGAAGCGTAAAAATACTATATTTGTTTTTCGAATTATTCTTTAAAACTCACCGTTTTTAAAATTTATGAATATACAAAGAGATCAGGGTCGAGCGTATTGGATTGTGGTTCATGCCATTGCGACTATAGTATTTCTGGCTATTCATTTTCTTGCTAAAGCGGGTCTTTTGGATTTTATCGAGAATAATATAATTAAAGACACTTCTCGTTTATTGGAAAATGGACAGTTACCTTGGCGATAGTTGCCATTATTTTAATGACCCGAAGTATTCTTGAAAAAATCATTTGGAAATTAAATCAATCCCAAGGCGAAAAATACAACCTCTCGCGAATTACCAGGTTATTAGCCAACACCATTGTTGTTTATGTAGTTTTAGCTTCCTTTTTTGTCGATCCCTACAATTCTTTAGCAAGTTTAGGAATAGCTTCTCTGATTTTAGGTTTTGCATTGCAAGCACCGATTAGTTCTTTTATTGCTTGGTTGTATATTGTGTTTCGCAGCCCCTATCAAGTGGGAGATCGCATTCAAATTCACGGAAAAAAAGGAGATGTGATTGAAATCAATTATTTGGATACCATTATCGAAGAATTTAGCGGAGATTATTTACAGAATGATTTCAAAAGCGGTCGGATAATTTATTTTCCCAACAGTAAAATCTTAACCGATCAAGTTGTCAATTACAGCGGTCCAATAAGACCTTATATCTGGGATGAAACCGCTGTGCAAATCGCATTTACCAGCGATTTAGAATTTGTAGAAGAGTGTTTTCTTAAAGTAGCGCAAGAAGATTTTCAAGATGAATATGCAACACTTTATTACGGACCTGAAAATGAAGTGAAGCCAGCCGTTTATTATAGAGTAAATGAACGAGCTTGGTTGGAAGCGGTGATTTCCTACCCTGTAAAACCACTTGATACCACAGGAAAACGCAATCGACTTTTACGTAAAGCGCTTCCGCTGCTCAATGCCGAACCAGAAAAAGTTCAATTCCCAGAAGGCACTTTGCGTTAAGCCTGTGTGGTCAGAAAAACGCATAATTCGACTTCGCTTAATGTAGCAATTTCAGATTTGATATTGGTTTACAAAAAATAATTAGGGAAGCAGTAAAACAATCTCAAAACAATAAAATAATAAGATTTTTAAATTAAAACACAGATTGCTAAGGCAATAAGGTTTAATATCGGCGTATTTCAACTTTCATTTTATAAAATTACTCCCTAAAATACACCCCCAAAGTATTACGTACTTTCAACCTTTTTAATCGGATTCGTTTTTGTAGATGGACCCTGCCCACTTTTCTGATATTGCTCTCTTTCAGAACTTAATACCATCCAACATAATAAAAAACTTCAAAACTATATGGGAGGATTCGCTACTTACACCCTATAAACAAACCTTATCACCCTAATTATAAACATGATAAAACCCTCATAACAAACCCATTATCTTATTATCGGTTAAACTTTCTTTCCTTTAAATTTGTATTAACTCTTGAAGAAACCACATAATCTGAATAATCTTACGGCCTTAATGTTTCAAAAATATTAGAATCGTAATTACCAGAAAACTCACCACCCAAATATTATCACAAAACACTTTAAACTTCCAACATTTTTCGATTAAGAATCGGTTTTATCGATGATTATTATCCGGTTATTAAAATAAAAAAGGAAACCTTTCTTAAATTAATTGCTAAGGATTAATGAATGCTTACCTTTGCGCGATATTTACTTTTTATGACAAATTTTATAGAATTAGGCTTAAATCCTGAGTTGGTGCGAGCTGTAGAAGAAATGGGGTTCGAAAGTCCCTCTGAGATACAGGAAAAAGCCATACCTCTTTTGTTGCAAGACGGGACAGATTTAATTGGTCTGGCACAAACGGGAACCGGGAAAACCGCTGCATTTGGTCTTCCTCCTTTACAAAAAACAGATGCAAAATCAAAAAAGACACAGGGATTAATCCTATCCCCTACGCGGGAGCTTTGTCTACAAATAACTAAAGACATTCAAAGTTATGCTCGATTTACCGATGGCATAAACGTAGTGGCTATTTATGGTGGAGCCAGCATTTCTGAACAAGCGAGAAAAATTAAACGCGGGGCACAAATTATTGTCGCCACGCCCGGTAGGATGAAAGATATGCTTTCCCGCAGAATGATCGACATCAGTAATATTCAACACTGTATTCTCGATGAGGCTGATGAGATGTTGAACATGGGTTTCTATGAAGATATTACCGATATCCTGAAATATTCTCCAAAGGAAAAAAACACTTGGTTATTCAGTGCAACCATGCCCGGTGAAGTGGCGAAAATCGCCAAAAATTTTATGTCTAATCCTAAGGAGATTACCGTAGGAAGGCGAAATCAAAGTACAAAGAACGTAAAGCACGAATACTATGTTGTAGGCGCACGCGACAGATATAAAGCTTTAAAACGCTTAGTAGATGCCAATCCAAATATTTTTTCGGTGATTTTCTGTCGAACCAAAAGAGACACTCAAAATGTAGCTGAAAAACTTTCTGAAGAAGGATATAATGCGGCAGCCATTCACGGAGATTTAAGTCAGAGCCAAAGAGATTTGGTGATGAAAAGTTTTCGAAATAAACAGATTCAACTTCTTGTCGCTACCGATGTGGCAGCCAGGGGTATCGATGTAGACGATATTTCTCACGTGATCAATTACCGATTACCCGATGAAATTGAAATCTATACCCACCGTAGTGGAAGAACCGGGAGAGCCGGAAAAGAAGGGATTTCTATGGTGATTATCACTAAAGGAGAATTACGAAAAATCAGACAGATTGAGAAAATGATCAATCAAAAATTTGAACAAAAACAACTTCCGGATGGAGAGGATATTTGTCGTGTTCAACTTTTTCATTTAGCCGATAAAATTAAGGAAACGACCATTGAGCCGGAAATCGAAAAATACTTACCCTTGTTAGAGGAAAAGTTTGCTGATGTAAGCAAGGAAGATTTCATCAAGAAAGTATTTTCTGTAGAGTTTGGAAGGTTCTATAATTATTACAAAAACGCAAAAAGTCTTGATGTATCCGATTCAGGTGGTTGGCGAAAACACGATAGTTCCACTACTAGATTCTTCATCAATATTGGAGAACGAGAAGGCTTGGAATGGCAATCTTTAAAAGATTTGATACAGAAAGAGTTAAACTTGACACGGGATGAAGTTTCCAACGTGGATGTAAAAAGAAATTTCTCTTTTTTCAATACCGATAATTCTGAAAAGAAAAAAGTACTCAACGCTTTTCAAGACTACCATCTCGAGGGAAGAAAGGTTGAAGTTGAAGTGAGTAAAACTCCCGACCCTGATAGAAGATCTCGCGGTAAAGGAAAAAGAAGATCAGGCAAAAGAAAGTCGCATTCCAATAGAAGAAAACACTCTAAAGGAAAAGGGTTCAAAGGAAGTCGCCGCTCTAATATTAAAAGCTCAATCAAGAGACGAAGAGACAAAAACAGATAATAACTCATTTTAATGAATAATTTTAAAGGAGGTGTTTTGGATTTTTAATTGTTATATCTGTAAAATTTTAATATATTCTCGTTAATCTTTAAAATTCAAAGTGCTTTATGAGAGCCTTTTTCGTATTGATTTTTACGGTTATATCTTTCAGTGTTTTTGCACAAGAAAACATCAAGCAAGTTGACACTATTAAAGGAAAAGTGCTCAATGCAGCAAACGATATTGCTTTAGAAAATGTTAACATCATAAATTTATCCACTGTAAAAGGAACCATAACTAATAGATCCGGCGATTTTCAAATTACGGCTTCAGTAAATGATACGCTTTATTTTTCTTATTTAGGTTTTAAATCCATTCAAGTAAAAGTGACAGAAGACTGGAAGAAATATGGAAATGTAAAGATAAAAATGACCGAAGTGGGGTATGCGCTTGAAGAAGTAACGATAGACAACTTTAAACTCACCTGTTATTTGGAAATCGATGCGAAAAACATTCCGATTTATGATGATTATCGTTATCGTATTGCCGGAATAGATGGCGGATACGAAGCCGGTTCGGGAAGTCCAAGTGGGTTTTCCAGAACCTTATCCAATATTTTTAGCCCTTTTGACTATTTGCACAATGTCTTTGGCAGTAAAGGTCGACAAATGAGAAAGCTTAGAAAGATGAAAGAAGATGATGAAATTCAACGCCTCTTAGAAGACAAATTCGATCGTCAAACCTTGATGGTGTTGCTTGAGGTGAGTAAAGAAGACCTGAATAAGATTTTAAAAGAATGTGATTACTCTAAAAGCTTTATTAAATCTGCTAATGATTTACAGATTTTAGATGCAATTAATGATTGTCATGAAAATTATCGGACAGTGAATAAGAGATAAAAAAATTCTTATGTTTACGTTTATATAAAAAGTCAATTTTTACATGAAAACAATCGTAGTACTTACAGGAGCCGGAGTCAGTGCCGAAAGTGGAATTAAAACCTTTCGAGATGCCGATGGATTATGGGAAGGTCATGATGTTATGGAAGTAGCCTCACCACAAGGTTGGAAACAGAATCCGGAGTTGGTATTAGATTTTTATAATCAACGAAGAAAACAACTTCTTGAAGTAGAACCCAATAAAGCCCACAAAGCTTTAGCTAAATTAGAAGATCAATATCGGGTAGAAATCATCACGCAAAACGTAGACGATTTACACGAACGCGCCGGTAGTAGCCGTGTGACACATTTACACGGAGAACTGTTGAAAGTCAGAAGCTCAGCTGATTCCACGCATATTTTAGACTGGAAAAAAGACTTAGTGTTGGGCGATGTTTGTCCTCTTAATTCACAGTTAAGACCACATATTGTATGGTTTGGAGAAGGCGTTCCAAAAATGGAAAAAGCGATGAATATTGTTCAACAAGCAGATATTTTATTAATTATCGGTACGTCCATGGTGGTATATCCGGCGGCGAGCTTGTTACATTACGCTCCTGAAGACACTCCGGTTTATTTTATAGACCCTGCTCCTTCCATTGATGACAGCGAAAATATTCGGGTAATAGCTGAAAAAGCCGCTTCCGGTGTTCCAAAACTGGTAGATGAATTAATGTCTTAATCTAACTTAATTGTGTTATGGCTTTACCTAAGATAAATCCGGTTCAGACTGAAGCTTGGCAAGAACTTGAAAAACATTTTAAAGCAATCAAAGATAAAAACATGAATCTTTGGTTTCAAGAAAACGAACAAAGAGGAGAAGATTTCCAAATTTCTTGGGATAACTTTTTTGTGGATTATTCTAAAAACAGAATCACTAATAAAACGCTCGAGCTCTTATTTGAACTTGCGAAAGAAACCGATTTAAAAAAAGCCATTCAAGGTTATTTTAAAGGTGAAAAAATAAATGAAACCGAAGATCGGGCTGTCCAGCATATGGCTCTTCGTCAAAAAGATAAACCCAAATCGGTAGCAGAAACACTAAACAGGATGGAATCCTTTTCAGAAGCTATTATCAATGGTCAATGGCGAGGACATTCTGATGAAAGAATTACGGATATTGTCAATATCGGAATCGGCGGAAGTGATTTGGGACCAAAAATGGCGGTTGAAGCTTTATCTTATTACCGCAATCATCTCAATGTCCATTTCGTCTCAAATGTTGACGGAGATCAAGCAGCAGAAGTTTGTAAAAACTTAAATCCGGCAACGACACTTTTTATTATTGTCTCTAAGAGTTTTACCACTTTAGAGACTCTTGATAATGCTAAGTTCTTTAGAAAATGGCTGTTAAAAAGATTCCCAAAAAAAGCGATGACTCAGCATTTCATTGCCGTTAGTTCCAATACAGAAAAAGCCAATAAGTTTGGAATCGGGAAAAAGAATATTTTCCCGATGTGGGATTGGGTTGGTGGAAGATTTTCCTTATGGAGTGCAGTGGGATTATCTTTGTGTTGCGCAATTGGATTTAATAATTTCTATCGGCTTTTAAATGGAGCTGAAAAAATGGATAAGCATTTTAAAAACAGTGATTTTCAAGAAAATATTCCTGTGGTTTTAGGTTTACTCAGCATTTGGTATAATAATTTTTTCAAAGCACAAACTCAGGCTATCGTTCCTTATTCTACTTACTTGGAACAACTTGTACCTTATCTTCAACAAGCTTTTATGGAAAGTAACGGAAAGGATATTTCCAGAAATCAAGAGGAAATAACCTACCAAACGGGAAACATTATTTGGGGTGCTGTTGGTTCTAATGCGCAACATGCTTTTTTTCAACTTTTACATCAAGGAACAAAGATAATACCTTGTGATTTTATCGGCTTTAAAGAACCGTTACACGGAAATAAGGAAAGTCACGATTTGCTGATGGCTAATTTTTTTGCTCAAACAGAAGCTTTGTTAAAAGGAAAATCTAAATCGGCAGTGATGAACGAAATGAAAGATAACTCTGAGACCGAAAAGATAGCAGCGTTTAAAGTATTTAAAGGAAACAAACCGTCTACCACGCTATTGATTGATAAACTTACGCCGGAAAACTTGGGGAGCTTATTGGCTTTATACGAACATCGAATATTTGTTGAAGGGGTGATTTGGAATATTTTTAGCTATGACCAATGGGGAGTTGAGTTAGGAAAACAACTGGCTTCAAACATTTATGAAAACCTCATCGATAAAACGATCAGCAACAACCTCGATAGTTCGACCGCTTCGCTTTTAGAAAACTACCTAAAGGGAAAATAAAATTCATGAAGTAAATACTGTATTTTATCTGACAATCAATCTTTGGGTAGTTGATTGATTATTGGAATAAATTTTCAGCAGATAAATGCCCGAATTCAAATTTAGATCTATATAAGATTGATTTTCAACTTGTTTAGATTTTAATTTACGTCCTTCCATCGAAAAGACTTCCATTATAGCATAACCTTTCATCCCCAACAAATAGATTCCTTCTGAAGTTGGATTGGGATATAACCTTATGTCAGTCAACTTATTTTTTGAAACATTCATATCCGGTTGGTACCAAGTTTCTCCTGCTTTATCTCCCCATATATAATCGACTAATTCAGGATAATCAATAAAGGGGTTTCGATTTTTTTGCCATTCATAAATGATATTGTTTCGATTCATTTCAAAATCGTCCGGCGGATCGATTTGATTCCATTCAATCATAGTTTGTAAATCTCCTAATTGACCAATAATATCGGTTGAAGGATAGCCATCGACAATTTCCAAACCATTATATCTAATATCGAGAAAAAGCACTCCTCTGGCTACATCGCCATAGAAACTTCCCGCTGTCTCTTCCGGCCCGTCATAAGCTGCCGGACCATAATTTTGATTGCTTCTCACCGTGTTTTCAGGCCCGTCCACTACGCGTAAAGCAAAAGCATCGGAAAAACCATGTCTCAGAGAATCGGCGTGACTGGTCCAATACACATTAATTCCTTGGGGAATATCATCGCCTTCACGAGGACCGTACCCAGCGCGTGATCTGGGAAAAGTATGCTCTCGATTCCACTTTCCATAATTTTCAGAAGTAGTTTGAAAATCTAATTTTGCGCGGCTTTTTTCAAGATAAAGCAACCAAACTTGATTAGAGTTTTCCGGATTCTCGTCGGTTTCCTTTAGCAAATCAATCATATCGGCATAAGGATGGGCTCGAACCACCTCAGGGTCAGCTATAATGTCTTGAATAGCTTGCCTTAAATCATCTCCGGCTAAACCATCTAAACTGTCATAATATCCTTCGGGCTGAGTACTTTCAACTATATCATAAGTCGGATTTAGCGGAGTACCAAAATCCGCCACGCTAAAATCCAAATCGACTACACGAACTTCGATAAAATCATTCAACCTTCTATACGTCGCAGGTAATTCGCCAAATTGAAATATTAAAATCTCATCTCCTTCTTCTATTCCATCTTCTATTAAATAAATACTGACAGAAGCTGAACTTTCTCCTTGCGGAATGGTTACGGTAGTATCTCCCACATAATCGTCTTCATTAAAATTTTCATTATTCAAACTAAAATCAAAAGTCAACGATTCTTGTATAGGTTCTTGTGTAGTAAAAGAAATTTCGAAAGTATCTCCTTCGGTGTATTGCTCCTGAGGAATCTCTACGGTAATTCCGTTAAGCTGAATCCCGCTGCCATCATTATTTGCTCCGGGCGTAGGCGGACCAACAAAATAAGTGCCGTCCGGATTGCGTTGGATGGATTCAAAATCCGTATTGTTATTGATATTTTCATCGATCTGTTCGGTTTGTCCTAACAACTCTAACAAATCAGTACTTACAGGATTACTGTTTCCATAAACAAGGGCATCTATAAGGTTGTCGGTGGTTGCCAAAGTCCAATCCGGGAAATCTTCGATACTTCCATAATAAATTCCAACCGCATCTTCTCCATTTTGAATCACATTTGGCGGAATTAATAAATCGGGAATAGGCGAAACATAGGTGCTGCCAATCAAAAATATGCCGTTGATATCTGAGGTGTATCCTTCCAAATCGATGGTCATATAACTTTTATTTTCGCCAGCTTCAGAACCATTGAAAAACACCAAAACATAGTCGTCTAAATTCGCAAAAGGCTCATCGGTTTTTAATTCGATAAACTCTTCTAAATCTATTCCTTCAGTATCCGAATCCAGTTCATTTATAACAATTTGCGCAAAAGAAAAACTTGTTAGCCAAAAAAATACAAACAGAAAAATATTTTTTTTCATTAGAAAATTTTATTAAATATACGTATTCTTAAATAATGTAAAAGTGGAAAATCAATTTACAAAAGTTTTTCTCTCTTAATACAAAATTTAAACAATAAAAACAGGGAGTTATTTATAACAGAATTAACCAATATTCTAAAACAAGACAGTCAAATTCACAAAATACCTGAGTAATCCTCAAAAATTATGCTGATAACCCCATGAAAAGACATTGATCGATTTTGATTAAAAATAAAGGGGCAGGTTTTCGATGAAATTTTTACGCAACCATTTAGTCATTCTTACATCTACTAAGTAGAAACAAATAAAAACCAATCCATGCAAACTTTTTTTATCATTTTAGGAGTGCTGTTATTTATTACCTTCTCTTTGTTCTTTTTCAGCCGTAACTCAGTTGACGAAAAAGAAGAAGTTCCATCGACCTCTAAAAAATAGTTCTCTCTTCGTTTGGGATAATTATTAAACTGATTAGTTTCGTGCCATCAAACACTGATTTCCAGTTATTTATTCTAATCAGACAAGGTTTTCCAAAGCGTAAATTAGTTCTTCCCATATCTATTGCATAAATTCTACACCAGTTGTGGTATTGCTCTTAAGTCACCGGAAAATAAAATCGCCGGTTTTTCAAATTGTGCAGCCACTTCTCTCATAATATAAATGACTTCATCTTCCAAAGGATTGTTGATTACTATATCTTTCATGTTTTTGAGACTTAATTGTGAATTCCACATTCTCTATCAGCCAACACTTTAGTAGGATCGTAATAATCCTTTTCGTTGGGCAAATCGTGTTTTGTCAAATAAGTGTCCAGTTCTGTGTCGGAAAAATTATAAAATGGACTAACTTTAATAATGCCATCTTTGCTTTTTGAGAGAATGTCAATCCCATCTCTAAATTGGGTTTGTCCCGCTCTTAAATTGGTAAACCAATAGTCGGGTTGATGCTCTTTCATAGCTCTTTTAAAAGGCTCAAGTTTGACTTGTTCGCTAAAAAGTTGATGCTCGGGCGTGTCTACTTCCGGAATTCCCATCATCACATTTCGAAAGCCCACGCTTTGCTTCGGTACATAAATTTTCAAATTCAAATCAAGAAGTTCAATCAATTCCTTGACGTGTTGATAAGTAGCTTTAGTATTGTACCCGGTATCGCACCAAACAACTGCAATATCAGGGTTAATCTTTGTGACTAAATGCAAAAGAGCCACTTCATAAGGTCGAAAATTGGTGGTAATCAAAGGGTTTTCTGCCCGATTTAAAACCCATTTTACGATATCAACAGGTTCTTTTTCTTGTAATTCTTTATTCATTTGTTCGAGATACATGGAATGGTGTTTTTAATATACAAACTTTAATTATCTAATTATTAGTGAACTATAAAATCAAAACTTAGTTAATTATAAATTACCTATAACTCCTATGGCTTTAATAGGAGTTCAAAGATAAATTAATTTTTGAGTTTTGCCGATGAAATCGATATAATTTGTAGTTTAAAGGTAAATAATAGCATAAACTTAAGAGCTTAAGTTTGAATCCTAAAAAGTTGAAGACGTAAAAATAAAAACTAATATCTTTAAAAACATTTAAAACTACATCGCTAAATAAAACAATTATTTATATTTTTAAACAGCCAAATTCAATCAGTATAAAGAAGATACCGGTGACGATGCAAGTTTAAACGAAATGGAGAATAGATAACACAATTGAACCAAAACATTAAAACCCGATTCGCTTTTAATTTCAAAAATTCAACTCAACTCATTAGACTCTTCGCCATAACAACCGGAATTCCCAACTCTTTCCAAAATCCCACCTTATTTTTATCCTATGAAAATTTTAATTATTGAAGACGAAATTGAATTACGGGAAACTATAAAACAGTCGCTATTAAAGGAGGAATACATCGTAGAAACTGCCGCTGATTTTTTGAGCGCGCAGGAGAAAATATCGATATATGATTACGACTGTATTTTGTTAGATATCATGCTTCCCGACGGTAGCGGCATGGATATTCTGAAAGAGTTAAAACAAATGGATAAATCGGAAAATGTAATTATTATTTCCGCTAAAAATTCTCTCGACGATAAAGTAAGCGGATTGGAATTGGGAGCGGATGATTACTTGACAAAACCCTTTCATATTGCAGAACTCAACGCTCGCATTAAAGCGGTGATTCGCAGAAATAATTTGCAAGGGAAAAAGCATCTTGAAATCGGAAATATTCTTTTTAATATCGAAGAGCGAACTGTAAAAATCAACGGAGAAGCGATTCATCTCAACAGAAAAGAATTCGATATGCTCAGCTATTTTTTACTCAATAAAAATCGGTTGATTACCAAAACAGCTTTGGCAGAATATGTTTGGGGAGACCATATCGATCAAGCTGATAATTTTGATTTTATTTATTATCAAATCAAAAACTTACGAAAAAAACTGAAAACTGCGCAAGCTTCTATCGCAATTAAAACCATATATGGTATCGGTTATAAATTAGTTGAAAAATGAAACTCCTCAACCAATCATTGCTCTATATTTCTCTGGCATTTCTGCTGATAATCGGAATTTGGGCAATCGTGTTCTATTTCAACTTAAAAGAGGAAATAAGAGACAGCATAGATGATGGATTGGACAACAACAAAATGCTCATTCTTCAGAAGGTAAAAGTTGACTCCACCCTACTTTTACAAACCGAATTTGGTGGAAATAATTTTAAAATTAAACCGATTTCCAAACAGCACGCGCTCAGCATTAATGATAGATTTAAAGACACTTTGATGTATAGGCAAAATGAAAGCGATTTAGAACCGGTTCGTATTTTGCATTCTGCTTTTGAGCATCAAGACAACTATTATCAAATAAAAATAATCTCTTCCTTAGTCGAAGAAGACGATTTAGTTGAAGAAGCTTTCTGGAGTGTGATTTGGTTGTTTATTATTCTGATTACCAGTATTATAATCATCAATAATATCGTCTTACGTAAAATATGGAAGCCGTTTTACAAGATATTAAATCAATTGAAATCATTTCGAATAGACCGCAACCAACTTCCCCTAAGAATTACCACAAACACCAAAGAATTTAAGCAATTACAACAAGCTTCCAATGCCTTAATTCAGCATGCTCAAAAAGCTTATACTTCTCAAAAACAATTTACCGAAAACGCTTCTCATGAGCTGCAGACGCCAATTGCAGTTATTGTCAATAAATTAGAACTCCTTTTGGAATCGGAAAAGCTCAACGAGGTTGATGCGCAAACCATTGCCGAAGTTATCGATATTGCCGACCGTTTAAAAAAGTTGAATAACTCCTTATTGCTTTTGGCCAAAATTGAAAACAAACAGTTTTTAGCACCCCAAACCATTTCCTTGAATGAAGTTACGACCACTTTTTTATCGGATTTTAAAGACTGGGCAGCCTTCAAAAACATTGAGATCGAATTAAAAAAATCAGGCGATTTTAATTACAATATGAATAAGGCATTGGCAGAAATCCTGATTTCCAATTTAATCAGAAATGCTGTTTTTCATAATATCAAAGATGGAATTGTGGAAATTAACATTACAGAAGAAAAATTCACCATATGCAATTCGGGAATCTCGGAAGCTTTGGACCCGAAAATGATTTTCAATCGCTTTGTCAAGAATCCTTCTAAAAGTCAAAGCACCGGCCTCGGACTGGCTATTTGTAAAGCCATTTGCAAGTTATACGATCTTGAACTAACTTATCATTTCGCAATAAACAAACATTGTTTCACGATTTATAAAAAAAGTAATTCCCTGATTTAAATTCCAAATTCTTTCCAGTATTGCCTTCTATATTTGTGGTATAAATCTAAAAAACCATAGAACAATGAAAACGAAAGCAATTAAATTAATGATAGTTACCCTACTATTTTCAGGAGTGATGTTTGCCCAAGACCTATCGTCAAATCAAGTTCCTTCCGTAGTGTTCAACACTTTCAAAAAGGAATTCCCAAAAGCAAATGATGTGGAATGGGAAATGAAAGGCGATCGATACAATGTTGAATTTGAAATTGGTTGGTTTAGCGACTATGAAGCCTGGTTTAAAAAATCCGGGGAACTGATCAGATATGAAATGGACATCTCAAAAAAAGATTTACCCGATGCGGTAAGGCAATCCATCAAAGAACAGTACAAAGGTTATCACGTAGATGATGCAACAAAAATTGTTGAAAATAATGTGGAAACCTATGCTGTAGAAATCGAAAAAGGAAATGATGAGCGCGATCTTATCTTTTCAATAAATGGTGAACAAATTAAACCCTAAAATGTGATGAAAACAACCGTATTAATTTTAATTACAGCCCTGACATTATTCACCTCTTGTAGTAAAGACGATGAGGTATTGTCAAATGAAGAAGTTTTAACCGAAGCGGAAATTCCAGCCGAAATTAAAACGTATATCTCAACTCATTTTGATGGTCATTCCATTATTCGGGCAGAGAAAGAGACCGATAATCAAATCATCAATTATGAAATCTATTTGAGTGAAAACTTCAATTTAGAATTCAATAGCGAATATGAAATTACAGAAATTGACGGCGTAACAGAATTGCCAAATTCCGTAATTCCACAACCGATTTTGGATTATGTGACGCTCAATTATCCGTATCATTTCATATCGGACTGGGAGTTGGAAATCAATCATCAACAGATTGAATTAAGCAACGACCTTGAGTTGGATTTCGATTTAGATGGAAATTTTTTGAGCATCGACAACGATTAAAAACAGTTGTGTATAAAACACCGGCTTCAAGAATTTAACCGTTTTTGTAGCCGGCTTTTTATGGTATAATCGATCTATTCCCATTCCGCTTTCAGCGCTTCCAACAATTTTTGAAGTTGCTTTTCAGCCTCTTCAATTAACTCGTTTATTTCTTGCCAACCCATTTTTGAAATTTGCGTTTCTAATCTCTCCAACGGTTTTACCGCTTCTGTTGCCCTAATTTGCTTCAACATCGGAATCATTTTGTGAGCGACGAAAGCGATGTTTTCTTTGTTTTCTGCAGTTTGCGCGTCCAATATCTTCTGCAAATTTGTCGTAGTACTTTCAATTAAACTTTCTATGATTCCTTGGATAGCTTCTTTATCACCATCGGTAAAAGTTTCTAAATCCGTTAAATCATACAAATCGCTATCAACCTTCAATTCGTCTGAAGCGGAGGGCTGAACAACTTCGAGTTCCAAACCCAACGCTTCTCCAATTACACTTAAAAGTGCATTGATCTCATAAGGTTTGACCAGGAAATTATCAAACCCATAAGTCAGATATTCTTCCAAAGATTTATCGGTCATTCCCGAGAGCGCAATTACCGGTAGGTGTTGTATATTTTTATCTTTCCGTATTTCTTTCAACAACCGGAATCCATCCATTTTTGGCATTTGGATATCGGTCAACACCGCATCAACTTCAATTTCTTCTAATTTTTGAAGCGCTTCTACTCCATTTCGAGCTATATCAATTTTAAAGTTAGCGTTTTTTAAAATTTCACTAATTAAATTCAACTGAGCTTGCTCATCATCTACAATCAAGACATGTTTTTCTTTTGCATTTTTCAGTTTTAAATTTTTCTGTTTTTCTTTTACACGATCTTTCCGATTCGCTTCTTTTACAGGAATTTCTACCACGAAAGTTGTTCCTTTCCCCAATTTACTTTTCACCTCAATGGTTCCTCCCAAAAGCTCTACCATTTTTTGGGTGATGGTTAATCCCAAACCAAAACCGCCGTATTTTTTTTCGGTGGATTCGTCGGCTTGAGAAAATTCTTCAAAAATTTTATTTAATTGATTATCCGAAATTCCAATTCCCGTATCCTTCACCTCTATTCTCAAACTCTCTTGAATTCCCAAACTATGAATTTCCGCTTGAATTTGAATTTCCCCTTTTTCGGTGAATTTATAGGCATTCCCAATAAGATTTGTCAAGATTTGCTGAATCCTAAATGGGTCACTGATAAAATTACCTTGCGTTTCTTCCGATAAATCAGATATGATTTCTAAGCTTTTTTGATCCGGTGAAGGAATACTGGTATTAATCACATCTTCAATAAGCTGTGCGGGAACAAAAGGAACTTTATCGACACTGATTTTCCCAGCTTCCAATTTGGATAGATCCAATAAATCGTTGATTAATTTCATGGTGAAATCCGATGATTTTTTGAGCTGGTTCAAATAGTTTTTCTGTTTAGCGCTCAACTCTGTTTTGCCCATCAAATCAACATATCCTAAAATACTTCCTAAAGGAGAACGCAAATCGTGTGTAACGGTTGCCATAATTTGTTCGCGACTGCTCAATAAGTGTTCTGCATAACCTTTGGCTTGTTCCAACTCTTTTCTGTACAACCGACTCTTGTTGGTGTCTCTGATAATCATCATCCCAAAAATCAAAATGGTAATTAGCGTAGCAATCCCAAAAACAATCATGATCGTATAAGTTTGATCCATTGTTTCTTGTCCCGATTCAATACGTTCGAGAGATTTCCGGATTTCTTCCTGTTCTATTTTAGTGCGAATTTTCCTAAGTTGATTAGAAATCTTGATATCGTTGGTCAACAAATTATTTTCTTTCTCAGAAATTCTCTTTTGATACTCATGTTCCTGCAATTCCAAAGAAAGTAAAACTTGTTTTGTAGTGTTGATCAGTTCATCAGCAGTACGATTAGTCAATCTGTCGGCACCGATTTCTTCTCCATACTGAAGATAATCTGTAATTACCTTCTGTTGATATGGCTCTAAGTCTTTGACCATCTCTTCATAGTCTAAACTTCCAAAAAGGTAATCAGCTTGTTCAAGCCGCTTTAAAACCCGATCATAATAATTGTCAGAAGCATTTTCGGCTCGGAATTCAAGCAATTCTAAAAGGTTTTCTTCTTTCAGTGTCAACAATTGCCCGATACTATCCAACTCTGCCTTGGTTTCCTCTGTTTTATAAAGAATTTTTAAAGAATCTAATACAGTTGAAATTGTATCGATAGAATTTCTAAACTCTTCTAAACCCGTGGTGTCTTTATCGTGAATGATATTCCTACTGATTCCGTCTGTGATATATAATCGCGTAGCAGCTTCACTGATCAGCGCCATTTTTTGTCTGCTATCATCAGGCTGTTCAGACAAATTTAATTCTTGAACCTTTTTGAAGATAAACCAAATGGTTAAGGCTCCAAAACCTGCCAACAATACATAGCCAAACAAAGCTTTAAACGGAATAGAAAATTTAGATTTTTTCACGTTCTTCAGTTATATTACTATTTTTCAAAAGTATTCAATCTTATTGGAATTACCTTTATAATGTGTATGTTTGCCAACGATATCTCAAAGGGGTGCCATTTTGATAAGTGGCTGAGATTATACCCAACGAACCTGCGCAGGTTATGCTGCGAAGGGAAAAGAGTTTAGGTAACCCTGTATGATCCAATTGGAAAATTGGTTATACGGGTTTTTTATTTTAATCTATTATTAACACGTGAATAATCGCCCCTTTTATTCGTAAAACACATACGAATGAAACGTTTATTCTTAATCATCATTTTTTTATTATTCTATTTTTCGGGATTTGCCCAAACTTTTACTTTAACCGGGAAAGTAACGAAAAATGACCAACCACTTCCCGGAACAAGTGTTGAAGTTAAAGACTCAGAAGAAAATGCCTATACAGATTTAGATGGAAATTATACGCTAAATCTACCCGAAGGAGTTTATCAAATTATTTTCACTTACGGCAACGAAAAAACGGTTGAGGTTCAGTTAGATTCCAATCAAAGACTTGATGTAGATATGACAGATCTGGCCGAACAGCTCGAAGAAATTATTATTTCGGCTTATCGCGTAGATGCTGATTCTCCCATTACACACAGTAACTTGGATCACGAAGAAATACGCGAGCGAAATTTGGGGCAAGATGTTCCTATTCTGATGAATTACATGCCCAATGTGGTAACTACAAGTGATGCCGGAGCGGGAATTGGCTATACCGGAATGCGCGTACGCGGAAGTGATGCTTCTCGTATAAATGTAACGATGAATGGAATTCCGATAAACGACGCTGAAAGTCACGGAACTTTTTGGATTAACTTGGGAGATTTCACTTCTTCTATTGGCGATTTACAATTACAACGCGGCGTGGGTACCTCTACAAACGGGTCAGGAGCATTTGGCGCGAGCTTGAATGTTTCTACCGAGCAAATTAAAGAAAAACCTTCCGCTCAAATCACCAATACCGTGGGGTCTTTCAATACCCATAAACATCAAATGCAGTTTAATACAGGATTACTGGACGACAGATTTGCGTTTTCCGGGAACTTTTCGATTTTGAAAAGCGATGGCTATATCGACAGGGCTTTTTCAGATATGAAATCTTATTTTTTACAAGGGGTTTATCAGCATGACAACACACAAATTAAAGCTTTAACTTTTGGTGGAAAACAACAAACCTACCAAGCTTATTTCGGAATCGATGAAGGACAACTCAAAGAAGATCGACGCTTTAATCCTGCAGGAATGTACACCGATGATGACGGAAACATCCAGTTCTATGACAATCAAACCGATAATTATGAACAAGATCATTTCCAACTTTTATGGAACCAACGATATGATAACAATTGGTCGTCAAATTTGAGTTTGCATTATACTATCGGAGAAGGTTATTATGAAAGTTATCGAGAAGATGCAAAACTAACCGATTACGGCCTTCCAAATTTTGAAGTTGGAGAGGAAACAATTACCAATTCCGATCTGGTTGATCGAAAATGGTTGGATAATTATTTCTATGGAGGAGTTTTTAATCTGACTTATAAAAAATCAGGAATTGAAGCAATTTTTGGAGGAGGAGGAAATTATTATTCCGGAGATCACTTTGGAGAAGTTATGTACACTAAATTCGCGGAAAACCCGGAACCATTCGGTAAATATTACGACAATCTTGGGACTAAAAGGGAATTCAACTTATACACCAAATGGACCTGGGCCATCACAGATGATTTTTCTGCTTTTGCCGATTTGCAATGGCGAAATATTCAATATAAAACTGAAGGACCGTATGAGAATGAAGAATTTAACCTCAAAGACAACTTTGATTTTTTCAATCCAAAACTCGGATTGACTTATCAATTATCAGAGCAAAACCAATTGTATTTCTCTTATGCCAGAGCCAACAGAGAACCCAACAGAGGAGATTATAAAGCGGCCCTTTTGGGAGAAGAAGATTCCGAATATCCAAAAGCAGAACAGCTCAATGATTATGAGTTGGGTTGGCGATTGCGTTCAGAAAATTTTGTACTGAACACCAATCTTTATTTTATGGATTATCAAAATCAGTTGGTGTTGACCGGAGAGATTGATCCGCAAGGAAGGGCTATCAGAGAAAATTCAGGAAATAGTTATCGCGCGGGAATTGAAATAGATGCAGACCTCAAGATCTCAAATAAATTCAACATCCGACCCAATGTTGCCCTAAGTCAAAACAAGAATAAAGATTATAATGCAGTAACCGAGGAAGGATTGGTGAGTTATGGAAACACCACAATTTCATTTTCTCCGGGAATTGTAGCCGGGAACCAAATTCAATACAAACCGATAGATAACTTAAAACTTATTTTACTGTCTAAATATGTGGGAGAACAATATATGAGCAACACGGAAGAAAAGGCCGCTAAATTAGATGATTATTTTGTGTCTGATTTCAATGTTCAATATGTTTTAAACAAGATAAAACCATTCAACAAAATCATACTCACCGGATTGATTAATAATATTTTTAATGAAAAATATATTTCTAACGGATATTACGATGCGGCTTATGGAGCTTCTTATTACCCCCAAGCAGGAACAAACTTTTTAGCCGGATTGACTTTGGTATTTTAAATTGAACAGTTCGAATAAATAATTAACCCTGGTAGATATTGAAAATCTGCCAGGGTTAATTTATTAGAATATCTTTAATGAATTGTGACTGCTTTTTCAAAGTTCTAATACCGAATCGACCGTAAATTTAATCTGATATAAGATAATAAGTTATGTCTCTCGGCATTATACCAAAGAATCTCCAATTAAAATAAACATATCGGCTTGGTATAACACGACACCCAATTACTTTGGAAAAGTTTCCGTGAGATGCCTTCAAAAAACACAACTGCAAAACCAATTTGAATTCCCTCTAATTTTTCACCGTTAAGTTACCACCTCCATTATCAATCACTTGGTAAGGTTTCATAGAATATTCAAAATCTTCTCCTCCACTTTTTTCTTCTATAACAGTTCCTGCAATAAGGTTGTAGGTATTATGATCAGCGCACTGACAAACGCCTTCTATTCCATCAATCTCCAAAGCAGAACAATTTTCTACCGGATGATTCGGATCAGCCGCATCATACGCCACATAGTTTCCCGATCCGGTATTGACGATAATTACTCCTGCATTTCCATAACCATCGACAAAAACAGGGTTTAAGGCAAATTTCAGAGGATTAAATTGTGGTAAATTTAGATTAACTGTAAAATAAACCGATACATTTAATAAGTTTGGATTCTCGTATTGGTGACTATCGCTACATGCTGTAGAGCATAACATCACGATTCCTAAAGTCAAATAAGCAAAAAATGATTTCATATCGAATAATTTTAAGAAAGCCAAGATAGTAAGATTCCTATGTTTGAAAAATAATTATTATATTTGTTCTAACCTGATCCCGCATCTGCGGGATTAGTTTTTTATATATATAAGGTAATAAATAAAGAACGAAATTATTATGTCAAAAGTATCCTATTATACAGCCGAAGGCTTAGAAAAATTGAGAAAAGAACTCGACCATTTGAAATATGTTGAACGACCAAGAGCTTCTCAAGCTATTGGAGAAGCTGCAGACAAAGGTGATTTGAGCGAAAACGTTGAGTATGACGCTGCCAAAGAAGCTCAGGGAATGTTGGAAATGAGAATAGCAAAATTGGAGGAGATTGTTGCTAATGCGCGTATAATCAATGAATCGAAAATTGACACTTCCAAAGCACTTATCCATAGTACCGTCAAACTAAAAAACAAAACGAACGGTCAAAAGATGACTTATAAATTAGTCTCTCAAACGGAAGCTGATTTAAAAACAGGTAAAATATCAGTCACTTCCCCTATTGGCCAAGGCTTACTGGGTAAAAAAGTTGGTGAAGAAGCTGAAATTCAAGTGCCTAATGGTAAAATCACTTTAGAAATCCTCGAAATTTCACGTGGATAGGATTATGGAAAAACCATAATTAACAACAGATGTATTTCAAACCTCCTCACTTCTATTACTAAATCAAATTTTCGGTAGATTTATAGAAGTAAAATATTTCAGCTCTCTTATTCACATTATAACATACTGATTTTCAAAAACAAACATGAAAATCTAAAAGTATTCCATTAAGTTTTATAGCTTTCATTTTTGAATAACAATCTTGGAATCCGAATCGGCAAAGTTGAAAAAACGAAAGTCACATAAAGCTTTAGAAGGTTAAAAAATCAACCTGAAAAAGATAAAGCAATCCAAGAAAGAACTGATCAGTCAAACAAAATGGAAAAAGAGGAAAAATAAAAGAAGATTATTCCTACTGAGAGAAAGAAAATAAAAGCAGAAAAGATTCAAAAAGAGAAGGAATTTAATACTAAATAATATTCATTATACAAAGAAAAATGCCGTCGCCATAAAATAATGTAACGGCATTTTTTATTTATAAATCAATATCATAAAGCTTCAACTTATTGTAAAGTGTTTTTCGATCTATATTTAAATCTCGAGCCGCTTTACTTTTATTTCCTCCTGATTTTTCCAGCGCTGAAATAATCATTTGCTTTTCATTTTCATTTTTGAATAGTCCTTCCTCCTCAACCGGTTTCGTATGTAGCAGTTTGTTAGGCAATTCTGCCTTGGTAATCTTATCACTATCAGCAAATAAAACCGCTCGCTTAATATAATTTTGAAGTTCCCTTAAGTTGCCCGGCCAAGAATATTTTTGAAAGATTTCCAAAACTTCATCGGTAAATTCTATTACTTCTTTCCCTAATTCCTCATTTGCCTTTTCTAAAAAATGATTGGCAAAAATCACCAAATCTTCACTTCGACTACTGAGGTTTGGAACCTGAATTGAAAACTCATTTAGCCGATGATATAAATCCTCTCTAAAACTTCCTTCTTCTACTGCTTTTTCTAAATCTTCATTGGTAGCTACAACTACGCGGATATCTACCTCAATTTCTCTATTGCTGCCTACCGGTTTTATCTTTCTTTCTTGTAGCGCTCTTAAAAGTTGAACTTGTAACTCATATTCCAAATTTCCGATTTCATCTAAAAACAAAGTTCCGCCATTTGCTGCCTCAAAATGACCGGTTTTATCATTGACAGCTCCGGTAAAAGAACCTTTTAAATGGCCGAAAAACTCACTGGCAGCCAACTCTTTTGGAATCGCTCCGCAATCCACCGCTACAAAAGGTTTTTGTGCACGTTTGCTTTGATCATGAATTTGTTTAGCTACATATTCTTTCCCGGTTCCACTTTCCCCGGTAATCAATACCGACATATTGGTAGGAGCAACTAATTTGATATATTGATCGAGTTTTTTTGAAGCTTCACTAACTCCAGAAATAAACTCCGGAGAACCTAAAGTTTTGGATACCGGATCCGATGATTTTTCAGTGGATTTAGGTGAGGGTTTTTTAGCTTTCTTCTTTGTTTTATCTTCAACATCAGATTCAACCTTAGCAAGAGCCTGTTGAATAATCTCCATTAATTTCTGTGGATTTATCGGTTTGGAAACATAGTCAAATGCCCCCATTTTAATTGCATCAACAGCTAAGCTTACCTGTGCATAACCCGTCATTAAAATCACTTGGGTTTTTGGAGTTTGGGACTTGACACTTTTTAAAACTTCAGTACCGTCTTTTTTTGGTAAACGAACATCAGACAATACTACTTCAAAATTTGATTTCTCAAATTTTTTAAGAGCTGATTCTGCAGAAAAAGCAGTTTCAACTTCGAAGTTTTTCTTGCTTAAAAAAGTGGCTAACATTTTACAAAAAGCCACATCATCATCTATAATTAGAATCCTACTCATGGATTATCCTCTTTTTTTCAAAAATAGATAAACTACTTGCCATTTCACATATAAAGGTTTTATAAATATCTTCAATTAGACCGATTTTATAGGTTTTACTTTTTGTAAAAAATTATAAACCTAAATTATAACCTATATTTTTTCTACATTTGTTAATTACATAATTACACAGGTTAATAATATTAATTAGAAAACGAACTAACGCATTAAATATGAAAGCATACATTTTTCCCGGACAGGGATCACAATTTCCCGGAATGGGCAAAGACTTATATGAAGCTTATAACGAAGCAAAAGAAATGTTCGATCAAGCTGATGAAATTTTGGGATTTGAAATTTCAAAAATTATGTTTGAAGGAACTTCGGAAGAATTAAAAGAAACCAAGGTTACCCAACCCGCTGTATTTCTTCATTCGGTGATCTTAAACAAAATCGTCAGTAAAGAGGAAAAACCCGATATGGTAGCCGGTCATTCCTTAGGAGAGTTTTCTGCTTTAGTGGCTTGTGGTGCCTTAGATTTTAAAGATGCACTGGTTTTGGTTTCCAAAAGAGCTCTCGCGATGCAAAAAGCTTGTGAACTGCAAAAATCTACAATGGCCGCTGTTTTGGGGTTAGAAGACCAAGTGGTTGAAGAAGTTTGTGCCGAAATTGAAGGCACAGTCGTCGCTGCCAACTATAATTGTCCCGGACAAATTGTAATCTCAGGAGAAGAAAAAGCAGTACAGGATGCCTGTGAAGCCCTCAAAGAAAAAGGAGCTAAACGTTGTCTTCCTTTACCGGTTGGCGGTGCTTTTCATTCTCCTCTGATGGAACCCGCTCGAGAAGAATTGGCAAAAGCGATTGAAACCACCCAGTTTCACAAGCCCTTCTGTCCTATTTATCAAAATGTATCAACTACTGCGGTTTCAGATCCGAAAGAAATCCAAGAAAATTTAAACAAGCAATTGATTTCTCCGGTGAAATGGACGCAAAGTGTACAAAATATGATTAAAGACGGAGCAACCTCTTTCACTGAAATGGGACCCGGAAGAGTGCTATCGGGATTGGTGAAAAAAGTTGATCGAAAAATGGTGGTTCATAAACCAGCATTATAACTGAAAAACACCGCTTTTCTAACTGATTTATTCAGTGGTTTTAACAGCATAAAATGAAGTTAATCCTTTTACAAAAGCTCGAGAAAACGGTGAGGGATTTTACAGTCCCACCAGAAAAGCGGTTTATTTTTTCTTTAAAGCATTTTATAATAAACCGATAATTATGATTATTAAAACAGTTAGAGGTGTCCATCCGCTAATTCCCAAAAATTGTTTTATCGCTGAAAATGCAACCATTGTTGGCGATGTGGCTATGGGAGAAAATTGTAGCGTATGGTTTAATGCCGTAATTCGTGGAGATGTTAATGCTATCAAATTGGGCGATAAAGTCAATGTACAAGACGGAGTGGTTATTCACGCTACTTATCAAACCTCTCCTACAGACATCGGCAATAATGTCTCTATTGGTCATAATGCAATTGTTCACGGGTGTACCATCCACGACAATGTATTAATTGGTATGGGCGCGATTATAATGGATGATTGTATTGTAGAAAGCAATAGTATCGTTGCCGCCGGCGCTGTAGTCCCCGCAAACACGCACATAAAAAGTGGAAGTATTTATGCGGGAATTCCTGCTAAAAAAATAAAAAATATCAGTTCGGAATTATCCGAAGGGGAAATTGAACGCATTGCTGAGAATTATATGCTTTACGCTTCTTGGTATAAATAAGGTCATCTGTCATTTCATATTTATAAAACAGATGCTTTAAAATTAAATTCTTTAATAATATGTTTCTATCAAGAGTAAAAGTAAGCCTTATTTTCTTTAGTTTGCTTTTCGTAGCTCCTTTTATTCAGGCGCAATCAACTCCCAGTTCAATTTCATCTTTAAAAAAAGTATATCAAGATTATTTTGACTCCAATCGCGAAGAGGTTTTCCTTCATCTCAATAAAACACAAGTAATTAAGGGGGAGGATTTATGGTTTTCAGCTTATGTCTTTGCTCCGAATACCGGAAGACCCAGTTTGCAAACCACAAATTTACATGTCAATCTTTACGATGAACAAGGAGCGCTTTTAGAAGCAAAGACAGTTTTTATTGAAAACGGAAAAGGAGAAGGTTATTTCAATTTACAAGAAGAAAATTACCCCTCAGGAAAATATCTAATCAAAGCTTTTACACACTATCAAAAAAACTTCCAAGAAGATTTGAGTTTTCGTCAGGGTTTCAAAATATTAGGTCCTAATTCTGTCGTTGAAACTGATGAAGCAAACCCTGAATTCGATTTGCAATTGCTTCCCGAAGGTGGACATTTACTGGCTAATGTTTTCAATAGGATTGGAGTAAAGCTTATTGATCAAAATGGAAAATCGAGAACTTTTTCTCAAGCCTACTTAACCAATTCTAAAGGAGACACCATCACTACCTTTAAATCCAATCAATTTGGTTTAGCCAAATTTGATTTATATTATGTCAGTGGTGAAACCTATCAACTAAAACTGAAACCCCAAGGAGCAGACTGGATTACTAAGACACTTCAGAAACCCAAACAAATCGGACTAACCCTTTCGGTTCAGAATATTGCTCCAAAGATGTTACATATCTTCCTCAGCACAAATCGGTCCAGTATAAAAATAATTGGCGGACAAGAGTTTCACGTGGCTTTCCATCAACAAGGAGAAATGAAAACCTCTTCATTTAAGTTTCCCAAAAATGATACCTTAGTAGTAATTCAAACCCCGAAAAAAAGCTTGACTACCGGTGTAAACACAATCACGATTTTTGATGAAAACTTCAACCCGCTTTTGGAAAGGCAGTTTTTTTATGGTAAGAATTTAAAAAGAATTAATCTGGAACCAAAGATAATAAAGGTTACCAAGGATAGTATGACATTTGAATTACGAACTTTAGGAAAACACGAAAATTTTAATATTAGCTTATCCGTACTTCCAGAAACCACAATAAGTTATACTCCCAAACACAATATTTTCTCATCTTTTTATCTGAAACCATACATTAAAGGATATTTGGAAAATGGGGGATATTATTTTTCAGCTCTCCACAATCCAAAAACTAAAAAAGATTTAGACTTATTGTTGCTCACTCAAGGATGGAGTAAATATTCCTGGCAAAATATATTTAAAGGTAAACCCATAGAATTATATGAAAATGAAGTGGGTTTCACCATTCAAGGACAACTCAACAAACGTCCAAGAAATATCAACCAATTGGCGATGGTGAGTTCTACCGGAATAGAATTCTTAGAATTAGATAAAGAAAATAATTTTCGTGAAAAGCATCTTTATGTAGAGGAAGCATCAAAAACTTCTTTTGGTTTATTAAAAGGCAAAAACAACCGAATGGTCAAGCCAAAACTATCGGTTTATGTAACTCCGGTTCGCGATACTAAAAACACTGAAATTCTAAACAGCGATTTCTATCGGTTAGACCAAGCGATACCAAAAAGAATGAAATCCTATGAACTATCTTTTTTTTCAAGTTTAGGAGAATTATTGGATACGGTTTTAATCAAATCAAAAGCATCCACAAAGGAATTGGATTATAGTCAAGATAAGCTTTTTACCAATCAGACCCTGATTACTAAAAAAATGGCGGATCGTTTTTTGTATATCACCGATTACATAAGGGTTAATGGATTTTATGTGAACAGAGATTATGGTACGCTTAAAATTACAAACAACAGAGTTCTTTATAACTCAACACCAACAATTGAGTTGGACGGGATGATTTTAAATCCCGGATTAGATCCATTGCTCAGTATAAGAACAGCTGATGTAGAGGCCATTACCATTAATAAATCCGGACTCGGGCATGGACTGCGAGGTTGGGGAGGATATATTCAAATAATCACCAGTAAGACAGCCGGTATAGATAGAGATACAGAAGATCCAAATATGCAAAACTATGATTTGAAAAATGGTTTTGCTAAAAACAAAGAATTTTACTCCCCATTATTCATGAGTTATGATGATGATATTTTTAATCGCTTTGGTGCTATAGCTTGGTTTAGCAACGTTAATTTACCGGAAGATAAAAATAAAACGAGACTGAAAACAAAAAGAGTGAATCCTTCCGGACAAAAACTTTTTATCGAAGGAATGGCTGAAGATGGAAGTCTAATTTCAGAGGTATTAACCCTACATCCTTGAAAAAAAAGCAGGACACTTCTTAAAAACCGCTATCGAATATAGGATTTCAACCAAAAAAGACACCAAAACGGTCTTTGTTCCAAATTATTATAATTGTCTATTAAACTTTAGATCCGCCAAATAGAGTTTTTGTATTATTGGCGCAGAGTGCTCTCAACAAATTAATTATTAATTAAATCTATTTAATCTATGAAAAAAATTAAACTGTTCACTTTATTATTAGCGGCAACAATTTTATCCAGCAGTTGTTTGGGATCTTTTTCAGCTTTCAACAACCTAAAAGATTGGAACCATCAAGTATCTGACAGCAAATTTGTAAACAACTTACTTTTTTGGGGACTCAATATTATTCCGGTGTATCCCTTGTTCTTTGTAGGAGACACCTTAATATTTAACGTGATAGAATTCTGGTCAGGCTCCAACCCTATCGCGATGAGTGAAGGGGAAATAGAAACAGAAACTTTTGTAAAAAACGGAGAAAAATATGAAATGATTGCCACTAAAAATCAATTCGTTATCAAAGGGTTAGAAGGAATAAATAAGGATAGAAAAATCGTACTAAACTATATTCCCGAAGAAAAAACTTGGTTTACCACCGATGAAAACGGTGAGAAAATTAAATTATCAAGTATGAAAGATGGTTTTCATATCGTTTACATGCCTAATGGAGAAGAAGTTAAACTCGATCCTTTTACCGCACGTAAGGATGGAAAGGCTATTTTAAATTCTAAAATTGTTGAATATTACAGTCAGAATACCGTAGTTATTTCTGAGGAAAATTAAAATTTATCCTCATAACAATAATAACGCTTAATTAATAATAGCAATCTTGATAATTGAGATTGCTATTATTTTTTAGCTCAAGTTGATAGCCACAACCGGCAAAAATTCATTTTCATTTTAAACTAAAGTTGTCCTTAGCTCAAAAACTGATTTATCGCATTAGGGGTAAATTCAACTTGCTTGCCTTTTAATTTGCAAGCTTCGATAGATAAATCATTCCTTTATAAAATCAATTATTATTTTAAAACGTCTTCGGTAATTGGACAAACTGGAATATTCAGTAATATGAGGGTTAAGTTTATCCACTTGTAATTCTTCGAAGGCTTCTTTTTATACCAGCAACATTCTTAAAAGCGATTAAACGATAAGTTTATAATAATAATCGGGTTTTTTCCTGATATATCCATTAATTAAGGATAACTTTGTCCTTAATTGAGCAATTTTAAACTTAGTAAACATGGACTTGACAAAATACCCCGCAGAACCCTTTCGCATAAAAAGTGTTGAATTGGTGAAAATGATATCAAAAACAGAACGTGAAGAAGTACTAAAACGAGCAGGTTACAATACTTTCTTGATATCGTCTAAAGATGTTTATATAGACCTTTTAACCGACAGTGGCACCAATGCGATGAGCGATCATCAGTGGGCCGGTATAATGATGGGTGATGAATCTTACGCCGGCAGTCGAAATTTCTTTCATCTTGAAAAAACCGTCAGAGATTATTTTGGATTCAAACACGTAGTACCAACCCATCAAGGTCGAGGTGCAGAAAACATACTTTCTCAAATAGCGATTAAACCGGGTCAATTCGTTCCCGGGAATATGTATTTCACCACTACCCGATATCATCAAGAACGCAATGAAGGCATATTTGTCGATGTTATTAGAGATGAAGCGCATGACGCTACTTTAAACACTCCTTTTAAGGGAAACATAGATATCGGTAAATTAGAAAAACTTATCGATGAAAAAGGAGCTGAAAACATCGCCTATGTATGTTTAGCTGTAACAGTAAATTTAGCTGGTGGGCAGCCTGTTTCCATGGAAAACATGAGAGCTGTAAGAGACCTGACCCAACAGTACGATATCAAAGTTTATTACGACGCCACTCGGGTTGTGGAAAATGCTTTTTTTATCAAGGAACAAGAATCGGGATACGAAGATAAATCTATACAAGAAATCGTTCTTGAAATGTTCAGTTATTCCGACGGCTGTACAATGAGCGGTAAAAAAGACGGTTTGGTCAATATTGGAGGATTTCTCTGTTTAAATGATGATCAGTTATTCTTGGATGCCAAAGAATTAGTGGTTGTCTATGAAGGAATGCCTTCATATGGTGGAATGACCGGTCGAGATATGGAGGCTTTTTCTATTGGATTGAAAGAGTCGATGCAATACGAATATATAGAACACAGAGTCAAACAGGTCAGATATTTGGCCGATAAACTTCTTGAAGCCGGTGTTCCTATTATAGAACCTGTAGGTGGCCACGCAGTGTTTTTAGATGCGCGACGTTTCTGTCCACATCTCGATCAAGAAGATCTTCCTGCACAAGCATTAGCGGCTAATTTATACCTGGAAAGCGGAGTGAGAAGTATGGAAAGAGGAATCGTTTCAGCCGGAAGGAATATAAAAACAGGAGAAAATCACCAGCCAAAACTGGAAACTGTGCGATTGACAATCCAAAGACGAGTATATACTTATAGGCATATGGATGTTGTGGCTGATGCTGTAATTCATTTATTTAAAAAACGAGAAACTATCAAAGGACTTTCATTTGTTTATGAGCCTAAACAATTAAGATTTTTCACTGCAGAATTCAAAGAAATTCCATTGAGAGTAAAACAAACAGTAGAAAAAACAAGTCCCTCAACATATTCATAACCGACTGATATTCTTTAATTTATCAAGTCGTGATTTACACAAAAAATCGATACTGAACGTAAAATAGCATTAAATTTTCTGAGTGATTTTACACTCAAAACAAGAACGCTTTATTTCAGGGGTGATAATTGTCAAAAAAACAAGGAGAGAAATTCGAAGACTTCTACCAATGATCAATCCTCTTATTTGAAAGGTTGAACATCGGTAGAAGTTAATTTGTAGCGGTAATTTATTTAGTGCTCTAAACAAACTCATTCACCGTTTTGGTAATAAACTCAATTTGATCTTCTTCTAACTCGGTATGCATCGGCAGAGAAATCACTTCTTTGCACAACTGATTGGTAACTTTAAAATCCTCCTCTTTATACCTTTCATCTTTATAAGCTTTTTGAAGGTGTAACGGAACCGGATAATAAATTCCGTGTGGAATGTTTTTTTCCTGTAAATGCTTAGCCAAAGCATCTCTCTTTCCATTCAAAATTTTCAAAGTATATTGATGGAAAACGTGCGTATTTTCTCCTTCTCCACTGATTACTGGTGTCGCAATATTTTCATTATCTTCAAAAGCTTCAGAATATTTCCTTGCTGCTGCTCGTCTGGATTTATTGTAAGAATCCAATTTAGGTAATTTTGCATTTAACACCGCAGCTTGAAAACTGTCTAACCGCGAGTTTACCCCCACTACATCGTGATAATATCTTTCATACATACCGTGGTTGACAATTCCGCGAATTGTATGGGCCAATTCATCATCATCGGTAAACAGGGCTCCACCATCCCCATAACATCCTAAGTTTTTAGATGGGAAAAATGAAGTTGCTCCGATATGTCCGATAGTTCCTGCTTTTTTTATTCTGCCGTCTTTAAAAGTATAATCTGCTCCGGTTGCTTGTGCACTATCTTCAATAACATATAAATCATGTTCTTTAGCAATTTTCATGATTTCATCCATATTGGCTGCTTGTCCAAAAAGATGAACCGGAACAATAGCCTTTGTTTTTGGGGTAATTGCTTTTTTAATCGAGTCGATATCAATATTAAAAGTATCGGGATCAACATCAACCAACACCGGAGTAAGTCTCAATAAAGCAATCACTTCAACGGTAGCTGCAAAAGTAAAATCTGCGGTTATCACTTCATCCCCGGGTTTTAAATCCAATCCCATCATCGCTACTTGAAGGGCATCTGTTCCGTTTGCACATGGAATTACATGTTTAACGTTCAAATATTCTTCTAAGTTTTTTTGAAATTGATGAACCGCCGGGCCATTGATAAAAGCAGTACTGTCCATAATTTCCGCAAAAGAAGAATCGATTTGGTCTTTAATCTTTTTGTATTGGCCTTTTAAATCGACCATTTGTATTTTTTTCATAGCTTTTTTATATTATCGGGGCTAAAATACAAATTATCTACTTTTATAGAGGTGATTTTTAAGAAAGCCTTATTTTAGCAAAAACTTTTTGTCTTGCACGTAATTTATAACTTCCTCATTGTTGTTTTAGAAAAATTAATTCCGTTGACCAAAATCTTTAGTAAAAAGATGAAGTTGTTTGTCGATGGACGAAAACATGTATTTCATATATTGAAGGAAAATATTTCTGAAAAAGACCAGGTCATTTGGATGCACGCTGCCTCCTTGGGAGAATATGAACAAGGCGTTCCTATTCTGGAAGCGTTAAAAACCAAGTTTCCAGTTCACAAAATTTTAGTAACCTTTTTCTCCCCTTCGGGATATGAGGTCAAAAAGACCAGTGAATTAGCTGATGTGATTACTTACCTACCTTTAGACACGAAAAGAAACGCCAAAAGATTTGTTGAACTTGCTCATCCAGGTCTAAGTTTGTTTATAAAATATGAAGTTTGGCCAAATTATTTGAAAATTTTAAATCAAAACAACATCCCTACCCTATTGATTTCCGGGAATTTCAGAAAAGATCAAATATTTTTCAGATCTCAAGCAAACTTTATGAAAAATGCACTTCACAAGTTTGATCATTTATTTGTGCAAAACAGAGCTTCAAAAGAATTGTTGGAAGTCAACGGATTTAAAAATGTTAGTATCAGTGGCGACACAAGGTTTGATCGAGTTTCTAATCAACTTGAATTGGATAATCATTTAGCTTTTGTCGAAGAGTTTAAAAATGATAAACTTTGCATTGTTGGGGGCAGCACTTGGCCGGAAGACGAAAATATCTTATTGGAATACATCAACAAGGCTACAAAAGATGTGAAATTTATTATCGCTCCCCATGAAATTAAAAAAAGCAAAATTGAAAATTTCCAATCCCGGATTCATAAGTCTTCCGTTTTGTTTTCTGAAAAACAAGGAAAAGAATTAAAAGATTATGACATATTAATCATAGATACGGTAGGTTTATTGACCAAGATATATGCTTATGCCGACATTGCTTTTGTCGGTGGAGCATCGGGAAATACCGGGTTACACAACATCTTGGAACCCGCAGCTTTTGGCATTCCCGTGATTATCGGCAATAACTATCAAAATTTTCCAGAAGCTAAAATGCTGCAACAAAAAGATGGTTTATTTTCAGTAGATGACGCATCAGAATGCTCGATTATCTTACACAAACTCGTTTCCAAAGATGCCTATCGGTATGAAATTGGAAAGAACGCCAAGAATTTTATAGAAAACAATCGCGGAGCCACTGACAAAATCACGTCGTATATAGACAAGTCCTTCGAGTGCGCCAAATCAGGCGAATAAAACAAACGTCACACATTTCTCAAAAATTTATCTTAATAATTATTTTTTCTATAATGAATTGTTTTAGATTTGTTCATTCAAACAAAAAACAACATATCATGAAAAAGTCAATTTTTAAGTTATCGTTGCTTCTCTTTTTAGGAGTAGCTTTCACCTTTATCTCTTGTAAAGACAACAACAAAAACGCAGATGATCAAATCGAGAGTGCTAAAGAAGATGTCAGAGAAATGCAAGATGAAGTTTCTCAAGATCTTCAAGATGCGCTTGATGATGCACAAAATGCTATGAAGGAAGCTGAAAAAGAGCTCAAAGAAGCTGAAAACAACCTTGAAGAAGCAATGAAAGAAGGAAAAGAAGATGCCATCGAAAAAGCTGAAGAAGCAAAAGCCGATGCAAAAAAGCAGTATGAAAAAGCCAAAAGAAAATTCAACGAATTATCTGATGACGTTAAGGAAAGTATGAATAACTAAAGTTGAGTAACTTTTGAAATACAGATATAAAAACCCTGTTGGTAAATACTGACAGGGTTTTTTCTTTTAATAAAATTCGAGTGTCCAGTATTGAGATTGTATCTCGTGGTTTGAAAAAATCATCACAACAACTCTACTTTATATTCTTCCCCAAAACTCACTTTTACCGTTTCACTTAAAGAAGTGGATAAAGAAATCCCTTTAAAATTCGCTTGAATCGGAAAACTTTTATGACTTCGATCGACCAAAACTAAGGTTTGCAGTTTTTTCAAAGGAACCTCTAAAAAAAATTTGGCGCCGTAAATCAACGTAGAACCTGAATTTAAAACATCATCGGCCAACACCACTACCTTATTTTTAAAATCTTCTTGTGTCAATGAACTTTCAACAGGTGTGGATAAAGGATTTTTTTTATCAATTTTCAACCTGCATAATTTCACTTCTATCGGAGATATGGCGGTCAAATCCTTTTCTATTTTCTGAGCGAGTTTATATCCGGAAGACATAATTCCGGCTAAGATAATCTCGTTTTCGCTACTATTGCTCTCGTAAATCTGATAAGCCATCCGTCTGATTTTTTGTTCAATTTGACGGTGACTCAAAATGTGCGTTGTGGTTTTACTCATTTGGTATTATTGACTTTTTATTAAAACTTATTCAAACAAGGATATATCTAATTACAGGCAGACAATCAATCTTCTAAATCTTCATTAAACCATTCGTTCGCTTTTTCCTCATACCATTCCTCCAACTGTCGTCTGTCTTTTTTAGTCGGTCGGCCCGTTCCTTTTTTCCGACCTTTAGATCTTTCATATCTCAATAAATCCAGTTTCTCTAAATTTTCTTTCGGCGTAATATCGTGAATGTAAAGATTAACCCATTTAGCACCCATTCTGGATTTGGGAATCTTCAAAATCCTCACTTTATAATCGATTTGATTTTTTCTGATATCTAATTCATCTGAAGGAAAAACATCTTTAGAAGGTTTTGCAATTTGGCCGTTCACTTTGACCCGGCCTCTTCTACAAACTTTCGTAGCCAAACTTCGAGTTTTGAAATAGCGTACACACCATAAAAATTTATCTAACCTCATTTCTCTTATATATTTCTTTAAAAATAAGCAAAAACAGATGAAAATCGTATCTTGCGACCTTAAATTACAAAAATGATGAAGTTTCTCAAATACGCTACATTAATTCTATTAATTTTTCTGATTGCTTGTAGTTCTGATGATAAAGACAAACCCGATCCCCCTCGTGATGAAACAGAAGTTTACCAAGAAAATCTTCAAGAAATTGAGGAATATTTGGCCACACATTTTTATTATTTGGAAGAAAACACCGGAATTCACAATTATAAACGCGTGCTTTTTGACACGGTTGGCGGAGAAAATGCTGATAAAACCCCATTGATTGAAGATGAAGCGCTAAAATCTAAAATTGTAAAAACCAGAAAATTAGAATATAAAGTTTATTATTTAAGTATTAGAGAAGGGTTTGAGGAAGTATATCAACCTACTTTTGGAGACAAAGTTGCTATTACTTATCGCGCTATTGATATGGATGGAAGTCTTTTTGCAGAAACTGTTAATGCAGAAGCGATAGATATTCCCAGAACCAACCACCCCTTGTTTAATATGGGTAGAATCAGAGGGACAATTGCGGGAATCACCGAGTTTAAAGGCGCTTCGGGATTTGAAGAAAACCCTGATGGTACTTTAACCTATGAAGATGACTATGGAATTGGAGCCGTTTTTATTCCCTCCGGGTTGGCTTATTTCCAAAACCCTCCTATATCATTTTCGCTGAGATCCTACCAACCCTTTGTTTTTAGTTTTCAACTTTATGGAGCTGTACAAATGGATCACGATAACGACGGTATCCCTTCTTACATGGAAGATCTTGAAGGTTATGAATTTTTGCACGAAACAGATACCGATAAAGATGGAGTGCCAAACTTCTTAGATTCCGATGACGATGGAGATGGTGTTCCTACCCGAGATGAGATAATAATTCATGAAACAGATAAGGACTGGCTCACTCCGGAAGATATAGAATTTCCGGATTCCAATAACAGTGGAATTCCTGATTATTTAGATCCAACAATATAAATAAAATCGCTTGAAAAAAGGTATTTTTATAGATCCTTAAAATAAAACAAGCTTAAATTCAGTTCTATATAGGCAAGCAACTTTGATATATGTCAAAAACCTGGGTTTTTATAAGTTTTTTCTTAGCAGCGCTTTCGGGCTCAGCTCAAATTGGAGGAAAACATACTTACCAATTTCTGAATCTTGTCAGCTCTCCCAAACAAGCAGCTTTAGGAGGTAAGAATATTACCGGATATACTTATGATCCGACTTCAGCACTGTACAATCCCTCAACAATTAACGATGAAATGAATAACCAAGTTTCATTGAATTATGTCAATTATTTAGGGGATATCAATTATGGAACGGCCGCGTATGCCTTTAAATTAAGTCCGAAAACCGGGATTTTCCAAGCCGGGGTTACTTATATCAATTATGGAACTTTTGATGGCTACGACGAATTCGGAAATGATACCGGTTCTTCCACCGGTAATGAGGTTGCACTTTCTGTAGGTTATGCCTACAATATCCCGAATTCAGCATTTCATATAGGTGCCAATCTAAAAGGAATTACTTCCAAACTTGAACGCTATACCTCCGTTGGAGCAGCTGTTGATTTAGGAATCACCTATTTAGATACAGATAACCGAATGATTATCAGTGCAGTGCTTCGAAATGCGGGAGCTCAGTTTAAACCTTATGATGAAATTCGAGAAACTTTACCGTTAGAACTGAACTTAGGTATTTCCCAGAAATTCGAAGATTTGCCGATTCGTTGGCATTTCACCCTTGAAAATATGCAGCAATGGAATCTCGCTTTTAGAAATACCGCGCGCGATGAAACCGACCTCGACGGAAATGTAACCAAGGACAATCCGGGGTTTTTCAATAATTTTATGCGGCACACTGTTTTAGGTGTAGAGCTATTCCCCGAAGGCGGATTTAATGTTCGTTTGGGATATAGTTTCAGACGATCGGAAGAATTGAGAATTATCGACCAAAGATCTTTCGCCGGACTCAGTGGGGGAATTGGCATAAAAATCAACAAGTTGCGATTTAGTTATTCCTATGCCCGTTTCAACAGCACAGGGGGCTCCAGCCTCTTCGGACTAAATATCGATCTGTCGGGAAATAAGGATTGATTTTATTTCAGCGGGAATTTGGCGAGCTGCCAGAGGGGGGAGCTGCAACTTTGCAAATTAACCAAGAGGACGAGACTATCCAACTCGACAACTCACCTCTCTTACTTTAGAAAAGTTGTCAAAATATTCCTAAATTAGCACGAAACTTTTTAAATCAGGATATGGAAAAAATACAGTATGAAAATTCCTTGGAGTTTGCACGGAAAATGGATGAAGAGGATTCTTTGTCGAAATTTAAAGAGGAATTTCACATCCCGGAAATCGATGGCAAAAAACAGCTTTATTTCTGTGGAAATTCTTTAGGACTTCAACCCAAGCGCACACAAAAATATGTTCAACAAGAATTGGACGATTGGGCAAAACTTGGCGTGGAAGGTCATACAAAAGCCAAACATCCTTGGAAACCCTATCATGAATTTCTAACTGAAACCATGGCAGAAATTGTGGGAGCAAAACCACAAGAAGTAGTGATGATGAATACTTTGACGGTAAATTTACACCTGATGATGGTTTCGTTTTATCAACCTACTACCCTTCGAAGAAAAATTATTATTGAAAGTGATGCTTTTCCCTCCGATAAATATGCTGTTCAATCGCAATTAAATTTTCATGGATATGATCCGGTTGAAGATTTACTTTTATGGGAGCCGAGAAAAACTACCAATCGATATCATTATGAGGATTTAAAAAAACTATTTGCAGATAATATCGATGAAATAGCTTTAGTTCTAATCGGCGTTCCAAATTATTATACCGGACAAACTTTTGATTTAAAAAAGATTGCCAAATTAGGACATATGAACAATGCTTTAGTCGGGTTTGATTTAGCGCACGGAGCGGGAAATATCCAACCCGACCTCCACGATTCCCAAGCAGATTTCGCTGTTTGGTGTTCCTATAAATACCTCAACAGCGGTCCGGGAAGCGTCGGCGGATGCTTTGTTCACGAAGTTCATGCAGATAATGATGACCTCAACCGACTCACCGGTTGGTGGGGACACAACAAAGAAACGCGGTTTAACATGCGACAAGAATTTGATCCGATTAAAGGTGCTGAAGGCTGGCAACTCAGTAATCCTCCGATTTTATCTATGGCTGCAATTCGAGCTTCTTTAGATGTATTCAAAGAAGCCGGATTTAAAAATCTTCGTGCTAAATCAATCAAACTTACCGGATTTTTAGAGTTTTTAATGAATGAAATTGAAGGAGATGACATCAATATTATCACCCCTGAAAATCCTGCGGAAAGAGGATGTCAATTATCGATCGAATTAAAAAAAGCAGGGAAAGATTTTTTCAATAACCTTACTGCTGCCGGGGTAATTGCCGATTGGCGCGAACCCAATGTAATCCGATTAGCGCCTATCCCATTATATAACAGCTATGAAGATGTTTTCCTTCTCGTTCAAAAAATAAAATCCCTTTTATAACAAACTTATTTCCATGAAAAATCAACAAAACATTCTGATAATCGGAGCAGGACTTTGCGGTTCACTCTTAGCTCTTCGCCTTGCACAAAGAGGTTATTCGGTTAAAATAGTAGAAAAAAGATCCGATTTACGAAAAACGAAAATTCATTCTGGAAGATCCATCAACCTGGCTTTCTCTAACCGTGGAGAAAAAGCGATGAAGTTAGCAGGAATACAAGACAAGGTAGATAAACTTTTGATTCCGATGTATGGCAGAATGATTCACGAAAAAAATGGCGAATCAAAACTTTATCCATACAGCGGATTAGAAGAGGAATACATCAGCGCTGTACCACGAACTAAGTTGAATCAATTGTTATTGACCGAAGCAGAAAAAATGGACAATGTAGAAATCTCTTTTGATTTGAAATGCACGTCGGTCAACCTTGATCGAACCGAAGCCAAATTTAAAAATACGGAAACCGGTGAAATTATAAGAAAATCAGGTGATATTATCATTGGAACAGACGGTGCAGGATCGATTTTGAGAAAGAGTATGTTTCTTCATCCCGATTTTCTGTTCAATTACGCTCAAATTTTTCTCAATCACGGCTATAAGGAATTGTATATTCCTCCCGGGAAAAACGGAGAGTTTCAAATGGAAAAAAACGCGCTACATATCTGGCCACGCGGAGAAAATATGATTATCGCTTTACCAAATTTAGATGGAAGCTTTACCGTTACTCTATTTCTAAATTACAAAAACGGTGAAGATAATTTTGCGAAATTAAATTCCTTCGATAATCTCAAAGCATACTTCCAAAAAGATTACCCAGATATATTGAAACTAATGCCGGATTTGGAAAAGATATTTTTTGAAAACCCAACCAGTACGCTCGGAACTATTCGCTGTTCACCTTGGCATTATAAAGGAAACACCTTGTTGATGGGAGATGCTGCACACGCTATGGTTCCTTTTTATGGACAGGGAATGAATGCTTCCTTTGAAGATGTTTTCGTATTTGATGAAATCTTGGATAAAGATTTAAACAGCTGGGAAGAAGTTTTCGAAACCTATCAAAAAGAACGAAAAGCAGATGCCGATGCGATTGGAGATTTGTCTTTAGATAATTTTCAAGAAATGAAATCCGATACTGCCGCTCCCCTATTTCAACAAAAAAGAGAATTGGAAACCGCCTTAGAAGAAGAATTTCCCGAAGAATATTCAGGAAAATATCGATTGGTAACCTTCCAAGAGGAAATTGGTTATGCTGAAGCTTTAAGAAGAGGAAGAGCACAAGATGAGGCCATGCTTCAACTTTTGGCAGATGGAAAAATAACAACTAAACATTCGCTTAGCGAAAAATTAAAAATGGTCAATCAAGCAACCGAAGAAATTTTAATGCGAAAAACTCATCGACTGATTTAAACCATTACATTGAATAAAATCTTATACAACAATATGAAACTTCAAGAAATTGCCAACACATTAGACGAAGCTGCAAAAAATGCAGAGGCGGTAGAACAGATTTCTGAAAAAAACAAATTCAATTTAGAACAAGCATATGCTATTCAGCGACTTTCTATAGAAAACAGAAAAAAACGCGGTGAAAAAGTGGTCGGTTACAAACTGGGATTTACCAGTTATGCGAAGATGGAACAAATGGGCGTTCACGATTTAATCTGGGGAATATTGACCGATGACATGAAAATTAATTTCGGAGAAACCGTTGATTTGAATCGATGGATTCACCCTCGAGCAGAGCCTGAAATTGCATTTCGTGTTGGCAAAGACATCACCAAACCGATTAGTTTAGAAAAAGTTCCACAATACATTGATAAAATGGCATCCGCCATCGAAATTATCGATTCGCGGTATAAAAACTTTAAATTTTCGTTGGAAGATGTAGTAGCCGATAATTGTTCTTCCACAGGATATGTTTTAGGTGGATGGTACGACTTAAAACCCGACGATATTGCAGACTTAACGATCGATCTAAAAATCAATGACGAAATAGTCGAAAAAGGAAAAACCTCAGCCATCCTCGACAATCCGTTAAAATCTATTGTAGAATTAAGCAGATTAGCCACTGATGCGGGTTTGAAAATTGAAAAAGGTCAAGTTATTTTAGCCGGTGCAGCTACAGCAGCAGTTTATCTAAAACCCAATGATAAAATTGAAAGTGAATTGGAGGGATTGGGGAAAGTTGCTTTTGAAGTGAAGTAATCTGTGGTGAGTTGTTCTACCTACGCTAAAAAACTTCGGTGGACGTAGGGAGTGGTGAACTGTGAGATGGAAGTTGTAATATTTTCGTTACCGTCTTGTTAGCGCATGATTGTATCCTTAAGGTAGAAAAGTATCGATGATAACCATTTCGGCAAAAAACTCCTTTATTTAGAAAGTAATTTCCCTTGCCACCTTTATATTTGTTTTTTGATTGTGAAGTTAAGAAAATCATTGATCCTTGACGGTAAGGAGGATTCACCCTTGTCTTTGGAAAAGTTGAAAAGCAGTTTGTTGCGATTTTGAATTGAAGATTAAAAGAGCTTTTCGCTAAAACTTTTCCAAAGTAATTTAATTGGGTTAGTGTTATACCAACCTGCCTAAATCCTACTCCCAGGTTACTGCGAAATTTATAAATCCAATTATAAAAAATCAGAAGATGAGGCTTCCAGCTTTTTAGTATTATCTACGAATTTAAGTTCATCTATAAATTCCTGAATATCACCATTCATCACAGCATCTAAATCGTGAACACTCTTATTAATTCTATGATCGGTAACTCGTCCTTGTGGATAATTATAAGTTCTAATCTTTTCACTTCTGTCTCCTGTACGAACCATAGAACCTCGCAAGGCAGCATTTTCTTCTTGTTTTTTAGCTATTTCCAAATCGTATAAACGCGAACGTAATACGCGGAAAGCCTGCTCCTTGTTTTTATGCTGAGATTTTTGATCTTGGCATTGTGCTACCAAACCTGTTGGTTCGTGCGTCAATCTTACTGCCGAATAAGTGGTGTTCACCGACTGACCTCCCGGACCGGAAGAACAAAAATAATCTACCCGGACATCATTAGGATCGATCTGAATATCAAATTCTTCCGCTTCCGGAAAAACCATTACCGAAGCAGCGCTGGTATGTACTCTCCCCTGAGTTTCGGTTTGTGGAACACGCTGAACCCGATGAACACCGGCTTCATATTTTAAAGTGCCATAAACATTTTGACCGGAGACTTCAAATTGAATTTCCTTGAAACCGCCATTTGTACCCTCATTAAAATCTACAACATTTATTTTCCAACCTTGATTTTCACAATATCTGGTCAATAAATTATAAATATCTCCGGCGAATATACTGGCTTCATCTCCCCCTGCACCTGCGCGAATTTCAACAACCGCATTCTTCTCATCCTCCGGGTTTTTAGGTATCAGCATCATCCGAATCTTCTCTTCCAAAGCAGGTAATTCTTCTTCAGCTTCTTCCAATTGCATTTTTGCCATTTCTATCATCTCCTCATCCTTCTCCTCACCAAGGATTTCCTTGGCCTCTTTCATATTTTCAGTGAGCTCAATATACTTCTTGCGCTCCTCCATCAAATTTTTTAATTCTTTATATTCCTTGGTAAGTTTGACATACCGTTGCTGATCCGCAATAATATCGGGCTGAATGATAAGATTATTTACCTCATCAAAACGTTGTTTTATTGAATTGAGTCTTTCTAACATAGTCTTTCTTGAATTATTGCAAATTTACGATATTTTTTATCGCTAAAATAAATTATAACTTTTTATTCAGTAAATGACTAAATCTTCAAATTATTTTAGCCTTACCCTCTGACCATACGGTTAGGTTCCACAAGTATGTCTTATTTCATAAAACCTTATAAAAGGTAATTGTCAAAAAACTTGTCTGCTTGAAATAGGAATAGAGCGAGTTGGTGGATTTGAAACTCGAGACGGGTCGGTGGGGTGTACAATCAAAACACAAAACACTATGGAAATATCTCTGCGTAAAAACCCTGCGAACTCTGCGTGAAATTACAAAACCCAAATAAACTCAAAACTGCCCCATATCGCTACTTTTCTAATTATCTGTTTTTTTATAGAAAATGTTAAGTTTGAAACAGCATCATTTTTTTATCGTAAATTGCTATTCCAAAAAGCAACAAAATTTAATCCGATGAAATATTCTTCTTTACTATTTATAGTATCCTTCTTTTTAATTTCAACTAATAATTTTGCACAACAAAAAACTATGGACAAACAAAGTATTTATCAATTCACTGTAAAAGATATCGAAGGCAATGATTTTAATTTTGCCGATTTGAAGGGCAAAAAAATCTTGGTTGTCAATACTGCTTCTGAATGTGGTTATACCGGTCAGTATGAAAACTTGGAAAAACTCTACCAAGACTACAAAGATCAAGATTTTGTAATTGTCGGTTTTCCTGCTAATAATTTTGGCGGACAAGAACCGGGAAGCAATAAAACTATCGCTTCTTTTTGCAAAGCCAATTATGGCGTAAGTTTTCCGATGATGAGCAAAATTTCTGTCAAAGGCGATGATGAACATCCTTTATATCAGTTTCTAACGCAAAAATCAAAAAATGGCGAAATGGATTCCGAAGTGAAATGGAACTTTCAAAAGTATTTGATCGATGAAGAAGGTCACGTTAGCGGAGTTTATGAATCTAAAGTTTTACCCGACGGGCCTGAAATTACTTCGTGGATTGAAGAGTAATGCAAATACCCCATAATCTGTAAAAAGGCTTTACCACAATTATAAATTGGTAAAGCCTTTTTTTATTAGAGAGTTTTGATACTAAACCATTTCCAAAACCAATTCGATCATTTGATTCAAACTGGTTTCTCGGTCTTTTTGACTTATTTCTTCTTTGGTCACCAGCGAATCGGATATGGTCAAAACTGCCAAAGCTTTCACATTATGTTGGGCTGCAACCGTATAAATTGCTGCGGCTTCCATTTCTACACAGAGCAAGCCAAATTTTGCCCACTTCTCATAAGTTTTTGGATCGTCATCATAAAAAACATCTGAAGATAAAATATTACCTGTTTTATAAGAAATATCCAACCTTTTTGCTGCTTCAACTGCTTTTAAAAACAGTTCTCCATCGGCTGTCGGCGCATAAGTTGCTCCTCCAAAGCGAGATCTATTGATAGCGGAATCTGTAGAAGCAGACATCGCGATAACAATGTCGCGCAAGCCAACCTCTTTCTGATAAGAACCTGCGGATCCGACACGAATTAAATTTTTTACGCCATATTCGTTAATCAATTCATGGCAATAAATTTGTGCAGAAGGAATTCCCATTCCCGTGCCTTGAACCGATATTCTCTTTCCTTTATAAGTCCCTGTATAACCGTGCATTCCTCTCACCTCATTGTAGCAAAATGAATTTTCCAGAAAAGTTTCTGCAATCCATTTTGCTCGAAGTGGGTCTCCGGGAAGTAAAACTGTTTCAGCAATATCACCGGGTTTGGCATTTAAGTGTAAACTCATTCAAATATATTTTTATTGATTATTAACTATCGCAATTCCTGACGAGGTACCGATCCGATCTGTACCGTGGTTGATATATTCCTTCGCTGTTTTTTGATCCCGGATTCCGCCGGAAGCTTTTATTTGCAACTTATCCCCCACTACTTTTTTCATCAACTTGACATCTGCAAGCGTGGCTCCTCCGGTACCGAATCCGGTAGAGGTTTTTACAAAATCAACTTTTGCCTGCATAGCCAATTGGCAAGCAGTTTTCTTTTCTTCATCAGTCAAATAACAAGTTTCGATAATTACTTTTAATACTTTGTCGCCAATGGCATTTTTAACGGCAGCAATATCTCTTTCTACCAGTTTATCATCGCCTTGTTTTAACCATCCGATATTAATTACCATATCGATTTCGTCTGCACCATCTTTAATAGCTTCTTTCGCTTCGGCTACTTTTGAAACTGTACTCATAGCACCCAACGGAAACCCAATCACAGAAGCAATTTTCACCTTGCTGCCCATCAATAATTTTTTGACCAGTGAAACGTGACATCCATTGACACAAACCGCATAGAAGTTATAGGTTATCGCTTCTTTACAAAGCATTTTGATGTCTTTATCCGTCGCAAAGGGTTTGAGTTGCGTATGATCAATATAATCTTTCAATTCTTTCATAAATGTTTTATTTTAATTCGTTTTAACAGCAATTCCACTAACGCGTTTTGTATGTTGACCGTCAATCACTACTTCTCTAACAAGGTTTTTTGCTCTTTTGGTTGAAAAAACTGCTTCCAAATCTTTTACTTCTCCACAAGGAACTTTTAAAGTTCTCATATTTTTCAATATAAAATCAGCTTTATATTTACTGATTAAAGGAGCGAGCAATTCAAATAAATCAGTTCTGTTTTTTACCCGATTCTGAACATTTTCAAACTCTTTTTGCTCGATCAGCTCAGGAACGTTTAAAAATTGACATAAATCTTTAAAATGTCTATTGCTTCCTATTGCAAAGGTAATTATTTTGTTGTCAGCGGTTTTAAATAATTCCCCATAAGGAGCAATATTAGGATGAAGTGATCCCGTTCGTTGCGGAACTTGATTCGCCATTAAATAATTTGAAGCTTGATTGACCAACGAAGTCACCGCTGCATCATAAAGAGAAACATTGATTGCTTTTCCTTCATAATTTTCCGATTTACTTTTTATCAATAACTCAATCAAAATCGCTTCTTTTAAATGATGTGCGGCTAACACGTCAATTAACGCAATCGGCATTTTTATAGGACCGCTTTCCGGAGTTCCATTCATCGACATAATTCCGCTTTCTGCTTGTAAAATTAAATCATAAGCTAATCGGTCACTGTCTTTTCCGAACCCGTTGATTTTTCCGATAATTAATTGTGGATTTATTTTGTGTAATAATTTATCGGTGACTTTGAGCTTTTCTTGATCGCCTTTTTTGAAGTTCATCAGAATGATATCGGCAATTTTTACTTGCTCATAGAGTTTTGTTCGCTGCGCAACATCGGTTAAATCCAACAGCAAATAATTCTTCTTATAATTTATACTGGAAAAATAAGCCGATACGGAGGAATCTTTCTTTTCATTGGGTAATTTCCAATATCGTGTAATATCCTGTCTATTGGGATTTTCGATTTTCACCACCTCTGCTCCCAACTCCGCAAAAAAACTTCCTACTGATGGTCCGGCCAAAACGGTAGATAAATCAAGTATTTTTAATTCAGCAAACAAGTTGGAAGTATTCATAAATTCGGTATTTCCCATTTAATTACAAGATAATTCGCCAAAAAAGCAAAAATAAATTTCAAATTCAATGACAATTATCAGATAGTATATTTTTAAAATTACAAAATTAAATTTCAGATCAGCCTAATGACTTTGTAAGACTTCAGTGATATCGCGTTTAGTGAGCAATCCTGATTTTCGCCAAACTTCTTCGCCATTATCAAATAAAATCAAAGTTGGCACTGATCGTATTCTGAAATTCTTAGCCAACGTTTTATTTTCATCAATATCTACCCTGACCACTTCTAATTCTTTTTGAAAATGCTGTTCGATTTCGTTTAATATCGGCTCCATAGCAATACAAGGTGAACACCAATCGGCATAAAAATCGATCAATACTTTTGATTGTACTTTTGTCATTTTTTATTACTTTCTTCAAAATTTGAATTGCTAAAAATACAATTTTACGTTGAAATCCGATGTGATTTGTGAGCTATTGATCAACCCCTGGAATCGCATTAAATTTCTCACAATTACTTTGTTTATCAACTTGATTTTCCCTATTTTAAAAATCCTCAAAAAACGGATAAAATTCCGTATGTTTGACGATTATTTATTAGACTTTAAAGCAACATTATATGGCAGACGATAAAAAAGTAATTTTCTCTATGTCGGGGGTCTCAAAGACTTATCCCGGCGCGAATAAACCGGTGATAAAAGACATTTATCTCAGTTTTTTCTACGGTGCAAAGATCGGAATCTTAGGATTAAACGGCTCCGGAAAATCCACACTTTTGCGCATTATCGCTGGAGAAGATAAAGATTATAACGGCGACATCGCCTTCTCTTCAGATTATTCTATTGGGTTTTTAGAACAAGAACCAAAATTAGAGGAAGACAAAACCGTTTTGGATGTAGTAAAAGAAGGCGTAGGCGAAACCATGGCGATTCTTGATGAATACAATAAAATCAATGATCAGTATGGTTTACCCGAAGTATATGAAGATCCTGATAAAATGCAAAAGCTCATGGATCGACAAGCGGTTTTGCAGGATCAAATAGATGCCTCCAATGCGTGGGAAATCGATACCAAATTAGAAATCGCCATGGATGCATTGCGCACGCCGGAATCCGATAAAAAAATAAGTGTTTTATCCGGAGGAGAACGCCGCCGTGTTGCTCTGTGTCGTTT